>JAABUO010010211.1_pt1 | contig 10422 bp, 7 predicted proteins | sample 5559291 | NCBI WGS metagenome assembly JAABUO01 (sample SAMN10711878, study PRJNA513372) | rock metagenome | isolation source: Antarctica rocks | place: Antarctica: Victoria Land, Finger Mt sud
CGCGCGAACACCTCGCCGAGCGGCAGGATCAGGTAGGGCAGCGTCGCGTAGAGGTAGCGCGGGCCCCAGGCCGGGTCGCCGTGCCAGTAGTTCACGTTGCTGTAGAACAGCAGGTACACGCCGCAGATGAGGGCGCACAGGAGCGCGGGCAGGGGGAGGCGGCGCCGGAAGGGGGGGACGGCCAGGGCCAGCAAGAGGAGGGCGGGGGCGTACCAGAGCAGGCCCTTGCCGGGGCTGACCAGCAGGTTGGGCAGCCCCAGCCAGGGCGGGTAGCCGAGCGTGTGGTCGGGCTTCGGCCCGGTCTGCAGCGGGCGACCCCAGCGGACCAGGTTGTAGGCCATGTTGATGAGCAACGAGGGCGCCACGCCGGCGCTGTAGAGCGCGAGATCGCGTCCAAATAGTCGATAGTCGATAGTCGATAGTCGATAGTAGGTTCGCTGGGCAAGCGTGCGCCCGCGCCGTCGCCGCTCACCCTCGGTCGCCGCCTCACTATCGACCATCGACCATCGACCATCGACTCGGCTCGCGTGCAGCGCAAGGAGGTAGACGGCGAAGATGGGTATGGCGATCAGGCCCGCGACGCGCGTGACGAAGACGAGCCCCGCGGCCAGCCCCATCGCCACGAGCCACAGCCGCCGCTCTTTCGCCCCCCGTTTCGCCGTCGACTGTCGACTATCGACTGCCGAAAGCGTATAGCGCAGCGCGGCGTAGGCGGCGGCCAGGAGGAACAAGCTCTCCATGGTGTGCTCCTCGTTGGAGAGCACATCGGGCCAGAGCGGGGCGCCGAAGGCGAGCAGGAGGGTCAGCGCGAGCGCGACGCAGCGCGGGTAGGCCAGCAGGCGCGCGGTGGCGTAGAACAGGATGGCCAGGAGCGCGCCCAGGATGATGTCGAGCGACTTGCAGGTCAGGAAGACGATCGTATTGGCGGTGCGCTGGTCGCAGTTCGTGTGCGCGACCCCGGCGAGCGCGCGCCCGAGCAGGTAGAGCGGGATCATCGCGCTGGTCTGGCCGAGCGTGTACTGCGCGTACGCGTGCCCGTCGGCCCCCGGGCCGGAGCGCTCGCTGGCGTCGTAGGGATTGATGAAGAAGGCGTTGCGCTCGACGATCGAGCACGCCACTTGGTAGCGGATGTACCAGTCGGCGTTATGGGTCGGCTTGTCGACGTTGTACGAAAGCAGGTAGCCCGCGAGGACGGTCAGGAAGAGCAAGGTCCCGACGATCGCCGGGTGCGCCGCGCGCGCGGCGAGGCGGCGTGGAGCTTTCCCCGGGCGCACTATCTCTGCCATTCCTCGATCCTCTATTCTTCGTCTACGCGTAAGGGTAACATGCGCGAGGGGTGAGCGTATCCACTGGGATCGCTGTCTCTCGCTGCGCTGCCAGTAGATAAGACAGGAGCGGGCTAGCCGATGACGGCCGGCGGCTGACGGCCGATAGCTTTGTAGCCCCTGAGGTACACTAGCCCTTGTGAGACAGCAGCACAGGCACACGCAACAGCGCCTCCCCGCCCCCGCCCATATCTCCGCGCTCCGGGCCGGGTCGGCCCGCCTCGGCGCGCTCCTGGAGCGGCTCGCGCCCCTCCAGGAGCCGGAGGCTGCCCTGCGCCTGGCCTGCTACCTGGGCGCGCTGGCGCTCTTCAACCTGTTGACGATGCTGCGCTACCTGGGTATCGAGCTCTACGGGCGCATCTACAGCGTAGTCGTGCTGGCGTCCCTCGGCGCCGCCCTGACCCTGCTGTTCGTGGCCTGCCGCTCCACCGCGCCGCGCCCGCTGCGCGCCCTGCTGCCCCACGGCCGCATCCTGGTGGTCGCTGGCCTGGCCTGGACGCTGTGGGCCTCGTCCTACAGCATCGCCGACATCGCACGCTATCCCGCCACGCTCACTCGCGTAGAGTACTATTGGAACGACGCCATCGCCATGACCGACTGCTCCACCGACCTGTTCGTGCACGGCCACAATCCGTATACCGACTTCTCGCTGGGCGACTGCTTCACACGCCTGCACATGGATGGCCGCTTCACCACGCCGCTGGAGGCCGGCGCGTTCGCGGGCGTCGATTACCCGCGGCACGACCTCGAGCGTGTTCTGTTCGGGGTGGCGCAAGCGGGACACGTGCAGCACCCGGCGGAGTTCGAGAGCTACGTCAGCTACCCCGCGGGCTCCTTCCTTCTGCCGGCCCTGTTTTACGCGCTGGGCTGGCGTGAGATGAGCGTCTTCTATATCGCCTGCCTCGCCGCGGCGTACCTGCTGCTGGCGTGGCGCGCGCCGCCGCAGCTGCGCCCCTGGCTTTTACCGATCGCCCTCTCCAACGTTATCACGTGGGATTACGCGATCCACGGCTACTCCGAAGGCCTCGTCGTGCTCCTGACGCTGGCCGCCTGGATGACGTGGCGACGACCGTGGTCCTCGGCCGTGCTGATGGGGCTGGCCGTGACCACCCGCCAGGATGCCTGGTTTTTCGCCCTGTTCTACGCCGTCCTGATCCTGCGGGTCGGCGGCTGGCGGGACGTGGCGCGCCGCGTCGGCGTCATGGTCGCCGTCTTCGTGGCCACGAACGCCCCGTTCTTCGCGCAATCACCGGCCGCCTGGCTCACTGGGGTGTTGGGGCCGGTGCGCGACCCGATGTACTACGGTGGGCAGGGCCTCATCGTGCTAGTGCAGGGCGGATGGCTCCCGCTGTGGCCGCGGCCCGTGTATACGGCGATGGAAGGAGTTGCCCTGCTTGTCTGCCTGGCCGTGTACGCGCGCATCTGCCGCCGCCACCCTGGAGCCGGCCTCGCGCTCGCGCTCGTGCCCCTCGTCTTCGCCTGGCGCAGCCTGTTCGTCTATTTCTACCTGCCGCTCTCTATCCTGTGCCTCTGGCCCCTCATCGACGACCTGCGCGAGGGCAGGACATCCGGGGTACAGCGGATTATCGCCCGCGTCGTCGCTCGGCGCGCCGGGGCCGGGCGCGCCCGGCCCCGGCCGGTGGTAGCCGCCATCGCCCGCCCTCTCCGCTCGTCGAGAGGCGGCGAGCTGCCCGCGCGGGGCGGCGCCGATTGAGCGGGTCGACCCATGCCGGTGTCCGCACGGGAGCGAGGCGTCGTGTCATGACGCTCCCGGCGCGGCGCGCACCCGTGGCGCCGCTTATGGGGCCGGCGCGCCGGCGCGGTCTGTAGGGCGTCGGCGCCGATGACAACGGTTCAAGGGTTCGAGCGGCGTTGGGGCTATGCGGGTGGCCTGACCTGCTGCGTCGCGCTGTCCATCCTGTGCCGGGCGCCGTTCCTGAACGTCCCGCTGACCAATGACGAGGGCGGGTACGCCTATGTCGCACGGCTGTGGGCGGCGGGAGGAGGGCTCTACGGCGACGCCTGGGTCGACCGTCCGCAGGGGCTGATCGTTCTGTTTCGGCTGTTCGACGCGGTCGCTCCCGGCACAGCGGGCCTACGCCTGTGCGGCGCGGTATACGCCGTGTCGAGCCTGCTGCTGCTCGCCTACGTGGCGTCGCGCCTGTATGGGAGGGTGGCGGGGCTGTGCGCCGCCGCGTTCTATGCCCTCGCCTCCTCCGGCCCGCAGATCGAAGGCTTCATCGTCAACGGCGAGCTGCTGGCGACGCTGCCGGCCGCTGCGGCCGTCGCCTTGCTCCTGCGCGCCCGGCATAGCAACCACTCGGCGCGCTATCTTTTCCTGGCCGGCCTCGCGGCCGGCGGGGCCTTGCTGGTCAAGCAGTCGGCCGTCGACGGCGCCGTCGTCGTCCTCCTGTGCGCGCCTGTTGGAGAGCCTGGCCCTGGAGGACCGGGGCAGGGACGGACCCTAAAAAAGGGTCTGCGCCGCCTCCGGCCCGCGCTGGCGGGCGTGCTGGCCGCGCTGGCCCTCTCGGCCCTGTGGGGCGCCGCGACGGGCTGGCGCGCGTACCTCGACGCCGTCGTGCTCGACAACTTGCGCTACCGCTCGTTCGACGCCTCTGCCAACACATGGGGCAACGCCATGACCGGATTCGGGTGGTTCTGGAGTGAGGACGCCGCCCTAGTTGTACTGGCGCTCGCGGCCGTCGTCGCTCTCCTGGCGCCCTCCTTTGACCGCCGGCCCTCGGGAAACGACGATCGGCCATCGGCCATCGGCCATCGACTTTGGACCCTGCTGCCGCTGCCGTGGCTCGCCGCCGCCGCGTTCGGTGTGACGCTGGGGGGCCTCTACAACCGCCACTACTTCGTGCAGTTGCTGCCGCCCCTGTGCGTGCTGGCCGGCGCAGGCTTCGCCATGGGCATCGGAGTGGCGCGTCGCCTGCCCTGGACAGCGCCGCTGCTCATCGTCCCGCTCGCCCTCTCTCTGATGACCGCGCGCGTGGACGCCCCGTACTACCTGGGCGGCTCGCCGGTCGCGGTCTCGCAGCGCCTATACGGTTGGCCTGTCTACGCGCGCCAGGCCGAGTTGGTCGCCTTCCTGCGCCGGCGCGTGCCCGTAGGGGAGGCGTTCTTCGTCGCCTACGCCGCGGCGCCGCTGCACTACCTGGCCGGCCGCCCCAGCGTAACGCGCTACCTGTGGCGCCGACCCCTGGGCACGATCCCCGGCGCCTACACGTCCGCCCTGGCCGCGGTCGAGCGCGGCGAGCCTGTCTGCGTCATCCCGGTGCAGGCGGTCTCGCAGCCCCCCGGCGATCGGCGTATGCGCGCGGCCCTCGCTCGCCGCTACACCGTGGCCTGGCGCCGGCCGGGTTTGACGGTGCTATGCCGCACGCCATGATTGCTCCCACACCACCCGATATGACGCGTTCACCAACGCTTTCCGCATGACGGGTACGCGTCATGTCCTGGCAAAGACGAGTGGTTTTGGAAGAATTTCCTGATGCTGGCGCGCGGAAGCGACAAGCGCCTCCAGTGCCTGCTCGCCGCTTTTTAGCGCCTCCTCATAGGTATACCCATGTGTGACCGGATTGAACACTCGATCATCCCATTCCGGTAGAGTCACCAAGTACGCCCGGTCTTCGTCCGACCACTGGATGACCATTGAATAGCGTAGTTTTTCCGTCACTAGTGCTGTTCCTTCCGCGCCTCTACTAATGCCTCGAGAGCCCTGCGTACCTGGCCCTCCTGGTAGGGTTTTGCATCCGCACCGTCCTTCCCTGCCAGGTTGGCGCTGACACCCGGGAGGAGCGGATGCCTCCACACTTCATGGCTTCCTGTTTGATGGTCGACGTCGAAACCCGCCCGGTGCAGGTCGGCTCGCAGTTCACGTAACTTACGGGGCATGCGTGCTCCTTCCCCACATGATAAAACAATGGGGTGTGTTTCGTTCGAGTGGGGGCTCGCCCTTACCCCCCGACCCGCGCGTCGCTGCGGACCAGCCCCTCGGCTCCGCCGACGGTCTGGCCGGCCTCTCCCGTGCGCGGGCGAGGGGGAACTGCCTTTTAACCCGAGCGAAACACATCCAAAACAATGCGGCAGATAGGCCCTATCGGGCGACACCAAGGACGGTATGTCGTCTTTTGGTAGGACGGGAGTGATGGTGTCGAGGTAGTACACTGGATGGAGTATGCTAACCACCGATCCGCTTGTCGAACCCGTCGCGGAGCCGGTTGACGCGCTCCCGCTTCCACGACCGCGACGCGGCTTGAACGTCGGGGCGTTGGTCGATGTAGAGGCTGCCCGGGCCGCCCTGTGGCCGTTCCTGGCCACGCGCCTCGTGTTCATGCTGATCGGGGTGGCGGCGCCGCTGTTCTACGTCGCGCACGCCACGCGCCAGCAGCCGGCGCACAGCGGCTGGGTGCAGTGGGACGCGCAGTGGTTTATCGCCACGGCCGAGCACGGCTATCCCTACAAGCTTTTTCCCAATCGGGCCTACTCGACGACGGCGTTCTTCCCGCTCTACCCGGCGCTGATTCGCCTGCTGACCCTGGCCGGGATGCCCATAGACACCGCGGCCCTGCTGATCCCCAACGTGGCCTTCCTGGGCGCCCTCTACTACCTCTACCGGCTGGTCAGCCTCGACCACCCGGCGGCGGTCGCGACGCGCGCGATCTGGCTGCTGGCCGTCTTCCCCACCGCCATCGTTTTCTTCATCCCTTACACGGAGTCGCTCTACGCGCTGCTTGCCGTGCTCACCTTCTGGCATCTGCGGCGCCGGCGCTGGCTCGCCGCGGGTATAACCGGCGCGCTCGGCGCCCTGACGCGCCAGTCCGGTATCGTGCTGGCGCTGCCGTACGTGGTGGAGTGGTACACCTATAAGGTCGACAGTCGACAGTCGCTAGTTGCTAGTGAATCGACGGCCGCTGATCGACGGGGAGTGGTTGGAAGCGCGCCGCCGCCGCGTGGGCGAGCGCGTACGATCCACTCCTCCTATCGACTACCGACCATCGACCATCGACTGTTACCGATGCTGCTGATGCCCCTGGCCGTCGCGGCGCACCTGGTCTTGCTGTGGCGCCTGACGGGCAGCCCGTTCGATTTCCTGGGGGCGCAGCGGGCCTGGCACCGGCTAACGTCCTGGCCCTGGGCCGGCATCGTCGCCACGGTGCAGCGGTGGAATCTGCCCGACGCAACGGGCCATCAGGCGCACATCGTCGTCGAGCTGACCACGCTGGCTCTCTTCCTGCCGCTCCTCGTGATAGGGTGGCGACGGGTGCGCCCCTCGTACACCGTCTACGCCGCCGCGGTGTGGCTCGCCTCCTTGGTCAGCCCGGCCATCGCCGACAACTACTGGCTGCCCATCATGTCGTCGTCGCGCTTCGCCCTGAGCGTCTTCCCCACCTTCATCGTGCTGGCGTTCCTCCTGCGCCGTCCCGCCGCCTACCAGGCCTGGCTCACCGCCTCGGCCATGGCCCTCGCCTTCTGGACCGCCTACTATGCGCTGGGCGGCTGGGTGGCCTGACGGAGTAGCCAGTTAGGCGGGCGCCCCGGCCCGTCGACCACGTTGGGCCTGCCCCAATTCCAGTGGTTGTAGAAGAGGCTGGAGTCGCCCCAGCGCCAGCGGCGGTACGGCGCGTGGTGGCGTCGTAGTCGCGCGACGAGCGCGGAGACGTAGCGGTCCGGTACGATGTAGGCCCAGCGGCGCGCGCGGGCCGCCCGCGCCAGGTAGGCCGGGTAGCGCGCCCCGCGCGGGTTGTGGTCGACCGTCAGGCCGAGCGTGACCACCGGGGTGAGGCGCTCGCCGCTCTCGAAGGCCAGCCGCCAGACGACCCAGTAGTCGCCGTACACGGCCGTGTCGCCCCGCGCCACCAGCATCTTTGCCAGCGGCCTCACGTCCGCGAACGCGCTGCTCGGCGGCTCCCCGTAGTGCGCCGCGCCGTAGACGTTGACCGCCAGGGCGACAGCTAGCGCCGCAGTCGCCAGTCGCCGGTCGCCGGCTGCCAGCAAGGTGCGAGCATGTGTCGACAGACCGCGCTGCGTTGGCCCCGTCCGCTCGTCCGTGCCGGCATGACTCGCCGTACCTACCGGCGACTGGCGACCGGCGACTGGCGACTGGCCAAGGGCGCACGCCATCAGGTAGGGCGCGCACGTGTAGAGGGGGAGCAGGTAGCGCGGGTCGCGCGTCGTCCAGGCGAGCGACTTGTAGCGGCTGGCCAGGTAGAGCGCGAACACGGCGAGCAGCAGCGCGGCCAGCGGCGCGTCGGTGAGAGGGCGGCCGCGCAGCCACGCGCGCGCCTGGGCCGGCAGGCCGCGCGGGGATAGGATGGAGCGCGCGGTGAGGTACGCGATTGCGACGAGCGACAGGGCGTACGGCACGGGGTGGTCGCCGATGTATCGCGCGAACTGGCCGGCGGGGCCGGCGAGGTGCGCGCCGCCGATGAGCACGGGGAGCGCCTGCGTCAGGAGCCGCCACAGCACGTCGGGGAGCGCCACGGGCGCGGCGCGGCCCGCCAGCACGGCGACGCCGGCCCCGCGGTGGCGCAGCGCGTAGTCCAGCCACGGCGCCGCGCCCACCACAAAAGCGGCCATGGCCGGCGGGGCTTGCCGCGCGAGGGCGCGCGGGAGCCGAGCCCGACCGCGCCAGACGAGGGGCAGGGCGGCCACGGCCAGCGCGACGAGGTAGTAGGCGATCATAGGGTGGACCCACACGCCGAGCCCGGCCAACAGCCCGAGCACCGGCAGGTCGTACCGCCGCGGCCGTCCCAGCCACCAGCGGCGCGTCGCGACCAGGAACAGCCCCGCGCCGAGCACGGCCGCCTCGATGTAGCTGGCCCCGGCCGCCGCGCCCCACCAGACTAGCATCGGCGCGGGGACCGCCAGCCACAGGCCCGTGGCCACGGCAACCCGCGGGCCGTAGAGGCGGCGGGCCAGTCCGTAGAGCTGCGCCACGAGCGCGACGGAGCAGAGGGTGTGCGCGAGGCGCAGTGTCAGGTCATCCTGCCCGAACAGGCGGAACACGGCGGCGGTGAGGTAGGCCTCCAGTGCCCCATTGTAGGACTGGCCGTAGAAGAAGATCGGGCGCTCGCCCCGCAGCACATGGCGCGCCATGATCCCGGCCACCGCCTGGTCGCTGTCTACACCGGCCATGGTCGTGCGCAGCAAGATCAGGCGATAGGCCAGCGCGAGCAGGACCAGCAGGACGAGTCGAACGTCGAAGGCTGAAAATCGAAAGACCTCTTGGAGAGCCCCCGGCCTGCGCAATGGCGCATCGCCGGCGCGTGATAGCTCACGGCTACCAGCCTTGCCAGGGCTCATGCAACTACCTTTCGACTTTCGACTCTCGCCCTTCGCTCCGCGACGACGACGAACGCCAGCGCCGAGACGGCCAGCGCCACGTTGAGCGGTACCCACGGCGTGGGCGCCGGGTGGTAGTGCAGCGGAGACGCGGGGTGCTCCCACGTGAACTCGTTCTCGAGCATCCCCGCGACCGTCGACAGAAGGACCAGCCACAATGCGAGACGTCCGGGCGCCGTCTTGTCCCGCAGACCGACGATGATCAGGAAGGGGAGCGGCCACAGCAGATATTGCTCGTACACGACCTGATTTAGCACGAGATAGAGCGCCAGGCACTGCGCCGTTTTGACATAACGCGAGCCGCGCACGAGGAGGAAGACGAGGGGGGGATAGAGGAGGGCGTCGATGCGGGCCACCCGGAGAGCCTGCTCAGAGGCGACATACATCGGGCTGGTATTGAGGATGTCGTACCAGGAGAGCCGGCCGAGATTGGTGCGGTGATACACGAAGATGGCGAGCAGCCCGTGCGGGTCGGTGATGATGTAGGGCAGCGCCAGCACGGGTAGGAGGGCGCAGGCCAGAGCCAGCCGGCGCGGGGACTGCCGGTCGTGGCCCAGGGCCAGGGGCGGCAATAGGAAGAGCGGAAAAGTTTTGGCGGAGACCGCGAGGGCGAACGCGGGTGCGAACAGACGGGTGCGGTAGCCTTCCAGGGCCAGCATGAGGAAGGCCAGCGCGATGGCGTCGAAGCGGCCGCAGAGGGCGCCGTTGAAGAGCACGAGCGGGTTGAAGAGATAGAGGGCCATGCCGATTAGGGCGATGCGCTCCGGCCGCCCATGCCGGCGGAGCGCCCGGTACAGGAGCGCGCCGACGGCCAGGTCGGCGGCGACGGTGGGCAGCTTGCCGAGGACCCTGAATGGCCAGCCGGTGTGCGCCGTCAACCACTGGATGCTCGTGAACAGGTGCAGGAGTAGCGGCAGGTAGCTCCAGGCCAGTGTGCCCAGGTGATGGGACAGCTCCAGCGCGTAGACGTCGCGCCCATGCAGACTGAGCGTCGCCAGCTTGTCGTAGGCCAGGAAGTCGTTGCCCTCCGCGAGCGGGAGCAGGGCCAGCCGCACGATCAGGGCGGCGGCCAGTAGGCCCAGCACGGGTTGCAAGGGCAGGCGCATCCATTGAAGGGGCGCGCGAGCCCGCGCCATGCCCACGACGTCCGCGTCCCGCGCAGGTTGCCCGTCGGGCGCGCCGTGCGCGAGAGATGGGGCTGCCGAGGAGGTGGACAGACGCCGCGGGGGAGGGGTATCCCTCAACATGACGGCAACCTTTTCTTTAACACGCCTTTAACATTACACTAGTGTAGATTTGGGGGCTCTACGGATGCCCACGCCAGGCGTAGAAGAGGGTCGGAGGGCATATCCGACTGAGGAGAGAGCAGGAGTGCGCGTGATCGACAGGCGGGACCAGGGCGGATTCAACATCTCGCGCCCGCGCCTCCTGCTCGTCGTCCTCTACTTCATCGCCGCGTCGGCCGCCCTGATGTACCTCCACGTCGGCCTCGTCCCCGACGTGCTGATCCCTGTCCTGGTGGGGGCGGCGGTCGTCGTCGGACGGCCCTGGCTGTTCCTGCGCGACTGGGGCGTCTTCCTGCTCGTCCTCGTCCTGTGGCAACAGACAGGGCCGGTGGCGCAGTGGGCGGGCTTCCCCGCGCACATGACCGACCTGATCGACGCCGACCGCTGGCTCACGTGGCCCCTGCTGCACGGGCAACTGCCGCAAGAGTGGCTCCAGCAGCGCCTGTTCCACCCGGCGGCGC
>JAABUO010010217.1_pt1 | contig 10417 bp, 8 predicted proteins | sample 5559291 | NCBI WGS metagenome assembly JAABUO01 (sample SAMN10711878, study PRJNA513372) | rock metagenome | isolation source: Antarctica rocks | place: Antarctica: Victoria Land, Finger Mt sud
CCCGAAAACCTCGCGGTCTTGCGCCACATGGCCCTCAACGCCATGCAGAAGGATGCCGCCAAGGGATCTCTGCGCGGCAAATTCAAACGAGCCGGGTGGGACGACGCCTATCTCACCAAGCTCCTCGAAGTTCGATTTTCCAGAGGCGCACGCGCGAGCCGTTGGAGCCGCCCCCATCGGCCGTAATGACGAGCCGCGTTGCCAAAGGATAACGCTGTTGCCCGATCTCGTGCCACCAACGCCGGATCGTGTTGACCGCGAAGGCCGATGTGTCGTTGTCCATCCCGACACTCACCCACCCGTCATTGGCGGCAAGATCGTAAATGCCATAAGGGACGGCGCGACCGAGTTCCTTGATCAGGAAGTCGTGTACGCGGACCTCCTCGGGATCGCCTTGCGGGCGCCACTCCCGTCCGTTGTTCTTGAAGTCGCCGACGAGTTCCTTCTTCTTCGTATCGACCGAGATGACCGGCTGGCCCTCGGCCAGAGCCGCCTTGACGGCCGTGTTGATGACGCCGAACTGCGCATCGCGATCGGGATGATTGCTCCCCTCGCGCGTCTTGGCGTTGGCTTGCAGGCTGAACTTCTCCCGCTTGAGAAGTTCGCCCACCACCGTGTGGCTGACCCGATGGCCGCGCTCCACCAGATCGGCCCTCAGACGCCGCAGGCTCTTGCAGGTCCAGCGCAGCGGCGACATGGGATCGCCGCGCGCATTGGGCTCGACCAAGGACAGAAGGTCGTCGACCAGGCCACGATCCGTGTCCACCAGAGCCTTGCGACCCGCCCCCGGCCGACGCAAGCGGCCCGTTTCGAGCACCTCCCCGCTCGCAAGCTGCTTCAGGCCGCGGCCGATCGTGCTCGCCGCCATGCCGGTCAAGCCGGAAACGATCTTGATGCCGCCGCGGCCAAGCGCTTTCGCTTCCGTGGCGGCCAACAAGCGACGGCCGCGCTCATCCAAATGGGGAGACAGGGACGCGAAACGCTCGCGAAGGGTTTCAATGCCGCTCATTTACTCCAAATAAGCCCGGTGTCCTCCAAAGTGATCCCACATCACACATCGATTCACTTATTTCCTGACAAGCCCTAAGGTTCAGGTATGTCGATGACCGAAGCGGGTTTACGGCTCTCCGGCCTCCCGGGACAGGCGGAATGAGAGGGAGAGGGGGGAGCGGATCGGGTGACGGGTTGGAGGTCGAGAGAGGGTCTCCCGGCCGCCCGTCGTGGAGTCCCCCGACATGGCCACCGCCGTTCAGAAGATCGCGTCGCTCAGCAACATACGCGATATCGCCTTCAACAAGCTCGTCCTTTCACAGGCCAACGTCCGGCGCGTGAAGGGCGCCGTTTCGATCGAGGACCTGGCCGAATCCATCGCCCATCGCGGCCTGCTCCAGAACCTGAACGTCCGCCCCGTGGTGGACGCGGAGGGCCAGGAGACCGGCATGTTCGAGGTGCCGGCCGGCGGTCGCCGCTTCCGCGCGCTCGAACTGCTGGTCAAGGCGAAGCGCTTGGCCAAGACCGCGCCGGTCGCGTGCAACGTGCGCGAGGCGGGCTCGCCGATCTCGGCCGAGGAGGACAGCCTCGCCGAGAACACGGCCCGCGAGGACCTGCATCCGCTCGACCAGTTCCGCGCGTTCCAGGCGCTCGTCGAGCGCGGGTTGGGCGTGGAGGACATCGCCGCCCGGTTCTTCGTCAGCCCGCAGGTGGTCCGGCAGCGGCTGAAGCTCGCCTCGGTCTCGCCGAAGCTGCTCGACGTCTTTGCCGAGGAGGGCATGACGCTCAACCTCTTAATGTCGTTCACCGTCAGCACCGATCACGCGCGCCAGGAGCAGGTCTGGGAAGCGCTCAGCCGACAGCCCTACCGCGAGCCCTACCAGGTCCGGCGCGCGCTGACCGAAGGCGCCGTTCGTGCTGCCGACAAGCGCGCCCAGTTCGTCGGCGTCGGATCCTACGAGGAGGCCGGTGGCGTCGTGCTGCGCGACCTCTTCCAGGCCGATGACGGCGGCTGGCTGCAGCACCCTGCGCTGCTCGACATGCTCGCGATCGAGAAGCTACGGAAGGAGGCGCAGGCGGTCGCGGCCGAGGGCTGGAAGTGGATCGAGGTCGCGATCGACTTCCCGTATGGGCGTGACCGTCCTCTTCGTCGGCTGCACGCCGCGCCCGTGCTGACCGACGAAGAACAGGCCACCTACGAGGCGCTGCAGACCGAGTACGGCACGCTCGAGGAAACCTACGCCGACTCGCCCGACGACCTGCCGGACGAGGTCGACCAGCGGCTCGGCGTGATCGAGGCGGCGCTGGACGTCTTCCACAACCGCGTGCCAAGCTTCGAGCCGGCCGATCTGGCGCGCGCGGGCGCGTTCGTCAGCATCGACGGTGCGGGCACTCTGAAGATCGAACGCGGCTTCGTGCGGCCCGAGGACGAAGCGCCCGTCGCTGAGCCGGAGGTTCCGACGAGCGACGGTGGCGAAGAGGTGACCGCAACCTCCTACGCCCAGGCGAGTGGCGCCATGCCGCCGGTGCAACGCGCCGTCATCACCATCGGCGGCGCGCCCGAGCCGGAGCCCGCCGAGGAGGACGAGGGCGTGAAGCCCTTTCCCGAGCGGCTGCTGACCGAGCTCACCGCCCATCGCACGCTCGCGCTGCGCGACGCGGTCGCGTCCACCCCGCACGTCGCCATGACGGCGCTTCTGCACAAGCTCGTCTCCGACACCTTCCAGCGCGTGTCGGCGTCGGGCGGCTGCCTGGAGGCGTCGGTTCGCCACGTCTTCTTCCCGGCCCAAGCCGACGACCTGAAGGACAGCGCGTCCGCTCGCTCGGTCGACGAGCGGCAGAAGGCGTGGGCGGCGGACCTGCCGCTCGGGGACGATCAGGCACTCTGGGACCGGCTCGACGGTCTCGACGAGGCGAGCCGGTCGGCGCTCCTGGCACACTGCGTCAGCTTCGGCGTGAACGCGCTCGTCGAGAAGGTCGACCGCTACGGCGGCGCCGGGCCGTCGCAGCACGGGCTGGAGCGGCGCATCGGCCAGGCTGACCGGCTCGCCCGGGCAGTCGGGCTCGACATGGCCGAGGCGGGCTGGACGCCGACCGCAGCCAACTATCTCGGCCGCGTCACCAAGGGCCGGATCCTCGAAGCGGTGCGCGAGGCGAAGGGTGAGCAGGCCGCGCAGCTCATCGATCACCTGAAGAAGGGCGACATGGCCAAGGAGGCCGAACGGCTCCTGGCCGACACCGGCTGGGTGCCCGAGCCGCTGCGCACGCCCGGTCTCGACGATGGCCAAGGCGACGCCGAGCCTACCGCCCAGGGCGGGGAGCCCGAGGCGCTCCCGGCCTTCCTCGCCGACGAGGACGAGGCGGGCGACGCCGACCTCGACCCCGAGCCGCACGCCATCGCGGCCGAGTAATCAACCTCGCCGCCGGACGGCCCAGGTCGTCCGGCGGCGTTCCCACCATCATCAGGAGATCGGCCATGTCCGAGGTGCAGCACGCCTACGACGCCGCGGCAGCCAGGGCGCAGATCGAAGCGCAGCAGACCGCCCGTGCCCGCCTCGTCGAAGAGGCGCTGCCGCTCGGTAAGGCCGCGCTCTTCGACGCGCTCGTCGTTGCCGGCATCCAGCGCAGCGCCTAAGAGCAGACATTCGGAACCCGTGCTGTGGGCGGTAAGCCGAAGTCAGTGGAAGGGTCGAGCTGAAGGTCGGAAATGGCCCATCTCACACCATGGACAAATATGGAGCCGAAGCCTGGAAGTCCGGTTCTCCAGCCGCCAGCTTTCAAAGCCGCTACGCCCGTGCCATCACGTATCAAGGAAATCCCACTCGCTACCCATCACCCATCGCAAGGCGCTCAGCTTGCCGTTCAACATTCCCCATTCGAAATCGCCCCACGGCCCGAGATTTTCTAGCCCTATCTCTTCCTCAGTCCGCTTCGCCGCGGCCAAAGCGCCCGCCCAGATAACATCGACGGTCGTTTTCTGATGACGCCTCGGATATTTCTCCCACTCCTTACGGCTGACAACCTTGTGCTTCCCGCGCTCGATTTGGCTCCGGAGATTCCAGTGCCGATTGTACCAGACTTGGCGAAATAACAGGTGCTCCGCCTCCATGATCTCGCTGAGGCGTCGCGGCTCCTCATGATACTCAAATTCCCAGTTGAGTTCCTCCATCCATTCGGGCGCGTAGTGGTTAAGGACCTCGCCGAGCGCGAGCGAGTAGGTGGAGCGTTCTGAGGTGAAAAGCTCCGTCAGGTCTGGATGTGGCTCACGCTCGTCGCCGGCCATGTTCGAGAAATCATGTTTGTTGTGCGTGACGAAGGCGAAGTCCGCTTCGTCTCTGCCTTCGCCCAGCGCGTCTCGATAAATCTCGATTAGGATAGCGTCCCCGATACTATTCTTATCCTTGTGGAAGGGTGCGCGTTTCTCGACTGCGCGCTGTGCCGCGCGAAGTTTTACAGCGTCAGAGGTCTCGATGACGCTCGTTGCCTCAAACAGTCGCTCGATCCGGTGAATGCTTTCGTTCACCGCCTCACCCCTCAGTCATCCCCTCATTTTTCAAGCTTGGTGTGTCTGCCCTGCGAGTACGCTCTCAAGTTGCCAAAGTCTGCCATGCTGATGTCTTTCCGCGGGCAAAGCGCCGATCTGGCCTAGGCTAGTTCCTGATCCACGATCCGTCACCGCAACCTGTGAGTGCTTTGCGCTGTGATCGTCGGCAAACATGAGCCCGGCAGTTGTGGCCAGAAATGAGGGGATTCCTGAGGCCTCACCCAGGATGGTAATACGGTGATCGATGTCATCGAGGGTCGCCAGCGCCTCATTCTTTCCGTCCGTCTTGCCGAATTGACGGACGGCTTCCTTCACGCGCTTGAACGTGCTGCTGAGACTTCTGCCACTCTCGCGAATGATGCGGTCTTTGTTTCGCGCAAACTCATCGACCGCTTGGCAAGGCAGGATGAAGGACACCTCCTTGGCCTCGACAAGTTGCTCCAGCGCGGCGAGGGTCGGCCGGTGACGGTAGTCCTTCGCCATATCCAACCACACGCAAGTATCGATCAGCACTCTTAGCATTTAGCCCCGCTTTTACTTGGAGATGTAGATCACTCGATCTATCCAACCGAAATGCGAGGTGGTTAGCGTCGAATCGACCCAGCTTCAACGCAACGTCCGCTTTGCCGGCCTGGTCGCCCAAGACGGGCCGGTTTCGGACGGTTACAGACGTGATCGCGGCCCGAGGCGGAGTCCCGCGACGGGTAAGGCCGGACACGATATCCGCTTCAGAAAACGTCCGAAATGGGTCCAGGCCGTGTAAACACGCAGAGGCCTTGATTTCGGGCGCAATATCTTGCCTCGGAACCTTAAGGATGGGAGGCCTGCCGCGCACGTCCAGTTCTCAGTTAGAGCTGTGAGCGGCATGGCATTGCGTCCAAGATTCCGCCGTCTGCGTTTTTACACAGCCTCGGTCGGATTTTGCCCCGAGCGCCTGGCCAGAAAGCCGACTCGCCAGCCGTTCACGATCTGGTCCGCCTTAGCGTTGCTCGCCTCGCAAAGGTCGCGCTGCCTTCTTCCAGGGCTCGGCGCTTCGCGCCGGGCCCTTTTCTCATGTTGGCGGAAGAGAGGGAGAGGGCAGCCAGTAGGGGGTGAGCCGGCGGGTCGAGAGAGAGCGCCCGTCCGGCTCGCTCCATCCCAAGCTCTCCTGGACATCTCCCATGCTCGACGTGACCGCCGCGGCCGCGCTGCCGGCCGCCTCGCTTTCGCTCGTCCCGGCATCGCCCCAAGCCGCCCAGCTCCTGGCGGCCGCCGAGGCCCTGTCGCCTGATATCGCCGCCGGCCGTGCAGTCGACGCGCGCACGCTCCGCGCCGCCATGGTCGCGGCGTGTGGCGGGTCGGACGCCGAGGGGGCTTGGACGTGGAAGGACGGCTATGAGGCTTGCGAGGCCGCGCAGCTCCTGTTCCTGCGCCGGTTCGGTCCGGCGATGCGCCAGCGCCCGCGCGCGGCCCAGCTCGCCATGCTGGCAAAGCTCGCCACGCTGCTCCCGTCGCAGACCCGGCGCTCGGAGGAGAGTCAGGCGCTCCAGCAGTTCTCAACCCCGATCGGTCTCGGCCTGATCGCGTCGGTCGCGGCGGGCGTGACGCCGACGGACCTTGTGCTGGAGCCCTCGGCCGGCACGGGGCTGCTGGCCATCTTCGCCGAGCTCGCGGGAGCGACGCTCGTCCTGAACGAGCTGGCCGAGACCCGTGCCGACCTCCTCGCGCAGCTCTTCCCGGCCACTTCGGTGACCCGCCACGACGCGGCCTTCATCGACGATCACCTCGACGCGGGCCTGCGTCCGACCGTGGTGCTGATGAACCCTCCGTTCTCGGCCGCAGCCCATGTCGACGGGCGGGTGGCCGAGGCCGCGCTCCGCCACATCGGCTCGGCGCTCGCGCGCCTGGCCGAAGGCGGGCGGTTGGTGGCCATCACCGGCGCCAACCTGTCGCCCGAGGCGCCCCGCTGGCGCGACGGGTTCGCCCGGTTGCAGGAGCGCGGCACAGTCGTGTTCAGCGCCGCCATCGACGGGAGCGTCTACGCCCGCCACGGCACCACGACCGAGACGCGCCTCACGGTCATCGACCGCGTGCCCGCGGCCGCTCCGACCGCGCTCCCGACCTCGCACGGTATGGCGCCCGACCTCGCGACCCTGCTCGGCTGGATCGAGCAGGACGTTCCGCCTCGGCAAGCGGTCGCCGCCACCTTCAGTTCCGCAGTTCCGGGTCCGCGCAAAGCCGCTTCTCCGGTTCTGCGCCGAGCGCGACCGGTCGCACGCTCGCTCGCGCCCACGTCGGCCGACGCCGTGCGGCTCGCCTACGAGACCTGTGACTGGGGCCGACGGCGGGCGGCCGGATCAGCGCCGGCCTCTACGAGCCCTACGCGCTGCAATCGCTTCGGCTCCCGGAGGCTCGGCCGCACCCGACGCCGCTGGTGCAGTCCGCCGCCATGGCCTCGGTCGCGCCACCTCGCCCAAGCTACCAGCCCGACCTACCCACCGGCCTGGTCGGACGGGGCCTGCTGTCCGACGCCCAGCTCGAGACGGTGATCTACGCCGGCGAAGCGCATACCGGTCTGCTCGCGGGCGCCTGGACCGTCGACGCCACCTACGATGTCGTCACCGCCGCCCCGGACGACGCCGCCGGCGCGGTGCGGTTCCGGCGCGGCTTCATGCTCGGCGACGGCACCGGCGCGGGCAAGGGCCGCCAGGTCGCGGGCATCATTCTCGACAACTGGCTGAAAGGCCGCCGTCGCGCGCTCTGGGTGTCGAAGTCCGACACCCTGATCGAGGACGCCCAGCGCGACTGGTCCGCGCTCGGCCAGGAGCGCCTGCTCATCCAGCCGCTGTCGCGCTTCCGCCAGGGCACGTCCGTGCGCCTGGAGGAGGGCATCCTTTTCACCACCTACGCCACGCTACGCTCCGACGCCCGAGAGGAACGTGTTTCGCGTGTTGCACAGATCGTAGAGTGGCTGGGCAACGACTTCGACGGAGTGATCGTCTTCGACGAGAGCCACGCCATGGCCAACGCCGCGGGGGGCAAGGGCAGCCGCGGCGACAGCGCGCCCTCACAGCAGGGCCGCGCAGGGCTGCGCCTGCAACACGCGCTGCCGAACGCCCGCGTGCTCTACGTCTCCGCCACCGGGGCCACGACGGTGCAGAACCTCGCCTATGCCCAGCGCCTCGGGCTCTGGGGCGGCGAGGACTTTCCCTTCGCCACGCGCGCCGAGTTCGTCGCCGCGATCGAGACCGGCGGTGTCGCGGCGATGGAGGTGCTGGCGCGCGACCTGAAGGCGCTCGGCCTCTACACCGCCCGCTCGCTGTCCTACGACGGCGTGGAGTACGAGCTGGTCGAGCACCCGCTCACGCCCGAGCAGACCCGCATCTACGACGCCTACGCAGGCGCCTTCCAGGTGATTCACGCCAACCTCGACGTGGCGATGGAGGCGGCCGGCATCACCGGCACAGGGCCGGACGGCGGCTCCAAGACGCTGAACGCCCAGGCCAAGTCAGCGGCGCGCTCGGCGTTCGAGTCGTCCAAGCAGCGCTTCTTCAACCACCTCATCACCGCGATGAAGACGCCGACGCTGATCGCATCGGTCGAGGCGGAGCTGGCCGCCGGCCACGCCTGCGTGGTGCAGATCGTCTCGACCGGTGAGGCGCTGCTGGAGCGCCGCATTGCCGAGATCCCGGCCGAGGAATGGAGCGACGTGCAGGTCGACATCACGCCCCGCGAGTACGTCCTGTCCTACCTCGCGCACGCCTTTCCGGTGCAGCTCTACGAGCCGTTCACCGACGGCGAAGGCAACCTCGCCTCCCGGCCGGTCTATCGCGACGGCCAGCCGGTCGAATGCCGCGACGCGGTCGCCCGCCGTGACCGCCTGATCGAGCAGCTCGCCTCGCTGCCGCCCGTCCAGGGCGCGCTCGACCAGATCGTCCAGCGGTTCGGGACCGACCAGGTCGCCGAGGTGACCGGCCGCTCGCGACGGATTGTCCGCAAGCGGGGTGATGACGGCGTCGACCGGCTCGCCATCGAGACCCGGCCGGCCGGCGCCAACCTCGCCGAGACCTCGGCCTTCCAGGATGACGACAAGCGCATTCTCGTCTTCTCGGACGCGGGCGGCACCGGCCGGAGCTACCACGCGGACCTCGGCGCGAAGAACCGGCGGCTGCGCGTCCAGTACCTGCTCGAGGCCGGCTGGAAGGCGGACGCCGCCATCCAGGGGCTCGGGCGCACCAACCGCACCCACCAGGCCCAGCCGCCGCTGTTCCGGCCGATCACGACCGACGTGCGCGGCGAGAAGCGGTTCATCTCCACCATCGCCCGGCGGCTCGACACGCTCGGCGCCATCACCCGCGGCCAGCGGCAGACGGGTGGCCAGGGCCTGTTCCGCGCCTCCGACAACCTGGAGAGCGAGTACGCCCGGGCCGCGCTCCGCCAGCTCTACACGCTGCTGCTCTTGGGGCGTGTAGAGGGCTGCTCGCTTCAGCGCTTCGAGGATACCACCGGGCTGTCGCTCACGACTCGGGACGGGGCAATCCGCGAGGAACTGCCGCCGATCACGCAATTCCTGAACCGGGTGCTGGCGCTCACCATCGACCTGCAGAACCTGCTGTTCGAGGTGTTCGACGGGCTGATGACCGCACGGGTCGAAGCCGCAGTCGCTGCTGGCGCCTACGACCTTGGCGTCGAGACCGTCACGGCGGAGTCTCTGCGCATCATGGACCGGCGGACCGTCTATACGCACCCGGGCACGGGCGCTGAGACGCAGGTGTTCACCGTCGCCCGGCGGGACCGGACCGACGCGCTGTCGCTCGCGGACGCGCTCGGTCGGCCGGATCAGCCGCGCACGCGCCTGCTGGTCAACGCCCGCTCGGGCCATGCCGCTGTCCAGGTCCCGGCGGCGAGCGTCACGCTCGACGACGGCGAGGTCGAACGGCGGGTGCGGCTGATCCGGCCGACCGAGCGCAAGAACCTGAGCGAGGCTGCACTACTCGGCTCGCAGTGGGAGGAGGTCCACGTCGCCGTCTTCTCGGCCGCCTGGGAGGCGGAACACGCCGCCTTGCCCGAGTTCGTAGAGTCGACCTTCCACGTCGTCACCGGCCTGCTGTTGCCGATCTGGCGGCGGCTGCCGGATGACGGCTGCCGGGTCTACCGGTTGCAGACCGACGACGGCGAACGGGTGATCGGCCGACTCGTCTCGCCCGCCTGGGTGGCCGACGCGCTCGGGGCTGAAGCCCCGGCCGTGTCCGCCGACGAGGCCTGGGCGCAGGTGTTCGATCGAGGCGGGCTGCTACAACTCGCCGACGGTCTCGCCGTGCGCCGCTCGCTTGTCATGGGAGCGCAACGGGTCGAGCTGACCGGGTTCACCGACGGAATGGTCGACCGGCTCAAGGCGCTTGGGCTCGTCTCCGAGATCATCAGCTGGCGGCTGCGGCTGTTCGTGCCCGTGGGTGCGGCCGGCCCGGCGATCCTGTCGGCGCTGCTCACCCGTCACCCGCTCGCGCGGGTGGTCGACCGCGTGGCGGCCTGACCATGGAGAGCCAGGCTTCAGACCTGGCACACCGCCTCGCGCGCGATGCCGAGGCGGTGTGCCGTCAGTATCTCTCCAACGGTCGGCGCGAGGGCGCCTATTGGCTGGTGGGAGACGCTGCGAACGCGCCTGGGCGCAGCCTCTACGTTCGCCTGCGTGGGCCCGAGTCCGGCAAGGGTGCAGCGGGCAAGTGGACCGAATATGTTGCGGCGAGAGTTATGTTGCGGCGCTGCGATTGGGCGCTGTCGCACGACCGATCGTCGGCTTTTACGCAACATAATCTCAGCGCGCGGGGGTTTGCGTGATGCCCCGCGACGCTTCCGAACTGGCGCGTCGCCTCGCCCGCGATGCCGATGCGGTATGCCGCCATT
>JAABUO010010218.1_pt1 | contig 10416 bp, 11 predicted proteins | sample 5559291 | NCBI WGS metagenome assembly JAABUO01 (sample SAMN10711878, study PRJNA513372) | rock metagenome | isolation source: Antarctica rocks | place: Antarctica: Victoria Land, Finger Mt sud
GCTTTATGTATTTGTTTTGTTCCGGAGATAGGATCACAGGCACCTTCAAGTCGCTTTGGCTTGGAGCACTGATAATGTCCCTACCTAGTAGTTTGAACGCTTCTGTCCTGACCTGAGATTGATCAGGCTCTTCGAGGTCTGCCTGCTTCAGCGCGGCCTGTACTTTGGCACGATCCTCCTCTGATAGCTGTTGAATCAAAGGGTCGAATGGCGAAGCGGAAGTCCTGTCGCCACGGAGCTCTTCTATTTCCTTCTCCAGCCGATTGATCTGCTGCCTGAGCTGTTTGGCTTCACCCGTCTCGTCATCAGCATCCTCATTATTGGGGTCCAGTGGAGTTGTCCTGGCCCCGCGAAAGAGTTGTTGATACCATCGCACTTTGGGTGGTGAGCCCCCATCGCTGGGCTCCTCGCGTTGCGGGCTCGAGGTTGTGAAAGCTTTATTGACGCCTGAAGCGCTCGGAGTGGCATGCCACTGCCGGCGAGGTCTTAGCTGAGCATGGGAAGAACGTGCTGCACGCAGACTCAGCCGGTGCATGAATGGTACTGATAATCATGAAAAAAACAATGTTTCCATTGCAGAAAAAGATAGCTCTGAGACACTAGGTTGGATACCACAACCCTGTACTCTAGCGGACAAACTATAGGCCCGTCGCCTCTTAGCGTATTCATACTCTATTAATAAAATAATAATAATGAGAGCTACCTCAAAGTATCTTGGCGCCTTATCGAGACGCCCTCAACAGGTCAATAAAATGCGCTACATAGCTCATCTCTGGAAGTCACAATAAGCTTTCTATGGAAGGTTTACTCTCTACGGTAATGTTTATGGATAGATGTCAAATGTAGATGTATTATCTCCAGCAAGCAAGCTCTGTTCTTTCTCGCCCTCAGTTCCTCCCTTTAGTGTGCTAGTCTTGGGTAAGCTGCTTGGACGAGCTTCGAGATCTCCGAGGTGCGAAAGCGTAGCTCTATTATGTGTGTCTAGAATCCAAAGTGGTTAGGCGATGGATGAAAATACTTGTAGCTTGAACAATTACTGCTAGTACTGGTTACACTTGCCTTTTTGCTATAACCTATTACATCAAAATACGAGCAACCCATCTTGGTATAGTGATCCACTAGATAGCTTCTGAAAGCGAATGCCGGCGCAGTGCTGGAGATAAGACCACTATCACTCTTAATTCCATGTCAGTCCGAACGCTTGGGGCTTGACCTCTGATACGAGTCCGAAGCGTTTCTCCAAGGCCACTTCAACGCAACGTTCCTCTCTTCCTCTGGCGCCCACCTCTTCCGCCTCCTCTACCTCCTCTGCCTGGCTTGGTATACCTGCATCATCATAATTTTGCTGACCTGCCGCGAATCCTGGAGGGCCTTGATGTTTAATTCGTTTAGCAGGTTCCCCGTCGTTCGTGTCTTCTTGGGCAACTCTTCTCGGTGTTCGATCACCAACAGAGAAATTTGCTGTAGCATAGCGAATTCCAGGAGCGCCCTTTAGACCCATTTTGCTAATGTAAGATGGGTGATTAGCCAGAATACAGAGCGATTGGCCCCATAGTATGAATAGTTGGGGGTCCCTGGGTAACTATACCCAATCAACTTTCTCTCCATTTCTGGTACCTCTTCACATCCCATTCCTTCCAGCGCAAACTCATTCGCCATTTTCACCAGCCGTTTTGCATCCAGTTTCATCTTGTTCATGAATCCCTTCATGAAACCGAGATACGCAGAGTAGGCCTTTTGTTTATCATGATCATCTATAGTTTCCAGAGCACTCTTAAGATCTGGCGGAGTCTGCGTAATTCTTAGAATCTTGTTGGATGCCGGATGTGGAGTAATCTGAAATTGGGGATTGGCGATAAAGAAGGACTCGCCCTGAGTGAGTAGGATGACTGCTCTTCCATTCTTACCTGCACGTGCCGTTCGACCGACGCGATGAACATAAGCATCCGAGCTCGCGGGAAGTCCAACCTGCACAACGGAAGAGACGTCAGGAAAATCCATTCCTCGACCGACGACTGGGGGAATAATTAGATTGTAACCTAATACACACAAGTCAAGTAGGAATGTATACCATCAGTAGCAAAGAGGATCCCTGTCTTAGCAACCTTGAATTGATCCGTCGTCCGTGTCCTTTGTGGCTGAGATAATCGACTGTGTAATTCATACACTTCAAGACGAATCCGGTTCTGAAGTATACGGCTCTCGAATAATTTCGCATATAGTGCAACTAAGTTCGCTGTTGTCCCGAATACAATGATCTTCGAGTCTTCCTTTTCTGCGGCGATTTCGGCATCAATCAGGGACACTAGAGCAGTGAACGTGCACTTCACGCTCGGGACGACCACAGAATATTGTGGGACTCTTTTAAGCGTAGGAGGCTCCGCAGCTTCTATAGTAGAAATAGAAGTATAGTCCTGCTTGAGGACATGGGAGAGAGCCTCCTTGATTTTTGGAGGAATTCTAGCCGAAAAGCACATGCCTTGCCAATTTGCCGTATCCTTAGGTGGGAGAGCGTGCAGAACTCGAAGAATATCCGGGAGGAAACCTATTGCAGAGTCAAATCGTGGAAGCAGTAATCAAACCTGGTGAGTATGCCCTTACCTGCTTCAAGCATTGCGTCTGCCTCATCCAAAATAAGTGTTTGCAGTGAATTGAATTTTCTTCTGGTATCAATTTCGCCCAAGTAGTCATTCAGCCTGCCGGGAGTGGCGACCAAGATTTTTGGATCATCATTCATAAATTTTTTTAAGTTCGCCCCCCGCGCCGTGCCGCCAAAGGCTGTATGTACCTCTATTGGCCTCCGCATCTTCGAGACAAGCTGCGTCGCCTCGGCAGCGATCTGGAGGGTCAACTCCCTGGTCGGCGAGATAATCAATATGGAAACTTGGCCAAGTGGTGGTGATTTTTGGAGAATGGACTGGATAGCTGGAAGGAGGAAAGCAGTCGTTTTCCCTGTACCCGTCTTTGCTTGAACAAGGCTATTTCGAGTCAAGTAAGCCGAGAGATTTTCTAAGCCATGACTGAGCACACAGCATTTCGTCAGGCTATAGATTGGCTTACCAGTCACTTCGTAAGGTCGGCAATCCATTTAAGACCTTGCTTTGCACAGGAGTCATGTATTCAAAACCCATGACATTTTTCAACGCCTCCAGCAACACTGGATCTAGCTTGCCTTGCATACTACTGTATGGCTGGGCATTGGCAGCCTTAAGCGAGGCGCTGGAATAGAGGGCACTGGAGCTCGACATGTTGGAGGTTGATGTCCAGTAAAGCTTCTCATATCTAATGGGAAGAGCGCGCAATGTTTTTCGGGTGAGGTACATTCACAAAGTGAACAAAGGGGAAATGAGGAATTTTCTGTAGCTGCAAACATACAAATTCAGAAGTTAATTCGAAACGCTTATAGTGAATTGAGTTAAGGTAAGGTACAGTAGTAAAGTACGATAATCTGACCAAAAGGTTGAAGTACTCGTACTTAAGATGATATACCGCTTTTTCGCCTTGCAAGGCCTGAATCAAGGTTCCTCCCGCTGCCTGTCAGGGCCAGATGCAGTCTCAAGGCTGAAACCTATTTCTCTACCAATCAGGGAACAGTGACCTGCTGTCGTAAGTGTCCTAGTACCTACCTTAAATAGCTTGAGGACGTACGGAATAGGCTTCATTGATTACTATCAGAAGACTGCGTAGTGTAGCAGGACCGCTTTCATGCTATCATGTCCGAATATGAGGCTAGTATCCTTTCAGCCATCTTCGCTGCTATATGCTCATCCAATTCAGGGGTGTTACTTGTTCGCACCAGAAAACATTGAGACAGATGGTCTAGCTGTACCAAAAACCAAAAGAAGAAAACTATCAAAGCCCGATCATATTCCAGAACAGTCGGATCAGCCGTCTTTTTTCCCGTTGTTGACAGGTCTCGAAAATGCAAAGAGTGTAAAGGCTAGATCTAATCTATTCCACGTCGCTTGGAGTCCTCGTCAAGCATTAATAGACGTATGTATCATTGCATAGCCTTTGACGACCCTGAAACTGATTGATTATAGAATCTCCTGCAAGATTCAAACAATGATACTGTAGATGAGGTTGCCAACTTCATCCATGATCTTGAAGTCGAATCGTAAGTAGAGTGACCTAAGGGTACGATGGAGGGTCCTCTAATGTACAATCAAGTTCAAATGGGAAAATTCCCACTGGGATTATCCTTGCGAAACCAGGCTCGGAATCGTACACCAGTTTAATCGTTTCAATAGCAGAGCGTGTCAAAAGCAGAGAAAGGGCCGCAATAGTCAACCTGACCTCTAGTCAATCACCAAATCTCAAGTCTGTCCTTAAGTACATTAACGAACATGCAACAAATCAAGATGTGGCCATGGCCGATGAGGAGACAGTTCTTGACCGCCAAAATGTTAGAGTCTGGGAATTGCATGGAAAAGACATCTATTGACTCTTAAGTTAGGGCGGCCGGCAACTGAACTACGACCTTCAGATTCTCAATGATCATGTTAAGCTTCACTCGATTAGGCGAGTAGTCCTGTCGTTTCAAGACAGCGAAGCCTTTGATGGTGTCCTACTGGGAGATATAGTTGATGTCCTAAGGTGAATAAAAAGACATACGTAGATTTTTTGGTGGCTGATTGGTACAGTTCATGGAACGACAGGATACCATTCGTCCTTTTGTTTGGTATTGCGACATCAATTGGTTTGTTCCAAGAGAAGCTCTCTAGGGCCACCGTGAGAAGCTTACAAGGCATGAGATTTGACATGGAACAACTAGCCGTGGACGAAATCCTCAAAGTTGCCGTGTCTCTTGATGAATTCAGATCTCTCTGGCTAGGACCTGGGCTCAGCAACACCATGATTCAGCGTCATAGCGATTACGTGCAAAGCACTTCATTCTTCATTGAGACGATTAAGGTAAGCCTATGAGATTGCTCTGAAAAGTAGCAAGTTAAAGAGCTATAGTACGCCTACATGGCCCATTTCTTCGCCAATCCATTGAGCGTATTTCTCGATGAGCGTGTTACACCTACAACCATCCAGCGGGAGCATTATGAAAGTATTCGCAATCTCCCGTCATTCCAAAGGTATTTGAAAAGCATCACGAACGAAAGATAGAGGATTAACAATCTTACAGGTTTGCAGAAATCTTGATTGAACATGGTGATTACAAGGCGATCCAGGGTCTCCTAAATGACGACGAAAATCTCTACAATGTTGCTATTTGTGAAATTGATAAGGGCCAACGAGCCCTCAGGGGTATGCTTTCCGCACTAGTTATCATATCTACGATACAATCATGTTCAATTTCTGCCTCGAATACTCCCTGGTCAGAATTATACATCAAAGCAATGTCGGGAGAGCTAGCGGAGTCGGCTGTTGTCCGAGATACCTTGCTATCCTGCAGGAAGATGCCTTCTGATTCAATGAGCAATCTGCTGTCGAAACTGTCAAATTTTGAGCTTCCCGGAATCTCCGAGGTCCACGCAGATCTCAAAAATCTCACCAACAGCATGGACAACGAAGCAACGCCCCTGCGAAGCGAGCATGACATCCACCACGACTCCTTACGTACAACCATTGTTGCCCAGAAAGTCTCCCTTAGTAAGCAATCCTCAGCCCTCTCAAAGCAAGACATCGCCTACTCCAAGATCGTCAGCAGCGTCAACACCACGCTCCAAAACTTCTTCCAAACCAGCCTCATCAATCCTAAGGACCTGTTTCTGCACGAAGTCTTGATCTACGACTCCAAATCGCCACATCGAGACGTGTTCACGCCGAAACCCCGTTTCGCGATCGAGCGAGCCCTGAGTTCGCCACACGATTATTTGGGTTGTAGTTGCTGCGAGGGCGCCAAGAATGGGTTGTCGGCCACGCAGCCGGCGACGGCTATACTGTATCAGCTTTACCTGGAGTCTGGGGCTCTTATCAATACCTCAGATCTGTGGTCGGCTTTCTATGCTGTTGTGGGCGCTGAAGATGCCGAGGACGAAGATGCTGATCAGCAGAGAGCTTTGTGAGTGACCTCATTTCGGCGTTTCCCAAATCAGTATATCCGAATGCAATTGCAGTGCTAACAAAATAACAGAGCACTCTTCTCGCGAGCGTTAGCTGAGTTGAAATACTTGGGTATGATTAAGGATAGCAGGAAAAAAGCTGATCACCTGGTAAAGCAAGCATGGAAGGGTCTCTAGGCATTGGGCCTTCTCCATCGAAACTATTTCTTTATTGCTATGCAAACCGACTTGACTCCCCAAGGGTATCTTAAAAGTGCATACAAAACGCCATTGACACTTGTGCTCCCTTGATAAAATTTCGGCCTAGCATCAGAACTCCTCGACTAAACCAGCCCTCAGGACTGACCACGGCCGCCAATCCCACCAGGTTTGGTCGTCCTCTGCCTCTGCCTCGACAATCTCACTGATCACCTGCGGCTGCTCCATGTCTTCATCGCTGGAAACGTCGTCCCGCTCAATTATGTCGTCTCCTTCGATAGCTCTTCCGTCCTGGCCAAGCACCATCGCTTCACGCCTTCGTCTCCGCAAAGCTTGCTCCTCAATACTTTCTTCCCTAACTCTTCGTCCTCTCCTCATCATTGGCCCGGAGTCTGGTCCGCCGTCGGCTTCAGCGGCACTCCGATTTGTTACGATCCAAATCTGCTCCATCACGTCATCAATGGTGTTGTTTTCCATAGCACTCGCGTCCGCGAGGCCTTGATTTATCAACTCCTCCCGAGCTTGATCGTCAGTGACGAGAGTATTGAGGATAGTACACATTTCGAAATTGTCGTATTCCCATTTCAGCATCTCCCGAATAGCCTGCTTCCTCCTGGCCTCAGAGTTGTCTGTATTATCGAAACGGCAGTGTGCGAGCCAGCGGGAGATGAGCCCTGCCTGTAGGCCTAAGGTAACATCGCACGGAAGCACAAGGCTGAGGATTTTCAAGGCATCGCGCTCAGGCTGTGATCGGTATTCGAAAGTTTCGTTGGTGGGGGTAGATTCCGATTCCTGGGCTGCAGGTAGCCAGCTGCACAAGCAATCGATGATGGCTTTGAAAAGAGGATAACTAGGTTTTCGCGCTTTGTGTGTCGCAATGTCTGATATTGCTATAACATAGGATTTGTTAGTGATACCAGAAATACATACTAGGTCTTACGGCTTGAGCAAAGGTAGCACAGAGAGGTAAGTGACCTGTCTCGCTTTTCAATGTCCTTCCCAGCTATATCCTGTAGTATGAGATCAAGCACAGCATCTTGCACAGCCCTTTCTCTAATGATTCTCACAACCCTAAGAGCCATTAGCAAAATTTATTTCCAAGCATCTGATAGCTCATACGCAGAACGAATATCCTGATTAGCACTTTGTGTGAGCTGGCCGAGGGTTTCGAGCTTGAGCGCTGGAACGGCTCAGCAAGTAGTTCCTTCGTCTTACTCAGAAGTAGCTAGCATACCATTCTCAGTGCGCTGACTCAGTATATCCTGGGGCTTATTCTCTTTTGTAATTCGAGCAGCTGTTCGAATTGCAATAAGTTGTTTATGAGCTGCGCGAGCTGCACAGTAACCCACCATGCCTGGAACTGGATTAGCTGCGTTTTTCTGCTAGGCAATCCTCAGAGTAATGCGTCACCTAGGCCAATCCATAGCCATATATCTTGGTTCTTTGACGCCATCTCTGGTATGTCCACTCATCACAAAATAATCTGGAAACTCAGTAGAGCTCTACTACCTTACTTTATGATACGAAGTGTAGGCGGAAGGTTTCCGCGAAAGTCAGGTCGGCTAGAGAAACACCGACGCCGAGGTCTTGGCGTTTGACAAAATTTCTTGTGAACTCAAACAATTGCACGTCGAATCTTTGCCAGAATGGCGCCGTCGCAATTGAATAGGCTGAAGGCTTCTCTGCGCGAATCTGGTGTTGTTGGTCCTCAGAAATCTAAAAAGCAAAAGAAACAAGCCAGCAAAAACGGCGCTGCAAGAGACGGCAGGGTACAGCGCAATGTTGCTCTTCAAGGTATACGAGAGCAGTTCAAGCCTTTCGATATTCAGGCGCCTGGCAGGCCAGCGAAATTCGACGTTACGGACAACAAAACAGTTGGGGGACGAATCGCCAAAAATGTTATTGGACGCCCTGGGATTACTAAAGGGTTGGGGGAGGAGAATGTAGGGCAGATTCAATTCGAAGGTCCTACGTTTGCTGACGTGGATATATACAGCGACGGAAAACTCTTCTTGTTGAAATGCAGCGGCGTAAGAAGGTGGGCGGTATCTTGGACCGAAGGTTTGGAGAGAACGACCCCACAATGACGCCTGAGGAGAAAGCTCTAGAACGCTTCGTACGGGAGAAGCAAAGAGGGAGCAAGAAAGGCTCCCTCTTCGACCTCGAAGAGGCAGAGGAAGATAACCAGCTGACCCATTTCGGACAATCGCTGTCATTTAATGGGCCCAGAGTAGATTATTTTGACGAAGCTGACTCTGGCCTCTCCGATGATGAACATGAGGAGATGGATGGAAATAGGCCCCGCAAACGTCGAAGACTTTCTGAATCTGACGCATCCGATGAGTATTTGTCTGCGGCGGAAGATGGAGCACAGCCTGATCGCCCGAAGACGAAGAAGGAAGTCATGAGCGAAGTCATCGCCAAGTCAAAACTCCATAAGTATGAACGTCAGCAAGCAAAAGAGGATGACGACGATCTAAGAGCTGAGTTGGATAAGGGTCTCCCTGATCTTTTTGCGCTCATGCGAGGTACTCCATACGCGCCTGTACCTGCCCCAACACCTGCAGGTCAATCTGCCAAGATAAACCCAGACCGGCAGGCCTTGCTGGACGGGAAAGATCGATCACAAGCAGACAAGGAGTATGATGAGCGACTTCATCAGATGGCGCTCGAACAACGTGCCAAGCCAACAGAACGGACTGTCACAGAAGAGGAGCGATTGGAGCGCGAGGCGCAGAGGCTCAAGGAACTTGAGGAAAAGAGGCTCCGGAGAATGAGAGGGGAGCATGATATTGGGGATGAAGAGACCGATGAGAAAAGCAAGGAGTTGAATGGTGATGAAGATGTAGATGGAGAAGAGGATAATACTTTTGGCCTCGGGTCTGGCCTCCTCGGACACACTGGGAGTCGGCCATTGGATGTTGAAGATGAGGATGACTTCTTGATTGAAGGCAGCTTGGTCGCTAGTGGCTCTGATATAGATGTTTCGGAAGATGACGAAACCCATAATTCAGACGAAGATCCTAGTGATAACGAAGACGATCAAGAGTTCGTCCAAGGCTTGCTGTCAAACGAGGATGCTGGTAGGCAGGAACTTAATACATCCAAGAGCACGGGTAGAGGAACTAATGTCGTTCCTAGCGACTTGGCATACACGTATCCGTGCCCCCAAAGTCACGACGAACTTCTAGAAATCACTAAAGACATCCAAATCGATGACTTGCCAACCGTCATACAGAGGATACGAGCCTTGTACCACCCGAAGCTCCAAAATAAAAACAACGCAAAGCTTGCAGTCTTTTCAAGCGTCCTCGTGGATCATGTCTCCTTTCTAGCCAATTCGCCCACTCATCCTCCTTTCTCTGTACTAGAGATGCTCATTCGCCACATTCACTCACTTGCAAAAATGTTTCCAGAGGAAGTCGGCCGAGCCTTCCGGTCACACTTGAAACCACTCTATGAGAGCCGACCCACTTCTCCCAACCCGGGTGATATAGTCATCCTTACAGCAATTGCGTCTATATTTCCAACATCAGATCACTTCCACCAGGTCGTAACGCCAGCAATTATGTGTATGACTCGCTACCTGAGCCAAAGGGTGCCTCAGTCTTTGAGTGATATTGCCACGGGAACTTATCTTGGAAGCCTATGTCTCCAATATCAAAGGTTGTCAAAAAGGTACATTCCCGAACTAGTCAATTACACTCTGAATGCATTGTTGGCTCTAGAACCGGTAAAGTCTAAACATATATACGGATGCTTCCCTCGACATGAATCCTTACCACTGCTTCAGGTTGGTTTCGATAAAGAAGTGTCAGAGAATATTAATAGGCATTTGAGATTCTGGGATATTCTCCCCAACCCTGACGCCACGTCCGAGGAAAAGGAATATCTCAAGGTAGCCCTGCTGGACACCAATATAGCTATGATCGGCTCCATGGCCGACCTCTGGGCCGACAAATCAGCATTCTGTGAAGTCTTAGATCCCGCCTCTAAAATATTGCCGCATATCCTGAGCAAAAGCTGCTCCGCGAAGCTCAATACTACTACCGTCGTAAGTACTAATCTCCAACCCCGTTGCTTGCATTCACTCAGCAATTTTCTTCAGTCCATCACCGGCACCACCCTTTCCCATCTCTCCACTCTTCTTCGCCAATCCTCCCAGTCCCGTCAGCCCCTCGCCCTCCACAACCACCGCCCCCTT
>JAABUO010010219.1_pt1 | contig 10415 bp, 14 predicted proteins | sample 5559291 | NCBI WGS metagenome assembly JAABUO01 (sample SAMN10711878, study PRJNA513372) | rock metagenome | isolation source: Antarctica rocks | place: Antarctica: Victoria Land, Finger Mt sud
ACCTCAGCGACGCGCTGCCGCTGGACCTGTCGGAGGCGGAGACGGCCTCCGGCTTCTACACAGGCGCGGCCCGCCTCGCTCCTTCCCTAACCCTACCCTAACCCATCCAACCCTTTCTGCGCCTGGCCATGCTGAGGTACCACATCTTTGTCATTGCGCCGACGCAGACACGCCCCTGCGCACTGCATGGATCAGCATGATGTTCCCTGGCCGCCGGGTACGGCCGCACCCCGCTGTCCGGGACTTTTAAGGCGTGCCGTCGACAGGCATGGCTGCGGAGGGCGCGCAGAGAATTGCATAGTGGTGGCGGAGGGCATGCTCGGCCACAACGGCGTCATGCGCGTCAACGCGCTCGGCTTCCCGCCCGTGGAGCCGCGCGCCGAGTCGCAGGCCGCGGCCAAGGCGCGCCGTCGCCCGGCGTGGGGGGATGCGCCTGGACGCCTGGAAGCCTGTCGCAGTACATGCACGCACAATGCCACCTCCTAGCCTAGCAGAGTGATGATGGCTGTCTCACGCTTGTGCGTCGGCCCGCCACGCCCACCGAGCGCCGCCCTGCTGAGGCCCGCCGAGGCGCCGAGGGCGGCGTGCGGCCGCGCAGGGCCTGGACTTCTTTGGCGGCGAGCCGCTGCGGGGCGCGGCCGCGGCGGCGGCGGCGGAGTGGGAGGCGCGGCACGCGGACGCGCGCATCATTGCGCTCGCTGACCTGTGGCTGGACCGCCCCGACACGCTGGACGCGCTGGCGCGCGTGCTGGCGGGTGGGCCGCCAGGACCGCTGGCATCTGACAGAGTCTGCACTCCTGTGGTTGCATGTCGAGCCTGCAGTGGTTCAGACACTCGGGCATGGACTGTCACCAATCCATACCAGACAGCTCTAGTGTTTGTAACCATGCGTCAGGCCGTCAGGTGAGGTCTCAATGAGTGAGAGGCGTGCAAGCGTGAGGGTTCGACGACTAATGACACAGCCCGATGGCAGACAAACCTGATCGATGTTGGAGACAGCGCCTAACCACCATGGCTGACGCCTCAACGCCTGGAACAGCTCCGCCCCGCAGCCTGCCGCCCCGCAGACCGGCGGCGCGCGCGGCAGGCTACGAGCAGCTGGAGGAGCTGCCGACCCTGATGCTGCTCATGGGCAACTTCCAGAGCGCGGCCTGCGCGGCGGACGCGGCGGCCGCCAGGGACAACTTCGCCGCGCTCGCCGCCACGCTCCTGCGCTTCCCGCGCCTGCAGGCGCGCGCGTCCGGGGCCCCTCCCCGGCCGGCCTGCTGCGCGTGCGCTGCGGGGCAGACGGTGGCAGGCGCGTGACGTGCCCGCGGGTGGCTGCCGCAGCCTGCCAGGCTGATGTGAGCGCAGATCGCATGCGCCTTGGCGACATGCAAGCGCCCCGGCGACCTGCACATGCAGTATGAGAGCAAAATCAAGTCTGGAACCTGCGGGCGCCCAGCGCGCCGACCCTCATGCGTGTCTGTATGGCGCTTGCCACGGTTACATAACGGCACATACATCTGCAGCGGCACGCCGCGCGGCAGGCGCACACGCGCTACGTGTTTGTGCCGGGGCCGGGCGACCCGGGCCCCGGCGACCTGCTGCCACGGCCGCCGCTGCCGGCCGCGCTGACGGGCGTGCTGCGCGCGGCGCTGCCGAGCGCCGTGTTTGCCAGCAACCCCTGCCGCCTGCGCCACTACAGCCAGGTGCGGTGGCTCTGCCCGGCCTGCCTGCGGCCCGCAGTGCCCGCAGCGCGGTGCAGAGACGCTGGGCGTCTCCCAGCCTTGCGCGGATGCCCAGCGCGGAGCTGCTCAGTGATGTGGGGCTCTCGTCCTTTACACTACAGGCAGGCAGTGGCAGCATGCATGGATGTCTGGTCTGGGTTGCTCCATGGGATGCGACCCGCAGCCCGGTATGCGCAGCTCTCGCAGTGCGGCGGCGGACCGGGCGGCTTGCGCGCAGGAGATCGTGGTTTTCCGTGGCGACCTGGAGTACCGCATGCGCCGCATGTGCCTGCGGCCGCCCGCAGGCGCGACCCCTGCGCCAGCGCTCCGCACAGCCTGGGACCTCACCATCAGGCGGCCACATCCCGTGCGCATGCCGCCATGCCGTGACTCGCCATGACCCCAGCTGAAGGGCATGACTGGCACTGTGGGCGCCCCACGCAGTGCTCTTGAGCACCTGTCCGCGATGCTGCCGCACCAGGCGCGCCAGCGCCCGCATGTGTAGACTGCAGCGGCCGCATGCCCGCACTCACACACGCGGGTGTCGGCACGCTGGGCGCCTCCCTTTCAGCAGACCGCGCGCGCCGCTGCTGCAGCAGGCACATGTGCCCCAGGTGCGATGCAGCACGCACAGCACGCGAACGCGCGCGTGCGCGCGCAGGCGGCGACGGCGCGCCGGGCGCCATGTTCGAGCACCTGTGCGCGACGCTGCTGCAGCAGGCGCACCTGTGCCCACTGCCGCTGGAGGCGCAGCCGGTGGTCTGGGCGCACGACACCGGGCTGCGCCTGTACCCGCTGCCGGACGCGCTGCTGCTGGCCGACACTGCGCCCTCCGCGCACTTCACCTTTGAGGGCACCGTGTGCATCAACCCGGTACGCCGCTGCAGCGCCAGGCTGTGTGTGCCATCACCTGATTGGGAGACGCGACGGCTGCCGTACGGGCTAATGGGTCACATTCCCCGCGCCCTGCCCCTAAGAGGACCGGCGTGCAACAATCAGCATGTCTCCAGGACCCTGTCACGCCACTAGATAGACGGCAGAGGCTCACCTGAGCAGTGGCAATGTCTCTTGCCAGGTGTAAGATAGGTTTCCAGGTCCTCAGGCTTGCGCATGACAGCGTCTTGACGCGCCTGCAGCATGCTCTGTGGCCAGGTGGTGGCGCTGATCGGGGACGGGGGGGCGAGCCGCGCATGCGCGCGCAGGGGTCCTTTGCTGCGGGCACGTTCGCCGCTTATGTGCCGGCGCTGCGCGAGGCGGAGCTGTGCGACGTGCCCGGCGCGGAGGACGATGGGGACTGACGTCGTGCGCTGCGGCTCGGCAGGCAGTGGGGCCCAAGTGCTGAGGCAGCTGAGAGGGATTCCAGGGTTGGATCAGTGGTGTTGCCCTTGCGCACTGGTCGAGGCATTGGTGCATATTCATTTGCGCGTGCACCCGGTCAGGCTTGCACAAACCATGGCATTGAAGCTGAAGGCCGCGATGCATCACTGCATGCGCTGTACACGGCGCCGTGCATAATGCACGATGCGCTGTTCTAACCTCTACAACAGATACAAGCTGTGCTTCCTCCCGCTTGCAGTCATGCCAACCCTGCACACACAGGCACTCACAAGCGCGGCTCACTTGCCGATGCAGAAGCGCGAGAACACCTCGTCCAGCACCTGCTCGCTCGCCTCGTCGCCGGTTACCTGCGCGCCGCAGCGCGGCCAACATGCCTGACCGCATGCTCTTTGCCGACATCAACGCGCATAGCTTGTGCAAAACTGCACACCAGCTCAGCGAGCTGAAAGCTCGCGAGCTGCCCTCATGTGAAAGTGTGCCCTCCACTGCCGCCCGCACATACTCTCCCTGTAGTGCGCAGCATGGCCTTTGTGAATAGTACAGAGGGCCACAAACAGCACCCAGCAAGTACACCCCCGTGCACTGGCCCCTCAACCTGTACACGCTTTGACCTGCTTGCCTCGATCTCCCTCGGCCCCGCTTTGACAAGGCGCAGAGACCCGGGTGACTCCGCCAACCCCAGGCGGGTTGCGTGCGGGCGCGCGCGCCTCGCCCAGCGCCAGCAGCGCGCCGCGCAGGTCCAGCGCCCAGAAGTCCAGCGGCAGCCGACCGGCCGCGCTGGCCGCCGCGCAGCGCAGCGCCTCGGCCGCGCGCGTCAACGCCTCCGCCTGCCGCTCGTTCACCGCCCACGCCTGGCCGCCTGCGCGCGCGCCCTCCGCGCCCGTCGGCCTCCGCGGCAAGCATTCATGGCAGCGGGTCACCGCCGGGGCGCGCCGATGCTGCTGACCAGACAGACAGAGTGCTGCCCAGCCAGTGCGCGTCTAGTCGCTGCTGCCCCCGTGTAACAGCCTCGTGACGTGGGGCAACCCTTTGGCAGCATAAGGGTTGCCAACTAACCCATCCGAGCAGGGCTGACTGTCGCCTGCCATGCCGCCGTCATGCGGGCTGCACAACACTGGCACAGCCGCGCAGGGTGCGTCGGCAGACAGGCGGCTGGCTCGCCCGTCCGCTCCGGCGCCTGCGCGTCGGGGGCCCGCGGCGCGGGCGCGCGCCTGGCGCGATCTGCGCGAGCCCGGCGGCGTGCAGCAGCGCGCCGCGCAGCTCCTCCAGGCCCTCCCCGGTCGCCGCGGACGTGCGCACCGCGGCCGCAGGCGCGCGGCCGCTCGGCAGCGCCGGCCACGGCGGCATCGCCGCGGCGAGTCCCCCATGTCGCCCCCCGCCCGGGGGGGCCACCAGGTCCGCCTTATTGGCCACCAGCAGCAGCGGCGGCACTGCCGCCGCCCCGGGCATGGCGCCGTTGCTGCGCTGCAAGCTTGCAGATCCGGTTCCAGCCGCATCCGCTCCGCCGGCAGCACCAGGGCCGCGGCGCCCGTCCCATGACTCTGCATCTTCCAGCGCGCCCTCTGCAGCCGCGCCGCCCGCATCGCCGGGACGCTCGGGGGCGGCGCCAACGCGACTGGGGGCGTCAACAAGCACGGTGCTCGCGGCGCGCTCTTCAGCGCCGGCCGCGGCGGACGCGCTGCCTGCGCCCATGGCGGAGAGCGGGCCGGGGCCGCGGTTGGTGGCAGCAAGCGCGCCGCCCGCGCCGGCCATTGCGGCGCGCCTGCCAGGCTGCGGCGCGGCGCCGGCGTCACACAGGCCCTCGGCCGCCAGCGCATCGTCAGCCGTCCAGCCGGCCTGGCGCGCATGTGCACAGCCCTTCAAACGCGCTCACCTCAAGGTCAAGGATTGCCAGAAGGTGCAGGGAGGCCGGGCTGTGTGGCGCTTGACATGTAGGAAAGAGAGCGTGTGCGAGCGCATTGACAAAATGCGCATACAATGAAACATAGCATGCAGCTGCTGTAGGAGCGAGTGAACCAGGTGCAGGATGTACCCGCCATGAGGCTGCCACAGGCCCAGCGGAGCTCTGTACGATAACGTTGCTCTGGGTCCTCAACAGCACTTGCAGCAGCGGCCAAGCAGAGCGCGGAGGCACCTGGGCGTCGTACACCAGCACGACCACGTCGGCGGCGGCCGCGGCGGCGCGCGCGCGCGCCACGCCGATGCGCTCCACGGCGTCGGCGGCGCTGCGCAGGCCGGCTGTGTCGAGCAGCGTCACGGCCACGCCCTGCATGTCCACGCCTGCGCGAGTCATCCGTTGAAAATGGGGCCTGGCAGCCATGCGCTGGGGCCGCCCTGGGCGGACTTGCGGCCAGTCCAGCTGTGTACTCCCCTTTTCAAGCAAGGGTCTGGGCACCATGGCAGACGGTGAGGCGTAGCACAGGTCTTCATTCCTAAATTTGGCCCCACAGGCCTGGCGCTGTCAGATAAGCAAGCAGAGGACTCCAGCAGGGCTTGCAAGGGGCGGCGCTGACCGGCCTCGACCACATCGCGCGTGGTGCCGGGGATGCGCGTCACGATGGCGCGCTCGCTGCCGCTCAGCGCGTTGAGCAGGCTGCTCTTGCCCACGTTGGGCCGCCCGACCAGCGCAACCTGCGCGCCCCGCCCGCGCCTGTTTAGGCCGCCAGGCGCACGCGCAGCATGCCTGCCGCCGCCACCTGCCGCACGCGCACCGCGTGACCCTACCCTATGCTGCACCCAGGTGCTGCACTCGCCTTGGTGTGTGGCGCACGACGCTGGGGAAGCGGCCGACACGCGCAGGGCGCCGATGCTGCAGCGGCACACGCACAGCCGTTCTCAACGCATCTGGTAACAGGCGGAGGAGGCCCATGCAGGGGTCCTGCAAGGCTTGGGACTCGCGGGCGCCCTAGCCGCGGCGCCGCAGGGTCCGCGCGCCTGGAGGCCGCGGCCGAGCAGCTGCCCACGCCGCGCTGTGGCCAGCGCGCGCTCCACATCGGCGCGCAGCGCCTCCAGGCGCGCGCGCAGCGCGGCCACGTCTGCCTGCCGCGGTGCACGCACAGAGTCTCGCAGCGCTACCCGCCACACGCCGGGCGCCCCAGCCTTGGCTCTGCAGCACCTGCAGCTGGCACGCTCATGCGCACAAGGAGTGATGCTTTGCGAGCGCTGCGTTTCTGCAAGGGCCGGGGTGACAGCAGGAGCGCGCTGCGGGGGGCTTGGGGCGCGCGGCAGCCGCGCCTCGGGCAGCTCGTCCTCAAAGTCCAGCCCAGCCTCGATCTCAGCAAGCAGGGCGAGCGCGGCGGCGCGCATGCCGGCCACGGCCGCGCCGGCGCCGCCCGACAGCCCCGCGAGCGCGCTGTCCGCGGCCGCCGCCGTGCGCGCGCCCACCAGCGCCGCGACCGACTCTGCCTGCCGAAACGCCAAGGCGCAGCCTGGGGCTGGGCCGAGGGCCTGAGCCTAGGGTAAGGGTTGCCTCTGGCACGTCCTGGCCGATGTGGATGCCCTGACAGTGCACGTGCATGTGCGAGCAGGCAGAGCGGATCGCTGTCTGCCCTATGCTGTGGGGTCACAATTCCGAAAAGACCTTTGGGCTGTACGCACATTGTGCGTACAGCCCCCCGCTGTATGCGCGCGCGCGGCGGGCGCCGGCGCGCCTGCGCAAGGTCGAGGCGGCCGCTGAGGAATGCGCGCAGCGTGAACTCGCCCGCGCGCGCGCGCCGCGCGCCCGCCGCCAGGCAGGCCGCCATCGCGCGCGCCGCGCACACGGCGCCGCCGTGCGTGTGCACCTCCACCACGTCCTCGCGCGTATACGAGCGCGGCGCCAGCATTGCCAGCAGCAGGACCTGCCGCATGAAACAGGGTCTGGCAGGGTCCGCCGCTCAAAGCAGGGGTCGTGCGGAGCTATTTAATCACATGCCATATTCAAGAGCTGCCCCGCTTGCCTGCGGGCATTGATACCTCTGGCTTTGTAGGGAGGCCGAGCATGCTTGCGAGCAGGCTCGGCAGGCACAGCAGCGCAAGCAGAGGCACCACGCGCATCCTCACGTGAGCCAGCGGCGCACTCCGGCCGCGCGCGTCTGGGCTGCGGCGCGCCTCATCCAGGACGGCGCCGGCCGCGTCGACTAGACGGCCGTGGTACACACGGTGCGTCTCCGGCTGCCAGCGCTCCGAGGCAGCGCCCCGCGCTCGCCCGCTCGGCCGGAAGACGCGCTGCGCCACGGCCACCGCCTCCGGCCCGGACAGCCGCACGATCGCCACCGCCGCGCCCGGCTGCGCGCCTAGGCCACACCTCTCCTCTTGTCGCTGCCAGGCGAGCACCCGGACGTCTCTCTGGCGAGCGGTTGCACTGAATTTGAGCAGGCTATGGCACTGCAACGACGCTCCACGCTGCCAGGCCACTGCTGCTGCAGGTGTGCACGTGTACGTACTTGGTAAATTGCTATCATACTCACTGGCAGGTAGCACGGTGCCCACAGGCTTGGTCACCGGCAAGTCTGACCTGTGACCACTGCCGCAATTGTGTCGCCGTCGCCGCTGCCGCTGCTATATGCATCATCAGAGTGCGTGCTTCCGGCCAACGCGTCGCAGCTCCCCGCTTCTGCAGCAGATACACAGGCGCTTTACTACGCCAGAAAGCAGCGACGCCTGTGCTGCGCTGTAACATCAAGTAGATTTGTGATACAAGGGAGGTGGCACTGCATGCTGCATGCACGTGCGGACACGCTGTGGCACCACAACGAACGCTGGAAGCTGGATGGGCAGCACAGTGCAGTACAGAGCGCAGCAGAAAGAAAGACCAAAGTATCCGCAGTGCAGCTTGGTGGAACATGCCTGGCATGGCTGCGAGGACAGTGTCTGCACGCGTTGGCACTCTCTTTCTCCTTTTGCGTGTCGGTCTGATGAGGGGCTCAGCATCCCCACTGCAGCCTAAAAAGCTGCGCAATTGACTCCGGCATAGCGAGCAGCAGTAGCTGATTGGCCTGCTGTGAAGACGACGGTCAAGTGTCGCGCATCTGTATGCCATCCTATCCCACACCATAGTTTGGGAAGTGCAAGGCTGTGGCAGAGGCAGAGCTTTTCAAGAGTTTTTTTCCTGGGACCCTTTTCAGCCTTAAGCAGCCTGAGTCAGCTCTGCACGGATCATCCACAGCAGGTGTACTGTGCACACGTTCTGCACTGTCTACCTGAGCTGACTTCCCTCCTTTCATACAGACGGACTGAGTGGCGCGCTGTTGCAGCGCCTGCATAGTCTACATCCGCCATGGCGTCCAACGCTGCTGTGGAGGGGCTCTCTGGCGCTATGGGCGGTATTGTTGCGCTTATAGCAACCTATCCTCTGATGACGGTGGGTCCGCGTTGCGCGCTGTGCGTATCGAGCTCATGCGCTCTGGCCCGAGCGCCGTCACAAACGGCAGCGCAGAGGCTGGTGCAGTCCTCAGCGCCGCTGGGGCGGTGCAGATCACCACCCTCCAGGCGACGCGGAGCAAGAGGGCCGACGCAGACCCGAACGGAGCGCTTGCGCACAAGCGCAGGGCCGGCACACTGGCAGACATCGCTGAGGCGCGCGCTCCTATCAACCCGCTCAAAGGCAGGACCTGCCTTGAGACTGGTCCCGCCCTCCATAGTGGCCTGCGCAAGCATGCTGCACCTTCATGTGCTCGTCCTGCAGCGCTGTGGCGGCAGGCGCCGTCCTGCCCGCCCGCACCGCAGGCTGCGTGCCGCCAGCCGACCATGCTGTGCGCGCTGAGCAGGTGCTGCAGGAGTCCGGCTGGCGCGGGCTGTTCAACGGTCTGCAGGCCTCGCTGCTGGGCACGGCGGTCAGCCAGGGCGTGTATTTCTACTTCTACTCGGTGCTGCGCCAGCTGGCCATCGCGCGGCACCAGCGCCTGACGCGCACAGCGTCGCAGGTGCCGCACGCGCCCGTGCGGAGCAGAGCAGCCTTGCCTCACCACTGTGGTCCACCTCTGTAGTCCCAAGCGTGCTATGTGCTCTATCACATTCTGCTGTGGGTCATTCAGGATTACATGGCAGACCAAGGTAGTCTGTGTCACGGCAGCCTCCAGCGCTGACGTGCGCCCTGCCTGCGTGGCCCAGGGCCTGCGACCCTCTGCGTGGCAGCAGCGCCCCTCTGCAGGCCATGGGCCCCATGCGGCGGGGGCAAGCATGACACAGGCGCCCGCTGCGTGCAGGACATCGGCATGGGCCCCTCGCTGCTCGTGGCCTTCCTGGCGGGCTGCGGGAACGTGCTGCTGACCAACCCCATCTGGACGGTGGCCACGCGCATGCAGGCGCGGCCCGACCCCCACCCTGCCCGGCAACCACCGCCCGGCTGCCGCCTGCCCCGTGCACGTCCAGCCGGCCGTGCTGCGCGGTGCGTAGACCAGCCTGCCGGCCATCTGTCACCGTGGGGAGCGTGGGAAGGCTCCCGATAGGGCTCACCGATGCGCGGCCAAGCCAGGCACTCATAGAGCCGTGTCGCATGCACCGCATCAATACATGGATGCCTCATGCTGCGCTCTTATGCGGGCGGCCGGGAGCGCGCAGGCGCACAGGAGCCGGGGCGACGCGGACGGCTCCGGCCTGCCGCCGGGCGTGCTGGCCGTGTGCCGCGAGATATATGAGGAGGGCGGCGTGCGGGTGCGCTGGCGCACCCCATGCACTAGCACTTTATGCAGGGAGCGGGCTGCCGTTTTGTGCTTGCAGTCTCCCTCTGCTGGCGCAAGGACGATCGGATGGTTCTGCCGCTCTGCAGTGCCTGCAGCAGTCAGCATGAAGCTGGTATGCTCCATATACTCTGCTCAGAGGCATGATCTGCGAAAGGCGATGTGAGCACGCTCAGGCGGGGCGCGCGGCAGGCCTTCTGGAAGGGTGTGGTGCCGTCGTTGGTGATGGTCAGCAACCCCAGGCGCGCGCTCGGTCGCACCCTCACCCTACCCTTGACCCTGGCTGCCTGTGTGCAGCGGTCTGGCGCAGCAAGCGTGCGGCCGGGCGCTGACTCTGCGCTGCGTGCGCTTGGCCCCCTTGCCTGCGCGCGGTGTGCGGGCGCAGCAGCGTGCGACCGGCGCTGACCTACCCTACCCACCGCCGCGCGCAGCGTGAATTACATGTTCTTCGAGTCGCTGACGGCGCGGCTGGCGGAGTGGCGCCGGGCGCACTCCAGTGCGGGCCCTACTGCCCCCACTCAAGCCCGGTTTGAGCCGGTCTGCGCGCTCGACTGCGCCATGGCCAGCTGTGCAGCACTGCCTAGGACGCCCTGGCGTTGCACGTGCCCTGCTGGCATGCGATGCCAACTGCGACCCGGCAGCGTGGCCGGACGCATCATCGCCCCAGGCGAGGCTACTCACTAATTTAAGAATCAAGGCTGTCCACAGG
>JAABUO010010220.1_pt1 | contig 10415 bp, 10 predicted proteins | sample 5559291 | NCBI WGS metagenome assembly JAABUO01 (sample SAMN10711878, study PRJNA513372) | rock metagenome | isolation source: Antarctica rocks | place: Antarctica: Victoria Land, Finger Mt sud
GAGCGTAGGCCAGAGGAGGCCCCATGTGGTCCCCCATCTATATATTATCTAGGGTCCAATTCGATCTTCGATGCAACCGCTGGTGCCCAAGCAGGCTCCCAGGAAGCCTGATCTTATCTATAGCTCTTTAAAGTTTGCTATCGAATCCAAGTAACAGTCTTCCTCGTACGACTATTTCCCATTTTGTGACTAGTCACTTCCCCCGGACCTGAATAACCAAGTGATTGGATCTTCACGACAGTGCGGTTGTATCGAAAACAGAAAATACTATCGTCTCCGCGAGAGCCGACCTCTACTACGAGATCTGCTATTAGCCCCCAAATCACTCTTCTTAGATCGATATCTCGGATCAGAATTGGAAGAACGCTTCTCTTGTTCTCTTTTTAGGCGCTTGTTGGAGAGATTGGAAACTCGGTCTACGTCCTGGGAAGGTTCGTCCGCCGATGTTTCAGATCCTAATATATCCGGCTCGATGGTGGACTGAGATGTGCTTTGGGTAGAAGGTTCTAAGGTGGACGTGTCTTTGGGCATGGCCATCACCCTGCCATTAGCAGCTGCTATGAGCCCGTCCCTTTGCTCCTTCGCCCAGTCTCTGGCGTTTCTGAATACGCCAACTCCTTCTCGAAATCTTTCAGCAGTGCCAGTGATCGCAAATGTGTTGAGTTGAGTCATATGATACTCGGGAGAGTCTTCTATATCAGATGCTTGGGTGGGGTGCATTGTGTATATCTTGAGGGTGCCGTCATAATAAGTCGTAGTGATAGTATACGCATTGTTATCATATGTCAGAGTAGGGTCGGCTTCGAATGACCGAAGCTGATGAACACCACGGGCACCCAGTGCGCCGTCGAAGCAGGCTTGTCCCCTGCCTGGCAGCGTGTTAGCAAGGTCCTTGACACAAATGATAGCGGGGGTGCTGTCAAACTTCCTTTCCTAAGGGACAATGACGGCCTGATCTTTCGCCTCGACCCAACGGGTGGCACCGGTGATCATGCTCTGATGCCCAAGAAACTTTGCATACCAGAGGCATGCATCAAAGATATTCTAGAAGTCGTCCATGGTGAGGGACACCCAGGCTACCAGCGTTGTCTGCAGAAGGCTTCTGCATGGTACATCCGAAACTTGGCAAGGCCTCACGATTGCCTGTCTGGGAAGCTTTTGTACGAGGTCTAGGGGTCTCAATTGCCCAATATGCCACATAAATACGCATCAAATTTTGGTGGGGAAACTACCGCGGACCGTAAATAGCTGTAGCAGCACCCAACTAGCCTCTTGCTTCCTGACCATCTGCTAATTATCGCACCAGGAATTATGACTACCCTGAGTTTGCCTCCCGGTCTCAATGCTGACAAAATCCTCTCATGGGGCATATCTAGTATCGTTTTCCTCGAGAAATCCACATCTGAGATCATCAAAGTCCCCAGAGGTGTTAAAGAACGACCGGAAATTGAAGTGGAAAAGAGGATTTACGAGCGGTTGAGCCAAGATGGTCATCATTGCGGGCTCTTGAAATATCTAAGATCCGAGACATTTGATGATGGTAGTGCTTGGGCCATTCATTTGGTCTACGCCTCCAAGGGCCAGCTATCCATGTTTCTGCAGGAGAAGCGTCTCCCTCACAAGGAGCTCGAGACACGAATACGATGGATTAAACAACTTGGACACGCACTCCGATATATCCATTCAAAGAACATTATTCACGGTGACATCTCTTGCAATAACATATTCTTAGACGAAAATCTAAACGCGCGATTGGGCGACTTCGCTGGCTCCTCCATTGATGGCTCTAAGCTTTCAATTGCCTGCTCAGATAGTCATGAACCTCCATGGTCAGGTCCACTCGAGAAGGCGGATATCTTTGCCCTAGGAAGCGTGTATTATCACATCATGACAGGACTCGCCCCATATCATGAGCTGCCAGGTTATCAGATCAAGACATTGTACGAAAAAGGGACGTTTCCGGAGACAGCTACGTTGGACTGGATTGGAAATATCATAAGGGGCTGCTGGGAAGGCAAATATGATTGCATGGAGGCTGTCGTTACGGATATAGACATGCAAGGTATGTCAATTGATCTAAGAGAGTGTAGACAGAAATTAATCTGAATTCCGATAGACTCCAAACAGCAACGCTCGAACGCTGTGATATATCCTTCTCTTATCCCCGTCTTTCGACTTGTACTGCTCTGCCTCACGGCCTTCGGCCTCGGGTTTTCGGCCCCCCACATCCTGGCTGGGTTTAGGTCTCTGTCGAATCCGCCGAAGAGGTTGTCGTGAAAGAGAGGACCTAAACAGCTGGTGCTAAAGCATGATTTGTTAGTCATATATATGATGACGTTTGAAGCGACCAACCTTCTAAGCAGGACATGCCGGGCAAGGTCCAGGCCTCTTCGTGCTCCCAAGGACCGCACTGCTCTGTATTACGGTGCTTATTACGGCACAGCCCGAGCTGGGCTTGGCAAGCTTAGTCATGACGACGTGGCGCCAATCTACAGCCCACTGCGACTCAGGATTCTGTTCTCGAAACATCATTAATCGCTACCCAAAGTTTGTCCTGCAATGAGTATGGACCAGGAAGGCCTCGAGAAGGGGGATACAGGATCAGTAAGCCCACTTGAGGATGATTTGAATGGAAATGGAAGTGACACCACACAATACCAGTCATGTTTCGAGGAGACAAAGAGATCAAAGCCCGCCTGGATCTTCTTAGACTCCCCTAGACGCAAAGTATTTCGTCTGCACGATTCTGTCGTCAAGTTTGGTGCTGGTGTAGATGCTCGAGAGGCTCAAACACTACAGTTCATCAAAGAAGCGACAACGGTTCCGGTTCCTAATGCCACCAGCGATCGGCCGAACACGATTGTGATGGATTACATTGAAGGCTGCAATCTTGAAGAGTGTTGGGCGCGGCTATCGAGCGAGGAGAAGCGAGGCATTGCTGAGCAAATGCGCGACATCGTTCTACAATTACGGAGATTCAAAGGCAGCTACATTGGTGCGGTAGATCGGGGTCCTGCAGTGGATTTGCGAAAGTCAACTTATGTTGGTGGGCCGTTCGACTCCGAGAGAGAATTCAACGAATTCCTCCTCAAGAATATGGTACCGTCGACTCCATCATTGTATTCTACGGCAATACGGCAAACGATGAGGACAGACCATAATGTTGTGTTCAGTCACGGCGATCTAAATCTGCACAACATCCTGGTGAAAGATGGGACGATTGTAGCGCTTCTAGACTGGGAATACGCTGGATGGTACCCAGAACATTGGGAATATATCAAGTTCTGTGTTGCTTCATGTCACGATCCAGCATGGCATGACCTTGGCCCAGTTGTATTTCCCACCGCCTATCTGGACGAGTTGACCATCGACCAATGCTACGCTCAGTTCGTGTTCTGAAGGAAAAGAGATGTTTCTGGACCTGCTTCCCTGTCAGCAGAGAAACAGGTGCTCTGGGATGAAGGACGCACTCCGGAGGTGGCCATCAAGGGTCGTCGGGCGCATCGATGATCACATCCGCCATGGCGTCAATGGTATCGGAACGTGCGTCGCTGGTGATCCACCGCCGGTCGCTGAGCTTCTTCAACGCATCACCGATCCAATTCTGGCAGTTCCACGAGCGATCTGAGTTTTTGACTGGGGTCGATGTGATGGTGGACTGAATGACAGCCTTTTCTTGTCCCTGAATCTTTCCTACCAATATTTTTTTGACGAATTTCTTGCTCTTTGATGGGTCTTCCCCTGGTTTGACTTCAGTCTGAAAGAAGCCGCTTGCCCCGGTAACATGGAGGAGCCGTGTGGTCTTGTCGGGGAACTCGAGGAAGAGCGCTGTGTGTCTGTACTTGGAGGCATCGATTGGACTTCCCTTGTAAATGATCACGCTGAGCGAAGTAGCCATTTTTAATGATTGATGGATGTGCGGAAAGATAGATGGTAAAATAGAATGAGAGATTGTGAGGTCTTTTGCGGGTTTTTGTATCTATGAGCAGTGCTGGGCTGATTGCGGCAAAGCTGCTGCCTAATGCATCGCCGCATGGCGCCGTCGAGCAAGCCTTGATTGGTGCAGATGTAGGCAGGCAGTCAGAGGTAGAGGTGTCGATCTGGTGGCCGTGGCCCTCGGTGACAAGGGCACCACCGCCGCTAAGCGCTCTTGCATATGAATTGTATCAGCCTGCACCAAGGCGTCGACCGACTTACTCTCACAAAAAGAGGTACGATGGCAGGCAGACATGGTGGGAATTTCGAGGATTAAAACGATAGAAATAGCGGATGAGAACACTTTCTCAAAACGAAACCTTTCAACGAGACAGATATCGATTGTCGTGGTGCCCCCGAAATTCTTGTTGTCAGGCCTGCAAATCAGGCGAATATTCTGTCGTTGATGGTTGTGAGTTTGGCAGATACGTTCATTCGAAATCGCATTCCTTGATGGGAGAGTATTCCTGCGAGGTTGTTACTAGGAGTCAGGAACCCTAATCTGGCCCTGTTTTCACTATCAATGGGCTTCGCGACTCCCAGGAGATTCTGGCTGGGATACATTGGGATTGAATCTATCAAAATGATTTTTCAAAGTTGACACTCCAGCTCCAGTAAACTAACGCTTTCGTCCAAATGACCTCTCACAAGTTCTCGCAAATCATCCCGAAAGTCATTGGAGGCAGATACAGCGTGCACCAATCAGTATTGCTCATGGTAATGCGCAACGGGTCTTACCTGTCACGAGCACACTTCCGCCCTTTTTCCCTGCCTTTGATTGTCCAGAATCAAGCTCTGCTGAGATATCCAGGCCAGTCCCTACCAATTCTTCTTCTACTAGCGTCTTTTCCTCATAGCTATGCTCTTGCTCTTCTCCTAACGTAGCCGACGGACGCACTCCTGCTACTTCGGCTCGGAATAGGTCCGCTAGGTTCATTAAACCGTGATGGATGGAGACCCGCCGATGTTGCCCTTCGTTGAGTAAACCACGCTTAGCATTTCCAGAAGCATAGTAGACGGAGATGGACAAGATCTGGGAAAGAGTCAGCAAAACGATCATGAACCTGGGGCAGGATAAGCTGACGTAGCCATCATCCAAAGTGTCTTCCTTCAGTGCTTGGTTGAGCAAATCCTGCGCCAGAGCCCCGTCCTCTGTCTGTGTTAGCTACCGGTCGCCGGGGGTGGGGATGCCGGTCTGCTTACCCAGGCTTTCAAGCTGCCAGACCAAGTGAATACGGCGAGTGCGAACTTGAAAGTCGTTGTAGCCACGAATCAGGTGCCGAAGATAAGGTAGCTGAGTAGCTATTCCAAGCCCCGAAGCGACCAAGAGAACTGTTTGGAATTCCGCCAGAGGGGCGCTGAGTCCGTGCGGCCCGTTGAACAGTGCTCGACGAAGATCGGCGAACGCTGAATCAGAGACATTTGTGCTATTTCGCAGGAACTTAGAAGTGAGTCCTTTTTGCGGCCCGATCAGAAGCTCCAATGTCATCTGCTCTCCGTCTGTACAGGACGCGACCACGAAAGGATGACTTTGCAAGAAGGACCAAAAGCTGATTGACGGAATCCATAGGTTGATGTACTGCCCGGGTTTGATCTGTAACCTGGAAGGGACTATCACGGTGACTTTGATCCCACCACTCATCTTGGTCACCCTCGCTCGCGGGAAGCCTCGTTGGAAACTAGCGTTGCGGTATAGAATGCTGCAGAGTTGGAGGAACGAAGTCAGGCCGAACATCCCGGCAGAGACGTAGAGACAGATCCGAACAAGCAAGGACTTCGAACTCAGATGCCGCCATAGAGCGTACGCACATGTAAACGCCAGCGCTTGGTGACTGCGAGGGAACAACTCGTATGATGCCTTGCGGAAAACCGGTAGAGAGAGCAGCATTAGTAAACCAAGAGAAGATCCGGCCTGTAGAAATATGAGTTCCTATGTTCGAAGGGTGGAACGATCCAGCGACTTACTATGACAGCATACAGATTCTTCGGCATGTCGCGCAAAAATGACTGATCATCATGAATGACCGCGAGTGCATGGATAAGACCAAGCAGGAATGACATCCATCCCGTCATGCGGTGGATCCGCCGGTAATTAGCCAAGGAGATTCCTAAAATATCAGCCAGAAAGCTCAAATGAAATCCGAAGAAAGGCGGTGCCATATTGATCATCGCAAGGGTTCCCGCTCGAGCCCCAATCTCTTTGACGGAGGTGACGCGAAAGGTCATGCAAAAAATATTGATCGTAAAATAAACAAGTTGAAGAAGGACATCGGCGCGACTCCACGGTCCCAAAAAGCGGTGACGTCGTACGAGGAATGGATAGGTGAAGTGTTTGGCCACGAGAATAGCAAGAGCACGGAGAACTCGCTGAACAGAAGAAACGCTCTTGACGGTGAGCAGTAGGACGAAGACGCCGCCTGCGGCAATCGCATAGACTTGGGTAACATTCATGACAGTGAGGAAGGGATGGAAGAAGAAAGGAGATGAGGACATGTTAGCAGAGACGTTCAAAGGGGTTAAGTTGCAAAGTATGGCGGTGCATTGGGAACGAGAGAATGTTTTCCAGGGAGGATGCGACAGGTTGTGGTGCAATTGGTGTCTTTAAAGGGATATCAAAAATGGCTCCTCCAGATATGGCTCGTTAAATAAGCTTTTCCAAAGACAAACTCTATTTCAACTTTCGTGGCCCACGTCCCCGCAGCGCCGCAAAAATAGCATTCCCACGTCCTACATCTCCCATCCACTCGTCCACACCGTCATGCAACTGTGACAACCACGCATAATGGATCGTTTTGTCCACTGCGATTTGAGCGAGGTACGCCAGTCAAGCAAACCTATCTGTCTCGTGGCTGACTGTCCTGTGTGTTCTAGTTCCGTTCTTTTGTCTTTCAATACGCGCATCACAATCCCAACCAACATCACGCCATTCAATCGGTTTTGGAAACTCTATACCCAATCTGAACTCAAGTCTTCCCTGCATGAGAACCAGCAAGCGCCAGATGCGCCGCCTTCGACCCCACAGTCTCACGCTTCGCCCGACGTTCTCGATGACTCCGAGCCGCTTTGCAGTGCTGATCGGCGAGGCAAAGATCGGAACGAGTCCATCGGTCAACGACGTGGTACGAGGGGCAGGCCATCATCCATCATCGTACCGGACACCGTCCTGCCGCTCTCTTCAGCCGGAGCTGGAGACGATGCCCAAGCCCAAAGAATTTCAAAGAGTGTGAAAGCTGGTGCCATACATCGAACCTCCCCCGCGGCGATCGAGAGGAACTTGCCGACATACTCCGCAGATTACGCTCCCATCGACAAGCCCTCAAAAGGCCACGTTGGTCACCGGGGAAAGAAGAGGAAGCTAGGTTCGGACGCGGTTGCCGGACCCAAACCTCAAGAGGAGGTCCATGCCACACCAGCTTCGAAACCACACGGAACCTCTACATGTGTGCAGCCTCACGCATCAGATGAAGGAGCGCTAGAGGTTGCAACTCTACCGCCTGATCTGCTCGGCAAGCTTAGCCTCATTGGCAGCGTCGAAGTCCTGAGGGACCTGCAGCACACACTGTTCCGTCTCCGCTCTCATCCCAGCCAAGGTTCGCTGGTTCCAATCCATGAGACCGGGACGCCTTGCACCGGTAGTGAACACGATACGCTTCGCTCGCTCCAACCCGCTCAAGTACTCTCAATGCTCAGGAACGAGCTGGAGGTCACTGAAATAGGGGAACAGATGTATAGATTCCGCAAAAGACTCGCTCTGTCCCGGTTCTTCGACCTTTACGAATTCGCCCAAAAGAACCCGTTATTTTTCCTTCAAGAGGATTCGAAGACGATACAAGAATTCTCTCGCAATGTCACCTCAAAGCAAGCCTCTCGACGAGACTCACGAGTGCTCAATCGAATCGTAGACTTGATGTTTCCGAACACAGCTCACACGAACGGAAATACGGCCACCGCTCGCGAATAATCCCGACAAATGCACGAGGAAGAGCAGAGGGCAGCTGCTGTCAAAAAAATTCAAGATTGGAGGAGGAATGGGAAGCCTTGGTCTGCAATGGTAAAGCGATTCGGCAAGGGCGTTCTACTGCTGTTGCCAAAGAGCCTGTCTGATGAGAAGTAAGTGCGGTGAATCCTACTTCCGGATTCCGTACCATTTCGCTTAACCTTTATCCGCTGACGTTGCCAACGCTAGCTTGAGAACGATGAAGGCAGCTAAGCTTGAGAACTTGCTGACCACGATGGAATCGATCCTGTCACAGTCGGCAGTCTTGTTGCGATCGGCGAGCGCGCTGTCACATTCTCTGACCAGAGGCCAGGCCCCAGCCGAGATGCTCAGACTCGAAACCGATGATACACTACTCAACACGGATACGGAATACAGTCGCCAGGACCTCGAAGCACTCTTGGAGCCATGCGGTGTGGTCACACCTCTCGGGGATAGTCACAAAAGTATACTATTCTATAAATAACTATTATTTATAATAATTATCTAGTATCTAAAGTATTAAAAAAATCCTGTTATAAGAGGTATAAGTAATTATTTAAAATATACTCCTTATACTCATTCTATAATATAAGAGCGTTAGTAGGTTAGAGTTTAACTAATATTAATATAAAAAGACTATATAGCTTATAGCCTCCCTAAAAAATCCTTTCCCTTATTAAGAATCTTATTAATATATCTATTATCTTTAGTTAATTTAAGCTTTATATAGGCCTCCTTTTATCTTATTCGCTAGCTATCTACTATCTATAAGTTATTAAAAGATATAGCTCCCTTAATATAATAGAGGAGTAGTTAGTAATAGTAGAGATTCTTAGTTTTTAAACTAATAAAATTAATACGCTTAAGAGTCTCCCCCTTTTTATATATTTTCTATTATTTATTTCTTTTATTCCACGTAAAGACCTTAGGAAAATCCGCGTATAAATAATTAAGTAAATCCCTTATAATATTAGGATATTTCCTATTCTATTTTTTAAAAGATAATAGCTAACTATTATTATAAGCTTCCTTAATAAGATAGTTTATACTAAAAATTCTATTAATATAATTCTATAAAGCTTATTACTATCTATTAACTTTTATTAAATAGCCTTATTAGTAGTCTAGTTATTAGTTATTTTAAAAAGGGTATATTATTAAACTAGGAGGTAGGTTTATAAATACTTTATATAAGGCTTTATAATACTTATACTAAATAAGAGTATCTTTTAGATAGCCTTAGTAGACCTTATCTAATAGGCTAACTAGAACTCTATAATCTTATCTACTAACTCCTCTTACTATTATAGGTGACTATTAAGAGCGGGTTATTATTATTCTATATATAATTCCTAGTAAGAGAGATATTAGCTTAATTAAGTCCCTTATAAATATATTTATATAGATAAAAAATAGACTTAATAAAGCTATAGATCTTAATATAAATATAAATACTATATTTCTTTAATAGATATAAGTTATAAGGGATAACCTACCTATTATTAATAGAGGAATTAGGTTTAAAGGGGCTAACTAGATACTTATAAAGAGGATAACTCCTATTAGATATAAAAGATATCTCTTAATAAAAATCCTTTAGAAAAGCCTTATTATAATAATTCTTCTCCTAATTAAAATATCTATTACTAGGAATACTAGTATAATAATTAAAAACTATATATTATAAAATTAACTTATATAATATATTATTATCCTATTAAGGGGGAATAAATACTTAAATAATACTATTAATATTATTAATTATCTAGATCTAATCCTCTTCTTATATAATAAGGAGAATATAAGTATATAAGAGACCTTACTTCTAAAACTTAATAATATATTAGTAGCCTATATAAATCCTAAGGATATATTACTTAAGGAGGTCTTTTATTAGCTCCTAGAGCTTTTAATTAAAGATATAGGTAATTAGATTATAATAGTACTCTAATATCTAACTAGATTTTAATAAGCTTTAAATATTAGGCTACTTAAGATTATATATAAAGGTAATAAAAAATTTAAGTTTACCCCTTTTTTAAATTATTATTATAATATCTTATATTCTTACTTTTATAATATATAGGCTTCCTAGTATTATTAATAGAAGGATAATTATCTTACTACTAATATCTTTAAGTAAGATATCTAGATTAGTACTAAGCCTATCTATTAGGCCGGAGTAATAGTCTATTTAAATAGTCTATTAATTCTAATAATACTAATTTAAGTTATTAAGCTCTATTAATATTTAGATATTAATAGCTTAATAGCTAAATAGATATCTACTATTAATAGTACAATTAAAGAAATTAAGCTAGATTTAGATATTAATTAGTTAACTATTTAAATTATATTAATTATCCCTAACTATTATTTAAATAATTTAGAACTATTTATAATTAAGTAGATTTAAGTTAAAAAATAACTAGGAAAATATATTAAATAATCTTACTTATAT
>JAABUO010010223.1_pt1 | contig 10414 bp, 12 predicted proteins | sample 5559291 | NCBI WGS metagenome assembly JAABUO01 (sample SAMN10711878, study PRJNA513372) | rock metagenome | isolation source: Antarctica rocks | place: Antarctica: Victoria Land, Finger Mt sud
TAACTTTGAGGTGAAGGCAAGGCACATACTTGGGACGGTGCGAGCAGCACGAGTATCAATGCAGAGGCAATGTGGATGCGTGCGGTACTACGTGTTAATAAAAAGTCAACCGTGATTGCAACAAAGAGATGCTTAATAACTGTGGACGGGTTGACATGTTACCATGGTGGTGTCCTCGTCAGAGTATTCGAACATCCGAGAGTGCCGTATCGTGGGTTCTGTTGCCTGCAAGCTAGTGGAGGGCCTCAGCATGTACAAGCACCCTCACGGCCTGTAGCAGCGCCGGTCAAGGGCAAGGACTGTGGGTCTGAGTAGTCGAAAAGACAGCCACAGAAACCCCCGCAAGAGACCGCAAGCGAGACCAACAGGTGTTTAGGACCTTGCTGAAATTTAACGTGCCAATGACAGGGGCTTTTTACCCAGCATAAGCCGGTTGCGCTGGTGAAGCGAGGTTTCACAGAAACCACGCTTTGTGTGCTGGTCCGTGTGGTGAAAGAGATTGGTTTTTGAGCGTTACAGATACACGCAGTAATACGCCGTATTACGCAGTAAAATACGCCGTCTTTTCCGTGTGGTAGAAAGAGATTGGTTTTTGAAGCGTTACAGATACACGCGGTAATACGCCGTCTTTTGCCATACTTCGCCGTACCTTGCACCGCCGCTCTCGCCCCTCTCGCCGCTGTCGCATGTGCAGCGCCTCGCTGCTGGGACGCACCAGACACGCGCCGCTCCTGATCTCCCAGCAGGCGCATCTATATCATGTTTGCGCTCCTTCTGCTTCTCAGTTTGCAAATGAATCGCTCGACGCCAGAATTGTTGAAGAATCAGGATCGCCTCGCTGCCATTGCAACAGCAGATTCAGCAACGCGACGTCGCCGAACGCCTTCGGTGAGTTTGATTCTGCGGCATGAATATCATGTTGGCAAGGCAAAGTTTGGTGAGGCAACTGTCAGCGTTGCTGTAAACCTGGCGAGGAGGTGCTGCATGCCTTGAAACCCACTCCTCCTATGCTGTCGGCAAGCAGAGACCTGGGTTTTCTCCTATCTTGGAGAACATCAAGTCTTACAGCTGTGCATTCCGGATAGCATCATCAGGTGAGATTTCTCTGCACACATGTGCTCCTACAAACATATTTGTATGCGTGTGTGTGTTGGTGAACAAGAGAGTTGTTACAGCGTCATGGATATCTGTGTTTTTTTGTGTGTTGTGCGTCATGCACATGTGTGTCTTTGAGAACCATAAGACACACCTGCATACAAATGTGCATTGGTAGGAACTACAGAGCAGTTGTAAAATCATGAATAGATGTGATCTTTTTGTGTTGTGCATCATGCATGTGTGTGCCTTGCATCTAACGTCATCAATATGTGTAGGTGTTAAAGACAAAAACAGGGAACGGTTTCTTTTTGGGGTTCAAGACAATGTACATCATTACATAGGCCTTGCATAACTAATTTCTGATTGCTGTTATCAGACATTTGTTTGCCTTGAACTTGGCCTTAAAGTTTGTTGACAATTTGAGGAGATTGTGTGCATGTGAAATTTCTGATCTATGACCATTATATGCTGTGACCTTGCATTGAAGTGTGAATTGGACTTGACGTTATGTCATCTTAGCTATGGCAGGGTTGGATTTGACCATCTTTTGTGCTGCTGCAGGCGAGGTAGACGTCATGTTACACTGTCTCCCAAAGTGATGCGCTAGCGGCAATCACCCCAATCCAAGTCACCTATGGGGATCAGTGTTCGCTCATGGCATGCTATATGTAGCACTTTTGCGTGTCGGCTGTGGAGATGGAGTCAACATCATGGTGACACATCCACAACCAATGGGCAGGGAGGGCACTTTCACTAGGAACATAGTATCATGTAAACAGTTGCCATGTGGCATGCATGCATGTCCTTTTGGGCTGTGTTGTGTTGTGTGAGATGCTGTTTGAGTGTCACAGATGTCACACATGTATCGTTACTCACATGTTTTGCATTAAGCATTGCATTTCAAATCCTTTTTGAGTACTTTACACCCGATAATGGCCGGCCCGAAGGGCCGGCTTGTTGACTCAAAAAAGCTCAGTTGATTTCAGAAAGTTACGGTTCCTTGGTACCAGCGTAACAATTCGTAAAGCATCAGTGCAATGCATTGTGTCATGCCGAACGCTGACCTAAAGCAGTGGCTCAAGCGGGGCATGAAAGCTTCGAGTTGGTCGACTTACGTGCAGTTTTGGTGCCTATTTGCAGCTGCTTTGATCGTGAGCCGTTGCAGCCTTGCGGGGCCACTTCTGATCTGGTTGGACCGATCCGGAGAGTAACCTTAGGTTTGACTTTGCACTGCTGTCGTTGCCGCATTCAACGCCTCGTTTGCTGTGAGCTCGAGCAATTAATGATGGTCGACAGCCCACGCTTGGCAGATTAAGGTGTCTATCAGCCCGAGCTCACGCCGCTGCAGGTCTTTTGTCCTGTTTGCCCGGAACTGCTATCAGGACTAGCTCTAGTGCGGGCAGCATGTCTTCCAAAACAGGTCTCACGTTGTACACAGCCGGGACACCAAATGGTTGGAAAGCCAGCATTCTTTTGGAAGAACTCGGAATCCCATATTATGTGCACGCCATCGCCATGGCCAAGAACGAACAGAAGGAGCCCTGGTACTTCCCTGACGCTTTTCGTGTGCCTTCTGACGCAGTGTCCTGCAATATACGTTTCATATGCTGCATACTTGACGCGTGTTGTGACCACAAAACCTTCTGGCAATACAGGTTCATCAAGATCAACCCAAACGGTCGCATTCCAGCAATAGGTATGTTTTGCACCTGCTGTTTCAACATGTGTTTATAACCAGACAAAATGCATGCACATCATGGTGATTCACTACGCATTAGGCCTGTGAAGGCTGAAGTCTGAATAGACTGCATTGCACATGCAGTTGACCATGATGAGGGTGACCTGCCAGTCTTTGAGTCAGGTGCCATCATGATCTATCTTGCAGAGAAGCACGGCAAGTTTTTACCAACAAACACCAGAAGCAAAGCTGAAGTCATATCATGGCTGATGTTCCAGATGGTTGCTATCTCTTTCTCCTGGTGCCTCTTTCCATTTGCTGACTTGTGCAGTGCATGCTCTATCATACTCAGTAGCTGCAATGTGTTGTGATGAAGTGTATAGCTATGGGCCTGGCACAATGCACAGCATGATGTGCATGTGATGCTTTGCATGACTTACGACCAGGCAGTCTAGTCTATGTATCCTGTTGGTCCGACCATCACTTCTGATGCTGCTGTAGGGCGGCCTTGGGCCCATGCAAGGTCAGGCAGCCCACTTTGTCAGGTTTGCCCCTGAGCAGATTGAATACGGTATCAAGCGCTACACAAACGAAACAAAGCGGCTTTATGGAGTGATAGAGAAAGCTCTGTCTGATGGCAGGCAGTGGCTAGCAGCTGGAGAATACACCATTGCTGACATTGCCAACTTCTCCTGGATGTATGTGCATCAGATGGCAGGTGATCCTATGCTTAGAGTAAAAATGACCACTGCAAGATATTGTTCTACCTCTTGCAGTGCTGTTATGCCTGCAATCAACTTATCAGACATCCTGGCTTGGAAGCACAGACACTCACCCCATCATGGTGTAAAACCAACCAAGCCTTTAGATTTGTTTGTGGTCAAGTGATTACAGTTGTTGTTGCCTACCAGGCCATGCTTCTTTGCACTTGCCTGCCATGGACTCAATTACAGGCAACCAGCTCTTTGCCAGCAAGCAGTGTACTGGCGCGCAGTTGCCACGTCTCTTCCCTGGGCATCAGTGATTCTTTGGTAAACCCTTGGAGAAGACATGCTGATGTGGGAAAATCTGCAGGTATCACATTGGATGATCTGCCCCATGTGCAAGCATGGATGAAACGCATTGAGGAGCGTCCAGCAGTGAGGCAAGGGATTGACGTGCCTGAACCATTTGACAAGGCTGCAATGCAGGATCCCAAGAAGGTGCAAGAAGCCATAGACATGGTCAGAAAGTTCACTGGGACTCACAAATCTGAATTGTGATAATGCTTAGGGCCTTAGGCTAAAACTGACCAAACTAGTCTTCTTGTGTTACAAATCAATGTTTTTCAATGTTGCTTACCAGCTCTATGGCAAAGCTGTTGTGTGGACATAGCATGATCAGGCGCATCCCATAGGAGGTACAGGTGCTCATATTACAAGTGTGCAAACAGCCCAGGTACATAGCCCAATTCAGTTTTGTTGAGATGTCTGTCAAACAAGCATATAAAGAATGCACATTTGCAGGCATTGAAGCACATGTGCCAACATATATGACAAGCTAGCTTTCTTTTCAGGGCATAATTGTCCATACACTCAAGGTCTGTATACATATGTACAATGAACAGGTGCCTTTGCCAATGCAGACAAGCCACAGTAAACATTGTATATTGTACAGCACACTACCTGTGACATGCATATGCTGATCCATTTGGTTTCAACTGTAGTGTCCTTGCTTATCCTCACACCAGGCTTGCAAAAGCATGGCTGCTCATAGGGCATGGTGATGTCTGAACAATTGTTGCAACCCAGCAACAGCAGCTTTTCCGTCATTAGGCTGATTGCAACTGAGTAGCTGCGTTTAAAGCTTTTGTAAATAGCTTAGCTCGTGCACCAGTACTACTCAGATGATGGAACAGCTGTGGGGCCTGCAGGCCTCAACTGGTCTCAACAGGTCATCAACACAGTCTGTTTGCATACGTCTGTCTGGATGCAATGCATTATTCACAGACTCCAGTTTTGGTTTGTCCAACAAGTTGTTTAATAGTCTGTACAGCAAACACCCCTGGAGTCACAAGTTGCAGATTTGCCAGGCACACAGCCGGTGCATCATAGTGGAACAAGCGACAAGTTTGAAGTGTGTGTGACTAAATCTTGCTGAAGCTGTTCAAACAGCTGCATAAAAAGGGTCTTAGGCTTGATGACTGGTTGACAGAAGTCAGAAGTAAAATTAAAGGTGCACTTGCGACGCTGACTTTAAAACTCTGAAATGACAGGGCTACAAGCCCTGTTTCAGATTTCAATACTGATGTACTGCTGCAATGACAAGGCATGTGTTTGCCAGAACAACATAGCAGACACTGTCCCACCTGCTGCATAGGAGACCAATCGTCATTTTTGATTCCATTTACAGAAACCTTTCTGATTTTCGATGAGTTGAATAGTGCTTTCTGCAAGTAGTTTGCACCTTTCATTTGCTCACGCACCATAACACATGACTCTTGCTGCGCTTTTCCTGCCGGTAAGAGAGCTTTACCTTTCTATCAGACTTGAACAGACTTGAACAGGAGATGTCTAATAAAGCTCATACAGCTTACAACGTTTTGAGACACACACAAACAAGTGTTTGCAACTTGTGAGACATGGTGTGCTTGCACGTCTTCTGTGGCTAGGTGCATGCAGATGTTGTCTACAAAAGTTTCTGTCGCCCAAAACAGCATTGAATGACTTGTATTCGGAATTCTCAGTGACTGTCTGTTGACTCCTCTGATGGGTGTAGCAAATGTAAATTTGATTGATTGATTGACATAGGGCGCCCGATCATCGGGCCCCGATGCGGTGGTTGTCACAAGAATGTGCGCGCAGCTGTGCGCGCAGGGCGGCCACAGGGAGCGCGTGCAGGACTTGACAACCATCTTCTTTGAGCCGTCAGACCGAGGCCGTTCATAGAACCTGTTGGACACACTTAGACACACCATCTTGCAGCCTGCTGCCTGTCTCACCTGTAGGTTTAGTCACTGCGTGCCATCAACACACTTAAAGGGCGATAAAAATTTCACGCCCAGAGGTTTCAGCGCTGCTAGAAAACGTGTGTTTGTGTTCCACTGTGAGGCAGAGAACAAGAGAGAAGGGCCGCAGGAGCACCCGCTTGGAATTTGCACTTTCGCTCGCGATCAGCGTGACTTGAGAACACAAAGCAGGAAATCAATTGTTTGAGGTCACATACATCACATGCCAGCTTCTGTAGTTCCCTCTGTCAGGCCTAACTTGCCGTCACAACCTGCAAACATGGTTGATCCTGAGGCCACAGAAGCACCAGCAAAGACCAAGGCACTGCCTGTGCTGCCTTGGATGCGGGTACCCATCAGCATAGAGAGCGGCACTGGCATACCTCTGAACAAAGTCAAAGGGCTTCATCCTCTGGCACGAGAAGCCCTACAAGCATGTAAGCCATTTGGTCCTGTTTGACGCAGGCAATGTATGATGCTCCTGTATCTCCACACCCTCCCGACTATAGTGCACTTGACACTGTTAACTATAAGTATAGATAGCAGCGCTGCGTGCAGCAACACCTGACGGTGCCAGTTGTGTTCAGGTCGTTACACAGAGCTGTTCCCAGTGCAGGCAGCAGCCTGGCGTGTTTTGGCTGGTGGCCACAGCAAGGCGCATGATCTGTGCATTGCAGCTCCAACTGGCAGCGGCAAAACGTTGGCATATGCTCTGCCTATGCTACATTGTCTTACTGGGTAAGCATGGCTCTGCAATGCCTTGGCAGACATAAGCTGTGACATCACTTGCACGGACCAACTGTACATCGCGTTTGTTTTTTATGGCACTGCTGAGATCAGACAGACACCTCCTGCATGGAGATCAGGAAACCGTGCTCTGCATATCTGTTCCATTGCAATAGGCCGGCGCGTGCACACAGCAGCTCTCACGATCGGCTTGAAAGTAGGACATTTGATGGAGCCTTGTGGGCTATGCACAGTCGCACATGTCCAGCGTTAACAAGGCTGCCTGCATGCGCAGGTGTACAAGGGCTCAGTCCAGGCTTGCAGCCTTGGTGGTTCTGCCCACTCAAGATCTTGCTGCCCAGGTGTGTCACACAGCATATTGAGCATCGGCATGCATCTTTTGTTTCACCGCCATTGACATGAGACTCTCTCATTGAATGCTTGCACGCAGTCCAGACAAGCCTGATGCTAATTGCAATCGGCAGTCTTGTAGTATTACTGCTGTTCTCCTGTAATCTCTTACTGAGAAGTTGCAGCCATCAGATGATGCAGCGTCAAATGCCACAGCTGACTCATAACATCTATGATCATGTTACGTCTTATTGCTTCTTTCAGCTTCTTGCTCATGTGTTCTGCACAGGTGTACAAAGTGTTTGCACAGTTATGCCCTGCGATGGGACTCTGTCTGGGCCTGGCCAGTGGCAAATTGCCCTTAGCAGTCGAGGCAGAAGTCCTGGTGGATCATTCGGGAGATGAGCCTTGCAGCGCTGTGGACGTCCTGGTGGCGACACCTGGCAGGCTGATGAGTCATCTGCAAGGCACACCTGGCATCCACCTGGACAACCTCAAAATGATGGTAAGCAGAGGACTGGGTGCAATGCTCACCTGACAAATGCATTTGTCTATTGTTGCTCCGGCGTCATCTGTCCTGCGTTCAGTGTTCACACAAAGTGCATCGATCACAGCATGCAAGCAGAAAGAATAAGCTGCAGGTGACCTGCGACACAACAGCCAAGGTATGCAGTTAGCCCGCTGGCCACAGCTGTCATGTGCGTTCTATGACATGTACACCTGCAGTTGTGTTCATGCCATAGACAGGTGCGCACAGTTTTGATGGTAGCAATTGCTGCACAGCCACAAGCATGACATGCGTGTGGTCCTCATGTGGCTCAGTACATATTGTTGCACTCAGCACATTACATGTCCTTGTGTAGCTCAATAGTTATCGTTGCGCTCAGCATGTTACATGTATCAACAGAGCTGCCTGAACACCTCAATGCTGCATGGCATTGGGACAAAACTGTCTCACATAGTGCGTTCACTACCCACAGGTGGTTGATGAGACAGATCGCATGCTGCGCCAGTCTTACCAAGACTGGTTGCCACACCTGACCACGGCACTAGCAGCCCAGAAGCGAGCAGGTCATGAGCGAGTGGTGAAGGTGGTGGTATCTGCTACACTGACCAGGGATCCCAGCAAGGTGGAGCGCCTGGGATTACATTGTCCCCGCTACATTGCCATGACTGCACAGGATCACAGGTCTGCTCCACCTTTCAGTCACCCTGCTGCTGCACTGCTGGTGCAGTTGGCACAAGCTGCTGCATCAGGCAAAAGGTCAAGGCTGGCCTGCTAGCAAGATGAAAATTCCTATTGTCCTGCAATCTTCTCATACATGTCCCCACATGATTCAAAAGTATCAATCATCACAAGCAGAATGTGCTGATGCAAAGGCATTTTGCAAAACTTCCACCTGTGTGTGTTTCTGCGCTATCAGCTTGACCTGAATTGTGAAGACTAGCACAGGCATGAGGGGCTGTGCTGTGACTGCCAGTGCATTGTGTGCAGGTACAAGCTGCCAAAGGAGCTATCCGAATTCAAGCTGGTGTGCGCCGCTGTGCAGAAGCCTCTCTTTCTGCTGGCTCTCTTGCACACACTGCAAGGACAGTCCACAATCGTATTTACTGCCTCAGTAGAAGCCACACATAGGTCAGAACCTCATCGGCCTGTGACACAAGACCTGTGATGCTTGTCTGCTGATTTTTCATTTCATGTCAGCAATTGCGCGTGCGCACTTTACTGTGCAGGCTGTCATGCTTTGACTTGGTGTTATTCCAATTGCTGCAGTGTGACGAACGCTTGCTGTTATGCAGGGTGTTCCTGTTTTTGAACGCTTGCAAGAATAGTCTGGCCGAGGCAGTTGTAGAGTTCAGCAGTCATGTCAGCCCTCAGCAGCGTTCAGCAAATCTTACAGCCTTCTGTAATGGAGCCTGCAAAGTACTTGTGGCCTCCGACGCAATGACAAGGGGCATGGACATACCCAGCGTGGCAAACATTGTGAACTACGATGCCCCTGTGCATACCACCACATACCTGCACAGGGTTGGTAGGAGTGCTAGGGCTGGTCAATCAGGCCGAGCTGTTACACTTTTGAGGCATGAAGATGTCAGACACTTCAAAAGCATGTTGAGGAAAGTTGACAATGCATATGTGAAGGACTATGCAATACCTAGTGAACTCCTGGTTGAGCTCAAAGAGCCGTGTCAGGATGCACTTGCTGCAACACATAAAAAACTCTTGGATGATCTGTAAGGTTTGATTTTGGCAGCTCTGTGGCACCATTCTCTGTCACCTTTTGTGACTAAGCGCAGTCAGTGGGTCAAGGCTACAATACAGTGCACTGTACACTGCCAATCTACACTGTAACGCAGAGATCTTTATGCAGCTTCTCTCAGGCATCGCACAAGCTTCTGGATCTTGATGCAATAGCGACGCAGGCCATTTGCTGTCTCGGAACATGCGCACGCTTGCCTCACAGTCGACCATCCAGCAAGTAGCGCACAGCTCTGACATGCACCAATGTCGCATGGCAGGACCATCCAATACAGACATGATAGAGCTCTCAGCTGAGGCGGGGTTGGATCAGTGAACATTAGAGGAGGTTGTCGAGAGGCAACATGGATCAGCATGGTATCGACTACACCAGAGATCACTACAACAAGCATGTCAAGCACCAAGACTCTAAAGAGGTGAGTGTATTTCAACATGCACACGCTGTACTGCGTCTCCCGGGGTGGCCCTCACTAGCTGTTCGTCATAGGCTCTACGTGCACGCAAAGAAGGTCCCTCTTTACCCCTAAAAGAGCTTCACAATGATGTAAAGCGCCAGCTGATTTACAGGTGAAAGTGACTTGTGTATCTGACATGACTTGGTGCTGTGCTCTGCATCACTGACATGGCAGGTACTGTCAACGCAGGTTCGCTGGTGACGCTGACAGCTTGTTAGACCTAGCTTGTGGGCGAGGTGGAGACATCTGGAAATGGGCTGATGCTCAGGTCGGCAGCAGCGTCAAGCTGAATGTGTTGCACTGTGTACATGGTCATCGGTCAATGCAGAGTGTGAGCGTGATGGACATGCAGATCAAGTATATCAAGGGGATAGATCTATCACCCAATGAAGTACAGGAGGCCAGAAGGCGATTCCAGGAAATGAAAGTTAAGAGACGCAACATGAACAGAGGTGAGCAGACAAGGATTATGTGGCAGTCTGCCATCAATCACCACAATTCTGGAAGGGTTGTATCACTTGTGCTTGCACGCCTGATATGAAATAGTCATCGTGCTGTGTTCATGCCATACGAACAAGTCTGACTCGCAGTTCAGGTTGTCTGAGTGGGAGCAAAAGGAAGTGCCCTCCTAGTGCAATCGGCAATCATACGTGTGCACTTACGTGACAGGCAGCATTGCTCTGTCTTCACGCTGGGTTTGTTCTGCAAAACAGCATGAGCCATGGCCCAGTGCTCTCCTTGCAGGGGCCGATATCCAGGCAGACTTTGAGGACACACCCATGTTGGGGCAGAAGCAATGGAGGGAAGAGCTGCAGTATGACGCCATCACTTGCATGTTTGCCATTCACTACTTCTTTGAG
>JAABUO010010224.1_pt1 | contig 10413 bp, 7 predicted proteins | sample 5559291 | NCBI WGS metagenome assembly JAABUO01 (sample SAMN10711878, study PRJNA513372) | rock metagenome | isolation source: Antarctica rocks | place: Antarctica: Victoria Land, Finger Mt sud
TTGCCAGCAGTAGCCCCAACTGCAAGCAGTGTGTATGGTAAGCTAAAGCGCTGAGCATCATTGCTGTCAACAGGCAAACAAAGAGATGCGCCGTCAGCCCATAGTCTGCCTGCACCGGAGTTCTGGACAAGCCAGGCAGGCACAGATGATAGCAGTGATGATGACAGCAGCAGCATCAGTAGGGCCAGCAGGTGCGATCATTAGTCACCACTGTCTGGGCATCCATGCCCTGAATGCTTCGTCACGCACATCCTGCAGACTCTTGAAAGCAGGAGCCATTGCGTCAAGATACATTGCAGCGTCCACTGCAGAAGACACTTCATCACTGCATGGCCCCAGTCTTCCAAAGCACGCCAATCACTCAGCAGTGTCATAGTGCTTGCTTGGACACAGCAGCCTTGCTTAACAATGTGCTTTTTGTCCTAACTAACTATCAATATTCATGACAGCAGTGTTGGGCATTGGCAGTGCGCGCTATGATTACGACCACTTGTATCTGAACCACAGTTCTCAGTGCTGCATCTGTGTCGCAGGTTGATCATGCCGATACCCTACATGCTACCTCCCAGGCCCTACAGGTCCTACATGGCCACTGACCAGCCCTGGTGTGTTGACGTAGAATATACTGGTGTAGACTCCTTGGGACACACCATCAATGACCCGGTCCAGAGTTTCTATGGACATGTTCAACCACCAGATTGAATGATACCATCTTACTTGGAGCAGACTGAGCAAGATTAGTGCAACACATCTGTGATGATAGATATTACAATTGCTGACTGTGTTTGCAATCAAATACTGCACAATTGCGGAATTTGCAGGGTGCCTGGCAGGCCTTCTGTCAACTTATGAAGTCATGCATGATGTGTGCTGCATGTCACCAGACAGCAGCTGTTGTACGCAAGACCCCATGTTGCGCATCAAATGTCCACTCTGGTCTGTTGCAATTTGGCAGGAAGCCCTGGTACGTTCTGATAAGCCCTAACTGTCAGTCAGGACATGGGCCCCGCTACAATTGTTGCAACAGCCTTTGCTGCAGTTGAGAATCAGGACCTCACTTAGCATAGCACCTTTCATCAATTCACAAGCTGTCTTTTGTTGCTGACAAAGTCAAGCACAGCGCATGTGCCATTCGGGCCAGTAATGCAATGGCGCGACAGCTAGCAAAATAGGGTCTGAGTCACAGCAGTTGTGCCAGGAAACATCAAAACGGTCAAACATGTTTGTCAGCCCCGCTAATCCTTTTGTCTGTATATCACTCACCATGACCCAGACAACGCAAGGAAAATTGTTCTCAAGCTCAACGAGCCGCTTTCCCACAGTACATTGGCAATCTGGTCCTTGCAAGGGCACTGTGAGAGAGAGGCTAGTTCAGAATTGGTGCCTTTGCAGTGCCTGGGTAATGGTGTGTGGGGATACAGGCAAGAAGGGGATGTATCAGGTGGCCTGCGTATGTGCTGTCACCTGATGCCAATCAGGAATATATACTGTGATGTTTCTGATGGTATCTGGGTATGGGACCTGTTTGGCTGCCCTGCAGCCGCCCACCTCGCATATGTGCGCATGCATTGTGTACTAGACAAGTAAACGGTAGGCCAACGAATGCTCTGTATAGAACGAGTCAATGTCCTCAATTACCATGAAGCCATAGGCTAGGGTTTCCACCACGTGAGCATGCCCTAAGGCTTGTGCCAGGGCAGACTTGGCTGTAAAGGTCATGGATTTGATAGGGTATGATGTCAAGACAGTACACAATGCCAGAACATGAACTGTTCTGTTCATGCATCTGAGCCTGCATTCCTAGATGTTAGGATCACAATAATGTCATCATGCTAAGCCATGTGCAGTCAGTGAAGCTAGTGTTGGGGATTATGCAGGGGGCAGCAAATGGCTTCGTTCATCCTGGCATCCAATAGTCTCAGCAAGGCACAGCTGAGATAACAATATGTGCTGCTTTCAGCACCACTCATTGGTCTTATATTCTCCTTGTGGTCTTGTATTGTTTGGCAACAGATCAAAGCATACAGTATGTCCAACTGCATCCCATCTTCACACTTCTTCTTCCACTCTTGAAACCAACAACCTGATGTACATGCAGAGCACCCAATTTGCTTCTGTAGGGCATGCAGCTGCTCATCAGGAGCTGAGTATCATGTTACTGCCTTCTGTGCAAGCCCACCACCGGCAGCACCCCAGCACACGTACAAGGGGAGTGTTTAGCTGCATCCCCAAGGACCCCTAAAACACCCCACTCCAGAGGATGCAGGCCCAAGGAAAGACAGCATTGATTCACAGGCTGCTACTCTCACTGCTGCCAATGCCGGTGAGCAGTCTTTGCATGCATGCCACAGGGCAAACAGCATACAAGAACTCTTCCATCATGGCATAATCTAGGCCTGTTGGACAGATGCTGCAGCAGAAAGCTGCAGCAGTTCACAGCGCACCCCACAGCGCACAAATTCAGCAGCATTGCTGTCCACCGGCAAACAAGGACATGAGCCGTCTGCAGTAGGACTGAGTGCAGTAGAGTTCTGGACAAGTCATGCGGGCAGAATTGATGGTGCAAGTGGTGGCAGCAGAGCCAGCAGCAGTGCTAATGCTACAAGCAAGTGTGCTTGGTGCTCTGTTGTGGCTAAGCTTTGTGTTATTTGTCATGCTAAGTTGCCTCTCATGATTGCAAACATATACAGTGAAGTAAAGTCATGTTGCCCTATTGAAAAGTGGTTGATGTGAAAGCCTGGCAGCCTTGTATTGCAAAGTACACAGCACAGTATAGGGCAGTGTTTGACAATGGGTCTGGTATTTTGCTGTAATCTCTTCCATTGCTGCCAAGAGTAATGCTATCATAGTATGCCCTTGAGAAAATATTCTCAAGCCCCTGCTATTCCCAGAACGCCATTGTTGAGCAATGCTTGAGAGTACTGCGCAGACAATGCATGGCGGTAGCATGCTTCTGAGGGCTGCCTTGTGATGCAGGCTAGTGATGCCCCATAAGCTGCCTCCCAAGGTCTACTGTTCCACTGAAAGCCCTGGTGTGTCAACGTAGAGTATAATGGGGTAGACTCCTTGGGACACAATGTTGTTGACCCTATGTAGATGTATAGCTGCCAGACTGAGGTCTACCACATTGAAACTATGCTGGTCAGCCTTGATCGTTGCATTGCAGCAAACAAATCACATCGGAACTCTGGCTATACATGTAGGCCTTGCTTTCAGCACAGCTATGCTAGGTAGTGTGATGTGCTTTGTGTGACCTTGTCAGCTTGCACAGCAAAACAACAGTTGTCATTGTCAACAGTTGTCTGCTTCAATGTTGCAACAGTTGCAAATACAATGCAGTGCACTTTGACACTACTTTACACCAAATTGGCACTACTTTACAACAATATAATATTGCATGCAATGCAATCCAGGGAAGTTCCGGACTCAGCTGGTGCTTGGTACTGTTGCCTGCAGATTGGATGGGTCTGGTCTAGTCTGTGTACTCATGCTGCTGTTTTCAGTATGCTGATTGTTGTCAGCAGACATGTTGGTATGTCTGAGCAGCTAGGGCTCGCTGAGAAGGCCTCTATTATTACACAGTAAATTTCATGCACTGTACATAGGCGCGCAAATCAATGTCTGCGGTGCAATGGCATCACAAGAACGTCACTGTCTCAGATGCAGGTCGTTTCAACACACACGACGCAGACAATCTACTGGCAAATGTCACAAACAATTGTCAGCCTTCGTTCAAATGCACCCTCATAAGATGGTCCAAGATGGTTCCTCTGATACTTGCTGGGTATGGGTTAACTGACAGAAGCATGGGAATTGCTCGGCCTCGGGCCTGTAGGCATCACAGCATACATTTTGAAATCACAGTCACTTAAAGGAGTCTTGGCGAAAATCTGAGCTGCCACGCATTGAATGATGACAAATCCTCACAAGTGTCATGCAATTTGCAACAGAGTCAAAATCAACACTATCTCCAGGCAAGTGCAAGCCAACCTGAATCATGGGGTTTAAATATGCAGTCGCCATGTAGCTGGCAAGGACTGCTGAGAGACTGAATGTGGACATAGATGATGCCCCACTGGGGTTGTTGTTGCAGTTCCTTGTAGTGCGCCTGTTAGAGTTACTTCTGTCACTGTTCTGGTGGTGCTGACTGCCATGGCTGTTGATACTGTTGTCGCTTGAGCTTTCTCCATCCTGGAGCATGAGCAAGACAGTGCGCTTCCCACAAACATTTTGCACAGATAAAGGCACAAACGATGTATAGAATTCTTGACAGCAAACAAAACTCAGCAGCCACGGCAGCACCAGAAGCAAAAACAGAGTTGAACGCACACCTCATCTACTGCCTGAAACATGTGGCAGGCTACAGAGGGCTTGAGAATCAAACCATTTTCTCCACTGTGTCCGGCACCAATTGGAATGGGCTACCGACAAGCCAGCACAGCATGGAGTCAGTCCAGCTACAGTCAGGCAAGCTTTGTACAGACTGCCATGCCAGCATCATGCATGTTATGTAGCCCAGCTTGACGTGTCAGGAGCAGCATCTTGAGTGGAATCACCTCTTGGTCATAATTTGCAGGAACACTTGGCTTCCTTCTACATCTCCTTCTACGGGGCCTCCAGTGGCTGCGGGAGCCTTTGGCTGGTGGTGCACTCTACAAGAAGTCAAGCATGTCAGCACACCTTTTGCCGACACAGAGTATGCAAATTTGCTGACAACTGGCGTACCTGAGGTACAATTTCTGTGGTTGAGCTGTTAGGCTTGACCTCCTGCGCCTACATCAGGAACACGCGTGTACAGTGCTTCTAGCGATGTTGACCTTTGCTCTACAAAGCAGCCCTAATCAATTCCTTCTACAAGGCTGCAAGATACTGAGAAGTGGCACAGTGTTGCCACAAGGTGTCTCAGCGATGCACCGTACCCAGGTCTTAGACTTGATTGCCCCAGTTTTCTTTTTTGATTTCTTCTGCTTCGCGATGATGCCTGTCACGACTACCGCACAGGCGGACAGACCCCCCCACAAAATACCGAGCATGATGAAATGGCGCTATCTAAGCATGGAAGTCAACACATCGCCGCAGGCGATACAATATTGCTCCGCATCATCTGTTCCAGGCAAGCTGTCCCAGTGTTTAAACATCAAGGGTTCAAAGAGCATGCACTCTTCTTCCCCTACATTGTCATTTATAATTATACTGTACCTGGTTATGTCAATCAGACTTTCGTTATTCCGATGTTGGTGTTGACCTGTGATGCCTCACGAGTAATCGCTTGCCTGCTGAGTTGTTGCCTTCTTGGGCGCGCGATCCTGCTTTTGCCGCGATTTTCTGAGTTTGACCCACGAAGCCTGTTATCTACACAACACTCAGTGTGCATCTTCCTGTTTGACGCGTGTCTTTCGAGGTGACAATGTCTCGAGGTGCAATGGAAGAATGTCCTGGTTCATCCAAGTATCTTCGCCCGGTCAGCAAGGAAGACAGACTGCTAGGCAAAGGAGGTTATTCTATCACAGTCGAGAGGTGTAGCAGCACTTCCTTGTTTGGCTTGCTCGCTGGCCTGATGCGTCAGGCTTAACACTGAACCCAACTGGTTGTTGCAGGTGGTATGACGTTGAGTCCAGCGAGTGGGTTGCTGCCAAGTACCTGCCTGATTCTGAGCTTGCTGGGCATGAGGCTGCAATGTTGGAACAAGCCAACGAGTCAGCAGTTCCCAGAGTCATCAAGCTTAGGGATGATCTGATTCAGTCAACTGACAGTCACATCATGGTGCTTGAGTGAGTTTGCTATGCTCTACATTGCTGTTGCAACAAGCACTTGCTGATAGATTGCGTCTCTTGACTGAAAACCACTATTGCAGGTTGGTTGATGGCATCTTGCTTCATGACCATGTGGCAAGGAGAGCCATGGAAGGACACAAACCTCAGACTGAGGCAAGGATGATTGGAACTGCAGCTCCCCTGATGGAGGTACAATCTGAAACATTTCTGCTGTCAATCATCTGCACAAGCAGCCATGTTTTCAACATGCAATGTGCCTCTGCAGACGTTGTGCCAACTTCACCACACTGCGGGTATAGCACACTTCGATATCAAGCCAGAGAACATTCTGTTGGCACGCCCGACTGAGCACTGCCATGGTGGATGGGACAGGATGCGTCTCATTGACTTTGGCGTGTCAAACTTTTTAGGTACACACCACGACAATGCCTGCTCAACATTGCTCTGGCACTACTGCAACGTTTGCCGTGAGGCAACACTGTGCAACTCACAGCACCTGTGCGCAGTGCCTGCCGTGCAAAGCTGTTGCATGACTGGCTGTTACTGCAGAAGCATAACAATTGTCGCTTCCTGCATCTGAGGGTTAACGCAGGTGTTTTGACGGCATGCATGCATGCAGGTGTTGGAAGCAAGGCTGTTCCATATGCTTGTACCTTCTCATATGCTGCTCCAGAGATGCTGTTGGCCTTTCAGCTGGCAGATTTGTTCCATAGCAAGACCACGAAGGTCAATGGAGCTGCAGCTGATATGTGGGCTGCTGGCTGCACCTTGTATCGCATGTTGACTGGCAGATTGCCATTCAACATGGATGACACTGGACCATTTAAGCGCAGATGGCAGAAATTCAGGGCAGCTCACAGGGTGCAGGAATCTTGGGTAAGCCCTCAGAGTGACCTGGTGCATATGCCTCCTGCTTCACCGTGTTTTGAAGCTGTCAGCAGTCCCTTTTTACTGTGTTCTCGGTTTCATTGTGCGGCCCTGAAAACCTAATGGAACATACAGTACAACTACTCTGTGTTCTTGTATGTTTGTGCCAATTCAAGGTGTTTTATGTTCAAATTTGGTGCGTCAGCAACTCAAGCAGTATCCTGCAAGGCCCACAGCATTTACTTGTCGCGCAATGATATCAAGGATGTATGGTAGCAGCAAGGTTCCAACAAAGCTTTGAGCTTGACTGACGCATGCATGTTTGGCACATTGCACGTCAGACGTTTCAGTATGATCATGTTGCTTCTTGTGTTGCAGATCAATGCTGTCACATCAGCAGAAGTGAATCAAAATCCTGTGGAGCACCCTATGCTGAGCCAGGTCAGGGCCTGCAGTACAACTCCAGAGGCTGCTGTCAGCTTCTTCCTTGCTATACTGCACCCAAAGCCCAGCGCTCGCCTGACCAGTGTCCAAGCTCTGGACCACCCTTACATCAGGCAGTGCGTCCATCAGATGCAGGACCACTACCATCCACCCCCCCTTGACCCCCCTCGCAGCTGGGAGGAGCGCCTACGTCAAGACTGCCCTGAACAGAGTGCTGGCCACAGCCGCATGCTGCGCAGTCTTGGTATAGTTGGCAAGGCTGCAGGCTTGGCAGGCTTTGCTGTGGTCAAGTCTGTGGCCACAGCAGTGACAGGCAAGCGGCAGCATGACATGTCACAGTACTTCCCAGAGTACACACCCCCAGAGCGAGACTCTGATCTGCTGACTGATGACCCAAAGGAGAGGGTGACAGCAGTGATCAGAGACCTACACTTGTCTGTCAACCCACAGCAAAACAGTGCTGGCACATCAGATGCAGACCTGGGTAAGGCGCCACCACCACTCTCTGCTCAGCCTCAGGCAGATCCTCTGCTGCAAGGCAATGCTTCAGCTGCCACAGTGGGGGTAAATCAACAGCTTCTAGCAGCTGCATGCTTTGCAGTAAATGGGCAGCGGCCAGCGCTAGTGGCTAAGTCCCAGGTCAGAACGCCAGCTCTAAAGGCAAACAAGGGAGTGTTGTTTGATCCACTGCACAGGCCTGGTGCTCGTCTGCAGCGCCACCCTCACCACAATTTCAGCGCCCGCACAGGCAGGTCAGCGCCAAGTGCAGACTCAGGCCCACAGCAAGTGCCTGATGCTGCAGTGGCATATGCTGCTGCCGGATCATCTGCTGCTGCTGCTGCTGCTGCAACAGAGGCTCAAGATGCTGTTGCCGCTGGCCATGCAGAGGCTCAGCTTCCCATCATTGCTCGCAGCAGCGCAGAGACTGCCAAGACTGCTGTATCTGACAGCACAGGGGTCACAACCCCCTCTGAGGCCTGCGCATCCACAGCAGCTGGACAAAGCCGCTTGCCTGCTGCTTCTGCTGGTGGTCAAACAGAGCCTGTCAGCACAGAGCAGTTGACCTTGCCAACAGGTGCAGACCATGAACTTGGTGGTGCTGCTGGTCAGTCAGGAGCTGAGAGCATTCAGCAGGGCTATGCAGCCACAGCAGACAGTGGCAGTTTGTCTGCTGTGCTGGCTAGTGGCAATGCAGGGGCTGAGAGCACACGGCAGGTTACTCCAGGCATTGCAGCAGCAGCCAACACAACAGCAGCTCAGCACAACTCAGCCAGTGCTGCAGCGTCAGGCAACAGAGCTGCATCAGTCAATGGAGCTGCTTCAGACTCTATGAAGAGCCACAAGATAGAGCTGCTGCCTATGACTGCAGAAGACTGTGGCCTGACATTGGCACAGCAGAACCTGCGGAGCCACCAGATTGAGCTGCTCCCTGAAGACGAGGAAGATTTTTACCCAGTGTCACAGCAGCTGCAGGAAGTGCCAACTCGGCCCATGCCACCCGTGGACAATGACAGTGGACCAGCACAGATTCAGACTCAGCCAGAGGGTGCACAGCGCCAAGCAGTGAGCAGTCTGTACAATGCAACAGAGCAGCACTCTGACATGGCTGATGTCAGCAGCCAGCAGGTGTCGGTGGCCACATCTGGCAACAATGTGGTTGGTGGCGCCCTGTCTGGGCCATTCAGCAGCTCTGAAGGCCAGAATTCTGGTATGTTTGTCATCTCTGGTGAGGGGGAGGTGGATGTGGACATGGCGGATGATGCCCACAGGGAGGCTGGCAGCAATGCACCTGCGCTATACATTGAGGATATGCCCATTGCAAGGTACAGAACTACAACAAGTACTGGCAATCTGCAGTGCTGAGTGTCAAATGCATTGCCGGGAATTGTGATGTTTTTCTCATTGACAGCCAGCGTGGCACTCTCAAGGTGCAGGACACATATTGATGGGCTGCACAGAGTCAGCAAGGAGACATGTTACTTCTCTGTGTACTGCTTGTTGCGTTGCATTGCTGCTGGCACCTCGCAATTGCTTGCTATACATGTTGTGCTGGCTGTAGAGGCTTTGCTACTGACACCAAAGGCTTGCTTGATGGTGCGTACCAAGTTCAGCGGCTGGTAGCTTCTGGCAAATGATGCTCTGCAAAATTAGTTTGATCTGCACCAAATCTCTTTCACCTGCACTTCTCACAAAACGCAGTGCACTTGATGCTTCCTCACATTGACTTTGCCATCATAGGGAGGAGGAGGGTGCCAGGCTAGGCAAGGGCAGCTGGCTGCGCAGGTCTGCTGGGGCCTTTGGCAAGATGGGCAAGGGCTTTGCCCTGACTGGAGCTGTTGCTGGCACAGCCTTCCTGGCAGCTGCCTGCTGCCGCCGCTAGAGATCTGCAAATTTTATAAACTTTCTGGCAGGTGATTGCTGCATTTATGCATCTTGTCAAGCCTCAAATGGAATATATCCACAACCCAAGCCCAGCATGCCAGCTGCTGAATTGGATGTCCTACTCATGTGCAATGACCAAGCTAATGATTCAGACAGCATGCTTCAGTTCTGATGGTTCAATTGTGAGCTGCCATGTGTGTTACCAACGTATGCATCCCAGCCTACGCTGTGATGAGTCCTGTCCAATATTTTGCCTGACACCTCTGCATGCTGTCAATACCTGTAAGCTCACAACCAAGCTCAATGCCCAGTGACATTTCCTCTACTGTGGCATCAAGCACTGTGCTCCCAGCAGCAGCTTGTAGCATCAGACCTTGCTGTACCACTTGGCCATCTCCCATCACCACCAACCTCCCATGAAAACTTGATGGCACCCTGTGCCTGGCACATGCAAACAGCTGACATGACACCGCCTTGCATGCTGACCTGACAAAAGGTCCACTGCAACTCGTGTGTGTCAAGCATATTTGCACTTGCACATGCTTCTCTGTGACAGCATGATGACCAACTTCACCTGTGGTGCGCAGGCAAGATGCAATGCCCTGCAACCAGCTGCTGCCAGTGTGGCAGACATCAGCAGGGAGAGCATTGCACCATCTTTTTTTGTGTTGTAGCTGGTCTTCTCGTCATTCTCTGAGCAACAGTGACTACAGCGGCTGCAGTCACCACAGCTGCACCATGTTCGCCGGTTTACAGCAAATGCCAGTCACGGTCCACATCACCAGTCAAAGTCAACATGTTCTAGGAAGAAGTATATTTCTGCTGCGTCTTCCAGCAAGCAGCGGTACGAGTCTCCGCCTCAGCCTCAGCTTCAGCAGCAGAGCACCTCAGCATAGATAGTCAGGAAGGCCAGCAGTTCTGCATCTTAGCAGGGTCACCTGGGCTT
>JAABUO010010225.1_pt1 | contig 10413 bp, 5 predicted proteins | sample 5559291 | NCBI WGS metagenome assembly JAABUO01 (sample SAMN10711878, study PRJNA513372) | rock metagenome | isolation source: Antarctica rocks | place: Antarctica: Victoria Land, Finger Mt sud
GCCGCACATCAGCAGGTCGAGGAGGACTATCAACGCTTCCTCCAGCGGCAGCCGCGTCTCCTCTCAGAGACGGAGCAAGCGGCCATCCGCCAGTTGGCGGCGGACATCCCGGCGTTGTGGCACGCGCTGAGCACGACGATGGCCGAGCGTAAGGAGATCATTCGCCAGGTGGTGGAGCGCGTGGATGTGACGGTCGTCGGCGAGAGCGAGCGGGTGGGCGTCGTCATCGCATGGGCCGGCGGGAGTCAGACGACGGGGACGCTGATTCGGCCGGTCGGGCGCCTGGAGCAACTCAGCTATTACCCGCAGCTCTGCGAACGCGTGCGCGCGCTGGTTGCCGCGGGGCACTCGGCCGCCGCGGTCGCCGCGCAGCTCCATGCCGAGGGCTATCGCCCGCCCAAACGGTCCGCGCGCTTCGATCGACAGGCGGTGCAGGACCTGATCCAGCGATTGGAACTGCGTCCACATGGACCACGGCGACTGGTGACCGCGACATTGGGCGCCGACGAGTGGTGGGTAGTGGATCTGACGCAGGCGCTCGCTATGCCACGGGCAACGGTAGAGAACTGGATCAAGCGAGGCTGGGTGCAGGTACGGCGACAGGTCGAGGTGCAGGGGCAGCGCCGCTGGGTCGTCTGGGCCGACCAGGGCGAGATGGACCGCTTGCGCCGGCAGCGTCAGCGCCCGGCTGGGGCCATCCTGCATGACCGCTGGGCGGCGAACGCGCCGGCGACGCACGGAGCGCCGCGATGAGCACGCGCCCAAAGACCATGGGACGATGGGGCTCAGTGGGAAAGGGGTGATGGTCGCAGTGCTGAAGGCAGCCATCCCGTGACGCCGTTGTCAGCCACAAAAGCGTCACGAAATCGCCCCTCCCCCTTATGTCACAGGTCGGAGCTATCAGTGGTGACGCTTTTGTGGCTGACAACAGCGTCACCGCTGCGGCTTGTTTGTGCAGACAGGAGCACACGATGAAAGAACGACGCATACGATGCAAAGAGTGCGGTAAACGGTTCAGTGTGATCCGCGTGGAGCGGGAGCGCACGTCGGCGTACTGTGACTGCTGCCGCGCGGAGCGGCGACGAGAGCAGGCGCGGGCGCGGATGCAGGCGTTACGGGACCGTCGGCGTCAGTAGCCGGGTCAGGTGGTCACCGACCGTCGGCACTTTGACGGGACGCGTCATGTCATGGTAAGAACGTAGTAGCAGGATCACGAAGGAGATACCCTATGCCGCACGATTATGAGCCTGAGCGTGATGCATGGTATGGGGGTAGTGTGACTGGGTGTTCTCAATATCCTACCGGCGCGCATACAACCGGGCAATCTCCGCCGGGGGCAAGACCCGCGGGTCGCGGACATTGGTGACATAGGTCCGCAGGCCGCCGCGCGCCTGGAATTGCACCAAACGGTCGGCATGGGCGGTGCGATCTGCCGGTGCGCGCCGGGCCAGTCGATCATATCGCGCGTCTCCCCCCACCTTTCCCGTCACGCACCCGTGCCGCCCTCAGTTGACGACGTTAACGTCTGGCGTACGGTGTGACGAGCGCGGGATACCCGGAGCGATCTGGGTGCCAGAGGTGCCCGGAGCGATCCGGGCGCGGAGGTCCTCGCGGTCGCTCCCCGCGAGCCCTCACGCGCGAGGGCAGCCCCGACGCGCGCTGCGGCCGCGACGGAACTCCCCCCGACGATCACGCGCGCCACGCCATTGTCCCACTGCTGCCCCTGCCACGTCGCGGTGAAGAGCCCCACTTTGAAGGTGTAGACCCCCGCGGGCTGCGTCGCCGGCACGGGCCAGCCGAGCGCGAGCGTCCGGGGCGTCCCGGCGACGAAGGTGATCGGGGCGCGCCAGCCTTGCCAGACGCGCTGCCCGGCGCTCGTGTAGACCTCGAAGTCCACCAGTTCGTTGGCGAGGGACCGGGTGGCCGTGATCGTGACCGTGAGGGGCGCGACCCCGCCGGGCGCGACGGGGGCGACCGGGGACCCGCTCGCGGCGGCGTTAGCGATCGCGAAGGCGAGCGGCTCCGCGACAGGCTCGGCGGCAGTGGGCACGGGCAGGGCCGTAGTTACGGCCAGCGCGAGCGGCGCACGCGTTGCCGTGGCCGTCGCTAGTAAGGGAGCCACCGTGTTTGTCGCCGTCGCCGGGGGCGCAACCGGGGCCGGTGTATGCGTGGCCGTCGCCGTGCTCGTCGTCGCAGGAGGTGTCGGGGTCGCGGGGGGCGACGCGCCCGCGACAGAGAGGGCGAAGAGGTGGAGGCCACCCTGGGAGACGGCGGCGGGCAGGATGACGCGCGCCACGCTCTTGCCCGCCTGCAGCGGCACGGCCGCGTAGAACACGTAGGTCTTGATCGTCTCGGGGTGCCCGCCGTTGTTGCGGTAGGTCATCGTCGCGGCGATCGTGCTCCCCGCCAGCGGCTGCGCGCTCCCCCCGTTGAGGGTCCAGTCGCCCAGCGCGAGGGTGAACGCCTGCGTCGTGCCGTCGCTGTAGGCGATCGTCCCCGTGCCGCTGGCGGGGCCGTTGTTCGCGGCTCCCAGCACCGCCAGGCTCGCGCCGGACGCGGGGGTCGGCAGCGTCACCGTCTGCCCCTGTGCCCGGATATTGTCGACGCTGCCCGTCGTGGCCGCCGGCCAGCGGAAGCCGACGCCGTTGACGACCACCGTCTGGCCCGCCCCGAAGCCCGCCCCCTGTAGCGCCTGTGCCGAGTAGCTGTAGCCTTGGCCGTCGAAGTTGCCTACACCGCCGCTAGTGTCGCTGCTCGTCCCGGCGTTGTTCGCCAGGCCCTGCAGGCTCACCGCCACGCTCCCCCCGGAGGCCGGGGCCGTCGCCGTCGCGGCCGGAACCGGCGTGTTCGTCACCGTCGCCGGGAGAGCCGTGTTCGTCGCCGTCGCCGGGAGAGCCGTGTTCGTCACCGTCGCCGGGAGAGCCGTGTTCGTCGCCGTCGCCGGGAGAGCCGTGTTCGTCGCCGTCGCCGGGAGAGCCGTGTTCGTCGCCGTCGCCGGGACCGGCGTGTTCGTCGCCGTCGCCGGGACCGGCGTGTTCGTCGCGGCCATGCTCGGTGGGGTAGCGACCGCGACCGCGAGATGGTCTTTATACGGCTGACCGAAGTATGAGCTAGGGGCGCCGGTCTGATCGGTAATCAACGACTGCCAGTCACCCCAGGCCGCCCAAGCCCAGGCCATGTAACTGGCATTATGCGCGTCGAGCCAGGTCATGAGGGGCATGATGAAACTGCTGGCCCTGTCATTTTCGGCGAACTCGCCCACGATCAATGGGACCTGTGTCGCGACTGGCGCCGCCTGACTGTCATAGCAGGACGTGGTATCACAGGCGTTGAAGTTATAGACGTGCCAGCCGGCCGCTATATTGTTCAGCGGGTCTACGGGCTTGTACGCGAGCCACTGCGACAGGTCGTTGGCCCACGCGAGGCCTCCGAGCATCACCACATTGGTCGCGCCGACGCTACGCACGGCGGTGACGAGTTCCTGCATGCCCGCGACCGGAAACGAGACGCCAGCGCAGGCGCCCCCATCGCGCCAGCATGCCCACGTGATGTCGTGGGGCTCGTTGTAGAGGTCGAACACGACCGAGGAGTTGCTCTTAAACGTACTGGCGACGCCGCGCCAAAAGTCTGGGGCGTGGTCACGGTCGGCCATCGGTTCCTGGCCGGTTGCCATGGTGGAGCCGGGCGCATTCCAGTGCAAATCAAGGATGGCCACGAGGCCGGCTTGCGTGATAGTCGCGACATACGCGGCAATCGCCTGCTGATAGGCGGCGCCGGCGTACCGATTGTCCACGCCGTTGATGCCAAGCCAACAGTCCTCGTTCAAAGGAATGCGTACGGCCGTGATATGCCACGCCGTAACAGCCTGGACGGACGCTGCGTCTGACGGCCCATCAAAGACGCCCCACCCCTGGACGCAAGCGTACTCGGACCCAGGATGGTTGACACCGAAGAGGCGCACGGACTGGCCCGCGCCATTAACCAGTGCGTTACCTTGCGCGTGCAGGCCCGTGAGGACGGGGCTCGCGGCCTGAACCGGGCGCGCCGATCCCGCGGTTGGCGCGAGTGGCGCCAGGACGACGGCGAGGAGGAGCGCTACAATCCGCAAAATGCGCTCGCGCTTGCAGGCGTATAGTCGAAGTGGTACCACTGGGGGACGCATAAAGAGTCTTCCTTTCTCCTACTGTCGATGTTGCGGTCGATCGTCGCCCGTCTTTTGTACATTCTGTCGGCGCTCAATGGCGTGACGTAGGGTCGTCCACATCGCGCCTACGCAACGTACGCCGTAACGGAAAATGCTCCAATCCCCTATTCAGGGGCGCCCATTTTGCCGGGCCGTCACGGTACTAACGCGGGATGCGCTGGGGGGACAGACATGTTTGATGTCCACGGTACCGCACGGGAGACCGGATCTGCGCGTCTCCCAACCACCTCTGGTACGGACCGCCGCGTCCAGCCACATAAGGGCCTATCCGCCGCCGGTGGACAATGTCTTCCCGGCACGCGTCATTTTCAAGCCAGACTTTGGCCAACTCGAGCGTCGTAGCGGAGCGCGTCACACAGGTGATCAACCAACACGGGAAGGACGTGTCGCAGGTCATCAGTAGGCGAGGATATCTGAAAAGCGACATCCGCCTGCGTTGAGTGCCAAACCACGGCGACAGCGTCGACGACGGGGGCGTCTCTTTAGCGCATCAGGCTGTAGGCGTGACGAACGGCGTTCCATCTTCCCGGGCGTGGCGCGCCCGCGGGGTGACGACGAGGGGCAGGACGAGGCGATCAGCGTGTTGCGAGAAATCGTCGTCACAGACCGCGCACATCCTATCTCCACGCGAGGGTAAGGGCGGACCTCGTGGAACATAGCACGAGGATTTCAGCCCTTGCGTGCGGGACGAACCGGCACACGATCCTCTTCGGACGCGCGGCGCCGTCGGCAGCACGCGCACGGATCCGCAGCGGGAACGTGGTGTCGACAGCGCGGATGAACGCTTACCGCGGACGAACAGCCGGCGAACCGGCGCTGTGCCAGACGACCGTCTCCGCGACGATCCCGATGATCCGACCGGTATCGCCAGCCCCGACCGGAACGGTCGGGGCACCCAGGTCGTTGCCGGATCAGCGAGACGTGCGGCGAGAGTGGGCAGGCGCGCCCCGATGACATGAGAGCGCCCCTTTTCGTTCCGGGGTGCGGCGGCGCCGACACGCACAAGCGGACATCGAGGCGCGGGCGCGTCACGATCGTCGCGCCAGACCGTGTCACGGCGAGAAAGTCAATCTCGGCGTCGGCGGTCTCGCCCATACGGACCAGGCGTCGCGTGCAAGCAGTGACGGTCGCGTGCCGATGGTGATAGACGGCGCCACGGCATTTCAAAGGAGTACGGACACGCGAGATGGGCAAGGCCTTTGTGCGTCCGACGTAGGAGTTGGGTCACAGGGGGTGGCGATCAGAGGATGGGGACTAGAAGTATGGGATGCGCCAAACGCGGGACCCGCGCTTTGACACTGTGGTCGTGGCTGGAACAAACGGGGTCGTGGTCGATGCCGGCGGCGATCGTCATACTCCGCCAGCGTTCGAGCGTTTCATCCATCCCCTACATGGGCGGATCAACGGCGCACAGGCGATGATGAGCAGCCCGAGCGCGACGTGGTCCACGCTCAGACTTGACCAGACAGCGCGGTTGCGCACACGATGGCGCGTCACGAACGCGGTATCCTTACCGCGTCCCGTCACGCGCTGACGATCCGAGAGATCGCCCCCAGGTGTCGCAACGCTTTGTCGTCGTCTCCCGCACCCTCGTGACGCGTACGGACGCGCCTGAAGGAGGATGTGTTTGCGCGCGAACGCGCCTTCCTCCCTGCACCCGGCGAGCGTAGAGAGATGGATGTCCCGACCCACCGAGACACGACGCATCCGGTGGCGGACGGCCGAGAGCGTCGTCGCGTCGCTCTCCGTGTAGGCGCCGCGTCCCCAAGACGGGCCGCCCTAAGGTCGACAGCACGGCGCGGGAGGCGCATGCGCCCGCAGGCCCTGGACATGTCCACCGCACTTCCCGTTTATGGCGCAACTCTACAACGATCACGCACCATGACTAGCGGCTCGTGTAACGCCCGACCGCGCGGCCAATCTGTTCCCGCGACGGGAACGCACGCGCCGTACCGCCGCCGGCAAAGCCCTGGCCGGTAAGGAAAGGCCGCAAGGCCGTCGCGACATCTTCGACGCACGCGAACGAGGAGACCTCGACCGTGACGTTGTCCGCCGGTTCGTCCCCCGCGATCAGCCGGTACAGGGCGCGGTGCTCGCTCTCGACCCCCAGGATGCGCAGGGCGAGGAGCGCGAGATCGTCCCGCCCGAGCGCGTCGAACCGCGCAGCCGCCGCCAGGTACATGGCGATAACCGTTGTCTCGAGATGGTCGAGGACCCAGAGGAAGGTGCCGTGGCGCGTGGTATAGCCCAATGCGTCAAACGTCGCGACGGGAAAATAGAACCGCTTGTGCGCCGTCCGGGCGCCCATCCCGTGCCAAATCCGAGCGTGCTTGTCCTCCTGGTCGAGCGCGGCCTGGAGGGACGCGACGTGTCCCCGATCGCCATTGTCCGCGACGGCATTCGGGTTGGCCGACGAGCCCGCGATCCTGCGCGACCGCAGGATCGCGGGCTCCGACAGCCCCGCATGGTACAAGGTGACGGCCAGACGCTCCGCGCCGAGGACCGTAGCCAAGATCTCTCGCACGCTCTCGCCGCAAGCCGCCGCGGGACGATTCGCCGCGAGCCCGGCGCGTGCGACAGGACCCGCCACTGCAAACCCCGTCCCCGCGATGGCGCTGGCCTGCAGAAACCGCTTGCGCCTCAGCCCAACCCCGAATCGAAGGGGATCACTCTCTCCTCCCGCCTCATTCTTGCTCATGTCTTAACTCTCCTTTTCTGGACGCGGCCTGTTCTGGTGAACAGCGCCGCACCTCGATGCGATCCGCGCCGCGCGTCAGCCGGCGGCCGCCTTGCCCTGATTCACCGAAAGGACGTTACGACGCGCGTGTGGTAGCGTCCGATCACGCGATCCGCCTGCGCCGCAGTCGGGACGGCGATGGCCATCGTCCCCCCCGTAAAGCCCCGGCCCGTCATGAAGGGGCGGAGCGTCTCGTCCACGTCTCCGACGGACGCGTACGGCGCCCGTTGGAGCGTGAGGTTGTTGGCGGGACGCGCCGCGCCGATCACACGGCCCATCATGCGATGCTCGGCCTCGACCCCCATGATCTGGCTCGCGACGCGTGCCAAATCGGGGCGCCCCACCCGCAGGAACTGCCGCGCCGCCGCGATGTAGATCCCGACGCACATCGTCTCTAAGGCATCGAGCAGCCCCAGGAAGCTGGTCGCCTCCGACGGGCCCCCCAGGCGGTCGAAGGCGGCCGCGGGAAAATAGAACCCCGCGCGCCCAGCCATCGCGGTCGCGTTCGCGGCGGCCGCCGCATGCTTGACCTCAGCGTCCAGGGCCGCCTGTAAGAGATGCACGTTCCTGGGATTGCCATCGGGCGGCAGCCCCGGAATCGTGGGGTCGGCCGAGGATCCGCCCAAGGCGGGGCTGTGCATGAGCCGGCGCGTCGTCAGGGCCGCGTAATACAACGTCGACATGAGTTGCTCGATGACCAGCAGGGTATCGACCACATCCTGGACCGTGCCGAGGACTGCCCCGCCGCGCGTCGCGCCGTCGTGCTCTGTCCGCCCGCGCTCCGCGGCCACGCCCGCCCCACCGATCGGCGCGCGCGCGGCGTCGGCGCGTCGATCTATGTGCCCACATGCGCGTCGGTCTCGTTCCATGATGCTATTCTCCTAGATTCTTTCTTGTACGCGCCGGATCGCCGCGATTCGCGGCGGTCCGAACGCGCTCGCATGCCTGTGTGACGCCACGAGACATCCTGGGGCCGCCGGTAGCCCGTCGCGTCGCGGGCGTCGAGGTGCCGGCGCGTGTCGTTCAGGGAACGTTACGAGGGGATGCGCCTAAGACCTGCCATCGCTCCAGTGGTGAGGGTAAGGTCGGTTCTCGCCGTCGAGCGCCGACGCCAAGGTCGGCGTCCACAAGGCCGCAGCGCGACGCGATATGCGGCTCTGCTACGAGGACCAAGGAAACTATAGTCATCATTCCGCATCCTGACGCGGTTCCCTTGGCGGCGAGGACCGGGTCGTACAGGCGGCCACGCACGCGGCGAGCGACTCGATGTGCGTCGTGGTACATGTCTCGTGTGTGCCGGGGATCATATGGACATCCACCTCGGCCGCGAGGGCGCGCCACTCTAGCGTCGGGTCCGCGCGTCGGGCACGCGCCGCATCCTCCTGCGGCCAGAGCAGCGTGACCCGGCCCACGTACGGTTCCGGCGTGTAGCGCGCCCACGCCGACCAGTATGCGCGCAACAACTGCTGACGCCACATCACGGAATCTGCCCCGCGGGGCGCTCGTCCGTCCGCCGGGTCCGACCCGAACCCGTCATGGGCCGCCTGCGCGACCTCCCGCAGACGTTCCGCGCGGCCGCGCACGATGTTATGCACCGACGTTGCCCGCCGCGTCCACCCCTGCTGTCGGAAGTCGCGCAGGCGGGCCAGCCCGTAGCGCAGCGCCAGCGCGGCAGTGCGTTCCCGTTGCGCATCCCAGCGCAGCAGGGGGCCGACACGCCGCGCTAACACGTCGACCAAGGCGTGGTCGTCCTTCGTCGGCGTGGTGTCGATCAGCAACAGCAGGTCGATCCTCTGTCCTTGCTTCTCGAGCTGTTGCGCCATCTCATAGGCCACGATGCCCCCATTGCAGAAGCCGCCGAGCAGGTACGGGCCGTCCGGTTGCACGGCGCGCAGCGCCTCCACGTGCCGTGCCGCGATAGCCCCAACGCAGTCGGGCGCCGGCGTACCATCTAGCCCGACCGGCGGCAGCGCGTAAAACGGCCGGTCGGGCTCCAGATGCGGCGCGATCTTCCGACAGTAGTACCCGCCGTAGACATCGCCGTGCAGGAAGAACAACGGCCGCTGAGAGCCGGGCGTGCGCGCCCGGATGGCGATTACGCCCGGCGGCGCCACCGCTGGATCGCCCATCTTCTTACCCGCGTTATCCCCACTGTTATCATCCTTGTCGTCCCCCTCACCAAGCAGGATCGCCGCGACGTGCGCGACGGTGGCCTCGGTGAACAGGGCCTGCAGCGGGACCGTACGGCCATAGGCGCGCTCGATGCGGTCGAGCAGGCGCACCGCCAGTAGCGAGTGCCCGCCCAGCGCGAAGAAGTCGTCTCGGAGGCCGACAGGGCGGATGTCAAGCACCTCCTCCCAAATCCCGATGAGCGTCTGGTGCAGCGGGTGCCCCGGCGCCTCGCCCTCGCGCGGCCCTGCCCCGAGGCGCCGTTCGGGCCCGGGCGCCGGGAGCGCGCGCCGGTCGATCTTGCCGTTGGCCGTCAGCGGGAACGCGGGCAGGGCGATTATCGTCGACGGCACCATATAGGCGGGCAGCCGGGTCGCAGCGTGCCGGCGCAGCTCCGCCCCCACGAACGCCTCCCCCGCACGCTCCTCCCGCGGGACCACGTACGCCACCAGCCGCACGTTTCCGGGCGTGTCCTCACGCGCCATGACGACGGACTGACGCGCCGCTGGATGCCCCTGCAACACGGCCTCGACCTCGCCCAGTTCGATGCGAAAACCGCGCAGCTTGATCTGGTGATCCAACCGCCCCAGATACTCAAGCATACCATCGGCCCTGTAGCGCGCCCGGTCCCCCGTTCGATACAGGCGCGCGCCCGGTTCGCTGTCGAAGGGGTTCGGCACGAAGCGCTCGGCCGTCAGCGCGGGCTGGCCGCGATAGCCGCGCGCCACGCCATCCCCGCCAATGTAGAGCTCGCCCGCCACCCCGATAGGCACGGGCCTCATGTGCCGATCAAGGACGTACACCTGCGTGTTCGCGATGGGCCGTCCAATCGGGACGCTCTCCTTCCCCTCCCCGACCTCCCCGGACTCGACCTTGGTTACGGTTGACCAAATCGTCGTTTCGGTCGGCCCATACAAGTTCCACAGGGCCGCCCCCTTGTCCAACAACGCGCGCGCGAGCCCTGCGGGGAGGGTTTCCCCGCCGCACAGCATCCGTAAATCCGCTTTGCCCTGCCAGCCCGCCTCAAGCAGCAGCCGCCAGGTTGCAGGCGTCGCCTGCAACACGGTCGCGCCGCTCACGTGCAGCCGCGCGCCCAGACGCGCGCCATCGGCCGCGATATCGCGGCCAATAATCTCCAGACACGCGCCCACGATCAGCGGCAGATACATCTCGAGCGCCGCGATGTCGAAGGATAAGGTCGTCACGGCGAGGAGCCGATCCTGGGCGCACAGGCCCGGCTCTTGGCGCATGGCGTGGAGAAAATTGCACACGTTGCCGTGCGTCACCATGACGCCCTTGGGCG
>JAABUO010010228.1_pt1 | contig 10412 bp, 11 predicted proteins | sample 5559291 | NCBI WGS metagenome assembly JAABUO01 (sample SAMN10711878, study PRJNA513372) | rock metagenome | isolation source: Antarctica rocks | place: Antarctica: Victoria Land, Finger Mt sud
AGCACCGCCGACACGACCGGCGACCGGGCCACCGGCCTGACAAGTCTGCGCGGGGGCTAACGTCGGCCCAGCGATGCTTCACGACACGAAAAAGCCCGGCGCTCTCAGTGAGAGCGCCGGGCTTTTTTCCATGTTCGTTTCGCTTTTACTGCGGCGTCGCTCCCGCGATGACTAGAACTCCGGCGCTGGGGCGGAGGTACTTTTTGGCGGCGGCGTTGACCTGGCCTACCGTGGCGGCAGCATCACTCATCGGACCGGCGGCCTGCATCGTAAACCGTTTCGGCCCAGGCGGTCGCAGCCTTGCCGACGACCACTTCCTCAACCATACGAGAGGTCTTTTCAGCGGGAGTTTCTGTTGTTCCCGCCACTTCAATAGACTGCTTAGGGTGTGTATCACTGCGATTGTCAGAAGACCGATCAACGGTTTGCTTTGTCGCTTGATGGATAGCTTGCAGAAACGAGTCGGCTTCCGAATTGACCTGAGCGTCGATCGCGATTTTCAGTCCTGTCAAAGCGGACACCGAAGGGAACGTCATCAGAAGCTCACCGTCCGGTTTAAAAGCACGTAATATATAAGCACTGCCTATTACGCCTGAAAGGGCGCGTACCCAACTGCTACCGACATCCGCTTTTTCGAATGGTTTGCTTTGAAGCATAAGCGTATTTTCATTAAACTCGGTGATGTAACAAGGGCCGGGATACGGAAAGCGTGGCACTTCGTCCCTTCGCCAGAGAAGCTGATGCTTCTGAGTAAGCTGCATTAAATCGGTGATCGCATCCACCCATTTTGCTGTTGTAAAGCCGAAAACATTTGCTTCTGTTGCCATAATTTATAGCTCACTTACATTCATAGCCCCTGTGCGAGGTTCTCCAACTCCGCATGGAGCCGATACAAGCTTTTTGAGGAGGCCCGAAGCGCTTCTTCTGTCAAAACTTGCTCGTAATGGATTAGACTCTGCTGCGCCTGGTTCAACGACTCGCGGCGGGAGCCTCTTAGAAAAGGACGAAGCGAATTCAGGTCACCCTGCGTTTTGCCGATTTCATCACCAATCAGGTTTTGGGATCCAGTAAAATTGTTGAGATAAATCGAGATATGTGAACAATGTTCGTCTAGTTTGGCAGCGTGCTGTGGATACACGAAGAACTGTTTTCTAACCTGCCATGCCCCAGCCGTCAGAACAATGGTGACAGCCAAGCCAGCGACCGAACAGCCGTCTGCAACCCATGCAACCCAATGAGGCGGATCAATCATCTCCTAGCCGCGTCCTGCCCCTTGCGCGGTCTGCCGACACGTTTTTGTCCGTCCGGCTGCGCTCTCTGGCGATAGGTGTCAGCGTCAGTTATCGTAACTAGCTTCCGGCCATACTTCTCTATAAATGGCAAGCGGCCCTGAGACAACGCCAAGCGAACCGCCCCGTCAGTTACTCCCATGTGTAATGCGACCTGCTGCACGGTCAGAAGGTTATCTTCCATGTCTTAATTATACGCAAGAAATATATTGTTGTCAACAACAGAGAAAAGTCCTGCCTTGTATAAGGCAGGACTTTCTTGACTGTGCTGCTTTTCTACTGCGGCGTCGCTCCCGCGATGACTAGAACTCCGGCGCTGGGGCGGAGGTACTTTTTGGCGGCGGCGTTGACCTGGTCTACCGTGACGGCGTTGTAGATGGCATTGCGGCGCTGGGGGAAGTCTACTTCGAAACTTCTATTAAGCATGTCGCGTAGATGTCGCATAGCATCAATGATTATTGGAGACAACATATCTAGCCCAGCGATAAGTACCGGTTTGCACCAGCCGTTTTTGCCGCTTCAAGCGCAGCAACAAGTTTGAGGCGGTTTGCGGATCGCATTTCAACAAATCAATGACATCCTGGCGGCTTATGCCTGCCTTTTGCGAGACAGCGAATGCGATAACGCGGTTTTCCTGCTCGTGAGCGGAAGTCTGACGAGAGGTCTGATCGCGGCCTTTACGAAGCGTGACAACAAATTCGTTTGGACGCGCTTCAAACTCGGGGTCCGGCGCACCCTCCGTGCGGCAGGCATTTCGCATCCGTATTGTGCCGGTTCCCCATTTCTCGATGAGCTGTGTATAGTAGATCGTTTGCGCGATAGCCGGGTTTCGCGGAAAAGAATTATGCTCGTTGAACAAATCGCTGACCGTAAGAGCTTCCGGCAGGCTGCCAGGGTTGCTGATGACAAGACAGTCGTTATAAACACGGATTTGAATGCGCCCAACGCTGGTGTAGTCCCGGTGTACCAGGGCATTGAGAACGGCTTCGCGCACGGCATCATAGGGGAACTCCCAGACTTCGTGCCGCTGCAAATCCTCTAACGCGGAACGGCTGGCTGCCGCTTTTGGGATGTCACAACAGCAAAAACCCTGCTTTGTCGTTAATAAAGCAGGGTTCTCAATGGGAACTTTATCCCATGCGCCACCAAAAGTTATGTGCTGAAAGCTATGTGATATGGTTTTCGCTTAACGACGAGCTAACTCGTTTGCGACATCCGATGCATGTGTCGGCGCATTTTGCTCACATACACGGACGGTTCGACACATTGAAATCGTTTTGACCACTATCGTTTCGGGCCGCATTGTTTCGGGCCGTGGGGCCGGCATGATCATGAAATTAGTATCGGCACCATACTTCCGATTGCGATTCCGAACATGTTGCGGGTTGATCGGTATGTTCATGGTATCTTACTCCAAGAGCCTTTTGGCTCCTTCTGCGGACAACTCGAACCGAACGAGATACTGCGGATGCCTGTTGTCCACACCTATCTCCATCATACCACGTTTTCGGTAAAAATGTTCCGCTTCTTTAAGAGAATGCAGAATGAGTCTGCCTTCACATCCACATTCTATGCTCTTGTAGACAGCAACTTCCAGCAATGCGCTTCCGACGTCATTGAACTGAGCTTCTTCTCCCACCCGACGTAAGTAGTAGCCCATGTTCCACGGTGCTGCACAGATGTAGCATAGATATAACCCATTGACTTCCTCTGGCAAACCCGCAGAATGAGCACAAGGCTGTTGGTAAGTATCTATAGCTAACATGCCTTGCATCTTTCCCTCGTATTCAATCCCAAAAAAATGCCATTCAGGTTTTGCTTCCTCCTCCATTTTTGTGCGCCAATCCCAAACCCAGCTTGGAGGCAGTAAATCCGCACGTAACCCTGCATTGGCATATTTTGCCGCTAAGTCAAAATATGCCCCTTCCCACAATTGATCTGCTTGGTCAGCTTCCTCAACGGCAAGGCCGTCTATCAACACGGCGAGAACGATCTCTTCCGTGCCGTCACCACGCATTAGTTCTATTTGCGTTCGCTCTTGCATAGGCCTGGTTTGTTATGCCCATACCGCTGTCAACGCTATGAGTATACGATTGATTGCCCCAGAAAATGATGCCCGGCCCTCCCCTGGGAAAGACCGGGCATTTCAGCATAATTCTCTACTGCGGCGTTGCGCCCGCGATGACCAGAACTCCGATACTGGGGCGGAGGTACTTTTTGGCGGCGGCGTTGACCTGGTCTACCGTGACGGCGTTGTAGATGGCGTTGCGGCGTTGGGGGAAGTCTAAACCCAGGCCATAGTCTTCGGCCAAAGTTAGGACGCCGGCGACACCGGCGTTTGTTTCTAGGCGCAGCGGGTAGGAGCCGGTGATATACAGCTTGGCCTGGCGCACTTCGTCGGGCGTGACGCCGTACTTCTGCTCCTGGGTGATGATCTGGCGCATCAGCGTGATGGCCTGCGTCGCGTTCTTGGGGTTCGCGCCGATAAACACCTGGAACGGGCCGGAGCCGTGCGAGGCGGAGAAGCCGGAAGACACCGAGTAGGCGAGGCCGTTCTGGTCGCGGATGGTCTTGCCGAGGCGGGAGCCGAACGTGTCCCCGCCAAGCGTGTAGTTCATAATCTGGGCGGCGTAGTAGTCCGGGCTGGTCTGGGTCAGCCCGCCGTTGTAGCCAAATAATATGCTGGTCTGGGGGGCGTCGGCCAGCGGAATGACAATCGGCGCTGGAGCTTTCGCGGGCGTGCCGACATCGGCGATCTCAAGCGAGGGGACGGGAGTTGTGGGCCTTACCCAGCCGCCGAAGGCGTCGGTGACCTGGCGCACGACGTCGGCGGTGTTGACATCGCCGACGACGACCAGCACGGTCGTATCGGGCCGGTAATAGGTGCGGTAGAACGACAAGAGATCATCACGGGTCAGCGACTTAATCGCCGCCGCGCTTTCGTCTAAAGTCGGCGTCCAGAACGGATGGCCTTTGGGATAAATCGCCTGGGTGAAGGCGATTTCCGCCTGCGCTCCCGCGCCGCCCGTGCCGCCGGTGTCCTGGCGGGCGTCTTCAATGCCGGATAAAATCTGCGCCCGCAGGCGCTCCAATTGGTCCGGCGGGAACGACGGATGCCGCAGCTCATCGGCCAGCGTAGACAGCGTTAAACCAAAGTCCTGCGACAAGCTCGCCCCGGAAATGCCTGCCGACTCGGTGCCGGCCCCGATGCCGACATTCGCGCCGACTGACTCCAGCGACAGCGCGAGCTGCAAGGCACTTTTGGTCGTCGTGCCGCGCCCAAGCATGGCGGCGGTCATCTCGGCGGTGCCATACTTGCCGTCGGGGTCGTACATCGAGCCGGCCCGGACATACCCGTCCATCGCGACGGTCTTGTTGGCGTGGTTTTCCTGGACAATCAGTGTCATGCCGTTCGGCAGAACGACGCGGGTCGGCTTCGGGGCCGCAGGGAGCTTGGTTGGGGTAATCGCGGAGTTGTACTTCTTGTCCAATGCCGCAAGCAGCGCTTTTTGCTTCGGGTCGGTGACAGGCTTGGCCGCGCCGAAGTTGTCGGTGACCGGCGGCGGGGGCGGAGCGGCCCCAGGCGGCAGCGGCTGCGGGTCAAAGTAGGCGACCGTGCGGTTATCGGGGATCAAATACTGCTTAGCGACCCGCTGAATGTCGGCGGGGGTCACTTTGCGAATGTGGTCCAGATAATCGTCTTGATAGTGCGGCAGGTCAATGGCGGCGTAGGTGCCGAGCTGATTGGCCTGCTCGGAAACGCTGTCGTTTTGGTAGATAAACCCGGCTTCGACCTGCTTGATGGCGCGGGCCAGCTCTTCGGGGGAGACCGGCGCGGCCTGCAGCCTCGAAACTTCCGCTTCCAGGGCGGCTTCCACGGCGGCGTTCGTGACGCCTGCGCTCGGCGTCCCGTCAAACGTCATCAAATACGGGTCGCGCTGGTCTTCGTCGCCCGCGCCGGCCGACTGGGCGAGGCCCTTTTCCACGAGGTCTTGATACAGCCGGGCGCTGCGGCCTCCGGTTAGTATCTGGGACATGACGTCCAGCACATAATGGTCGGGCTGGCCGGTTTCGGGGACATGGTAGCCGATGGCAACCTGGCCGGTCGTGCCGGGGCGCTTCAGCGTGACGCGCCGCTCGCCGCGCTGGGGCGGCTCGGGCGTGATATGGTGCTGCGCCAGCGTTCCGGCCGGGTAGACGCCAAAGTATTTTTGGACGATGCTTACCGCTTTTTTGGTGTCGAAGTCGCCGACCATGACGACGACCGCGTTGTTCGGCATGTAGTGGTTTCGGTAATAGCTGTAAATCACGTCCCGGCGGTTTGCGACCGCTTCGACGTCAGAGCGCCAGCCGATGACCGGCCAGTGGTAGGGATGCGCGACAAACGCGGTCGGCAGGAACGTGTTGGTATACAGGTCATAGCCGGGGCTGTTGTTGTCGCCTTCCAGCTCGGAGCGCACGACAGTCATCTCATGGGCAAGCTCGGTCGGGTCGAACTTGGAATGCTCCATCCGGTCGGCTTCAATCCGGGCGGCAAGCTCCAAGCGGTCTGCCGCGATCAGCTCATGGTACTCGGTGCGGTCCTCGGCGGTGGAAGCGTTGATTTCGCCGCCGTTCGTGAGAAACAGATGGTCGATCGCGCCGGGCGGCAGGTCGGTGGTGCCTTTGAACATCATGTGTTCCAGAATATGCGACAGTCCGGTCTGGCCGCTGATTTCGTTGCGCGAGCCGACTTTGTACCAGACGCTGAAGTAGACCACGGGCGCGGCATGGGCTTCTTTGGACAGAATGGTCAGGCCGTTCGCCAGATGCGTCTCGGTGACGTTTTGGGCTTTGTCGTAAGTCTGCGAAACGATCCGCCCGTAAGCGGACGCGGCGGGAGCCGCCTGGGCGGGGACGGCCTGAGCGGAAGCAGCCGGGGGGAGCGCCCCCGGCAGCAGCACGGCGGCGGCCGCCGCCAGGCAGTTGAAATAGCGTGTCATTTTTAGATTGGAAGTCACTGTCAGAAGGTTCTCTTTTCTGGAAATCTTTGGGCGTGTAAATCCTGCAGATACTATACACCATTACGCCCAAAACGCGCGATGCGGTTCCAAAATGAAGCGCGGCTGAAGAGGAAGCAGCAAAGACGCAAGCCTCGGGCGGCAACGCGAGCGGCAGCCGCCGGAACGCCCGGATGTCAGCGATGATGCCGCAGCCAGCCTGAGAACGCAATGCTCCAATTTGTCGTCTTTGGAGAGACGACATGCTATTCATGGGAAAGGACATTTGAAAAGAACGTTTCGGCAACTTGAAAATGCCGGCGAGACTGGGTATAATATACCTGTATTCTGTCCGGGGCGGGCATGCCGCACCGGAAAATCAAGTGTCAAACGGCGGCGTAGCTCAGTTGGTTAGAGCAGCGGATTCATACCCCGCAGGTCCGCAGTTCGAATCTGCGCGCCGCTATCTTGTTGACGGTAAATGCGGGCAAATGTGCCGGCATACGCCCAAAATACGCTTTTTGTAAGGCCCCTCCCCAAAAAAGCCCATCCCCAAGTTTTTTTTGGGATAGGCTTTTTTGTTTGAAGCCCTCATCGTCGCTGTCGCGGCACTTCTTGCGCGTTGCGGCAGTCTGCATCCGTGGCTTGGGCTGCCGAACGGGTAAACCGGCTATCTTCTACGACACGGCTTCCGGGCGGAAGCTCGGGCAGACGTCGGGAGCGCATGTCGGGACTGCCTTGGACGGGTCCGATGTGCGGGCGTGGGATGCCTCGAAGGACCTTTAGAAAAAGAGCCTGTAAAAATGCGTGACAAGTTTATCTTCTGCGTTTTTGTGCGACAAATTAGAAACTTCAGGAACGCAATTCGCATGTTCGGCAGGACGGACTGGGAATGATAAAGGCGCGTTTCGTCTGCTTGCGGTGCTTCAGAAACGCGATCTCAGCAAAGACGCGGCGATATTAAGTCTTGACTTTGGGCCGCGTCTATGCAATACTATATTCACGTTCCGAAAACAAGGGACGGCAAATTCGTAAGAACACAGCGCAGCCTACAAGGCTGGCGCTTTTTTGTTTTTAGAGCACGTCAGCTATGCCCAGAGCGCCCTTCCAAATCTTAGTCCTGCCCTACCGTAAAACTCGGGATATTTTGGAGTTCGCTGTCTTGCGCCGCACTGATTATCTTTGCTGGCAGGGCATCGCCGGAGGCGGTGAGGACGGCGAAACGCCGCTGGAAGCCGCCAAGCGAGAAGCGTTTGAGGAGTTCGGCATCTCAGGCGCGTGTCAGTTTACGCCCCTGCAAGCATCCTGCGCTTTGCCCTTCACGCTGTTTGAGGACAACGACACCTGGGACCCTGCGCTGTACGTTGTGCCGGAACACAGTTTCGGCGCAGACTGCACCTGCCAGACCCTTGCTTTGTCCCACGAGCATGACGCGGCTGAGTGGCTGCCCTACAAAGAAGCTCACGCCCAACTGACCTACGACAGCAACCGGACTGCGCTTTGGGAACTAAACCAGCGGCTGCTCGGGCTTGGGCCACGGGAAAGCAGATGATTGTCTCGCAAAGCATTTCCGTCACGCCGCCCAGCCACTTTGCCGCCGTTTCTTCATCCGTCTCCATCCGCTCCGCAAGCCGCCGCACGACCTCTGACTTCTGTGTTCGCTGTGCCATTGGGATCAGTAATCTCCGGTCTGCCAGGTGCGGTACAGGGCGAGAAGATGCTGTGCGTCGGCGGGCAGTCCTTCGTCATCCAAATCTTCCACCGCCATCCACCGCTGCTTATCGCTATGAATAACCAAGCATTGCATGGCGTCGCTCTGGCTGAGGCGAAACCCGGCAACTTCCACCGGCATTCCCAGAACGGCGGCAGGGAAGGGGACCTGAATCTCGTCGGTAAATGCTACCTCCCAGGAAGCTGTTTCCTCCCATTCGCCGTAAGTATCTACCAGTATTCTCTCAGTTTCTTCGCGTGGCGTCGGCATGTGTCGCTCCTTTGAAAAAACTGCAAATAATTCCCGCCGCGAACGGTAGGTCTAAGGGTGAGACGCCAACCTCCCTGCGGGCGGAAGATTACGGCCAGGAAGGTTCTGTATTCCGCCCGCAGGGCGGTTGGCGTCTGAGCCGCTAGACCTGTCGTTTATGACGGGTTCGCTTCCTTCTTGTCATAGAACCCGTAACCGGCGTGAGTGTCGTAATCCATGCCGTAGATGCGCTTGAGGTCGGTGATCGCGGCGAGTGACTTCTTGCCGTGCGGGCTGGCACACATCTCTCCCTCGTAGCCGGGGGCAGGCTCAAACGAATGCAGGACGATCTCTTCGAGTAGCTGGCCGAGCGTCATGTCGTTGAACTCCGCTAACCCTTTCAGCACTTGCACCATACGCTTTTCCATGCGGACGCCGAGCTGGACTCGCTCGACGGCAACTTGCGCTTGTTCAATCATTATCTTCTCCTCTGCGTTATAAGCTAACTATTTAGCTATGTAGCAATATAACAGACTAGAAGACCAATGTCAAGAGGTGAATTGCGGAGATGCAACTTTTGTACGTCCGGCGGGTCAGAGGAATGAAAGGATTACAAACCATGAACACGACACCACGCGCAGCATTATGGCCCGGATTGATTTTCGTGCTGGCTGCCGGACTGGCCGGATGTGCCAATCATAGCCGGCAGAACACAATTCCCACCGCACCCGCGATGCAGTCAGCGGGAGCTTCGATGCAAAAAGAAGGAATAATGTCTCAGAGTGACTATGTTAGGGTTGATGGGCTTGCCCACCAAGTTGCCCAAACGCACACAATTTCGGACACCGACCTCGATTGGACTGTGACACATCTTGACATGCAAAAGAACTCTATTGCCCGCGCCCGCTTCTTTGACACCTTGTTCGAGATACGCCCCATGTCCGCCGCGCAGAAGGCGAAAATCCTGCCCGTCATCACTCCCTACTTAAGAAGCGCGGATGGATTGGATCAGGTCGGCGCACGGCGGACACAGAAGGCGATGCAGGCAAGCAGTTAGGCAGGCGAGAAGCGCTGAATCAAATCGCAGACAGCTCAACGAACTTGGCGGGGAGAACGACAGGCTTGCCGCGTGAGAACTGGATTTCTAAACGGGGGCTGAGGCGGTCGCCGCGAATGGCGAGAATTGTCCCGACGCCGTGCTGAGAATGCTGAACACGCCCGCCGATTTTGAGCGTCTTCGGGTTCAGCGGCGCGGGCGGCGACGGCAGGGCCGGGACATACTCGGCGAGGTCGGGGAAGTCGTCAGGAGCCTCGGAAGAAGCCGAAGCGGACTGCGGCCACGGGGCAAGATGCGACGCTGTCAGGCCGAGTGCGGCGTCTAAACCACGTGCTTGGGCAGCAGCGACAAGCAAACGCACCCGTGCGGCGGCGGATTGGCTTTCGTCCGGCGCGTGCCAATTCGAAAAGTAGCGGCGCAGGTCCAGGCGGGACGCGCTGCGGACGACGGCCAGCACGTCGGCGGTGCGCCATTCGGCGGGCGGGCGGGTGAGCGCCGAACCTAGCGCGGCGACATCGGCCAGCGTGGATTTCCAGTCGGCTTCCACTAAGAACTGCGACGGCAGCTCGGTCTTGACGAGATGCAGGTGCAGGTCGGACTGCGTGCGGGTGAGGGCGACGTAAAACAAGCGCCGCTCTTCTTCCAGCTCTTCGGGGCCGCCGTAAGGGAAAATGCCCTGGTTGCAGTCGGGAACGAAGACGACCGGCCACTGAAGCCCTTTCGCCCGGAAAACAGTCAAGAGCGCGACGCCGCTGTTCTGGCTTTGGCCGACGCCTGCCGCCGCCAGCGACTCCAGATGCGACAGCAGAGCGGTTAAATTGGGGGCGTTGTGGGCGTAGCGTTGGAACGCTTCGACATTGGCGGCCCGCGCCAGCCCAGTTTCAGGGAAGCCGCTCGAACGGCGCAGGAAGTCCACATACCCGATTTTTTTGTCAAGCTGGGCCAGCGCCGCGCCTGCCGGCAGCGTGTCGAGTGCGCCCCGCAGCCAGTGCAGGGTGTCTGCGAGGTCGCCAAGACGCGCGGCCTGATGCGTGGGCGCGTCTTTTGCGGCGGCCATTAAAGCGTTCGGGAGCGAGACGCCGCGCCGGACCGTGCGGGTGACTTCGTCGCAGAAGACCCGCGACAAG
>JAABUO010010229.1_pt1 | contig 10411 bp, 6 predicted proteins | sample 5559291 | NCBI WGS metagenome assembly JAABUO01 (sample SAMN10711878, study PRJNA513372) | rock metagenome | isolation source: Antarctica rocks | place: Antarctica: Victoria Land, Finger Mt sud
TCACGGCTGGCCCACGGCGATTCGGCGACGGCCTGCATCGGCTCGTCAACCGTGGAGCCCCAGTACATCTCGGGCCTGCCGGCACCGGGAACGACCAGCGCGCGGCCCTGCGCGGAGTGCTCGGACAGCCACGTCGCGGCCTGCGGCCAGTACGCGGCCATCGCGGTGGACCGGGGCTGCTGCACCAGCTGGCTGGTCAGCGCGGGCGCGACGGCGATGGCCGCCACGCAGAGAACCGCGGCGGTGGCCACGAACGGGGCCACCCAGCGTTGCGCCACCGGCAGCCTGCTCGACAGCGAACGGGTCACCGGGATCGCACGGCCGATCAGGTGCCCTACCCCGAGGGCAAGGGGCAGCCGGACCAGCGGATCGAACTTGTGGATGTTGCGGAACGCGCTGAGTGGACCGTCGAGCAGCGTCCGCATCGTCCCGGCGGCGGGCCCGTCGATCGCTGAGACGTGCCCCATGCTGAGCACCGCGAACCCGATGATCAGGGTCGTGAGAAGGAACAGCCGGTGTGGCAGCCTGGGCAGCGCCAGGCCACCGAAGCCCGCCGCGGCAACCAGGGTGGTGGCCACGATGGCGCCGGCGCCGACCGCGAAGATCCACCCCGCCGGCCAGATGTTCGGCCCGAGGTAGGCCTGCCAGTGGTCCGCACCCCGGGCCACCGCGATGAACGAGTTCTGCGAGGTCGTCACCGCCGACGACTCGATCCAGTTCAGGAACGGCGGGCTGTAGCGGCCCAGTACGACCAGCGGGATCAGCCACCACAGGCAGCCCAGCACCACGGCCAGCGCCCACCAGCGGATCAGTGACGCCCGCCGGGGACCGCGGCTGCGCGTCAGCAGCCACAGCGCCGGCACCGGCAGGATGGCCAGCGTCGCCGAGGCGTTGATGCCGCCCGCCAGCAGCAGCGCGGCCCCGGAGCGCATCGCGGCGGACCGGGTCGGGCCGGCCGTGCCCGCCCTGACCAGCGGGATCAGGACCAGTGGCAGCACCGCGACCGGAAGCAGCTCGGCGGAGATGGAGAACAGCTCGGTGAGCATCCGCGGCGCCAGCGCGTACACCAGCCCGGAACCGACACACGGCCAGAAGCCCGGTACGCCCAGGAGCTTCGCCAGCCGCCGGGCGCCGAGGAAGGCGACCACCAGGACGGCGGATTCCCAGCCGCGCTGGATCACCCATGGCGGCAGCGCGAGCAGCTTGCCCAGCAGGAAGAACGGCCCCATCGGGAAGAGATAGCCGTAGGCCTGATCCTGCAACTGCCCTGACGCGCCGTCGCTGTCCCACAGCGTCATCGCGCGATGTAGGAAGCGCGCCGGATCGACGATCAGGTCCAGCTTGGTGTCCGCGGCGACCGTGCCGGAACTCTGCGAGAAGATCAGCAGGGCGATCGCGGTGCTGATGATGACCAGGCGCATCCGGTCCAGAACGCCGAGCCGGTCCGCGGGGGACGAGTCAGCTGGCGTGGGCACGCATGGACGGTACCGGCTCGTCCGCGCTGTCGAGGCAGCGCTGGACAGCTGCCGCCATTTTCGTGACCGGCCAGTTGTGGCGATACGTCCGCCGTCCCCGGCATCCTCGGCTACTCTCCGGTAACCACGTCGGAAGCGGGTACGGGGAGCACATGAGTTCGTTGCCAACACGGCGCCGCATCGTGTTTCTGGTATGGCGCGACACCGCCCATCCTGACGGCGGCGGCTCCGAGGTCTACGTCGAGCACATGGCGCGCTGGCTCGCGGCACAGGGCCACCAGGTCACCTACTTCTGCGCGGCGTATCCCCATGCCCCGCGCGACGAGATCCGCGACGGCGTGACGTTCCGCCGACGGGGCGGGTGGTTGAGCGTGTACCCGCGCGGCCTCGGTTACCTGCTCAGCCGTGCCGGCCGTCGCGCCGACATCGTCGTCGACGTGCACAACGGAATCCCGTTCGCCGCCCCGCTGGTCCGCAGGCGCGGCGTGCGCGTCCTGGTCCATCACGTGCACCGCGAGCAGTGGCACATCATCTATCCGGGGATGATGGGAAAGCTCGGCTGGTGGGTGGAGTCCCGGCTGGCCCCGCGGCTGTACCGCCACAACCGGTACGTGACCGTGTCGGAGTCCAGCAAGGCTGACCTGGCGACGCTCGGCGTGGCCCCGGACCGCGTCGATGTGGTGTGCAACGGCATCGACGTTCCGCACCCGTCCCGGCTGCTGCCGCGCTCGGCCACGCCGCGGCTCTGCGTCCTAGGGCGGCTGGTGCCGCACAAGCAGGTGGAGCACGCGCTGCGCGTGGTGGCGGCGCTGCGCGCGTCCGTGCCCGAGCTGCGCCTGGACGTCATCGGGGGCGGCTGGTGGGCCGACGAGCTGACCGCGGCCGCCGACTCGCTCGGGGTGAGCGACGCGGTCACCTTTCACGGTCACGTCTCCGAGCACGAGCGGGATGCCCTGCTGGACGCGAGCTGGCTGATGCTGGCGCCGTCGGTGAAGGAGGGGTGGGGCATCGCGATCATGGAAGCCGCGGCTCGCTCGGTGCCGGCGCTCGCCTACGAGTTCGCGGGTGGGGTGACCGAGTCGATCCAGGACGGTGAGACCGGTGTGCTGGTCGCCGATCTGGACGACCTCATCGCCCAGACCCGGGCGCTGCTCGCCGACACGGAGGCCCGGCTGACGATGGGTAAGAAGGCGCGCGACCGGGCACAGGCCTTCGACTGGCAACGTTCGGCGCAGGCCTTTGAACGGCTACTGCTCGAGACGGATTAGCTCGATTCGGATTAGCTCGAGACGGCTTGGTGGGCGGTGGTGCGGCTGAACCGGGTCAGCGGTTGCCGTAGTTGACGATCGGCGCGCTGGCGGGGTTGTGCTTGGGAGCCGCGGTGGTGGAGGACACCACACCCCATACCGCGGTGCCGGCCAGCAGGACGCCGACGATCCCGGCGCCCACTACAGAGATCAGTTTGCCCACTGGGAGTCCTCCGGGATCGATGTTACCGGCGAGTGTAGCAAGCTACGGGCCGCAAAACCGGCCTTGACGCCGACCGCCGCGAGCAGCGCGGCCGCCGCCAGCAGGTCGGCGAGAATCACCGTCCACCTGCGCGCACCACTCCCCGGCTCAGCCCGCACCTGGCCGGGCACCCGGTACAGCTCGACCGCTCCCCCGGTGAGCACCGGCCGCAGTGCGCTCAGGTCCGGCAGCCGCGGACCGGGCGTGTGCACCTCGACCAGCACCCAGCCGATGCCCAGCCCGGCCAGCCGCGAAGCCAACTGCCGTCCTGAGCGCGCGGTGCCGGAACCTGGTGCGGGCGAGCCGGCCGTCCCGGCGCCGTCCAGCAGTGTCGCCACCGCGGCGGCCCGGCGGTCCTCGCCCGCGAGCAGCACGCCGGACACGGCAAGCCGGTCGTCGACCACCGTGTTGGCCGCCAGCCAGCGCGGCGCGGGATCGAGCACACTGCGTCCCGGAGCCCAGTCGAAGCCGCGGTACGAGGCGAACGGCAGCACCAGCACGTCACCTCCGGACCCGGCCGATGAGCCGCTCCCCGTCAGGCGGGCGGCTCTGCTCCACGCGGCCGGGTAGCGAACCGGCGTGAGCGGAGCCCGCAGGGTGGCCATCGCGTCGGGTAGCAGCACCAGTGGCAGGGACAGCGCCGCCAGCACCATCGGCGCGGCCGGAACCACCCGGGGTATCCGGTCCACCGCCGCGCCCGCGGCCAGCACCGCCAGCACCGCGAACGGCAGCAGCCACTTCTGCCCGTCCCGCAGCAAGCCGGCGCCGGGAACCTCACGGACCGTCCAGCGCACGATCGCCGCCGGCCCCGGCACGGTGGCCGCGGCGGCGAGCACGAAGCCGGCTCCGGCCAGCGCCATCAGCCGGACGCTGAGACCGCCACCCCAGCGCCCCGCCAGCACCGGGATGCCCAGTACCAGCGTGGCCACCACCACCACTGCCGTGAGGTAGCCGAGCAGGCCGCCCCGGCTGGCCGGAGTCACGTCCGAGCTCCAGATCGCGCCCAGCCCCAGCAGGCTCAGCACCGCGCCGCCGGGGCGCTCCGACCGCGCCGCGAACGCCGCCACGGCCCGGGGATCGCTGGTGGCGCCCGCCGTCGAGGTGAGAGCCGGCAGCAGCCACGGCAACTGCAGCAGCACCGCCGCCGCTATCACCAGCGCGGTGCGCCGCAGCGATCGGGACCAGGCCAGGACGACGGCGACCGCAGCTCCGAGAAGCCCGCCCGTCGGCGTGATGGAACAGGCGGCCAGCCAGCACACCAGCGCGGCAATGGCAGCGGCGGACCCATCCCCGCGCCTGATCCGATCCGCGGCACGGATCAGCCAGGGCAGCGCGCCGTACGCCCACAGCAGCGCCCACTGCCCGAGCGCCAGTCGTTCGACGACGAACGGGTTCCACACCGCGAACCCGGCGACCGCGAGTTGCCCGGGCAGGGACCGGGCTCCGAGCAACCGACTACTGCCCCACCCCGCGAGCAGCAGCGGGATGGCCAGCGCCACCCGGCCGAGGACCGCGCCGTCGACGAGCTTGCTGGCGATGGCGACCAGCGCGTCCAGCGGCACCGCCCGCGGCGAGGCGGATCCCAGCCCCAGCGAGTCCAGGGTGAACGGCTGGTGCGGGGTGAAGACCATGTCGTGGCCGAGGCCGTAACCCGACCGGTGCTGCGGCCACAGCAGGGCAACGCTGAGCACCACGACCCAGACGTCGGCGGCAGCCGGCCGGGCACCGCGACGGGGCACGGTCGCAGTGCTCACCCGTCCCCCTCGCTCGCGCGTCGCCGGGCTCGGCAGCCGCGGTTCTATACGCTCGACCGGCACGGCGGGCCGCACGAACAGCGGCTGCCCGTTCCGGAAGCCAGACTGTAGCTGTTGACCCGCAGAGAGGTTCAGATTCGTGGGCAAGCGGGACGAGCCGCAGCTGGACGGGCTGGCGCCGGTCACCGTCGCCGGAGCACCGTTGGCTGAGAGCGCGCTGCTTCACGCCGCTCGCCGAGATCCCGGGTTGCCGGACGGTGCCGGCCGCGCGGCCGAGCCGGCCGATCCCGACACCGCCCGCGGCCTGATCGGCGTCACCGTCGCCGGCTGGCTCGGCAACATCCTCAGCTACCTGCTGCTGCTGGCCGCCGCCCGCAGCCTGCACGCCGACGACTACGGCCAGCTGGTCACCCTGCTGAACCTGCTGCTGATCGGCTCGGTGCCCTCGTTCGCGCTGCAGGCGGTCGGCGCGCGGAGAGTGGCCACCGGCCAGCCGGACGGGCTCGCCGAGGTCGGCGCGATGGTGGGACTCGGGGCGGCGCTGGTGCTCGCCGCGCTGTCCCCGCTGCTGGTGGCCTTCCTGCACCTGCCGGGTCCCGCCGGGCCGCTGCTGGTCGCGGCGACCACCCTCGGCACGGCGTTGCAGGGGCTGTGCCAGGGAATCTGGCAGGGCCGTCAGCGTTTCTCGGGTCTGGCGGCGACCACGTTCGCCGGAACAGCCGGACGCTCCGCCGCGGGCCTGCTCGGGTTGCTCGTCGGCGGCACCGCGATCTGGGCGATGGTGGCGCTCACGGTCGGTACGACCCTGGCTGCGGCCGGAAGCGCCCTGACGCTGCCCCAGCTGCGCACCCGCACCACAGCGGGCTGGCGGGTGCTCAAGCCGCTGCTGCTGGAATGCGGTTCGGCCGCGCACGCCTACGGGGTGTTCCTGCTGCTCAGCGTCGCGGACGTGCTGCTGGCCCGGCACGTCCTGCCGGCCGCGGCCGCCGCCGGTTATGCCGCCGGATCGGTGGTGACCAAGGGCTGCCTGTGGCTGCCGCAGTCCGTGGCGAACGTCCTCTTCGCCTCGCTCACCGACTCCGACCGTCACCACCGGGTCTTCGCCCGCGCGGTGGCGAGCATCGCAGGGTTGGGCGCCCTGCTGACGGCCGGCTGCTGGTTGCTCGGGCCGCTGGTGACCCGGATCGTCGGCGGCAGCGGGTACGCCAGCCTGCATTCGGAGATGTGGATCTTCGCGCTGCTGGGTTCGAGCCTGGCCGTCATCCAGTTCACGCTGGTGGCCGGCCTGGCGGTCCGCAGTGTGGCGGTGACCGCGGTGGTGTGGCTCAGCGTGCTGGCCGAGGTGGTGGCCGTGCTCGGCGGGGCGGGGCATCCCTCCGTACGGCTGGTCGCTGAGCTGGTGTGCGCCATCAACGTGGTCGCGGCGGCTGTCGCCACGCTCGGCCGGCTGCGCCTGCGGTCAGCGGCCTGATCAGACCGGCCGCCACTTCGCTTACTGCTGCTGCTGCTCGTCGCCCGGCCACGGTCCCGGGGTGTAGAGCGCGTCGACGCCGGCGCCCAGCTTGCTGGCGACTCCGGTCGACACCGGGTACACCGAGTGCCGCACCCAGTTGTCCAGGACGTCGATCAACCCGGTGCGCTGGCCGTCCGAGAAGTTGCAGTGGCCCGCCCCGTAGGGAGCCTTGGCGGTCTCGGAGTACGTCTTCGGTGGCGCGACGTAGAGCTGCACCAGCTTGCCGGCCGCCTGCTTGGCGCGAGCGCGGTCACTGAACACCGACTCGTTCTGCACCAGCACCAGCGGGTCCTGCTCGGTGTGCATGGTGATCGTCGGGGCGGTGATGGCGCCGGTCGTGTCGCCCAGCTTCTCGATCGCCGCGCGCGCGTTGGCGTCCGCGGTCACCCGCGGCGCGGCGGCCAATCGCTGCTCCAGGCTCGCCACGTTGCCGCCGGCCGTGGTGATGAGCGTTGCCTCGTTGCCCTCGGTCCGCTTGGCATAGTCGGCGTGGCTGTTGTCGGAGGGGTTGCCACCCACCCGCTGCTCCAGCTCGTACCGGCCGCTGGTGCCGAACGCCAGCGCGGTGAGCAGCGCCTCGACCCGGGCCTTGACCTGCGAGGTGAGGTCGTGGCCGTCATAGGTCGCGGTCGCGGTCGGCGCGTTGACGAGGGAGGCGATGAACAGCACCTTCGCGGTGCCGCCGCCCTTGACGTCGGCCGCGGCCTTCAGCACAGCCGCCGAGGCCGCGGTCCAGTTCCGGGCCGCCTCGTCCGCACTGGCGTAGCCGGTCAGCTTCAGCGACGGGTCGATCAGCGCCTTGACCGCGAACGCCACGTCGAGCGCGACGTCGAAGTTGTAGTTGGGGCCGGCGACCGCGCCGCACATCGGGGCCGCGCCATCCACCCAGTCCGGGTTGGTCTCGGCGAGTACCTCGGTGATCAGGCCGCCGAGCGAGTCGCCCCACGCGTACGTCCGGCGTGGCTTGCCGACGAGCTTCACGAACTGGTTGTGCAGGTCCTCATCGGCCTGGACGCCGTCGCGGACAGCCCAGCCGTTGGACTTGTACGACGAGCCGGCGAGGGCGTACCCCTCGGCGAGCAGCTTCTGGCTCAGCGGGTCCGAACCGGTTCCGTCGCTGTCGGTGGACGACACCTGGGCGTAAGTGGCGACGGCGTCGAAAGAAGGCGGGGCCGGGGCTGCGAAGCGGTATCCGTGTGAGTACAGCAGCAGGCTCCCGTTCCAGTTCTGCGGCAGCTTGATCGTGTACTTGGCGCCGTTGATCTCGCCGGTGCACTGCGAGGCGCAGTCGGTCATCTTGACGTTCGAGTCGGTGGACTGGACGTCCTTCTGACGGCTCGGGACGGGCGTCGACGTCGTGCTGCTGCAGCCGGCCAGGACGAGTGCGGCGACGGCGCCACCGGCAACGGTGGCGCTGAGGAAGCGCGCGCGGAAGCGAGGGGTGGGCATGACGAGTATCAAAACACCCGCCACGGCGACTGCGTGCGCATTTGCGCGCCCGTGCCCACATCGTGATCAGATCCGCCGGCCGTGGCGTACTGTCCAGCGATGCCCGCTCACCGAACCCCCACAGAACCGACGCCCGCCCAACAGACGTCCCCAGCACAGACGCCCGCACCGCGGCAGCGGGGATCTCATTCGGCAGCCGACTTCGAGACGGCGTTCGCCGCGGCCGACGTCATCGGCGGATGGTTGACCCGCGACCAGGCCCGCGCGCTGTGGGACGAGGTGCGGCGACTGCCGGCGGGGTCCCGCATAGTCGAGATCGGCAGCCACCAGGGCCGCTCCACCGTGGTGCTCGCCTCGGCGGCCCCCGAGGCGACGGTCGTCGCCATCGACCCGTTCGTCAGTGGGCCGATGTTCGGCGGCCTGGCCACCAAGGACGCGTTCCTCGCCAACCTGCGGCGCTGCCGGGTCACCGACCGGGTCGAGCTCCGGCAGGCCAAGAGCACGGACCTGCGCCCGGGCTGGACCGAGCCGATCGGGTTTCTCTACATCGACGGCAAGCACGACTACTGGACGCTGTCGGATGACCTCCGGTGGGCGGAGTTCCTGGCTCCCGGGGCGCGGGTGTCCATCCACGACGCCTACTCCTCCATCGGGGTGACGCTGGGCCTGCTCCGGCACGTGCTGCCAGGTTCTCGGCTGCGCTACCTCGACCGCACCGGTTCACTGGCTCGCTTCGAGGTGGGCCGGCCCACCAGAGCGGACCGCCTTCGAGTCCTGGCCGAGCTGCCGTGGTGGCTGCGCAACGTCGGCATCAAGGTGCTGCTGCGGCTGAAGCTGTACCCGATAGCACGCCTCATGGGGCATACCGACACTGCCGACCCGTACTGAGGTCGGACAGAACTCAGTGGGCCGCGGTGTCCCAGTTCGGGCCGACGCCGACGCTGACCTCCATCGGCACTGTCAGCTCGACCGCCGCCTTCATGTCGCGGCGGACGAGCTCTTCGACCTGCTCCCGCTCCCCCGTCGCCACTTCGAGCACCAGCTCGTCGTGCACCTGCAGCAGCAGCCGGGATGCCAGCCCCGCCGCGCTGATCGAGCGCTGCACATTGAGCATCGCGACCTTGATGATGTCGGCGGCGCTGCCCTGGATCGGGGCGTTCAGCGCCATCCGCTCGGCCATCTCACGACGCTGCCGGTTGTCGGAGTTCAGGTCGGGAAGGTAGCGACGCCGCCCCATGATGGTCTCGGTGTAACCGGTCCGGCGCGCCTCGCCCACCACCGAGTACAGGTACTCCCGCACGCCCCCGAAGCGTGCGAAGTAGGCCTCCATCTGGCTCTTCGCCTCGTCCGGGGTGATCTTGAGCTGCTGGGACAGCCCGTACGCCGACAGGCCGTACGCCAGGCCGTAGCTCATGGCCTTGACCCGCCGCCGCAGGTCGACGTCCACTGCCTCGGGGGCGACGTCGAAGGCGCGGGCGGCCACGAAGGTGTGCAGGTCCTCACCCGAGGCGAAGGCCTCGGTCAGGCCGGCGTCCTTGGACAGGTGCGCCATGATCCGCATCTCGATCTGGCTGTAGTCGGCGGTCATCAGGGATTCGTACGCCCCCGCCGGCTGGGTGCCGACCACGAAGGCCTGCCGGATCCGGCGGCCCTCCGCGGTGCGCACCGGGATGTTCTGCAGGTTGGGGTCGACGCTGGACAGCCGGCCGGTCGCGGCGATCGTCTGGTTGAACGTGGTGTGTACCCGGCCGACGTCGTCGATCATGGGCAGCAGCGAGTCCACCACCGACTTGAGCCGGGTGACCTCGCGGTGACGCAGCAGGAATCCGAGCAGCGGATTGTCGCTGGCCTCGGCAAGCCAGGCCAGCGCGTCGGCGTCGGTGGTGTAGCCGGTCTTGGTCCGCTTCGTCTTCGGCAGTTCGAGCTCGTCGAACAGGATCTGCTGCAGTTGTTTCGGCGACCCGAGGTTGAACGGCCGCCCGACCAGCGCGTGCGCCTCGGTCTCGGCGTCGCGCACGGCGGCTCCGAGCTCGGACTGCAGGTCCGTCAGCACCTCGGTGTCGACCGCGATCCCGGTCGCCTCGATCTCGGCCAGGACGAAGGTCAGCGGCAACTCGAGGTCGGTGAGCAGGCTGGTGCCACCGCGACCGGCCAGTTCGGCGTCCAGAGTCTCAGCCAGATCCCGAATGGCGATCGCCCGGACGGCCTCGGTCTCGGCCCGGGCGTCGTCGGACTCTTCCAGCCCGCCGTCCAGAGTCAGCTGGCCCGACTGGTCGACGGAGTCCTCACGCAGCTCGCGGTGCAGATAACTCAGCGACAGGTCGGCGAGGTCGAACGCGCGCTGCCCGGGTTGCACCAGATATGCCGCCAGCTGGACGTCGGACGTCACGCCGGCCAGCCGCCAGCCGTGCTGGCTCAACGCCAGCAGCGGACCCTTGCTGTCGTGCACCGCCTTCGGGACGTCCGGGTCGGCCAGCCACTGTGCCAGGGCCACGTCATCCTGCGGGCCGAGTTCGGTGACGTCGATCCAGCCGGCCTCGCCGTCACCGGCCATGATCGTGATCGAGTTCAGCGTGCCGGTGCCTCGGCCCCAGGTGCCGGCGAACGAGATCCCGACCCGGCGGCCGTCGGAGGCGTGCTCGGACAGGTAGTCGGTCACCGCCCCGGTGCCCAGCCTGCGAACCGATACCTCGAAGCCGTCCGCAGCCTCG
>JAABUO010010232.1_pt1 | contig 10410 bp, 9 predicted proteins | sample 5559291 | NCBI WGS metagenome assembly JAABUO01 (sample SAMN10711878, study PRJNA513372) | rock metagenome | isolation source: Antarctica rocks | place: Antarctica: Victoria Land, Finger Mt sud
GGCTTCGCCCACTGGCAATGGATGCGCCACTACCTGCTGCCAGGATGAGAAGAGCCGTGTGACGGGAGACTGTCACGCACGGTTCCGTGGGAGCCGGGGGGTGAAACTCCCCCCGGCCACCCGACCCGGTTACGGCATCCATGTGGACTGAGGTCAGCAACTCGACGATGCAAGGAGGCCATGGCTTGCAAGCAGAGATCGACGATCTACTTGTCTTCCAGACCGGTAGGGGCCAACCCCGAGATTGCGACCATGAGCTTGTTCGGTCGCTTCTCCAGAGCCTCGGCCTGCTCCTTGCGTACGATCGCCTCGCGGACCGCGTGCGCGCCGAGGAACCTAATCGGTTCGGGTGGAAACGACTTTGCGGTCGCCGCGACCAGGCCGTTCTGGGACCACTCGTCTTCGCGGCCGAGCGCAAGCGAGGCGAGAATCTTTCCTCCGACCGCACTAGGCCCTACCCCATTGCCGGACCAGCCGACGCCGTAGTAGATGTTCGCGTCGCCGTAGAGGTGGCCGAATATGGGAAGGCTGTTGTACGTCCTATCGATCGGTCCGGCCCAGTCGCTGACGATCTTCGTCTTGCGCAGGTTCGGGTAGTACCGCCGAAAGTCGCGGGCCACCATTGCGGCTCGGCCGGCGTCGCGATGCATTGATTTGGGCATGCGTCCGCCGTAGCCGATCGACCAGCCACCCTTGCCGAATGCGATGCGACCGTCCGCTGTCGTGCGGTAGTAACAGACCAGTGTCTGGGAGTCGGTGATGGCCTCTCCGCCGGTCCAGCCGATCTGTTCTAGCCGCTCGGGGATGGGTTCGGTCATGATCATGTCGCTGGAAATGACGAAGAGCTTGTTGCGCAGCGGGCGCAGCGAGGCTGCCCAGGCGTTGGTCGCCACGATCGCGCTGTTCGCGCTCAGAACACCGTCGGGAGTCGTTAGCGTCACGGTTGGCCCGCGCCCGATGTGTACGACCTTGGTTTGTTCGTAGATGCGGACGCCGACCTTGAGGGCGCGGCGACGTAGTGCTCGCGCAAGTTCTGCGGGTTGCACCGTTGCGTTGGACGGCTCGATGACGCCGCCGAGGTGCTGGGGGGAACCGGCTCTTTGGGCGACGCCGGAGGTGCTGACGGTCTGGAATGTGCCGGGGGAGAGCTTCTGTGCGCGGTTGACGACCTCGTCCCACGCGTTGAGCTGCGCACTGGTTGTTGCGGTCCACAACCAGCCGCCGCGGCGAAACTCAGCTTTCGGCGCGTGTTGTCGACAGAATTCTTCGATCTGGTCGATTGCCGCTTCGGACGCCCGAACGAGGCGCATAGCCTCTGCTTCGCCGCATAGGGCGGTGAGGCTGGAGACTTTGGGCCACCAGGTCATGACGACTCCACCGTTGCGGCCGGAGGCACCGGCCCCACAGACGTCGGCCTCGACGACGGCGACGTCGGCGTTGGCGTCCAGTTCCTTGATGGTCAATGCTGTCCACAGACCGACGTAGCCGCCGCCAATGATTGCGATGTCGGTGAGTTGGTTCCCGCGCAGCGGTGTCGGTTGGTCGTCGTCGCCAAGTGCTTGCTGCAGCCAGAATGAGCGTTGCATGTCGTGCCTCGATTTGGAGTGTGCGGTGCCCGGTCAGTACCGGGCTCGGACAAGGGCGATACGCTGATCCGCGGGTTTGGCTCCGTAGGTTTCGTCCTCGTAGCGGCGAACGGCGACGAGGCAGTCGACGAGGTCGTCGCCGAGCACACCGCGAAGGGCCGTCGATCCGTCAAATAGGTCGAGGGCCTCGGCCAAGGTTGTGGGCAACCTCGTGATGCCTCGTGATTGTCGTTCATCTTCGGGGATTGCGTCGGGGTCCTGGTCAATGGGGTTGGACAGTTCGAGGCGATCGTTGAGCCCCAACAGTGCTGTGCCCAGGATGGCCGCGACGGCGAGGTAGGGGTTGCACGCGGCGTCGATGGCCTTGACCTCGACGTTCGCCGATTCGGTCCTCGTGCTTAGGGTGCCGCGGATGAGCCGCACGGCGGCTTCGCGGTTCTCGAGACCCCAGCAAGCGTAGGCACCGGACCATCGTCCCGGGGCGAGTCGTTCGTAGCTGGCGACGCTGGGTGTGAAGAGGCCGGCGGCCTCTTGCAGATGAGTGACTACGCCGGCGAGCAGGTGTTCGGCGGCAGGAGTGAGTCCGTGCACCCTGTCGCCGGCGGTGAAGGCGTTCTTGCCGTTGCGGAAGGCGGAGAAGTGGACGTGGCAGCCGTTGCCGATTTCGTCGGGGATGGTCATGGGCGCGAAGGACACGTCCAGTTCGTGCTTGTAGGCGGTGCGCGTGATGACCAGCCGGGCGAGGACGTATTGGTCTACGGCGGCGACCGGCATGCGGGGCGCCAGAGAGATCTCCATCTGGCCGGGTCCGTACTCGGGATGCAAGGTCTCCACACCTACCCTGGCGGCGTGCAGCGCGGCGATCAGATCGAGGCTGAACTGCTCGAGCCGCAGGAACGGCACTATGCCGTAGCCGGGTCCTCGATGCGCCGGGGTGTGACTGTCAGCGGCGAAGAGGGTGAACTCAACCTCAAATGCGACGAGGAAGGAGAGGTCGAGGTCGGAGCCCGCTAACTCGTGATGTCGCAGCACGTCGCGTTGGCACAGCGGGAAGCGCTGCATCTCTTGGGTGTATTGATCCAACGGAGCCCAGGCCAGGCCGGCGTCCGGTTCGATGATGTTGCTTGCGTCGAGGTCTGGGAACAGGCGCAGGTCGCCGACCGGCCCGCCGTATTCCTTTGTTGAGGTGACGTGATCGTCGATGCACATGACCGCGAACGCCGGAGAGAGGCCGATACCGCTGAGCAAGGCGGACGGCAGCCGCTCGATGGGGATGGTCTTGACGCGGGTGATGCCGGCGTTGTCGACGAAGGTGCACATGAGCAGCCTGACACCCGACTCGGCTAAGAATGCGGCGCTTTGCGCGTTAGTCGTCATGAGGGCTTCCTTCGGTCGGATCGGCGAAGATCTGCGCGGCAGCCACGTACCCGGCGAGCATCGTGGCTGCTACGTCAGCAACGGCCTGGTCGGGCGGGAGGAACTGCGGATGATGTAGGTCGATGCCGACCGGGCTGTCAACGCCGACAAAGCACATCAGGGATGGGTAAGGCGCGCAGTAGTAGGCGAAGTCGTCGGCTCCGCATGAGCGATGATCCCCATGGGGGTCGATACCCTCGCTGGTGAGCAACGGGCCCATGGCCTTGGCCAATGCTCGATTATTGACGAGAACGGGCTCTCCGAGCCCAATGGCCACTTCCGCCGCACAGCCGTGGACTCGCGCGGTCAGTTCCGCGGCGTCGCGTACCAGCTGCCACAGCTGCGAGCGGTCGGCCTCGTCGAAGCTTCTGATCGTTCCGCTCAGAATGACCTCGGCTGCGATCGCGTTCGGGGCGGATCCCCCGCCGATGCTTCCTACGGTGATCACCGACGGATGCATGGGGTCGATCCGACGGGAGGTCAGCTGGTTGAGGGCCACGACGATGGCGGCAGCCGCCGCGACTGAGTCCTGGGTTCGGTGGGGGTACGCACCGTGTCCGGGGCGGCCACGGACCGTGATCTTGAATTCGTCCGAGGCTGCGTTGACGGGGCCGCTCTGGCACGCGACCGTGCCCTGCCGCAGCGACGGCTGGACGTGGACGCCGATGAAAGCGCCAATACCTTGTTGCGCAAGCGGTACGGACTCGACCATGTCCTTGGCGCCGCACGGAACCGATTCCTCGCGTGGTTGCAAGACCGCGACCAGCGGGGCCGGTCCCCCGACGCGGCGTACGGTACGCGCGACCGCAATGAGCGCGGCCAGATGAACGTCGTGGCCGCAGGCGTGCATCGCGTCGTTCTGGGAACGCCACTCGACGTCGGTGAGTTCAACGATCGGAAGGCCATCCAGCTCGGCGCGGATCGCGACCGCCGGCCCGCAACCGCTGTCGATCCTGACGATTCGCCCTTCGGTGACCGACGGGGCATCTGGTGCGCCGAGCGCGTCGGCGACTAGAGCCGCGGTAACGGTCTCCTGTCCGCCGACGTGCGGGTTGGCATGAATCTTGTGGCGGAGCTGCACGGCGGACGGTAATTCGGATTGCAGTTCGGCCAGGAGGTTCTTGAGTAGCGCCTCGCCCTCTACCTTCATGCGTGGGCCAGCTCGTAGATGCGAGTGGCGTTGCCCGCCAGGATCATCTCCGCGAATCTCCGCGCGTCCTGCAACGAGATCTCGTCGTGCTCAAGCCAAGCCCCAAACACCTTGGCCAGCCCCTCGCGCATCAACTGCGATCCGAGCAGGTAGAGCTCCGGCAATCCGAAGGCATCGGTAGAGAACAGCAGTTTCGAGAACGGTGTGAGCTCAAGGGACTGCCGGATCAGCGCGAGAGCAGATGCACCCGTGTAGCCGACAGCGGCGCCGGTGTCGAGGTAGACGTGTGGATAGGCCTGGCTGAGGTAGCCCGCTTCCCGGATGAACGGATAGTTGTGCAGAAGCATGATCGGCGTCCCGGTGTGGACTGTGGCCCGAAGAAACTCCGTCATCTTGGTTGGATCGCAGCGGTTGAGGACGATGTCGGAGTCACCGTAGCCGACGTGCATCTGAAGTGGCTTGCCGGCATCTACGGCCGCCCACAGGATGGCGCGCAGCAGAACTGGCTCATCTAATCGCCAGCCTTGGGTGCTAGCGCAGTGGGTCAGCCAGCGGTCGGCGGCGAGGCGTACTTCGGCCTCGCTGGGCCGGGCGGGGTCGAAGTCGAGGCCGCAGCGGTAGGCGATGACCGACTTGACGCCCGCCGCGGTCCCGAGTGCGTCCTGGAGTCGCTGACCGAACGTGGCGGCGAAGTCGGCTGCGTCCACACCGTCCCGCGCGATCGTTTCCGCAATCGGCTCGAGTCGCGCCACTTCGTGAGCGCGGCCCCGAGTGATGGAAGCGAGTTCGTGCGGGCTCAGGAGGTCGGCGCTACGGTGGCCGGTGTCTACGAGGTATGTGCTGATGTTGGCTGCCTGCAGCAGACGCCGACTGACCTCAGTACTGCCGAGGGCGGTCCGGGCGGATAGGTAGTCGGCGCCCGTCGCGTGCTTGGCGATTCCCAGCTCCGGCGCGCAGCGGGCCCGGATCGCCACGCCAACCGGGCTGTCGAACACGTCGCCGCCAGTAGGTTGCGGCCAGTCGGACTCGGTTGCCAGATCGGCGAACTGCCCACTGCTGAGCTCACCCCGCGTGATCCCGTGGCAGTGGTGGTCGACCACGGTGGCTTGGGCGAGGTACTGAGTGAAGGACTCAGCGGGATCCATGAGGTTCTCCTCGCGCAACGGACCGATGTAGGGGTGCCGGCGAGCGTAACAAGTATTCCGACACTGTCGATAGATGCCGAGACAGAATGTTTGTTCTTCGCCGTCTGAGAGCTGTGGCGAGCGATAGCTGGGTCCCGGCGTCCCTTCCTGGGCCGGGATGGCCGCGCGGCAGACTCGTCGGGCAGCGCGTTACGGACTAACGGCTCCGTCGGGATCGATCCCTGCGGCGCCGCGGCTGTTACCACCAGTCTCGTACTGATTTGCCCAGTAGTGATCATATTGGGCGATGCGCGCTCGGGGTTGGTCGCCCTGGACGGCGACGATTCCCGCGACGAGCGTCTCGACGAGTGCCATGCATGCCACGAGGGAGTCAAACGGGCTCGGCGCGACAACCTCTGCGGTAAGTACCAGGCGGGCCTCGGTCGCTAGGGGCGACATCCATGGATCGGTGATCAAGATGATCTGCGCGCCTCGTGCCGCTGCCGTGCGCCCGAAGTTGACGACGTCGGCTTGATAGCGACGAAAGTCGAAGACCACGACGACATCGCGTCGCGTCAGGTCGAGCAACGCGGGGACGCGATCGGCCATGCGGACGACTGACACGCCACTGCGAAGCTGCTGGAGATGCGCGGCCAGGTACTCGGCAATCACGCCGCTGAAACGACCGCCGGTCGTGCTCACCCGGGCCCGAGGGGCCACCATCATTTCGATGGCTTGGTCGAAGTCGGTGCGCTCTACCGCACTTACCGACGACGTGACGGCCTGCCCGAGCATGGCTGCAGCGGAAGCCGGTAGATCATCGCCGAGTTCGGGTTGAAGTCCGTAGGCGGTGAGCGGTGACCGTTCCCGAGCCTCGAGTTCATCACGCAGAATTTGTTGGAGTTCGGAGAAGCCGGCCATCCCGAGCCGGGTGGCGAGCCGGAGCACGGTGGGGCCGCTCGTGCCCGACCTGCTGGCCAAGCGAGCGATCGTCTCGAGCCCGGCAACCGGGTAGTTGGCGAGTACGACGCGCGCCACGCGGCGCTCGGCCGCGGGCAGCGTGGGCAGCAGTTGCCGTAGCCGGTCAGCAACGGTGGGACCTACGGGCATGGTCAGAGTATCCGGGACCGTGGAAGAACTGGACCCATTGGCTTGGCAGGCCTCTCCATCACGTCTCGATCGTAGCGTAATAAGTGTTCCGTTCCGGGCCTTGACAGCGTATCCCTACTGGTTGTTTCCTGCTCGGGAAGGAGGTCGAAAGGGCACCGGTCACGATCGCCGACCATGATCAGGGCACAGAGCCAATCCTCAACCGACGCCGCCTTCATCAAAGATGCCGCGCTGCCAGTCGACGGCGGCCAATCCTCCCGACTGAACACCGGGGAACAAGCCGGGCAGCCACGGTGAGGGCATCGAAAACCCCACGGCTCATCAGTCCAACTGGTCGTATATCCCGAGCAAGTCAAGAGCTCTCACTGGCCCCACCGACTACAGAGAGGCGCACACGTCCATGACGCAGGCGCGTTCAGGATCATCCTTGCACCGAAGCCTCTCCGTCTGGGGCGCGCTAGGGCTGTCGGTCGCCCTACTCGGGCCAAGTATGGCGGCAAACATCAATCCACAGGCACCGGCCGGGCACGTCGGACGCGCAGTTCCGCTGGTCTTCCTGCTGTCCACGATCGCAGTACTGCTGGTCGCATACGCCTTCATCCGGCTCTGTCAGCATTTCTCACACGCGGGCTCTGTGTACGGATTCGTCTCGGCGACGTTGGGTCCACGATCTGGGTTCGTCGCAGGATGGCTGCTCCTGGGTACCTACATCGCCTTTACGGTCACCACCTTGGCTGGCTCGTCGCTGTTTCTGACAACCTTTCTCAAGAGCATGGGTGCCTTGGGGCAAGCGAATTGGCTGCTACCGGCGGCGGTCGCGTTCGTCGGCGTGTGGTATCTCGCGTCCCGCCCGACCCGTTTGGCGACGCGGGTGTTGTTGTTCGTTGAGGTTCTGACGATGGTTCTGATCCTCGTCGTCGCCCTCATTGTCTTGATCAACCTCGCCGCACATCACGCGCCTGCGGGGCAGCGGCTGAGCACATCGATCTTCACGCTACCGAAAGGCGTCGGATTGTCCGGCGTGTTCTTCGCAATGACCTTCGGCTTTCTGTCCTTCGCTGGTTTCGAGGCAGCAGCCACGTTGGGGGAGGAGACCATCAACCCGCGTCGCGCCATCCCGCTCGCCCTCTTCGGATCGGTCGTCCTGGCCGGCGTCTTCTTCTTCATCGCCACGTCGGCGGAGAGTCTGGGATTCGGCACAGACACCAAGGGCGTCGCCGCGTTCATCGGCTCAGGATCCCTGATGGGCGATCTCGGACGCACGTACGTCAGTTCCTGGCTAGGTGACACCGTCACGCTCGGCGCTGGCATCTCCGCCTTCGGCTCAGCGCTCGCATGCGCGGTCGGCGCATCACGTCTGCTCTTCGCCATGGGGCGAGACGGTTTCCTGCATCCGCGTCTTGGACAGGCGCGCAAGCGCGACGGCGTGCCCACAACGGCACTCGGAGCGGTGCTCAGTGTGACGGTGATCGCGATACTCGCTATGCGAATCTTCGCCACCTCGAGCGTGACCGACGTGTTCTTCTGGTCGGCAACGATTGGGTCCCTCGCGTTGCTTGTGGCCTACATGATAGGTCTGACCGGCGCGATCCGGTTTCTGTTCTTCACGACACCGCGCAAGGCCCCGGCGATCGAGATAGTCATACCGCTGGCCGGTCTCGCCCTGGTCGGCTACACCATCTACAACAATGTCCATCCCGTTCCCGCAGCCCCGTACAACGCGTTTCCCTATGCCGTAGCTGCGTGGCTTCTCGTGGGCTTGATCCTGGTGGTCTCCCTCCCGGGCCTCGCGTCTCGGATCGGACAGCAGTTCGCGACCGACAGGGGCGAGCTGAGCCCAGGAAGCACCGAACCTCTGCTGGGGGAAGCGGCCCGTGAGCCCCGCGCGTGACCGGCCGCGCGGCCCAACCGTGGACGCACTCAGTGACCCGGCCGACTACATCGTCACCATGGCGATCACCGAGGGCGGCTATCCCCACGACCCGCACACCAGCGCCAAGCAGCGCGGCCCCGATGCCAAGTGAGACGCGGCGGCGCCCGACCGGCCGGTCATTGCGGGTTCTTCAAAGTTGAGGGGGAAGCAGGACACGATCTTCGTCCTGTGAGCTGAGGGCTCGCGTTTTCTCGACACTGGCTGGTGTCTAAGCCCAGGGATGTTGGATGGAGTCGTTCCCCCGACTCAGCGACCGTGACGGGTGAGAATGCCCGGCCGGCTTCTAAAGCAGAACCTGACGCTGGTCAACGGCCGGGACTGCGGTCAGCGATGCGCTTAAGCGTCTCCGGTAGGTACGGGTAATGCTCGTTGGCGTCGCTCAGCCAGTTCGCGACGTCTTCTTCTCCGAAGCGGGCTCGGGCTTCTTCGTAGTACGGCGTCTGCAGGCGACGTGCCAGGTCGACGTAGGCGTCTATGTCGCCCACCCGGCAGTAGAGATGATTACCCTTGAAACGGCCCGACACTGAGCCAGCTGAGCAGCTGCGCCAACCCGTCTGGACCGAGAAGGTCGGCGACGTCCAAGCTGTACAGGTAGCCGGCGGAGTTGCCCGGGTCGCAGTTGCTGGGGTGCCGATCAGAACGAATCGCTTTGTGCACGATGGTGAAGTCGACGTAACGCTGTTGGCCGTCTGATCGCCAGACCACCAGTCCCCGAGTGGGGTCGGTGATCGTGCCGTCGCATGCCCATTGTTGTAGTGGTCACCCCCCACCACCCTCCACGGACCTGCGTCAGCGCTCCACCGTATCGAGCTTCTTTGACGGGCTCGCCACGTGCTCCACCGGCGGTCGAAGTCGCGCGAACCAGTGGCCGTGCCCACGACTCAAACCATTCACTACGGCTACGACGTCACCCGTCTTGGAGGCGCTCCTAAGGTCCAATAATGTAAGCGTACCGGACTCCAGTCTCGTCTGAAAGCTTGCACTACGACCGGGTACAGCGAGCCCTAGCAGTCTTGGGCGGCCTTGTTCTGCTCCCACGGTCCTATCCGGTCCCGCTCCTTTTCAAAGGGCGACGAGAAGAACACTCCCTCAGGGTAGCCCTTGCTTCTACTTATCAGACCCTTAGGACCAGCGCGGCGCTCGGGCTCCTTAACAAGCAGTCTGTATTGCGGCAGCCCGTTCCAGAGTCTTCCGGAACGCACCAGCAGCGGGGGAGCGATTGCCGGCCAGGCGCTGGGCGGTGAAAATCGTACGTCGCGGGCTGTCGGGGAGCTCGAGGAGCCGACAGGAGGTGGGCCTGCCTGTCCAGACGAGGTCGGGCATAAGGGCGACAGCGTTGCCGGACTCGATCAGCCGGATCTGAGCCTGTAGGTCTGCCGTCTCATACCGCACATCGGGCTCGAAGCCGGCGACCCGACACAGCTGCTCGGCGAAATGCCGCGACGCGGTGCCGCGGGGCTCCATCACCCACGGCGTATCGCTCGCGTCGTGCAGCGACGAAACTGGGCGCAGCGCAGCGCCTTCAGAAGGGAGAGTGAGCCGGATGGCATCTGTTATCAGGTGGCGCCGGTCTAGGCCTGGAAGATGAGGTGCCGCGTGAGCCGGGTACTGCTCGGCGATCACCAAGTCGAACTCGCGCGCCCAGGTCTCGTGTAGGGCTTCCTCGGGCTCGCGTTGGACCATCTCGACGCGCACATCGGGATGCTCGGTGGCCATCACCCGAAGCGCTGTCGGCATAAGCGCGAGAGCTGCTGACTGAAAGACCGCGACCCGCACTCGTCCCCGCACCGTCGTCAGGGAAGCCTGCATCTCGGCCTCCGTCCGCTCGAGCGTGTCGAGCATCTGCGCGGCGCATGACACGAGAACCTCGGCCTGTGGTGTCAATTGGACACCTCGACCTGCCTTGCGCAGGAGCTCGGTCCCGGTTTCCTTCTCGAGCAGGCTCAACTGTTGAGAGACGGCCGACGGGCTGAGGTTGAGCGCCTCCGCGGCCGCGGCGAGAGTGCCGCGGAGTGCGACCTCACGCAGCAACACCAGGCGTCGGACGTCCAGCACCCATCCTCCTCTGAAGATAAGGCCAACATTTGTGAC
>JAABUO010010236.1_pt1 | contig 10408 bp, 14 predicted proteins | sample 5559291 | NCBI WGS metagenome assembly JAABUO01 (sample SAMN10711878, study PRJNA513372) | rock metagenome | isolation source: Antarctica rocks | place: Antarctica: Victoria Land, Finger Mt sud
TTTTGTTTCAGACATGATCAACACTTGGCACTGCTGTTTTGACCAGAATATCAACAACCCTGGCACATTTGTACAACCTAGTTGGCAGATGTGAATTTGAACCCTAGGGCCTCCTCCTGCTTGCCAAATTCCCCAAATTGAGACCTGCACAAGGCTGTCCAGCAAGAGATCCTTGAGAGACTTTGCAACACGTAACAATACTTCAACTACAGCGACAACAACAACAGCATCGCACGAATCGTGTGGAGCAATAGAAATTCGTCAGGTAAGTGACTCGGTGTCGTACACATCAGCACCTCCGACGTGTCAGAAGTCAAATAGTCAGCTCCTGGTACTGACAATGCCAATTTGTTCGCCTGCAGACCAGCCCATCTTTCGCTCATCACTTGCTCAACATCTGCTCATCACTTCACAAACTTATTCTATTCTTTGCTCATCATGGCTGGCTATGACCCCATGGGAACCACTCCACGGCGTAGCCGGGGATGCTGCTACTGCTGCTGTGGCACAAAGAAGCGGATGGTGTCATGGCTGCTTTGTGTAGCAATCTTGATTGTGGCCATAGTCTTGATATGCTACTTCTTCATCCCACGCAATCCCACCTTCTGCTTTGTGGTGGGCTATCCTAGCGCCTTCTCAGTCTCAAACTCTGGGGTGTCCATCTCCATTCCTGTCAACGTCAGTGTTGACAATCCAAACTACTATGGCTTCTCTCTGGACCAGACCACAGTCAACCTGGTATACTATGACACTATCAGCGATGAGGATGTGACCCTATCCACAGTCAGTGCTCCTGACATTGATATCAAGGCTCATGGAAACAGCACCACCAGTTTCACAGTCACAATGGACAGCAACGCAGGCACCACAGAGTCTGAAGCACTGATTTTGAAGGACTGCACGCCGAAAGGCAATACTACATTCTACATCAACGCTGAGGTCACTCTCCTGAAGTGGATTCACATCACTGTTCCCAATCAGGCTGTTAAGGTGGGATGTTCCACAGTGTCTTTGCTCTCTGACTCTGCTGGGCTAGTTGCATCCAATCAGACACAGAGCAGCTACTATTGCAAGAAGACATAGGCATGTCACTCCAGCATGTACAATGTCAGAAGAGCTTTGTCGTCTGATTCTTTTGTGTTCTTTTCCTTTTTTGCACTGTCTTGTACATCACTATGAAATACAGTCAATTTTCTTTGGTCAACTCCAAGTTTGCTTGAACCTCAACCCTTTTTTCTTTTGCAATTGCAAAGGTTGGAATGACTGCAAAGTCATTCGCATCTTCTCATTGCAAAGTCGAAGTGTAATGCTCAGTGTTGCCGCTTCCAACTTGGCACAGTCCCTGAAATGCATTCACAAATGCTTTCAATATCGCTTGTAGAGATGCACTCTGGTTGTTTGTCAGCATACACCTCTAGTGATTGCCAGATGCATTCGCATTGTCTGATGCCTGAAATGTTGACTCTGTCAAGCGTGACAAACGTCAACGGTGAGAACTGCCAGATGCACTGCACAGCAGGCTGCTGAATGGTCGTATGGGGCTTCAGATTGGACGCCTTGACTATATTTCAACATGGCGTTTGTGCTGGTAAAACTTCTGGTGCAAACTGATGCTGCCAGCATGTACTGATACACTAGCGTGCCCAGCTTCAAGCATGTATACACATACTGGGAAACTCTGATACAGGTGATGCACACGTGGTCAATGTACTGAATCAGTACCTGCAGCTGGTGCTGGTGTCAAATCTGGAAAACATGTAGAATAACCAACCCACGCCTGGTCAAGGTAGAAATGCAAAGCAGTTGACACAGACAAAGCCACTGCTGGCACTGCTTTGCATGAGTTGCTTGCAGTATCAACTGTAGCATGGCAAACTCAGAACTGTAGCATGGCAAACTCAGAACTGTCTAAGGTGGTCCAAGACGCCAACCCTTGGCATCTGGCACTCGTGTCTGATCAGTCCACATTGTGCCTGGAACTTCAAAACACAAACACAGAGTACATGAGCAGGGTTCACGACCACAGCCAGGAACCCTGTAAGTGGCTGAGACAGAATCCACAGCGCAGGTGCCGCACCCACAACTCATTGACAAGGGAACAGAGAGGCTGCTTGGGTGCTGGCTGGCAATACCCTTATGTATGCCTGAGTCATGCTGTGTTACGTAAGAGACAGCTGCTTCAAACTCGAGTCCGCCTGCTGTGCTGCGCTGCCAGTGTGTATCTGTGGCGGCAGCTGTTTGCAGCACTGACCTAGGGCTGTCAGGGCTCTATGCTGGTCCTCACTCCTCAACAGCCCTTCCAAAAGCCCTGGGAAGGACTTGGCCACATTGAGAGCCTGCACAAAACATTTCCAGATGAGACCTGGTCTTGAGTACAGCACCTCTTGCACTGCTTTCAGCGTTTGACCTGAGGGCTTGGCTAATAGGTAGCTGCCATAATGCAAGCACAACAAAAGCGGCCTGTGCATGAGATGTCGCAAAACACACATCCAATCGCATACAACAGGGGGGCACAGAAGGGTTGAGATGTGCAATGTGGAAGTGGCAAAGGTGCAGGAAGGGACCTTCGTGATGGTTGTCTGTTGAGTTTTGAAATAGAGAGCAGTTGCAACCTAGACAGCAAGCTTAGCATGGCAGGGCTGCTTTTTGAAACAAACTGGCGGGAACATGCCTGGGCCTGTGTGAGTTGTAATTGAGCAGCTGGAAGCAGCTCCAGAAGCTGCAGCCGCCAGTCATCCAAGCATAAGCTCTCCCTCCGTAAGTTGGCGCCAAACAGCTGACAGAAGCTGTCTTCCAAGGTTGCAGTTGCATCTGCTGTGTTCGCAGCTGCTGATGCAGCTGCTTCCCCTGTGTCAGCAATAGGCAGGTTACACTACATCTGCATAAATGGGTGTACTCATGCTAAAACAGAAAAGAATGTTTCTGCTGATGGTGTTGTATCATAGGCTTTGCAAAATCTCCTAGAAATTGTTTGCTGCATTGATGAATAATGACCATAGTGCAACAACAGGATGTATGCATAAACTTTGCTGAACTATTTTCTGAGCATTTGCTGGCTCAGGAGTTTGTCAGCAGCATGTCCTGATGCATCACAGCTGGCGATATATATTCATATACGTGTGTTGGCAGATGACAGAAGACAGCCTGACGTGATGATGCAGAGCCATCTGCTGCTGACAAGTATGCAGTTTTGTGCTTGTGCATATGGGCATATAGGCAGAAGACCATTTGCGCTGGGGAATGTATTGGAAAGTCTGAGTAGCAGGCAGCCTTGGCCTGCTGAAATGGCCTCTGTGTTACATCAGGCAGATGCATGAAACCTGGCATGGCATGGCACGGCATGGCACGTCACAGCATGGTACAGCGCAGCACAGCATGGCCACAGCGTGACCTGACTATGAGGACTGTACATAAATGTGGCCTAGACAACTAGAAACAATCCTCACCTGGCTTAGTCACCACAGCCTTGACATCAAACTCCACCTTCCCAGTCATTGGAATTTCAGCCGGCCAGTTTTCTGGCGGAAGTGGCCCAGGCCGTTTCTTTCCAGCCAGGGTCAGATTCTTCCATGTGACAGCGCCAGATCTGGCGGTTTGCACTAGCCCTACCAGGGCAGCCCAGTCAGAGGGCTGTTCCAGGTTTAGGGCGTGGTGTTCCAGTCCTGGCTTTGCTGCCGGTGCTGCCGGCGGTGGCGTCTTCTTCTTCTTTGCACCTGTACCCATCAGCAACTTTTCACAGGCTCAAACACCAGGCGTGGTTAGGACGCCAGTGAGTGACAGTAGTTGCAAAAGTTTTCAATGATATGTCCTGATTTCCATAAAGTCAAGCAGCACGCTACCACATCTGTTAAGCAACATAGGGTTGCATGACATCTGTTTGGGAAGCAATGCAGCCCACTTGTATCCTTCAATCCACTTGCGCTTTGCATCGGATCCCTTCTGGAAACAATTACCTGAGTTCAACATATGCAAACCCATAGACATCAAGCTGTGATCATCGGCTGGTTTGACTGCCCGTGTGCTGCTGCAGACTTGTGCATGCTTCTGGATTTGTCGCATTCAAACTGGAGGCATGTCTCTGCAACACTGCATGGGTAAGAATCAGATGTGCACATCTATCATGCTGACAACTCCAAACCTCACCTGCAGGTTCCTCTTTGGCTTTGCCCCCTTTCTTCTTCTTCTTGGCCTTCTTCTTAGGGCCTTTGGCATTTGCCAGGGCCTCTTCAGCTCGCAGCTTGATGGCGCCCTGGATGAAGCCCATGTCGGCAATTCCGCATCCGTGCATCTGAAGCTGCTGCAGCTTGCAACAGCTGCTGGCTGCCGCCTTGACTAGCACCACAGCGCCCTGCGGTGAAAGAGAAAGATGAAAACCAAGTCCCTGATATCAATACGCACATGACCCTATAGCTTTTTACTTAGACTGTTGTATAGCATCAGTTACATGTATATGCGCATGTATATACCGTTATATATCTATATATGTCTGTTCTTAGGTATCATGAGACATATCACTAGATGCATCAAGGCTGCTGCTGTTTGCCCCTGCTACTTGCAGCTGCTGCTGACTGTTGCCTGAGTCGTCACTGCCAAACTCTGCAGTGAAAAGACACACAACAGTAAGCTGCAAAATGCCGTAGAGCCTGAGGTTGGCACTCTCACCTGATTGCCCAAGGGCTTGGGGACCAGACTCATCAGGTGTCTTAGCAAGCTTTCAACACAGTAGAAGCAGGTTCACTTCTCTCACCTGCTTCCCCAAGGAGTTGGGGCGCTTCAGGATCCAGACTCTTCAGGTGTCATAGCATATTTTAAACCGGTAGACACAACATGAATTCTGTCACCTGCTTGCCCAGAAAGTTGGGGCGTTTGGTGTTCAGACTCTTCAGGTGTCATTTCCAGCCACAAAATGGTAGACGCTGTCATCACACATCCTCACATGTTTGCCCAGAGGGTATAAACCCAGACTCCTTTGGTGTGACAGTAAGCTACAACTTAGTAGACACAGGATCAGTCTTCTCACCTGTTTGCCCAGAGGATTTGAAAGCCAGACTCCTCAGGTGTGACAGTCAACTACAAATTAGTAGACACAGGATTAGTCTTCTCACCTGTTTGCCCAGAGAGTTTGAAGGCCAGACTCCTCAGATGTCACCGTAAGCTACAACTGAGTAGACACAGGATTAGTCTTCTCACCTGCTTGCCCAGGGGGTTGAGGTCCAGACGCAGATGTTGCAGTTGGCAGCTGGTTGAGATGACATGACCCAGCGCTGCACATGTGGCCGCTTGTAGCTGGTTGCTGCTCACATCCAGATGCTGCAGACCCCTGCAAACCACCAAGTCTGCCTTACTGCACCAGCAACGAAACATACAAGCGGCAACTCCACACTATTTCACCAGCCGCAACACATATTCAACAGCAACTACGCTATGTTGCATCAGCAGCAACACACAAAAAGCAGCAACTGCGCTCTGTTGCACCAGCAACAACACACAGCAAGCAGCAAGTCTGCTTTGTTGTAGCAGCAGCAACACACAAAAGGCAGTAGCTCTGCTCCGTTGTAGCAGCAGCAACAAATGGCAAGCAACAACACATGGCAAGCAGCTCACACAATGCAGGTGGTCTTGTTGGACATTGACACATGGAGTGAAGGCCAATGGCCCGGTTCAAGCCTGTTGTTGCACAAACAGCAGCACTTGCTTAGAGAAATGCGCACGAGTTCACACACAATTGCACTTGCACATACTAACGCGCATTGGCTAGCCAGGACACAGTGCGCACACACATGTTTGGCCCCAATTGCGTGCGTGAACTCCAAAGTGTTCAAAGTGAAGCAATCAGGTATTCAGTGGAGGACATTCCAAACACAGGTCCGTGTTCCAAGTTTTGTGGACAGAGATGCATGTCCCATTTTGGCAACATTGCTGCACTCCTGCAGCTGCAACTGCTTTGTGCTGATGGGCTTTGCTGCGCATGCGAAAAGAATACTCAGCGCCTTTCGACAAACATGACAGGAGCCTTCTGAGGCGGCAGCACAGAGCACTGTGCGTGGGCGTGTACAGTACACATATAATGTGCACGCGGTTCTACTGTACACATACAATGCGCATGCACTGTTACCGTGCACACGTAAAGTGCAAGGGCTTTCATGTACTGTGCATGCGCTTTTACCGTACACATGTACTGTGCACACGCAACAACAGTGATGCAGATACAACACCAAAAAGCCACTTGCTTTGAGACCAACCTGTACTTCATCCCAGAACACCATGTGATTTTGTAATTCTGCTGTAGGCTGTACACAACATCATTCAACAAGCATCTACTCAGTTGCCAGACATTGCAAAGAGCGTGTGTTTGATGGACAGACTTTGCTTAGTGTTTAGGTTGGTACTGTTGCCAACAAGGGTTTCTCACCTGTTGTCAGCTAAGCTTAGGGCAATTTGGGCTCCTCCCATATCTGTGAGGCCACAATGGGACAAGTCCAGGCTTATAAGCGTGCTGTTGACTCGCAATGCCTGGGCCACTGCCTGTGCCCCTGCACATCAAATTTGCTGTATGTTGTTAGTCTGGTGGTTTACAGTCTAGAGTCAATTTATGCGACTCAGTGGATCTCTGGCTGATGGATGAGATTGTGAATATCTGTCCTTGAGTGCTAAACCATACATCAGACAGCCAAAGGGTTTCATTGGAAGCAAAGTACCAATATGTTTTTTATTGTACAGAATTACACCAGCTGGGTTGTTTTTGACCCGAATCACACTTTTTTGCTGTTGGACGAATCGCCCTCGGCTCTTTACCATCATGTTCGTTGCCTCACTCTTGTGGTGAACAGGATCTGTTCCTCTTCCTTTCAGGCCAGGCAATGGACAGTTCACAGACATTCATTTACCCTCTTCCTTTTTGGGCTGTCCACAGAGCTGTCCACCAAAGGAGTCATGCTCTTTCTTTGCAACTCACTGGTATGCTGCTCAGAAGCACTTGTTTTGCTACTAAATAGTGCGCTGCATTTGCCTGCGGTGTCAATGCAGCTGCATCATGAGTGCGTTGTCTTACTGTGTACCTCGTATGCCCAGATCATTCCATGACAGAGTAAGCTGCCGTAATGACACCCAGTCATGCATGATGGCCCCTAGGGGCTTCGCACACAGGCACCCCAGCCTGCAGTCCTCCAACCCTAGCTCAGTCAGGGCTACGCCCTGACCCTTGGGGCAGCCCCCAGCCAGCCCTGCCAAACCCCTATCTCCTAGGGGGTTATGGCTCAGCACAAGCCGCTTCAAAGAAGGACCTGCAGCATATATTGGCTTAGAGGAGGATTTGGGGGTTAGAGGCTACAGGTCATTTGTGGCTACATGGGGTTAGAGACCACAGGAGGTTACAGGCTACAGGGGGTGAGAGGCTACGAAGGGTTAGAGGCTACAGGGGGTTGGAGGTTACAAGGGGTGAGAGGGTACAGGGGGTTTGACACCACAGGGGGTTGGAAACTACAGGGACTTAGAGGTTTCAGGGGGTTAGAGGCTACAGGGTTAGCTGGCTTCAACATTGTGTCGTCCAGCAATGTTGGATCTCCAAGCAACATGCAGCATCAGGTAAGTTACACTGTAGTGCCATCTAAATTTCCTTTGCTCTGCACATAGGCAGGCGCATGATGTGAAACAAGGAGCAGCAATGGACATCAACCTGAGCTGCCATGCGCTGCTGACATGTGATGCACAGCCTGGACTTCAATGTTTAGCTGCAAAGTGCAGTTAGCTGTATTCACTAGAAATGAGTGGTCAGGTGCAGGTGCACAAGTACATACAGCATATGGGTTTGTTGAGGAAGAAGTACAGCCAACCTGTGACCGTGACGCCAGAGCCTGAGGTGGATGCAGCTCCCGCCAAACGGCTATGGCTCCCGCCAAAATGTTGTTGGCTGGCTGCTGTCAACCCCTGCTGAGCTGCGGCAGAGCTGGGAGCTGCTGCATCAGCTTCTCCTGCAGCTGCTGATGCAGCTGGTTCCAATATGCCTGACGCCTGACTATCTGCTGCTTGTGCAGCTGCGTCCAGATTTCTTGAGCCTGAAGCTGGTGAGTCTTGAGCTCCTGAGCCTGAGGTGGAGGCCAGCCGAGGCAGCAATGCAGAACTTGGGTGAGGCTGTGACAAACCAACATGACTGATATGACTAACGATGCGGCAGATGGGCGCTGATGCTTGACTACTGAACTGGTTGTGTGACAGGTCTAGACTGGTCAACTGAACTCCACAATCTGCAAGGTCCTGCAGCTGAGTCAAAGCTGAATCTGAAAAGGCATTCAGTGACAGGTCCAGGGTTTGCAAGCCCCTGAGGGTTTTGCATGCCTCTACCAGGGGCACTAAATGCTGGGGTGTGCGCAGGAGGGATCTGGCGTTGAAGTGCGTGCTGTCCTGTGAGGCATGCCGCAGCATCCGTTGGGCTTCTTCGCTTAGTAAGGCTTGGTAAGCTGCAGTGCTGTTGTCATGCCGAGTCTCCTGAGGCAAAGCTGTGGACCCTAGGGTTTGAGTCCAGCTTGGGTCCAGGGCTTCAGACTGTTGCTGAAGCTGCCCTGACATGTGGTGAGCAACATGCCCTGGAAGCTGCTGCGGCAGCTGCCCTGAGCGTTGCTGCCAAAGCTCATCCACGCTCTGCTGAGGCTGCAGACCATCCTACAACTCATAAAAACCTGACCTACAGTCTATGCTGGAGTAGCCAGATATACAGGATTGGTACCAAGCAACATGAGCAGATGCGTCATGCATGATCTTTGTGGAGTGATGACTGCAACATTGAGACCATGTTGTTTGCAGGATCATCTTTACTGCGTGCAAGATGCAAACTCAGTCCTGCATGCACTGCAAATGCTCATTTGCTGCAGTGTTCTTGCTGATGACCATTTGCTATTGCAGATTTGCAGTCTCTGTGCAGGAAGCAAGGCAGCTTATTGGAAGCATATGACACTCAACTGCCTGCATCAACAATCTAGCAAGCAGACATGCGCATAGGATAAGGCAGCTGCTTTGGCACATGTGACAGCATGGACAGTCCGTGCTGCAATGGTATGCTGTGGGACCCACTTGAGAGGTGCTAGCTGTCTGTTCATCTTCCCACAGCTTGCGCGGATGCACCCAGTCCTGTGCGTGTGACTTCTGTGCATGTGACTTCTGCGCCTCATGCTGACTGCAAGCAGAACTGACATCCTCAAGATCATTGTTTGGCGATGATATCGACAACAAGCGGCCTGTGGCAGTTGTGTGCTGACTGATGCAATGACATTGCAGACACTCAATATGCAGAGTGGTACCTGAGGGTGAAGTTGGCACCAGCAGCAGGGTTCCTCTGACCTGCTGCCAGTTGCCAATGTAGCTTGGCTTGCGGTGCATCCTGAGGTGCAACTTCCAGCACAGCAGGCCCTGGCTCCTCTGGAGGTGCTTGCAACCTAGCAGCAATGAGGTCTTGCTGATGCTGCTTGATTTTGAGCCTCACGCGAGTGAGATCGATTGCTCCAGAGGCGTCATACAGCTGGTCCTGGAAGTCAGCAGCAGTGACAGGTGCAAAGCCGTCTGTGGGAATCCCTGCCTGGCCCAGACGAGGCGTCTGCTGCGCTGATTCTTTGCGGTGCCGCTGAGAAACAGGCGGAGTGCTAGACATGCTCGGAGCTCGCACATTGTTGTCTTGAAGTGTCAAGGCCTGCCTGACTAAGGCAGATGTCTGAGCTTTGCCGGGTAAGCCTCGGATGAATTTCAGCCGATCTAGGATAGCAACATCACCAGGGTTCTGGGAAATTGGCAAACCTTTCCGGGAAGACTGGGGTGAGGCTAATGTGAAGGTGGGGTAGGTGATGTTGTCCCTGAGTGGTTTGTTGACTGCTCTCGAGAACGCTTTCAGGTCTTTCTGCAGCGATTGAACCTCCTGCAGTGGGTCCTCGACCCTATTGTCACCGGCAGGCAAAGCTGTCATGGTGGCGCGGACCAGCGACCAGCGCCTGAGTGCGCCACTGCGTCTGCAATGAGCTTAACAACCTGCACTTGGTATTTCTGGTCAACGCGTTGACCCCGTGCTGACGCAAAGATTACTCATCCAGATGAACGCAAAATACTGCCCCTGCACCCAATGCACAGCGCTTCAAGAAAACTCATGTCGTGTGCACTGGCAGCAATAGCGACAGTGCCTGTTGTCGCTATCTGCTGTTGCCAATTCGCATGCGCACCTACAGTTGATCATGACAACCGAATGTCATCATTCAGACAGCATCGCACTGCGTCAATGTTGAGCGCCGGCTTTCAATATCTTCGGGGCTGTGTCCACTGTAAAGAGGGAAGCTACTCCAGTGTTGCCATACAAGTACACTCATGTCAAGCTTTAAATTTAGAGGCTGCTGCATTGCTATTGGAGGGTATGGATGAAAGCATTGAGTCG
>JAABUO010010237.1_pt1 | contig 10407 bp, 11 predicted proteins | sample 5559291 | NCBI WGS metagenome assembly JAABUO01 (sample SAMN10711878, study PRJNA513372) | rock metagenome | isolation source: Antarctica rocks | place: Antarctica: Victoria Land, Finger Mt sud
CCTTTCATGCATGAGCAAAGACATGGAAGTGTAAAAGCTATGTGAGCAGGAGGAAGCTTGCTGCAGAATTGTAGTTGCCCGGTGCTGAAACATGACACATGCCGACTCCACTTGACCTGAGTGGTCATGCATATGCAGGTTGCAGCCATAGGGAAGCTGTCCATTCACCTTATCCTTCCAGTTGCTTGGAATAGATTTTTGCAAATTGTCTTTCCAGTACTGGGCTGCCTTCTGCACCTCTTGGGTGTTTTCATCATTCATGTTGATGATGTAATCAAACTTCTGGAAGTCCTCTGGCTCCAATGGTCTGGAATCTGAAAAAGGATCCAGATTTCGCTTTTTCAGGGCATCTATCATACGCTCATCCACGGTTCTGTCTTTGTGCTCTTCCCAGTGGTCTTTGCTATCTAGCTTGTACCTTCAAGCAGTAGCAACAGAAAAATGACAACACTGCAGTTGCTGCTGTCAGGACAAAGAAGCATTGGACAGTGACAACTCTGTGCTGTTCACAGAAACAATCTGCAGCTTTTGATCTATACCCAGGTAGCCATGAGAGCTGTACAATGCTGCAATGTGCGCTAAGCATCATCATGATTGCAGTACAAATTGCTACCAGGATGTGTGGATTTTTTGCAGTTTGCTGTGATAGGCCTGTATGTGCTCAGATATGCACTCAACTGCATCAAGTCTTCATTAAAACATACCAGTTTTCATGTCCAGAACCACCGGTGCCGCAGGAGTCAATTTCAAACTCATCAGCAACTCCTGACCGCTCGACCACTTTCTTGAGAACTGCCTCTGCTGCAGGACTACGACAGATGTTGCCTGCAGCATACAGTGAGTTTAGTCATCTGGTTGATACATGGTGGGCTGCAGGATCAGAGACCCTGCTAATTACTCTGATAGACCAAGTGAGACGTCTGAGTACCTTTGCAGACAAACAGCACCTTGGTCTTGGTCAAGTCTGGTTGAAGAGCAGTCGAGGACTGTGAGGAGGGCAGAAGTGACAAACGCTCAAGCTGCCATACTTGCCTGTTTCGCTGCACTCACCTCGCCAGTAGACTGCTGTGCTGCACGAACCTTCATGGAGCACTTTCGTCGACTTTGGTGGACAATGCGGAGGGTAACAGGCCGTCTCGCATAACGTTGCGTTGATGTCAACGTGAAAATCGAGCATGACGGGGCTCGTAGATCAGTCGACACAAGACATGACCTAGCCGAGGAAGCAGAGACTCGAGGCTTTGCAAGTGAACAATCACACAATGTAGCCATTGTGCCCGACGTGTAACAACGCTCGAAACTCATATCGATAAGCCCATCCCTTGCAAATGCGTTACACTTTTGATTGACAGATCGGATTCCAAATACACGTTTCACAAAGTTGTTTGAACTTGATGCACATTGAAGCATCAGACTGCAGTTGGCGTGGCTTGAACATGTCACCCAGGACAGGTTGAGTGGCCATGTATGAGCAAATGGTGTTTCGTAAGCACAAGTGTAGTTTTACCTTAGTGGTATAAAGTGTAGTTTGTACAGCTATGCAAGCTATATGTGGAGGAAGGTCAGCTTGTTCCCTGTGCATCCTGTGTATTCTGTTGCTCTTACTTCCAGCCTTTTGTTTGTCTTGGCTTCTATTCATTTGCACTACCAAGTTAAGCGCCAGCTGACTAGTCATGCTTTAGTATCCAGTCTGTCAAGTACCTACTAAGGGTTTATTATTAATATATACACACAAAACTGCCAGATTGCCATACCCCTTCTCGTCCGAGCAGGGAAGTCAAACTGGATTGGGCTCAACTAGTACTCGGCTGAGTGATCCGCCGGGAACCTTGAGTGCTGTAGTGTTTTATTTGTTGAATGTAGCCACTGGGAATCTTCGGTTGGCCTATTGCACAACCTGGCATGCAAGCAGCAGCAGCACAACACTAGACTTGTATTGGTGGTCTGCCATAAGCAACTCAAAATGGGATGCCACCATTTTGTGCAGGCTGAGGCTGAGCACGAGCCTGCACCTGCTGCTCACCACCTGGACTGCACGGCCTCAGGCACCAGCTTGCGATACGCCTGTCGATGCTGCTTTCTCACGAACAGAACTTACGTGGTCCAGCATGGCCACTTGCTCAACCTGCTCAGGAGCCACTCTCATCAGGAGGGGTGCAATGATGATGCTGTACACTGAAACAAAATTTGCGTGTATCTGTCACAGCAGTTGGCTTTGCCTGTATCTGAGACAGGTTTGACACCTTGCACACATTGTAGCAGTGATGTGAACATATGTGCCTTGACATTTTGATCCCAGATTGTATGCTTAATGCCAATCAGCCCTGTCGTTGTTCTTGTGCTTGTTGTACAAGCACTACCTGTTTGCCATCACAGTCTGTTAAACAGCGTGACTAGCAAGGATGCTGCAATGCAGGCAGGTGGCTGTGCCACTGGCAAGAAATATATTGATAGCTCGTTTCTCACACATGTTTTCATCAAAAAAGCGCTGTACAAGCCAATGCTGCAGCAACCTGTGGTTCACAGAGTGCATGTCCTCAGCAGCCTCTCCTCTTGTGCATGTATCGCTCGTTTCTTGTGTATGTAACATGATGACAAGGCTGGTGCAGGGCACAAGTTTCAGGCTATCTCTGACCCTCAACTCTGGTCTTGAGCACATCTAAATGTTTCAGCCGTTCTCCTGTTCTGCTTCATGGGCCTGAGCCATCTCTGTCTCAGATCTGGCATAGGCATTCGACTTGTGCTTGGGTGCAAAGCTGAAGTTGGCTGGAGTGGGCCCCAGCAGCATCTCTGAAATCCTCACCCAGTCAGCAGCATTATCACTGCAGGACACATGCTTTGTGAGACAAAACACCTCACGCCGAAGAGTCTGCCGCTCTGCCTTGCGCATCTGGTTGGGCTTTGTGCAGTTACCGTAAGAATTGGAAGGTGAACTGAAGAAGTGTGACGCTGAGAAACATAGGACATCAGTCTTGGCAGCAGCAAATGGAGTTTGCACAGGATGTTTGACAGGAGACAGAAGGCGTGTGACGAGAACACTGATAGGAAGACAGAAGACAAGTACCTGGCTAGCAGGGTTTCTAGGTCTGATCTGCCAAAGAAGGCTGGCGGGCGCCATTGCATGCACTGTGGCACAACTTCCAACAGGCCCACTGGCACGTATCTGTACAGGAAGCTCAGCCATTCTAGAAGGAACCGCCTGCAAGAACAGCAAATGGTGTGAGATGATCCTTGCGCGTGTATGTAAAGCAAGCAGTGGGAATCTCATGTTATGCTCACAAGTTCGTGGCCGGACCAGATGAGAACATCAGCTTTGGCTGTGTGATGCACATGGCGCGCTATCATCATCAATTCAGCGCTTCTGCTTGCAGGCTGTCGTTGTCCCAACCAGCCCCAATGGTATTGCATGTGTGAACAAATCCTATCAACACTATACTGACCTCAAAGAGCTGTGAACAGTATTTCACCAAGATTGCCACCAACCCCAGATGCCTGTTTTCCACCAAAGGACGGATTTGCCACAAAACACTGCATGATGATGATTGTTGCCTGACCTGGTGGTTTCAACTCCTTTAGCATCAGAGCCCCAGTGCTCTAGGCCATTGCTACAGAACTGCTTGAGCAGGTCTAGCCGCTCTGAGGCGCTGATGTCAATGTGGCGTTGTTCCTTGATCTCCTGGAAGATCCATGGCTTCATCAGAGCACCCCTGCAACTCAGTGGGGGTTATATCAACAACCCTGGCATGACCCCCCTGGTGTGTTGAACTGTCTATGATGTTCACAAGTTGTGGTTGGAGCACTGCATCTGTGAGGCTCGGAACAAGCCATTTTGGAGGGAGCTGACTTGCCTGGCATGTGCCTGATTCCCATTGGCTAAATCTGCGTTTTGGTTGCTGTTAGTGTGCACTAAGGCTCGCATGGAACCCCTTGTGTGCAACCATTTTATCAATGTACTGACATGTCACTTGGCTCAAAGGATGACAATAGAGAAACACAATCTCATCTTATGCTGCACTTGCAGCAGCTATGCTACACACTTTAGTGATTCTGTTTTCCTTGTGCAAATCAGGCAGTCGCAACTGAGCTGACGTCAGTGACTGCCTGCAACAATGGCACTACAGTGACAGCAAAGGTTGGTAGAAAGGCTGCTATGGCCTACAGCATGCCTCTGAAACGTAGCTTGAGAAGATGCAAAGCGAACCTGTCGTTCCACTAACACATGGTCAGACTTGCCTAGGTATTGCGGGTCTGGCAAACAGGATTGATGTGCGTCTGGCTCAATAACATGCTGTAGATGCAGTTGCAGAGGCAGTGCACAACAATATGATGCTAGGAGCCGCACAAGCCATGGAGAAATCAGGCTTTAGGGCTATGTATATTCAGGGTTTGTATGTTATGACATGTTATTATATATTGTGAATATATGTTGGGGTTTGGGGTTAGCACTTTGCCTGGCAATCATGGCCGTTGCCACAGGGCTATATATGTTCAGGATGTGTATTTTATGACATGTTATCATATACTATTTGTATATGTTGGGGTTCAGGTGTAGCAACTTGCCTGGCAATCATGGCTGTTGCGACAGGGCTATCAGCATTGATGTGTGCTTGGTAGTCAGTCCAAGAGAACACATCCCCGTTGCCAATGAGGGGCAGCTCTGGCACCTGCTGAGCGCAGTTTGTCACATACTCCCAGTCAGCTGCTCTTGAGTACCTGCACACGCATGACCAAACAATGCGAAGGGAAAGTTACAGATCAAAGGCGCATGCATGACCAAACAATGCAAAGGGAAAGTCACAGATCAAAAGCACATGCATGACCAAACGATGCGAAGGGAAAGTCACAGATCAAAGGCGCACACACGCACACACACTCCCAACGCATACATGGGATGCATCCCTTGCTTGCTTGCATTGAAGATTGCAGCCAAGCAATGATCATAGCAGAAGGCGCAAGCATATGTGCATGCATGTAGCCAGTTTTGAGGTGTGCAGAATCACGGCCAAGTGATGTGATGCCAGTATTGCAAGGCATTGAATGAATGCATGCATGCAAGATACGACGCATTCACAGCATGCAGTGTAATGTATGCGTGCAGCTACAACAACAGCAAAAGACCTTGCAGGCACGACGCAAAGTTCAGGAGACTAGCAACACCCAAAAGCTTGAGACAAAACTCAGAGGGCTGCACTTTTCCTGGAGCTTTGCAGTATCAGAATATAGTATTCAGTGCTTAGGGTGCATCATGTCAAGCTTCTCGCACAACTCATGAGAGCCTGACAAGCAAGTCACGTCAGGTGTACCTCTGTTGGCGTGATCTGCCGTGGAGAGTCACAGCACAAGCACCCCAAGACCTGACTTCAGGCAGGAAGGTATGGGTCACATCTTGGTTATCATTGAAACCCTTCCTGACCTTGATGGTCAGAGGGCAGCTCAGAACAGCGCTCATGCCTCGCACAATCTGCCCTATGGCTCGGGGCTTCTGCAGCAGTGAAGATCCAGCACCCCTATAGAAGAAGATTAGTCAGGTTGACACCTTAATGACTAATAGCACCATTTAGCATATGGGCTTAGCCAGCAGGCACCAGATGCATGAGACGCAAGTTAGATCCCTCCATACAGGCTTGTTCAGAGACGCTTCGTTTGCTTGGCTGCAAGTGAATGCTGGTAGTCCAGATTGGCCTGATGGATCCCATATTGCTGACAAATGCTGTATGACTTGGGTCTCTGCGGCAATAAACACCGGTACCTCGTCGAACAAGCTTCCTGTCGTGAATGCTGTGTGATGCATTCTGCAGTGCTTTCTTGTGTTGTTTTGGAGTGGTGGAGAGGCAGAGAGGAGCAACATAAGGCAACCAAGATGGCAATGACCAAGCTCACATCAGCAAGATCTTGAACAGACAAAGGTAGTGTGCTGCAGACTGCAAAATGGAACGCAACTTGTCTCAGCATGTCAGAAGACATCCAGCCTCAAGTGCAGCACGGCACCACAGTCAGACAAATCTGTTCAAGAACAGCTTTCAGGATCAGCTGCAGCTGTGACCCAAGTCAACTTGAAGCATAGCAAAGCATGGCACAGCATGGCTCAGCAAAGCACGGCTTGGCTCAGCACGGCACAGGAAGCAACAGCCCAGCACAGCCCAGCCCAGCACAGCACAGCCCAGCACAGCCCAGCCCAGCAGAATGGCTCAGCCCAGCACAAGACAGGTGGCAACAGCACAGCAAAGCACAGCTCAGCACGGCACAGCGCAGCGCAGCATGGCTCAAGAGAAGTGGCAAACAGCAGGACCCACTTGCTGCAGATCAGATCAATGGGGCACCCCATGTTGACATCCACAAAGTTCACGTCACAGTTTTCCTCAATCAGCTGAGCAGTACGTGTCAGGGCATCTGCATAGCCACCACACACTTGCACCCCAAACATATCTTCACATGGGTGGCGTTTCAGCAAGGCCCATTCTGACCCCTGCCCTTGGAGCAGATTAGTGGCCAGGGCCATTTCACCACAGGTTATGTCTGCCCCTAGCCCTTTGCAGATACGCCTGCAGCAAGGCAGGATTCTTTGCCCAAATGACAATGCCAAACTGGAGATGTCACTGCAAAAGCATGCAAACACAAGCTGTGCAGAGTGACATACTTTTGCTGTAGCCATGAGCACCTTGTGCAGAGCACATGGCTATGTCGACATGAGGAGACTAATGATCATAAAAAAGAACCATGACTCTCCATCTGTGTTGATATAGTGCATTGCTGCTGTCACGCCGCTGCTTGATTGCAGAACTACCAGATGATGTGCATAGGCCTAGCGCAGATAGCAATTGACCACTGGGAGTCGTTTGTACCTGTCATTTGTTCACACAGTAGCAAATGGCTGTTGGAGTCACTTCAACCTGTCATATGTTTACATGAAACTTTGATAGTTGCTGCTGGTTGTCTGATGGGTGAACAGCCAAGTCTTTTTGCACAAAAACTTGGCTGACCTGAAGGGCAGATTGCCAACAGTGGTGAGAGGCGCCAAATATAGCTTGCCCCTGAAGTCAACGGTCTTCTTCTCCTCAGGCTTCAGAGGCACGTCCACATGCATGGCGCTCGCCTCACCATTCTCGGGCTTTCCTCTGCACAGCATTGCAAGCATCAGGTCTTGCTTGACAGGTCTGATCCGTGCTATGAGATTGCATGCAGAGCCATCAGCTACATGAGTGATGCAAGGGCTCAGGTTCAGGGCACTCTGCAAGCATCCGAAGCAGCAGAACACGCCCACTTTTTCTGCAAAGGGAGTTCTTGACTTACTGCGCAAAACAACAGCAGTCATGGGAAAAAGTCTTGCAGCCGACGGTCATACAAAGCAAAACAGAGCACTGCAAAGCGCTGAGCACAAATGACGAGTGAACCCGACGTCACTCAGATGCAGCAGCATTGCTTTGCTCACCAGGTGTCACACATGCAGGAGGAGGGGGTATGCAGCTTGTCATCTGTGCCATGCAGCATGTACAATAGGCAACATGACCTTTGTTTCAGCCGCAAGCAAGCTTGTTACCTGTTCACATCATACAGCTTGACTGACTCGCCATCTGCAGGCTGCTGTCTGCTGCTAGCATTGCCATTGAGATGAGAAACTCCTCTGTCAGAACTGAAATTCCCCATGGGCAGTTTGGGCTGCTGAGCAGATGTGTGTGTAGTCTGAGTGCCCCCTGACAGACCATTCTGTGCTGTGCTGGACACAGGCATGGTCTGTGCTGCTGCTGGTGCATGTGATGGAGCATTTGACGCCAGCTGTGTGGATCCTGGCTCATCTGTACCTGGCGTCAAGGCAGCCTGTGTGTCGCTGACTGATGAGCCGCCCATGGCAGCTGCTGCAGCAGCTGCTAGGGAGGTCTGGGAGGCGGGGGCATCAGCCTTGGGGCCAGATAGGGGAGCAGGGGGCAAGGACTCTGGAGCCGAATCAGCAGGAGTCTGGCCAGTGGGCAGAGGGGTGGGGTTTGCAACCCCCAGGGGAATGGGGGAAGTTGTGGGTACATGGAGTAAGCTCTCAGCTTGGGCGTCACCGGCTGCTGCTTCAGCAACAGCTGCTTCAGCAGTTGCCTGAGAAGGTGCTGCTTCCGAGCCCTGTGGGTCTGTGCGTGTCCTTTTGTTAGCTACACCCTCTTCCTGAGGGGCACTTGTCCCCTCTGCTGATCGTTTCTGACCCTTGGGAGGGTGTTGTTGTACTTGCCCTTTTTGGGCTGATTCTTGCGGCTGATTCTGACACCCAGGTCGGCTAGCACCTTATCAGCGCGCTCAAAGTTATAGCTTTGCTTCCTGAGTTGACTTTGCAGGTCTCTTGACATGGTGTTAACAGTGTCATGAATGGTGGCTGCCACTGGCAGCTTCACTCGTGTTGGCATACCTGCACAAAGGATGAGTCACACATCTAAGGACTCACATGCAGCTAGGCATAGCAGAGCGTTCAGCACATCAGCACGTCTGGATGCAACACAAACCTGCTGGTTATGCTATTGGCAAGGCGCAGATGGGACATACTGTGGATGCACAACGCTGACATTAACATCCTGATGAACTTTGATGCTATGGCATGCAATGCAATGGCCTGAAGGGCAACTTGGCAGCTGCAAAAAGGAGACATGTTACCTGATAAGTTGCCACCCACAGGCTGTCCAGGGTTACTAGCTGCAGGGCCAGCAGTGCCATTAGGCATCTTCTGAGCAAGCTCAACACTGGGGCCTGACGACACCTCAGCATGCACAGCAGCATCTGCTTCTGCTGTCGCCAACAGCTGAACTTCAGACGGTGTCTGATCAGCTGCGGCTGAGGCTGTTGCAGACTGCTGAGCTTGAACATACTTGGCAGTGTTTTCATCAGGGTTGCTGTGTGTGGATGCAAACAAGCATGTGATCCCTGCAATTCATAAAGCACCCCTTGTCATGCAGCATTTGAGAAGTTGGTCTGTGGTCACAAAGAACTAGTGGCTGAGCAGCATTGCAGCATTGCAGCGTTGCAGCATCAGGGCAATATGGTACCATACATCGCCGATTGAGTTGCAAGTGGCTTGTGGTGAGGATGCGTACCGTAGGGACATCGAACAGCTGCAGAAAAGGGACACTGGCCAGGTAGCTCCCGTGGCTTCTGTGCCAGGTATGCTTGAACGTCGTGGCTGAAACGGCAGTCTCTGTCAAACTCGCAGTTTCCTGCCAGAAAGTTGATGCATAAGTTGACGCCAGTCTCACGCTCCTGCGTACAAGCTTTTCTAAGGCCACAGTCAACGGCTGCAGTGGCCTCAGGTTGACCAAAGCAGCAGCAGCGTTTGCGACAGCAGAAGGTGCACAGCACGTCTAATGCTCACCCGCTTCGCCTGTCGCTTGGATTTTCTTTCTGGTGGTGCAGCTGTTGCAGCCGCTTCTGAGCTACCGACAGCAGCGACTTCCTGTCGAGAGGCTGGTGGTTTCCAATACTCACGTTTAACTGGGGCGATGCCCTTGCCGACCAGTTCTGCTGCTGACAAGTTGCTCAAAGCGCTGTGCATACTTCCTTCAAGAGCGAGACAACACCCTGACCTCTGCCAACACGCACGAGCTTGCTGTGTTTGTTTACTAACGAAAAATGTAACGCCAGCGCTCTTGTTAGTAAACAGCTTTTAGAGGGAGTTTGATATTCTTCATGGGAATTTGACAGATTTTGACTTTTCAAGAAAGAAGGCAACGCGCGAAGCAGCTCGTTCACGGTGACGGTTACGCCGGCACTTTGTCGATCTGCCGTTGCGATCGAATCGTGCACCGGTTTCACCATCTCCGCACTGTTGTGCCTGGGCAACCTTAGCGAGCAGTCTTCAAAACCTAGGTGTACGAAATTGCAGTGCTGCAGAGCAACTCTGAGCAGGCGTGTCATAGCAGTTTGCAGCCCCGCGTCGTCTATGCTGCTACCCCGCCGGTCAGGCTACGACCAGGTGCGCAGGAAAAGGAGCTTCTATCTCGTCACATCTCCTCACACAGCAGTTTCAGCTTAACGGTGCTGAGTGAGCAGCATGAACAGGTAGAACGTAGCTCTTAGATACACGATGCAAACTGAGCATCTTCGAAACGCTGACTTTGGTCTGCTGATCCCAGGTACAAGGTCACTAAACAGCTGGGTGATGGCACCTACGGCAGTGTATGGAAGGCTGTCAACATGCAAACCAAAGACCCAGTAAGTGAGTGAGGGTTGAGTTGCAGATACACGGCCACAGAGTCATCATGCACGTATTGTGTTGCCAGAAGCTATGCGCAGAGCAAAGTTGGATCCTCTCTGGCAATGCAGGTGGCCATCAAAAAAATGAAACGCAAATTCTTCAGCTGGGAAGAATGTATGTCTCTGCGAGAGGTCAAGTCCCTCCGTAAGCTGAACCACCCCTGTGTGGTCAAGCTGAAGGAAGTG
>JAABUO010010238.1_pt1 | contig 10407 bp, 14 predicted proteins | sample 5559291 | NCBI WGS metagenome assembly JAABUO01 (sample SAMN10711878, study PRJNA513372) | rock metagenome | isolation source: Antarctica rocks | place: Antarctica: Victoria Land, Finger Mt sud
CGCCGCCAGCATCGCGCTCGCTTCCGCGCCGCGCGCCGCCGCCTCGCTGCCCGCCCCAGGCGCCATGCCTGCGGGCGCGCTGGGCGCCGCCGGAGGGGCGCCCGCCGCCCCGGGCGAGACGCGGGCGGCGCCCTCTGTTGCCGCGGCCTTGCAGGGCTCCCGGGTGCGCAGGCCGCCCGGAGGCGCCGCACAGGGAGCAGCGCGCCCCGCGCCGGCGGGCGCCGGGCCGGCGCCCGCAGCGCAGGCCTCGGTGCGGTCCTGCGGCTGCGCCGCGCGCGTCCGGCGCCCGAGCGCAAACTGCGCGCCGGTGCGCGCGGCGTCAGCGCTGGTCAGTCGTCCGGAGCGGCCGCACGGTCGCCACAGACGCGAGCGGCTCAGCGCGGGCGCGCCTTGGACAGGCGGCGGTGCGGGGCGACCGGAAAGGCGCAGCCGTCCGTCGGCTGCGGGGCCCGCGGCGGCGCCCCGGCGAGGTCGTGCGCGGCGCTGCGCTCCTTTACGTCACCCAGGATGCCATGTACGCCGCCCGTCTCCCCGTCTCCTGCTGGCGAGGCTCGCTGTTCCGCATTAGCTTCGAGATAAGGCAACAGGAGTTGCATGCTGAGCACCGCGTACCTGTACGGGGAGCCGCGCTCGAGGGTGCGCTCCCGTCTGCATGCTCCACGGGCGCGCTTTCCGCGGCAGGTGCGGATGCCTGGCCCCGCCGTGGGACGCGCACTGCCGTCGCCGCTGGAGCCTTCTTCGCGGCAACAAACTCATCCTGTGTTGCCAGCGGCAGCAGTCAGCGCTCTGCAAGTGCAAAGCAGCCCCTCATTCGTGGCACGCTCGCATGGAACCAAGCCGACTTACTCTTGTCGGTCGGCCAGGCAGCTGACAGAGGGGCGGACCTGGAACCTGAGCAGGTCGGCCTCGGCATCAGCTGCAGTGGGCCGCTTGATGGAAGCATTGGAGCGCAGCATTATCTATTGAGACGCTCAGCAGGCCAGCTGCTGTTCCGCGGCCCCGTCCTTTCAGTGAGTAGCCTCCTGACCTGCCCCAGGAGGCCGTAAACACACAGCTGCGACCACAGCTGGAGCATAGTTCCGGGAGCTTAATTTAGCTTGCCATTGGAATATGACTGTTTTTCTTGTTGACAGGGGCAACGCCTGGGCGCTGTTTGAGAGGGCACGGTGGTCTTCGTTTCCTTTGGCTGCCGTCCTGGGAGCTCTGCAGGGACTGTCAAGTCCTCGCAGCTTGCGTGCGTATGCATGCAGCGCGATGCGCCGACTCATGGCGAACACGCCTGCAGACTCGCTGACGGCTGAGTGCGCAAGCCGTCCAGACCGTCAACCTGGCCGGCAGAGTCAGGTCGTGCAGCAGAGCGCATGATGGGCGAGCTGCGGCAGTGAGCGATGCTCCAGGTGAGTGCGCTGCGGCTCGCCACTGCTTTCAGCTGGCTGCCTGCAACACCTCGCTGCCTCCACCGCTCTGCGGTGCACCTCGTGCACACATGTGCGCGCGTGCCGGCGGCGAGAGGGCCGGCGCCTTGGCCCGAGCCAGCGGCCCCCCGCCTGAGCGCCCGGCGCGCGCCGCCGCGGCAGAGGCCGGCCTGGCTGCGGAGCCGCGCGCGCTGGGCGGTGTGCGCCGCGGGCTGCCTGCTCCTGGCCGGCTTTCTCTGGTTCCACGCGCGCCAGCAGCGCCTGGCGCAGTGGATACAGCCGCCGCCGCCAGTGGTAGCCGCGGACGAGGCGTGGCGCGGCCGCGCGCGCGACGCAGCCGTGACCAACGTCGCGGTGGTCACCATCGCCACGCAGCCCAGCCACGAGCTGGCGCTGCTGCAGGCCAGCTGCCCGCACGCGCTGCGCGTGCTGGGCGCGGGGCAGCGCTACGAGAAGTACCGCAGCAAGGTCACGCTGCTGTTCGACGAGCTGATGTGCGCGCCCCTCGCTCGCGGCCCCTTGCTTGCAGCCCGGCCCGGGGCGTTGCGCTGGCAGCGGGAGGCCCCTGAGCAGCACCGCTGTCTCAACGCCCCTGTCTTTAGAGCAGCGCGGGGAGCAGCTTGTGCCGGCCCTCCCGGCGGGCGCGCTGCGCCCTGCCCAGCTCGGCCGCTGTGCTGTTTCTCCGCGCGCGCGCGCGCGCCTGCAACCCTCGCGGCCGCGCCTGCACAGCCCTGCTCGGCCGGCGACGGCTGCGACCCCAGCAGCGGGTCACCCTGCTGAAACATGGTCTGGCCCTGCCCCCGGCAGGGCGCACGGGGAGGGCGACGTCGTGCTGTACGTGGACGCGCTGGACGCCTCGTTCTTCCCCTGCGGCCGCGACCTGCTCGCCGAGTTCCTCGCCTTCAAGGCCGACATCGTGTTCCAGGCCGACGACTTTGACTGGCGCGCCCCGCGCCCGTGCGGGCAGGGGGCGCGGAGGCAAGCGCGCTGTGCTCACCGACTGGCTGCGGCGGCGCGGCGCGGCAGACATGCGCATGGAAGTGCGCGCTGCTGTGGGGTCGGGGCGCGCGCGCCTGGTGGGCCGCGGCGGGCGTGCGGCGGCCGGGGCTTGCTCCGCGCCGCGCTGGTGCCTGCCAGGAGTGTGTTGCGGGCGCGAGCGCGCGGTGTGCGCGCGCCGCAGGCCCAACGTGAAGGACGAGATCAAGAACGCCCTGTTCCCCAAGCCGCCGCCGGGCGCGCACCCCAACTTCAGGCGCGCGCCGCCCGGGGCGCCCTGCGCTGCCCGCCCCGCCCGCGCCGCACCCCGCCCGCCCGTGCGCAAGCCCGGTGCGGCGCGCGCAGGCTGCTGTGCGCGGGCGCGTGGATGGGTCGGGTGGGCGCGGTGCGGCACTACCTGTCGCAGTTCTTCCTGGCGGCGGGCCACATCGACGGCCGCGCCTGGGACGACCAGGGGTGCGCCCTCCTGCGCGCCCACCACGGGCCGCGGCCGGCGCTGCAGAGTGCGGCCGGGCGCAGAATTGTATTAGGGTATCATGATAGGGTATAGGGTAGGGCGGCAGGGTCTGAGCGCGGCGGCGCGCGCGCGCGCAGGTGGTGGCGGAACCTCTTCCTGGCGCAGGTGTACGCGCCGGCGGCCGAGGCGCGCAAGGCGCCGCAGCTGGCGATCGACTACCACGGGCGCCTGTTCCAGGTCCGCGCCCGCCCGTGCCCGCTTTAGACAGGCTGCCCTGAGCGCCGGAGCACGGGTGCCTGCCCTGTTGCATGCGGCGTCGCGTGTGGGGACGCGCGCCGCCTGCCACGGTTGGCTGATACACGGAATGCCCCGCTGTTACGCATTCAGGAGGCGCCGCCCGCCGGCCGCGATGAACGTGCCCGCGCCGCCGTCGCGCGCAGATGTTCCGGCCCTACGCGACCTACATGCGGCGGCCGGAGGACGGCGCGGTGACGTGCCCGTCCATCTACGGCAACGTGCCCGCGTGCATCCTGCACGCCGAGGGCCCCGCCAAGGGCTTCAAGGATCGCTTCCGGCGCCTGCTAGATAACTATCTCCTGAGCAACGAGACCGTGCTGTACCAGGCCTCCCAGTGGTGACCGCGGCGGCGGGGCTGCCGACGTGCGCATGCACGCACGACCCGCCCCCGAGCGCTTGATAGCTAGTAGCTAGGTCGCAGCGGAACGCAGGAGTGCGAGAGGTGCTGTTGATGTGATTTTGGCGTGCGTATTGGCCTGCTTCTGTGTGGAAAAGTTAAGTGGGAGTGCAAGAGTTTTGCGCTCAGCTGGTAATGTGCACCAAGACCTTACCCTAGGACAAGCGAGCAACCTCGAAGCGGCCTCGAAGCGATCCGCCTCCTTCTTTCCTTGCCGCCCAAACCCGGCGCTCTAAGTTGTAAGTTGTGCAGTGACTTGAAGGCTGAAAATTGCGGCCATGGGCTTCAAGGATGAGGAGACGCAGGCGCTGATTGAGGCCCCCGCGCCAGAGGCTATGTCCACGATCGCTGTGGCCACTGAGGGGGCGGGCGAGGGCGCGCTCGAGCGCAAGTGGGACGGCGCTTGGTGGCAGATCTTTGGGCCGCGCTGCGACCGGACGGGGCTCGCCTCGTTCGCGCTGGCCTACTTCATGCCGTGTGTGGCCTTTGGGTGCGGCTACCTCGTGCGGCGTTGCTGAGCACTGGTCAGCAGTGCTGACCACCCGCACTGCTGGCACTCGCCTGTCCCTGAGAAGCTTCTGCTCCGGCGTGCCTGCTTGGGCGTGTGCTACGCTGCGACCACGCTTGCCGCCCTGCAGCTGCTTCACAGGCATGTCCAAGGCTGAAACACTGACTGTGCGCAGCGTCAACGCCAAGCAAGCACTCAAGGGATCCGCCTGGCTCCACGGGCTGCTCTATGTGGCCTTCTTCCTCGTGTGGTAAGCACCCCCCGCCCCGTGTGCGGACTGGTGCAGCAGCTCAAGAGCTTGCTTCGTGCTGTTTTGTTACACCCCCCGCCCTGTGTGCCGGCTGGTGCAGCAGCTTCAACGCTTGCTTCGTGCTGTTTTTGACACCCCCCGCCCTGCGTGCCGGCTGGTGCAGCAGTTGCAACGCTTGCTTTGTGCTGTCCCTGACACACCGTTGGCTTGCGCAGGCGCAGCGTGGTCAACACCTCGGTGCTGGAGATGTACGCGCAGGTGCGCAACCCCTCTGTGTCCTTTGGCGCTGCCCTTGGCGTGAGTATCGGCAACGGGTGGCGCGCCTGCTGAGTGCCTCGGCTGCGGCTCACGTCGCCGCGCCGCTGCGCAGTGCGGCGTGCTCGATGACGTTGTCGACAACATGGGCGGCCCTGGTCCGTTGGGCCCTGGTCCGCTTGGGCCTGGTCCGCGCAAGCTGCTGGGCCACCACCACCACTCCAGCCTGGAGAAGGAGCAGTCGCCAGGTCCGGCGCCCTGACATACCCTGGTAGGGCGTGCCACCCTATACCAGGGTGGGTGCGCACCGGGCGCTTGCCGGAAGCGTGCGAGGAGGACGCAGGCGCAAGCCCAGCCCACAGCTGCAAAGCAGGGCTGTGGCGTTTTGCGGGCGCTGACCGCCTGCTTGCGTGCGGGGCGGCAGAGTGCGAGGCCGCGCTCTACGCCGTGGGCAGGGACGTGCTGGTGCTCGCCGTGTCTGTCATCATCGGCATCGTCTACGCCGCGCGCCGCCGCACGCTGCTGCGCAAGCAGCTGGGCATCGCAGGTGCGCTGCGTGCAGTCGTCTGCCTTCGCCTTGAAGCGATGGGCTCTATGTAGCTCATCAATGGTGGTATAGCGGTAATGTTGTTGTGGTGCTCTGCATTGCTGTCTGGCGAACCCTTCGTGGCGGGACCCCTTGCGGCGCGCTGACTCGTCCGTGGGAGCAGGCTGCTGGTTCAAGGACCTGGCGCTGTGGTGCTGCTGCGCGCCCTGCGCGCTCTGCCAGGCGCGCACGCGCCGCCTTCCCTCTCTGCAGCGCTGGTCGCTCGCCTGCAACACGCACCGTGGCGCTCGCCTGCAACCTGCACCGTGGCGCTTGCCTGCAACCTGCACTAGGGCAGAAGCCCGCCGAGCGCTGAACGCGCTGAGGATGTGCCGGCTGCGCAGGAGACGCGCACGCTGGCCTTCAACAACGTGGTGGGCGGCACGTGGCACGGCCCCTCGCGCTTCGTCCTGCCCGAGTATGCGCCTGCGCCCATGGCCGCGCCCGCGCTGACCTTAGCTACCAAGGCCTGAAACAGGCGCTACGGGGGGTGTGTCGGGTCAGTGCATGTCAAGAGAACATTTTAGAATCGCGAATAGCACACATTGTGAGTGACGGCAGCGAGGCCCGGACGTGTGCTGTAGGAATGTGTGTGTTGCAAGAAAAGGTTAGAAAAGGTTAGGATGCTGAAGTACGCTCGCGCTCCAACAGGCACATGGGTGTTGGTGGTCTGGCTCACAGCCCTTTGGCTGTGGCCAGGCAATGTAACTGTATGTCACTTATGAGACCAGGCATGTAGACAAAACAGCGTGTGCGTGACGCTTGTGCAGACCGGTGTGTAACATTCACGGCTCGAACCCGCTTGCGCATAAGCTCCCAGTGTCGAGACCGTTTTATTTGCACAGCACGCACATGCTGCGCTCGCGCATAGACAGCCAGTGTCGTGACCGTCTCATTTGCACAGCACACGCACGCGCTGGGCAGCACGTCCATGTCTCACGGGGGCACAGGATCTCGCCCGCCTCACAGGTCATCCTCCTCCCCGTCAGCGGCCTGCTCCGACAGGATGAGGAACTGCGCGACGCCACAGCGCTGCTGCGCCGCCAGGCGCTGCGAGTTCTGGAAGTCGGCCTCGCTGGCGTAGTGGCCGCCGCGCGCGTCCGCGCCGGCGCCGCCCAGGCTCAGCATGTGCGTCACCTTCATCAGGCCCTGGCTGTCCACGGTGACCTGGGCAGTGGGTAGGGGGTCAGGGTCAGAGGAGAGGCCCCTCGCTGGCGCCACGCACGGACCTTGGATCACCATCGCAGCAGTACCTCCGACACCGCATGCACCCTGCACCAGACCTGCGGCCTCATGCGCCGAGGTGTTTCCGGGGGATGCTCCATCACCCACACTGGCTGCTGGCCTGGCTCGCGACACCAGGCAGGCGCCTGCGCCCGCGCAGCGCGCCTTGGTGCCGGCGGAGGTGGCCGCGTCCTTGGCCTGAGGCAGGTGCGCAAAGGCCGCCTTGAGGTGCTTGTGCTTGTAGCTGTGCCGCACCTCCTGACTCGCGCACCGCATGCCTGCCAGCTGGCCCACCTGGCCGCCGCACCGCTGGTGAGCGCGCCTGGCCTGCTCGCATGCGCGCGTCGCGAGTGCCGAGGCAGGGGCGCATGCATGGGTCGCAGGCAGGCGCGCGCTCCGGGGCCCGCACGGGCAGCGTGATGAGCAGGCCACCGATGCCGCTGGCGGACAGCGCGATGCGGGCCGGGCTGCGCTGCATCAGCACCTCCACGCTCCTGCTGACCGCGCCCCACTCCATGTCATCGATGACCTCCTTCATCATCGCGCCTGCTCGGCGCGGGCAGCGCGTCAGCCTGACTGGCCCGCGAGCCAGCATGCGCTACGCAGAGCCCTGCGCTGTCCGTGCCCAGACCGCCAGGGAATCCTGCCTGCTGGCACTGTGCAGGCGGTGTGCGCCCCGGACGGCGTCCAGTGGACGCACCCTGCACAATGAAGTAGGAGTCTGGCGCCTCCCAGTAGTCCTGCAGATCGCGCGGCGGGGTGTCGACCTCCATGCTGTCAATGCTGGCATAGGTGCACAGCAGCCCGTCCGGAGCCTCCTCCGTCATCCTGCAGCCTTCCACAAGTTGCAGCGGCCAGCAGCCAGCTGTGAGCAAGCTCTGCAGGCCTGGTGGGGAGCACAAGCGTACTCGCAGATGAGCTCCTGGTTGACGCCCGGGTAGCGCAGCACAAGCTCTGCCGCGCCGGCGTTGAAAACATGCAGCGTGTCCACCAGCAGGCCGAACGGCAGGCCGAACTCTTTGCGGATCCAGGGGAGTTCATACTCCACGAAGAGCTGTGCACAGGCTGACGGTCAGTGGGGTGCAGCAGCGCAGGTGACAGCCCCACATGGGAACAACAGCGCCGTTCTGCAGCACCTCCTTACGTAGAAACACCTTCGCCTGCAGGCTCTTGGACTCGTCCTCCCAACAGACAGAAAGACCGTCGGTGTGCAGAGTGACGATGCACAGCTGCACAAGGCAGCCTGTGACGGTCAGTGGCGCGCATAAGCTCATGCTTGAACAAGCAGTGCATTGCTGCGGCACCTGGTTGCTGCTCGATGCCTTGATGGCTTGCAGCACCGACACCAGACCCCTCACGTTGGCAACCTTCAGGCATGCCTGCTGTGGCGTGAGGGGCATTGGCATGTCTGGCTTTGCGCGATGCTACGAGTGGTGGTGGCCATGTGAGACTCCCTCAGGCACGTGTGCGACGGTGATACAGTCTCAAGTACCAGGCCTGCGCACTGTGCTCAAAGTCGAGCAGCCTGCAGGCGACTTTCCTGATTTGCATGTGCCATTGCATCATCTCCATGCAGCAGTAGGGTGTGGCAGCTGACGCGCCACCACAACCAGCTTGCCTCCAGGAAGTGTCGTAGTGCGATACGAGCACATGGCAGGCTCGGAGAGAGGTTCACCTGCGGCTCGCCCTGAGCACTGCGCGCCTGCTGCACCCGCGCAGCAGCCGCCTGCAGCAGCACCAGCTCCCCGCGCCCCGCTCTGCGCGGAGCTCCAAGAGTGAGTCAGGACTTAGCCTTCCAGGCCTTTCCAGACGAGCAGGCCAGTGAGCTGATCTGGGTGCAACTGCTGCAGGCTGTACCACTTTCGGACTGCCAGCGGCCGCGCTTTGAGCGTCGATGCATCAGCAGTGGCAAGAGCTCGCGCCTTGCTCGAGGCGGCGCCCCAGACGCACGAACAGCCGACTGGCTTTGCCTGGCCGGTCCTGCCAATAGTTACTCCGACTGGCCTAGTAAATCACTTTGTACGTAGCGGCTTGGGCACCCACAGTGTGCGAGGTGAGCTCAGCATGTGCAGCTCATGGGAAAGCTTTGCTGGTCTTTTCATTGTGATGTGGTTGTTATACCGCAGGCAGTACAGCGCTGTGCGGTCAAAAGCATGCGCGGTGCGGCGAGGAGTAGGCGTATGCACATGCGCGCACCCGCTTCTATACCACTACTGTGACAGTCCGTGCCTGGCGGCCCTATCAACCACAGACGCAGCAATGGTCATGCACATGCTGCTGACAACATGAAATGTCAATCCTCACTCAAAAGTATAACTCGGCACACTGAGGGTAGAGTGCAACACACACAGGACTGCAGTCTCAATGCAAGGCAGCATACATACTGTACAGACTACGGCCAGCATGCAAACGAGCTCCCAATGGCTTGCCGTGCACATACCCTCTTCACTCTCACACTCAGCAACAAAGCAAGCAATGCTGCTGGCACCTCAGGATAAAGAGATGTACTTTCATCCTGCAACCTACGTCTGGCTGCCGCCCCGCAACAGTCAACGTTGCTAGCGTCGACCTTCGTTGCAACAATCTCACCACGGACACATATCAGCTGCCAGTAGCAGCTTGGTGGAGTCACGCCATGCGGTGCCGACGTGTGCAAAGAGGTGCGCCGACAGCAGCCAGCTTTGACACTGCGCAGCCCTAGTCCACGCGGCACAGCACTTTCGTCGCGTAGGGCCGCCGCCGCAGCGCCTTGGTGAATGCAGACACATAGCGCATGGACGTGCACTTGGCCTCGGACCAGTAACCAAGCGCAGGCTCCTCATGCAGGCCGCGCATGTCCACCACGCGCAGCGCCGGCAGCCCCAGCAGCGCGCTCAGCGGTGCCAGCACCTGCAGGCCCACGCACTCCCCATCAAGGCCTCTCCTTGCCACAGCAAACATCTTGATGTGCTCCTAAGTGCTTCGGCGTCCCACGCAGCACAGACATGAGGGCAGCAGCGCAGTACAACAGCCGCAGCCCACGGCTCGGCCAGCAGCTGCAGGTGATCATGTCTCGAGCGCCGCGCCTGCAGCTCGGGGTTGTTGCTCAGGTCCAGGAACTCGAGCGCGGACAGCCGGCCCAGGACGGCCGGCACGCGCGTGAACAGGTTTCCGGCAAGGTTCAGCGCCGTGAGCGCGGTCAGCCGCTGCAGCGGCGGCAGCAGGCGCCGCACCAGGGCCGCGTGCGCCTGCGGCCAGGGCGCGCCGCTGGCCAGGTCCTCTGACAGGTCCATGCCCTGCGCGCCGTATGCAAGCCTCTTCACACGCCGCTCCACAGCCCACCCGTCTGACAATGGTGACCCTCTGGCCGGTACATAGCTCTGCTGCTCTCTGCGTTTCCCAACAATTGTCTGAGTGCGAACACTGCAGGGTTCGCTCCGTGCCTCGTCGCGTTCAGCCGCAGGGCGCAGGCTGCAAGCGGCCGGAGGTCGTGCACAGGCAGGCGCGCGCGGGCGGTCGCGGCAGGGGCCGGGCCAGACCTGCAGCGAGAGCGTGACCAGGGACGTCATCTCGGCGACCACGCTCAGGTCGGCCGCGCGGCAGGCGCTCACATCCAGGTGCGTCAGCGGCAGCGCCGTCAGGAAGCTCGGCAGCGCCTGCGCGCCGCGCCCGGGCACCTTCTTCCACTTTCTCCACTCGCCAGCTGTCTGAATCAGCCCCAGCGCTCTGCATGCGATGCTGCTCTGGCTCTGCTACAACCCAGCGCCATCCCAGCTCTGCCACAAGCCCCGCGCGGCGACCCGCGGCGCGCCACCGTGCGCGGATGCACGGCGCACAGCTGGCAGCTTCCTCAAAGAAGCGGCCGCGGTCAGGCGGATTCGGGCTGCGCCTTCTCCGTGCAGCCTGCCTCACAGCGCGGTCGGCGCACGCGCGGGCTGGGCGGCGCGCGCGGCGCGCACGCTGAGCATGGTGTGGCCGCGCAGCTGCAGCGTGTGCAGCGACGTCAGCGCGGACCACTGCGCCGGGATGCTGTCGATGCCCAC
>JAABUO010010241.1_pt1 | contig 10407 bp, 8 predicted proteins | sample 5559291 | NCBI WGS metagenome assembly JAABUO01 (sample SAMN10711878, study PRJNA513372) | rock metagenome | isolation source: Antarctica rocks | place: Antarctica: Victoria Land, Finger Mt sud
TAATTAGAGTAAGTAAGGTAATTAGGATCGTAATGTCGTAATAAGCGTGTCCACTCTTCCTCAAGTCTGCTCTTCGCTCCCCTCCTCGACGACCTCTCTTTCCTTTCCGTTCCGCGATTTCCTGACATCCAATGGTCCAGACGACGACCTCGGCGTTTGAGATCGTACAGGTGCCCGTGATGCTGGACGGGGAAGAAATGGCGAGATGTTCTCGTTGAGACTAGGGTCGCTCGGCTTGTTGTGCAAGCTTACGCGACTCATGAGCTGGGAACTACGGTTACCGGCTTCGTTCCAGGTGTTAAAGTCTTTGCTGCTCCAACTGGCTCGGTGAACACGCGCTCCAAAAGGTACGTTGTGGTGGGAGGTTTGAGAGAACATGCTATTGGCTCGGCTGCCTCGAGTGGTTGGGCCAGCTAAAGAAGTACGAGAGGCCATTGGATTGGTCTCGTCGACATAGTCCTCATCTTCGTCTTCGATTTTGGCGACCCGGCGAACTGAAGCTACGTTAAAGTATGGTTCCTTTGGCTCTTCGGGCTCAGGGGGAGGTGGTGGCGGTACATCAGGGGCAGTTTTCTCTAGATGAGCAAAGTACTTCTGGCGGAGTGGTGCCCAGCTCTTGGGGTAAATTTCTTCATGATCGCGTGTAACCGAAATGTAGCTGGAGATGACTCCAACAACAATTGCAATCAGCAAAAGCATAGTCAGGATTCCTTGGATGACGATAATCACAATGCCAATGGCAGTCGTGATGATGCGAGGTAAGTTGAAACGAATGTCAAAGGCCGCCGACAGAGCCAGGGTAGCAACCTTGCTGAAACCCAGTACGTAGACCATCAAAGCGTTAAGGCGAGCACCTTCGAAAGGCTTCATTGCAATAATGATGACCAAGGCGATAAACTCCACCACGAGGAGACCAAACACTTGCGTCATTGGATGACCGGCAGCTCCTCCGTAGAAGCAGGCTCGAATGAATTCGTAGAGCAACCAGCAGGCAAAGAACCACCACCTTGTTCTTCGGAAGCGTGCAGACAGCCAGCCAAATTTCATGTTGTAGTCTTCATCTTCGTGGACCGACACCCTTTGTGTGTCCTGATCAATGTAATCTATTCTCCACCATGGCAACGAGCCAGCAGATGGCCTTAACTCGGCCTTTTCCGATCTGTGCTTCTCCGTGCCAAACCCAATCCAAGGAATGCAGCCGAGTGCTTTTCTTTTCTCGACGTGTAACCTGTCAGGAACAGTCTTGTAGCGGCCGAACCGTAGACGGTAGAAGCAGGCGTAGCCAGCAATACCGAATAGGCCGATGAAGAAGATCAGGAAAACAATGACGGCAATCGCCAAGACCCCAGCAGATCCTTTGTAGGTGAATTGGAATAGTGTTAGGAAGACCATCATGAAGAACCCGATGAGCATTGTCCGAAGAACAGCCATTACGGTGTAACCAAGCCAATGTGCCCTGAAGAACGCCAACTGATCTCTCTTCACGAGCTTTGTCCGAGAAAGCCCTTCGAGTAACCATTTAAATCCAACTACCGAGGCAGCAACGAGTACAATAAGGATCAAGAACCAGAGGAATCCGGTCATGAACGCGTTGGATGCGGGAATATCTTCTTCTGCGAGCGTTCCAGCAAAACCAGAAAAGTTACCAGGGAGAGGTAGACCCGGCTTCACTGGGGATCCATACCATGAGTACCCATCTGCGGCAGTGGCAAGAGCACCATCTCTCTTGGCAAGGGCGTGCTCCAATCGCTTTGTACCCAACATTCCTAGTCGACCGCTAGGTGATGTCACATCTCGACGGAAGATGTCGGCGAATGTTCTTTTGTAGATCTGAGATATAGCATATCCACCGCCAATACTATCGGATTCAGCTCCAGGGCCGGCCGCTCCAACAATGCTTATATTACCCCTATTGCTCCCAATGAGTGTGTTGATACTGTTTTGCATCTTGCTGCTGTATATCATTCCCGTACTCCAGGCGAAGTTACTCCAGAATGCTGGAAGCACGCTGGGCCAGTTTACAGATAGAGCTCCGGTAAAGAAGATGTGGTGAAACACCGAGAAGACAACCAGGATGGAAAGCGAATGGGCGTAGTGCGTACGAGTTGTAGGGATATGGTTGCCGTAGAAGGCAGTAGCAAAGGATGCTACAATCGCGACGAATGTGAAGACACCCAGTATCGACCCCACCGTTTTTGGCTGAGAAAACGTCGATCCATTGGTGATCACGCCAGAATAACAACCTATCTCAGACTGTGTCGAGTTGGCAAAGAGGCGCAGTATGGCTTGACCTTCGAAATCCGGAATGCTCAGAGCGATTGATGGAATCCCGGCGACATCAGACTGGGAGACCGGAATGATACCACTTGCTTCGATTGGTACAGTGGCATTCGTTGGGCAGAGACTATATTGTGTTAGAGCATAATGGGTATGAATGGCGTCAATGCCTACCTGTAAATCTGAGCATTGCAAGGGTTGAAGTTGAGGTTGAATCGAGATAAACCATAAGCAAAGACGCCGATGTACACTGTGGCTAGAGTTAGAGCGAGAATGATGTTTAAGATTCAATGTACATACTCATCAAGCTCTCGTTCGTCAATGCCGTACTACCCTCCAAGTGGAACAGCACCGTCATGTTATCCTGGTAGTAGGCGACATCGAAACGCGTGACATTGATCAACGAATTGCCTAGGCAATCCCCAAAGTTTTGCGTATATAACGCTGGTTTTCTGCTGTCGGCGAGATAGATGACTTCCCCTGCATTATCTGTAGTTTGTATAACCTTTGTATCGGTAGCACATGTGAGGTTTATTAAAGATAAAAGGGTTATTAGGAGTAACAAAACACCAGTCCATGATGCATGGGTAGATGGTGAAAAGGCCATGATGGATGCAGTAAGGTTGGATCAGTTGTGGAGCGAGCCCACGACCAGGTGAGCTGTATCGTGAAAGTTCGAGGTGTCGTAAACCTTGGTTGCGGTGCCCCCAGCTCCGGGATTTAACTTCAGCGAGTGAAGATGGCGCTGCTCCTGGTGAGTGAGTCGGACACTTCCAGTCAGCATTCACAGTGGAATCGGATAAGCATATTGTACATCATGTCACTATCGACCCTAGGGAACAATGAGTGACGACGGCGAGCTCGAAATCAAAGGAGGATGGGTTGCATTTGTGAAAGGAAACCGAAAGATCCGGGCAATTCGTGGTGGTCGGGGCGCTATGCCAAGATGGGAATGCTCTAATCAATCTAAGTCTAATATGGTATTCTTAATCTTTGACTGGCTACAACTTCGTTACGATATACACCAGTCGTGGCTCGTTCAGCTCTACCAATAACTACGTAGTATAAACCAACCATGCCACATGATTGGCTCCAAGCTTGCCGCGCGGCCCTACACAACAACTCCGGCATGCCATTCCTTTAGACTCCTCCGCTCTGCATTGAGCATAACATACTGTGTGCACAGCACCAAAAGCTGAGTGGAAGACACGAAACGTCACACGATGATACGTGGGATGCAGACACCTATCACAGAGGATTTACGATACTTTCACGTCAGCGCGCATTCCAGGAAGATTTCAATGGTTTAGTATTCCGTAATTCATGTAAAACCAAGGTCTGGCGATCTCAGTCTTCACGCTATGACTACGTGGTTTTCTGCCAATATTGATATTGCGGTTTGCGACGTTAGTATTCCGTAGTACAACATGCTAGCCCTCCCGGTTGGGTTAGTAAGCTCCCGCTGCTCTGCTCAGGCGCTACTCAGTCTACTCAGTCTGGTCGCTCATACCATTCGAGTTCGTCAAGTTTAGAGCAGAGCCCACACCGTGCCCCCATAAATGTTCTACCTTCCTACCTATCTACCGTAGTCCCATTGTTCTGTCAGTCGTCTCATAACACGCCCTGCCTGCTCCTCTAAAGATTCAACTCCACTCTCTCTGCTCTCTTTATTTCCCCCTCTTGCTTCGCTCTACACATTCGTCGCCTCTTTTACTAGTCTTTTCACCGCTCGTAATACCGAAGAAAAAGGTCGCTTAAACAATATCTCTAGAGGGCCCGTAATAGGTACGCTGCGCAACGGGTTGGGTTTTCGAGCAAAAACAGCGATTTGCCACTGGGTTTTTGAATTGAAAAACTCAACCTACACATCAACAATCATCGGGTTCGCCACAGTTGGGTTGAGTTCTCTTATTAAAATTTAACTCGTTACGCAGCGTGAATTTAATACATGAGTATAATTATCTTTCGTTTTCGATTCAATTCGCTTCCTACGTCGGCGTTGTGAAACTCGGCCCCGTTAACTAAGGGCTGATGTATCGTGCTGTGCAATTCCTTAAGCGATGTGTAAATCATTGAGTTTCGAGGTCCGCACACTTGCAAATCAACGAGAAACTCACTTAAATTCATAGAAATCAGAATAATCGATTAAATATAAGGCTTATATGATGCTACGTACAAAGCTATACAAGGAGCTGAGATGAAATTTTGTAGGGATCTAGTAGAGGACTTTATAGGGAGCTGATAGGGAGCTGATATGAAGCTTTGTAGAGAGCTGATAGGGAGCTTTATAGGGAGCTAGATTTTCAGGCAGCTGAAGGAATCGTCACTCGAGAGGGTGATCAACGTTGCATAACAGGATCTTAGCATCTGATAGCGCGATTGTTTGTCCGCATCGTCTTATATGTACACTACGTTCAACCGCGCCTCATCCTCAACGACAATACCATCATGTTTAGTGATAGGCGCAGACGGACATTGTTTGTTGGAAACATGCTCATCAGTATATCGAACTCGGCTGCACCTCACACTTGACACACGACTCCATCTTCTTTCGTGATGGATTTATTTACATGTTGGGCGCAGATGGCTGGTGCTTGTTCAAACATGCTCGCACACTCACCACGCTTGATCCTATCTTCATCATACACGATGCCATACTCTTTCGTGGTAGGCGCAGTCGGGGGTTGTTTGTTCACAATACCTGCCAGGACATCACACTCGATCTTATCTTACTCATGGCGCACAATGCTATTTTGTCCTCGTGGGAGGGGCAGAAGTGGAGGATTCGGGATTCTGTATCATCTCAATTGTTGGAGAACATGCCACCCTTCGACAACACGCAGTGAGTGTCTGGAAGGCATCGTGCGGCAGTTTGGTGATAAGGGAAGGCAATGTCGACCTCTCACCCCGTCCGCAACCCCTAAACCCAGTCTCACACGGCTTGCAGGCTTTCATAGATATTCAGCATGTTCTTCTACTATATCACCCATGTTCTAGTGCTGTTTCTTACCCCTGCCCACACGCTTCCTTCTGTGCCGGCCACGACGTACGAACATGGCCCTCTGGTCCCACGAGCCTTGTCCCGAGATGTCATTATCGTTCAAGCCACTCGAATTCAATCCGAATATGGCAGCCGATGGAAAAGTGTTGTTTCCCGAACACTCGGCCCTCGTCATAGCCGGCAACGATAACGATGGACCGTTCAAGATCCAGATTCAGGTCGACAAGGACTCACGTGGAGTCATCCAAGAAGCCAACGTCCGATTCCTTGACCTAACAACGGACAACAAAGATTATCAACCGGTGGAGAACGAGAAGACAAGCGTTAAGGTGATAGGGAAGACGAGTTTGAAGAACGGCGCCTTCCTTGACCCAGATGCCGGCAAAGGTATCGTAATGGACGCATTTCAGAAAGACCCTGAGTACCGCAGAGGCAAAACCAACGCGGGGAGATTAAACACATGCCACAACTACATCGAGCGTATCTTCGAGAACCAACAGCTCAAGAAAGGTACGTCTTTTTGCTTTACGTTTTCTTTATTGTGCAATTTCCATAAGTAGTTTGGGGCTTTTAACCCTCATTTGGATTGGTATCATATGCTATTTCGATACCCGACACGATACACCGCCAGCCATAGTCAGGAAAAGCATTCAGGCATCCAACTTCAATCTATCTAATAGGAAATCTATCTTGCCCAATAGTATTTGATAGTTGACTGCATCACCTGCGAACTCGTCTCCAGCTACCTCTCCATCCAGTGTTCTTATAGCTCCATCCCGCATCTTGTCTTCTATGCTCGCGAAAGCATCAGAATTCGCTGTAGGTGCGATTTGATCATTAATCGTTAATGTGTCAAGTCCCTCGCCTTGAGCAATCTTGGAATCCGTAGTTACCAGGCCATTTTCCGTAAAAGTTTGGCCGTTGGCAAGCTCGATTTCTTCTTCAATCATTTCTTCGAGCCCTACGTCTTCGAATCGCAAGCGGAAGCGTTCCGAGAGATAGTACCGTATATCATCTAGCAGTTCAATACTGTCTGTCTCCTGCCTTCCCTTGATTTTAGCTGCACTTTCCCGGATTAAATCCGCAAAATCCTCCTCGTCTATGTAGTCCTCCAATCTATATGCAAAGTATCTAGCACCGAACTCTTCTAGTCGTGGTACACGTGTGAGCCAGCCGGCCCGGACAACATCGTAAATGTCTATTTCTTCATCTTCCGGCAATGGCCTGTCCGAAGAATGCCGAGCAGCAGGTATCTGAGACATCGCGCCATTGCCAAGAGTGCTTATGACAACAGCAGCTTTGAGCTTCAACCGGTCGATGAGCAAGAGATCGGCGGCGAAAACAACGTCAACCGCAGTATTTAATGGAAAGTCTGCTTTTTCTGTATAAAGGAATACCAGCACTATCTCAAGAATTTGTGGGGAGCAAGCAATAGGGATAATATGGAGATGATCGGTATTTTGGGCCTCACGAAAGGCCGAAGAGAACATAGTAAGAAAGAATTCTGCGCGGGTCAATATGGCGCGGTGGACAGGAAACAGTGTACATTTCCGAGTTCCTTTAGTCCGGGACGACGAACGAGAAGGTTGCGGGGTTGGACCAACTGGTATTTCATTCAAAGGGCCCAGAGTCTTGAGTACCGGAACTTTACTCCCATTGGCGAGATCTCCTGACCCGAGTCCCTCTTCCGGCTCGTCCGCTCGAAGTAAGACATCGGCAAAGATACCATTATCTCGATCCCACTTGATGTCGTTTGCCTTATCCATGTCAACAATTATCTTGTGCTTGAGCACATTATCTCGAAACCATGTTTCTATCTGACTTCGACCCTTCTCCACCTCTTCTGTCCTACGTTGCCTCGCAAGCCTGCGGTCGCCACCTTCGAGAACACCCTCCCATAGACTTCGAACCTCTAATTGTCTGCTAATCTTGTCAATGCCCTCTAGTATATCATCTTCTGAATATCCAGTGCCTTGGCCCCCACCAACGTCAATGGGTAACTCTCCGAGATATAAGTATTTGATGGCAATACCAAAGGCTTGGGGCGGTATTGTAGGCGGTAATTTCCAAGACGTAATATCAGGGGTGGCGGTGAGCTTCTTCCGGAAGTACGGCGAGCGGGCGGAAAGGATGATCTTGTGTAGGTGGAATACTTCGCTGGCAGCGGCAACAGTGATATCGGACGTTTGAGGATGGTCTCGGGTCAACAAGGACGTAATGTGGGCTGCAAATGGCTGCAAAGGATCCGTGGATTTAGAATAATCATAGGAGAGAAGTAAATTTCGTATTCGGTCGTTCAAGGCATTATATAGACATCTTTCACCCTGAAACGTATCCCGTTCGCAAAGGGCTCCAGACTCGAGTAATAACTGTACAACTTCGTAGTGACCACACAGGCTAGCCTTGGGGTATCATGTATTAGTGAATAGACATTAAGAAAAGCTGGGTCCTGACAAAAGAGCATTCACCAAAATTAGGGGCGTGTAGTCGAATCTGTCTCGTGCATTGATGTTCGTACCCTCCATTATCATCTCCTGACACGACTTAAGATCCCCTCTTCGACAGGCTTCACAGAGTTTAGTGAAGCCTTCGCTGAGGTCAAGCGGGTTGTCTTCCTTCAGCCTGCCGTCTTCGATGAGCCTCTTTTCCTCATGAAGACTGACCTCAAGCTGATCCTTCCTTAAAACCATAATGGTAATTTTGCAGTCCGGTCTCACACTGTCCAGCAGCGAGGAGTCATAGACCCAATGTGAATGACACCAATTCCATTATTGTGGCGGCATCCGCAGGTCGGTGGTCGGCCTTTTTGGATGAGAGCTCTGGGGTGTTTTCGGTTATCTTATCGGCACGTGTTCTAGAATGTGTGGTTGCTGTACCAACGGTGACACCGTCAACACTCCCATTGAGATGCGCTATGTCTTAGTTGGATATTGAGCATTCTCTCGTGTCTGACAAAGCTCTCGACATCAAGATTGAATATATTCAACAGGTTGAGAGAGCTGTGGCAAGTCGTCGTTGCGCTGCTTCTTATCATCGAAACACACCAGCAACTTGCTATCATGACGAATATAACGGAACCTGAGAAGTACGAGGTACTCGAGAAGATTGGTATGGATCGGTCCAATGCAATACTCTTGGCGTACCCTGTGACTAACCTTCCATCAGGTCATGGATCGTTTGGAATCATTAGAAAAGTCAAGAGACATTCGGATGGTCTTGTAGGCGTTCTTCCAAAGCTCTGGAGTCCTCGCAGATACTCATGCCCGTCACAGATTCTCTGCCGCAAAGAAATTAATTACATCAAAATGTCCGGGAAGGAGCGTGAACAACTGCATGCTGAATTCTCAATCCTAAACTCTCTAAAACACCCTAATATCGTCGGCTATTATCATCGAGAGCATCTTAAATCGACACAAGACTTACACCTGTATATGGAGTACTGCGGTGGTGGAGATTTGAGTAAAGTGATCGAAAAGCTTCGACACAAAAACCATTTCGCCGAAGAGGATTTTGTCTGGAGCATGTTCTCGCAGATCGTCACAGCACTGTATCGTTGTCACTATGGTGTTGATCCGCCAGAGGTGGGAAAGAATTGCATGGGAGGTGATAACATGGCTAAAGTGGTTGGTTTGCGAGGAAAGAATCAAGTCATGATACTACATCGTGACCTGAAGCCAGAAAATAGTAAACACCCACGCAGTATACCTGTTTTTTTTCCATGCTAATTGCTGCAGTATTTCTCGGCGCCGACAATTCGGTCAAATTGGGAGACTTTGGCCTGTCTAAATTAATGCAGTCGCACGATTTCGCTTCGACGTATGTCGGAACACCTTTCTACATGTCTCCTGAGATATGTGCGGCGGAACGGTATACCCTCCATTCGGACATCTGGTCACTTGGATGCATCATGTACGAGTTGTGCGCAAAAAGCCCTCCATTCAACGCAAAGACACATTTCCACCTGGTGCAAAAGATAAAATTAGGTCGAACAGACCCTTTGCCAAGTATGTACTCACCAGAGCTCCAGAAGGTCATCGCCAGCTGCTTGAAAACAAATCCTTTGGATAGACCAGACACAGCTCAATTGCTTAACCTCCCGGTGGTGCGACTGATGCGGAAAGAGAGGGAAGTTGTGGAAGTTGGCAGACTTTTGAGAACGCAGGAAGAGCAAATCCAACGTAAGACTCAAGAGCTTGATGCCAAGCTTGCAAATATAGCGATAGAACAAGAGATGATGAAACTCAACATCGAAGCCACCGTTCGTCGCGAATGGGAAGTATTGGCCCGTTTGGAAATCGACAAACGTGTCCAACTCGAGACTGAAAAACTCCAAAAGAAATTCGAGTCGGAAGTCCGCTCTCGCGTCGATGCAGACGTCCAACGCCATCTCCGCGCCCTCAACGCCCCACAAGAAACGTTACCGTCTCCTCCACCAGAAAGCCAACAGTCCTCGGTCGTCACTGACGCCTCCACTTCGTTACCCTCCTCTTCCGACCTTAGCTCACTATCCCTCGAATCTCCCCCTTCCTCGAAACCCAAGTTTAACCCTCTACCTCAGCCGAGAAAAACAGCACGCACCCCCTTCTCCCGCGCACGTACCCAATACGACTCCCCCGCGGATGTTGTAATGTCAGAACCGTCTCCAGCGTCCATTGCCTCTCTTGCCCTCTCCCCTCGACGCAACGCCGCCGCATCTGCAACTGGTATCCCAAACAGCAAGAACATCTTTGCCGCCGCCGCAGCGCAGCAGAAATCGTCGAAACTCTCAACCTCCCCGTCGAATTCCTCGTCACTCGGCCGAACGATACAAGAAGACGAAGAAGACGGCGACGGTCTCCCCGAACTCCCCTCTCCAACCCGACTCCCCTCCTCACAAGATCCCTTCAAAGCCCCGGCCTCCCGCCCTGGCCTCATGCGCCAAAACACAGCTCCAACCAAGCGCCTGACATCACACCCGGCTCTTTTCCCCACCAATGCGGCAAACGCTCAGCGACCTGCGCGCATTCCCTCACCCCCAAATGCTACATCCCTTGGCTCTCCAACCAGGAAAGCGCCAGCCAAACCTACGATGGGAGGGTCCGGCGAGAACGAAATGCTCAAGGCTGTTGTGCAGAAAAATCTGCTGGGGA
>JAABUO010010242.1_pt1 | contig 10406 bp, 13 predicted proteins | sample 5559291 | NCBI WGS metagenome assembly JAABUO01 (sample SAMN10711878, study PRJNA513372) | rock metagenome | isolation source: Antarctica rocks | place: Antarctica: Victoria Land, Finger Mt sud
TTTGACCGCCCTGTACGGCCTTACGGACGACCGGGTCCGCGCTGTCTGGGAACGGACCTACGACGCGGTCACGACACGCCTCAAACCTCGCTAACTATTCTCGCAAGTGTTCCGTCATCGCAGTCCTTTCGGCGTGTCGCCGGCCGATTCGGGCCTCGGTGGTATTAGATCGGCATATGACGCCTGGCACCCGGGGGCGCGGACAGCCCCGCGCAGGGTTCTATACCGAACTTGATCCTCATCTGATCGAGGTGATCAAGCGAGTGGCTGCTGACCGCGGTGTCCTCAAGTGGCGCGTAGTCGAGGACGCGCTTCGCGCCGGTCTCCCGCTGCTTCCTGAGTCTGAGGAGGAGGTGATGCCGCAGAGCGCGTGATGCACGCGGCCATCGCCGCGTCGACAACTGCACATACGCACTGGGTAGCACCTAGAACGCCAAAAACCCTCCCCGGCAAGGGAGGGCGTGGCGACTGCTAGGTCCAACGAGTAAACAGCTCGTTGGCTTGGTGCATTAACCCTGAAGGGTTCAGCTTGAACGGCTGTTCTCAGGGTACCTCTTACCCTGACACCGGTACAACACCGAATCACCCGCGCGTCGGCCGTGTCGCTGACCAGCCGCGACGGCGGGGTGTCGCGCGCACACCACCACGGCTCACGACACGCTCGCGACCCGGTCATCAGTGCCGGGCTGCGCCGGCACTGAGGCGGAACTCCCGGGCACACCGCTTTCAGCGCCGCGCCCAGGCGGTCACCAACGGGGCGGCGCCGTGCTGGTTGACCTGCTGTGTGCGCCTAGATCCGGAACTGGGGGCCTACGCCGGTGTTCCCTGCTGGTCCGGGCGGTCGAGGTGGCTGACCCACGTTGCCACCGTGTACCGGGCTCACTACCCCAGTGTGTGCCGCCCCGGCGACGAACTCTCCTTGAGGAGCTTCCTTGCGGTGTGTGCGGCGATGAGCGCACCGGGCCGGGTCAATCCCGCCACCGGGCGCGATGCCCGCCAAGCCGTGGCCACCATCGCCACCACAGCGGGGGTGAGTACCTCGGTGGTACAGCGTGCTCGCCGCTACCTCCTGCTACTCGGCCTCGGGACGGAGGTCCTGCGCGGGCGCCAACGCACCCTGGGTGAGCGGATGGCGTCGTGGCGGGTCGGGGACAAAGCACGGGGGTGGGCCTCGGTGTGGGCTTTGCATCCCCGCCGCCCTCGACCGGGCGAGCTGCCTGTGGACAACAATCCCCAGGTCACCGGGTTGGTCCAACGGACTGGAACCCCATCTGTTTACGGTCCCGTAGGGACCTCCCCTTCAGTTAGAAAATGGGTCTCTTCCGCACAACGATCCCGCACAGCGGGCAACGAGGACGGCGCTGCGCGCCGCACTTCGACCAAGACAGAGCGAAAACCGGGTCGAGCGGTGCCTGATGGGGCAGGGCTGGCCCTGGCGAAGCGATGGCGGGCACAGCCGGACTGCCCGCCATGGGCGAGACGGTTCAGCGCGGAAACCTGGTCACGACCCTTAGCGGCCTACGCCGCCCACCACTGGACCGAACGTGACCTAAACCAAGCCCTGCGCGACGTCGCGGCCATGGGGATCCGGATCTACGAAAATCCCCATCGCCCCATCCCCTACCTGCTGATGTTGCTGCGCCGCGGCAGCATCACCGAGCGACCCACCGTCCTGCGTGATGCACAGGAAGCCGAAGAACTCGCCGCGGTACGCAGCCGACAGCAAGCACTGCGCGACGAGCTGGACGCCCGCAACACCCAGGCGGCGGCGATGGATTCCCCCGTCCGGGTGGGCGCCGTCAACATGATCCGGGCACACCTCCAGCGGCGCACCCCGCGGCCATGAGATACCTGGGCATATTGTTCACAGCGGGGTGGCGGCAGTCACCTTGGGGGCAACGGCAGAGGGGACCACATGACCGGACTCACGCCGGGCACGGCCCGGTTGCTCATCGCCACCCTCACGCCCACAACCTGCCCTACGGTCATCGCCGCCGACGGGCATCTCCGCGACTGGGGAGACCTCCCCCGACTCGACCGCAACCGACGCCTCGAGAATAAAATCCGAGCGATCATCACCGCCATCCGCGACTCCGGTCACCCCGTGGACCACCAACACAAGGAACGACACGCTGGACTGACCCGCATCATCGCCGATCCTGTCATCGGCCCCTCCGGCGCCGTGCACGCCATCCAACTCTGGGTCGGGGCCATCGACGTACAACCACCACCCCTGCGCCCGGTCGCCGCCTTCACCTGGTCCTCGAACTCGCGGCTCATCGAACTCAGCGCCGAAACCAACGAGCGCTACGTCTTCTCTCCCATCGCGGGGCGCCGCACCCTCACCTCGCCCGAAGCGTTCCGGCACATCGAGCATTTCGATGACGCAATGACCCTCATCGGCAAAGCTCTGCAACCGCGACCGGATGATCACTGGAGCGGCCATGCCAGCATCCGCACCCCCCATGGGCTGCGCACAGTGCAGCTGGCCATGCGCAGCATGCCCGCCCCCGATCACGAGTCGTGGCGGGGGTTGATCCACGACGTCACCGACGCCATCGCCCCGGCGCCACCGGCACTGCACTCTCTCGCACTGTTTGCCATCGCCGCTCGGTCCCCGGCCACCGCCGTCGGGATCATGGATGTTGCCCAAGCTCGGATCATCGCCTGGATCACCGACCCCATCCCCGACATCCAGTGGAAAGGTGTCACCGACGACCGCGACACCCCACCACCTGAGGACATGGAGCGCATCTTCGCGAGTTTCGGCCGGTTCAAGGACGGGGCCACCGAGGTGCACGTCCCTGGAGTGCGGCTACGCCGCGTCGATGGCGGCTGGACCACCGTCGACGGGCGGGCCACGCTCATCCCGAAGGCAGCCAGCCCCCTGATGGTCCTGGTCGCACTGACCCCGGTGCTGGAGCCCACCGGACCTACCCCCACTTAACCGGCGGGATGCCACCAAGCCGAATGCGGCCGTGCCGACGCTCTTGCGGGAGGTTTGCCGTTGCCGGTCGCCCACCACGCCCGTCAGATTGTGTAGTCATCGCGCAGCACAACAGGCAGCGGCGCGGGGCGTGCAGCACCGTTCAGAAACAGCACGAAATGCGTGGCACCACCGAAAGGTGCCCCCTCGTTGACTTGGAACTCACCCCACCCAGGGTCACCGAACACCGACTGCGCCCACGCGGCCACCTCCACCGCGTTCAGCGCCACCGGGGCGCGCGTGCGGACGTGATGAGCGCTCACCGACACCCGCACCTCCGTGCCGCCCGCAGGAAACTGACCCGGGCACGCGGCCTCGGCACTCTGGTGGCTGGCCAGCACAAGAACCTCCGCGTCCCGATTCGTCATCGACCGGGCTTCCAACGACGGCGGGCGGCGCTCACTGACGAACTCGCCGCGTTCACTCCACAGCTTGCGGTCAAGGGAACGCAGGGCACGACGGTGCACCACCCGAATTTGCGCCGCCAGCTCCCTGCTGGCCGTCAGGCCGCCCCCGACTTCCCCGGTCATCACGCCACCCGGGCCGGACGGTGTCCGCGCCTGCGATCGACGGAGCGCAGTTGCGCGTCGGTCAGCGGCGCCCCGGTGTACCCGTATGCGGTTGCGGCCCACACCACGCTTTGTGGTCCCTCCCCGATTCCACCCCTGTGCGGGTAAAACCGGGCAAGCAGCTCTCGGCAGCTCTGCAGGACGGGGCAGCAGCGGCACTCGGCCTGCGCCCGCACCCACTCCGGGTAGGTACCCACGTCCAGGTCCCAGCGCCCGGGCGCGAGCTGGCAGGCGGTGATCAACGCCCCTGCACCGGTCCGTGGTGGCGGCCTGCAGCGACGGGAAAGTCATCGGCCACCAACGCGGCGAGGTCAACGAACGCGTCGCGGGCTGCCCTGCTCATCCGTTCGAGGTCGACCTCGGAACCCTCGGCCAGGTGCGCGTCGAACGGGATCACTTGCACGGCCCGCACCACGTCAGCGAAGTGCTCGACCAGCTGGGACACTCTCACCCCACTGGAACCCGGGCGGGATGCGGAGATGACAACCACTGTGCGTTCCACCAGGTGGCCATACCCCTGCGCTGTCAGCCAGTTCAGGGTGGCATCAGCCGACTGCGCACCGTCCAAGGCCGGGGAGGACACCAACACCAATGCGTCGGCGGTGTCCAGGACACCGCGCATCGCCGAGTGCGTCAACCCGGTGCCACAGTCGGTGAGGATCAGGTTGTAAAAGTTTTCCAGGGTCGCGACCGCAGCACGGTAGTCGTCCTCGGAGAACGCCTCCGCTTTGTGCGGGTCCCGCTCGGAGGCAAGCACTTCCAACCGCGACGGGGCCTGGGAGGTGAACGCCCGGACGTCGGAGTAGCGGTGGATGCGGTCGCGGTCATCGAGCAGGTCCCGCACGGTCGTGGATGTTTGCGACGGGATACGACCACCCAACGTGCCGAGGTCGGGGTTCGCGTCGATGGCCACCACATGATCCCCGCGCAGCGACGCGAACGTAGACCCGAGACTGACGGTGGTGGTGGTTTTACCGACCCCACCCTTCAACGACAGCACGGCGATCTTGTAGTCACCGCGTACCGGCTGGTTCACCCGGTCGATGAGCTGGCGGCGGCGGACGTCCTCCCCCGACTCGCCAGGATTGACTCCCCCGCCCGTCATCCGGTGTATCGCACGGCGCCACCCTGACTGCGGTGGGCGTTTGGTGGGCCGGAACAGCAGGTCCCGGGTGATCTCCCTGTGGTGGTGGGGCTGCGCCTCCGCGGGCGCAGTCACTAGCGGGTGCTGCCGTGCCCCCGTCGGGGCGGCTGGTAGCGGCGGTGGAGGTGCGTTGTTGCTGGATCGGCGCCCTCCGCGTTTTGTGCCCGACTCCGTCTCATCGGTCTGTGCAGCCGGATTTCGCAGCGGTTCAGCGATGTCCGGTTCCGGGGGCGCCGGTGCTGCGGCGGAGGGGGCAACCCGCAACGGCGCACGAGTCGGCTCCTGCAGCGCTGCCGCACCATCGAGGCCAGGTCGCTGCGGCGGCCCATGGAGCGGCGCACTCTGCTGGGGCCGCTGCTGTGGGCCGCGCAGCGGGTCCGCCTGGTGCGGTCGCTGCTGCGGACCCCGCGCGTAGTCGTACTGGTTGTTCTCACTCATAGCGAGCTTGCCCCTCCCGAACGTAGCGCACTGTCAGACCAGGCTAAGCCCTCCGCCCGACACCCGCTGCTCCCCCAACACGCCGGGAACCCACACGCCACGGCACCGTGCAACCGCGCAGACTCCTGCGGTGAGCAGAGAGAGGTGGGGCGCTCGCCGCCCCCACACCCAGGCAGCCTCCGGGGAGGAGTGGCCGAGCTCGGATGGTGCGGGAGTGGGTGGTTGGGTGGTTGGGTGGTGGCGGTGTCTCCCCGACGACCGGCAGATGCCTACCTGCCCACCAAGCGGGCCGCAAGCGGTGAAGCGTGCTTGCCCCCCACCCGCCGCTCAGGTCGAGACGGCACCAGCCGACGGGGAGAAACCACCAAGACCCACCCGTGCGCAGATCGACGAAGAAAACAAACCAAGAACCCAGGTCGCACGTATTGCGTGTCATACACGGCATACGGTAGACTGAGTGTAGATCGGAAAGGCCGGGACCAGCGAAATGGAGCCATCATGACAACGCAGGAGAGCGCCGAGACCCTCGGCGAGGCCGCTGAGCACTACACGCATGGCTTGTTCACCGCGGTCATCGCTACCGGCTCCCCCGCACGGGTCAGCATCGGCCAGTACGCCCCAGGCGACCCCCGTGCACAGGTAGGACCGCACACCCGTTGGCCGTTCCTGCTCCTACGCCTGGGCGGTACCGAGGTGCACATCTACTGCGTCCCGACGAGCACGGGCTTCGTCCTGATCCTGGAAACCCCGGACGGGCTGTCGCGGTGCCTGCCCACCTGGGGTGCACCCGCCACCGGGTTCGGCGGTGCGGCGGTGGCCGTGGCCCGCGAAATCACCACCCAAAGCTCTACCTAATAACACGCCACACGGGGAATACCCGTGGAACACGCTTCACCTGCAATACATGAAGCAACCGGAAGCCCGGCACGCACCCGACGGAGGAACACCATGATCACCCACTATCGCGCCACCATCAGCGTCAGCTATATCGACGCCCCCAACGTCGAGATCGACGCGAAGTACTTCCACGACGCCGTTCGTGAGGCGCTGGGCACCGTCGCCGACTCGCTCACCCACTCCGGGTGCGAGGACGAAACCGTCACCCTCGCGTGCCGCACCTACACCGCCGAGGACGGTGCCTACGCCGAGTTCGCCGCCACCTGGAGCAGCGCAGCAGACACCACCATCACCGTGCAGCCCCGCGACACCGACCGCAACTGAGAGGCAATCCGATGACAACTGACCACAGCACCCAGGACACCGCCACCACCGCGCAGGGCAACCGCCCGCGCCTGTCCCCCATTCGGATCGGCTTCCTCTGCGACGTTCTGGGCACCGCCGTCGAAGGCGGCATCGGCTACTGGTCGCATGTGCTCAGAGGTGAGCGCGGTGTTCCCGCGGGCACCCCCGGCTGGGAAGGCGCCGACATGGCCGCACTCGCCTGGACGTCGGTGACCGTCGTGGACATCGAGGACGACGAGCTCGTGTACACCGTCACCCTCGCCGGGCTGGCACGGGCACTCAACGCGCTGAGCAGAGGTCCCGTCACAAGCATCAGCGACGACGGGCGACGCTCGTTGGCATGGGCCAACCGGCACAACGACGCCGGGGCCGGTGATGCCCCCGACGGCGTGAGCGACATCGACGCCGACCTCGCCGACTGCGCGTTTCAGCTCGCCGCGCTCGGCACCGTCCTCTACGGCTGACAACTTTACTAACCCGCAATACCTGCAATTACCGCAATACCCGTCTTGCACGTTATGTGACCAGGCGTCTGATGACCCGAAGGAGCGCCCCCGATGACACCGACGAGCTTGCCGCGTGAGCACCGCGAAGCCCTCGCCTGCATCGGAGGGTGGGCCATCGCCGACTGCCTCAGCCGGCCCGAGTCCGGAGTCCCGCACCTGCGCCAGTCCATGATGGGCGGTACGCACCTGCAGGGCGAGCAGTGGCCCGAGGGCACCGGCTTCAACTGCGGCCGCACCGGCATCCAGATCGGTGGCCGCCTCACCGGGCAGGGGGCACTGTTCACCATTACCTGGACGGCTCTGGCCGCGTACGCGCGAACCGTGCTCGAGCATCACCGGGTCGTGTTGCGGGAGATCAGGGGGCGCAGCGTGGCGCATCAGCAGAACTCCCCGCAATGGCTGGGGGGAGAACCCGACTGGGTGTTCGATGCCTGGTACCGCGACGTCTATCTCCCCCACATGACCGAGTACCGCGAGATCAGGAAGGCCGAGAAGGACGCGATACGCGCCGCGCTGGGCTTGGATAAGGGAGAGCAACTCGACCTGTTCGGATAACACGTCAAACGCGTGGCAAGTGGCACACACGCAAAACACGCCACACACGTGTGACAATACAGGGGGCGCCCACCGTTTGCACGGGGCGCCACGCGAGGAGGGAAGGCACAGGATGCGGCTGGCCGTAGCGAACCAGAAGGGCGGGGTCACCAAGACGACCAGCTCGGTGGCCCTGGCAGCGGCGTACGCCGCCGGAGGGTGCACGGTGCTGCTGGTGGACCTGGACCCGCAGAAGAACGCCACCACCTGGCTCACCGGCGGTAACCCCGAGCAGGAGTGGAACAACGACGCGATGGCAGTGCTGACCGATCAGGCCGCCATCGCCGATTCCTGGGTGCAGACCACCACACCGGGGGTCGCGCTCATCCCCGGCACCCGGGAGCTGTACGCCGCCGACCGGATGCTCGGCGCCGACCCCGGTTCCGAGCAGGTGCTGCGCGCCGCGCTGGACGGCGGCCCGGATTATGACGTTGTGATCTTCGACTGCCCCGCCGATCTGGGGGTCCTGGTGGTCAGTGCGCTCACCGCCGCCGATCATGTGCTCATCCCCATGCGCCCAGGGCTGTTGGAGCTGGACGCCCTGGAGGAACTGGTGCAGACCGTGGACAAGGTCGCCAAACGGTTGAACCCGAAGCTGGGGGAGTCGGCGCGGTCGGTGATGCTCGCAGCGTTCGTGGCCCGCCAGGTGATCGACCGCGACGTACAGACCAAGCTGCGCACCGAGCGCCCGGACTACCTGATGGACACCGTCATCCCCGCGAGCATCCGGGCGGTGGAGGCGGCCGCGCACCGCGAGCCGCTGCACACCTTCCACCCGGGGCATTCCGTCACCCTCGCCTACGCCGCCGCCGCCGCCGAACTGAGCAGAAGGAGCACCAGATGAGCAAGAGCGGGTTGCCGAACAACCAGAAGCTCAGCGGTCCACGGCCGGCCCGGGCACCGGAGATCATCCCCACGACCGAGCCCGACCCACCGGTGGCACCGGCCGACGGGGAGCAGCGGCGCGGTGCGCCACCGCGCAAGGGCGGCAAGCGGGTGCCCGGGGACAAACAGCAGTCCACGGTGTACCTCATCACCACGGTGATGGAGGAAGCCAAGAACGCGGCGCAGGCGCTGCTGAGCACCCCAGGTGCCCCCAACGGTTACTCCGACCTCGTGAACCAGGCCATCGAGGAGAAAGTCGCCCGCCTGCAGGAGGAGTTCCACCGCGGTAAGCCGTTTCCGCCGCGCTTCGGTGAGCTGCCCCGTGGCCCGGCGCTGAGCGGATAACGCGGCATGACCAGCCGCTGACGCCGCCAGGACAGATGCCGGGGGGTGGCCACAACATCAGCCAGCGCCATCGCGGCCGCCGAGGATTCGTGGGGGAGTTACCCGGCGACCAGCCCCGAGCATGCCAGGGCACCGCCGGACCCGCGGAAACCAGGAGACCCAAGAAAACAACACCTAGTGTATTGCCCGTATAACACGCAATACACTAGACTAGAGGTAGGTCGAAGGAATACGAGTCCCTACCCAAAAGGAGCCATCATGACCACGACCACCACCGCGGCGGGCACGACGACCGAGGACTTCGACTCGCGCCGCATCACCACCGAGTGGGCGGCACCGACCCTGACCACCGGGTGGGCGGGTGCCGAGGGTTACAGCACCGTCGTCCGGGCCAGTACCCGCCACGACCAGAACGGCAAGCGGATTCTGTCCAGCCTCACCGTGGTCGACGTGCGGGTGCGCGATGGGATGTGGTCCGAACGGCACACGCTTTCGGTGAGCCACCGTCTGCACCACGTCGCGCTCGCCCGCTACAGCAAGAACGCGCTCACCGCAGCGCACCATAGCGCGTTGACCGAGCTGTCGGGGCTGCTCGAGGACCGGGGCACGGTCGGAGACAACGAATGGCTGAGCAGTGTCCTCGACGCCATCACGGTGACGCCCGTCCGCGCGGTGTCTGCATGATCTGCCCACCGTGCCGGGTCCAGCACCGCGCCGAGCAGTGCGAGGACACCCAAGCAGGCCGCGAGGGTTGTCCAGCGGTGCTGCTACTGCCAGCACAAGCCCTACCGGCAAGCACCCGAGCGAGCAGGTGGCGGGGCCGGAATGCGACACCGACACCGCAGAGCGACGGGCCGTAACCCGGCGGCGGCACGCGCACCAGGAGGACAACCATGAACGCCGACACCACCGACGACCAGTTGCGCGGGGCACGCGCAGGGGTCCTACCGGCGTCGCTGCGCGCCGCGGGGGAGCAGGCATCGTGAGCAACCCGCACCCCGATGATCCCGTCGACGTGGACGACTTGGTGGACGATCCGCGCACTGACGTTGAGGCCCTGGCTCTGGGGGCGCTGCTGTGGGCACCGGCAGCAGAGGCCCGCCGGGTCACCGCAGTGCTCACCGGCGCGGATTTCGCCCGGCCGATGTACGCCGAGTTGTACGAGGCGATCGCCGCCCAAGTGGGTGCCGGGGCACCCCACGACCCGGCGAGTACCGCCGCCTACCTCGCCCAGGGCGGGAAGACCGCCGGGCACCGGGGGGCGTTGCTGCACCAAGCTCTCACCCAAGCCACCCTGTCCGGGGCGGCCGCCGAGTTCGCCGGGCACTACGCCCGTGCCGTCATCGGGGCGGCCTACCGGCGCAGCTACTACGCCGCCGCCGCTTCTCTCGCCCAGGCTGCCGCGGAACTGCCCGAGCACGAACTGTTCGCACACCTGTTGAGCATCGGCCGCGCGCAACGCGCCGCCAGCCAGCGGCTGAGCGCGGTACGGGTGGGCACAGCAGAGACCCCACTGTCCTGATCACCGGAACACACTGAGCACACCAGTGCACAGCACGAGAGGAGCAGGGAAATGCAGACATACACATTCCGCGCGGTGAGTTGGGACGACGAGGTTGGTGCTGCGCTGGATGATGCGTTGGGGCAGATTGAGGCCAAGGCCCGCGCGGCGGGTGCCGTCCTGACTTCCCTGAGCC
>JAABUO010010243.1_pt1 | contig 10406 bp, 13 predicted proteins | sample 5559291 | NCBI WGS metagenome assembly JAABUO01 (sample SAMN10711878, study PRJNA513372) | rock metagenome | isolation source: Antarctica rocks | place: Antarctica: Victoria Land, Finger Mt sud
GCGAAAAGTCGGACCCGGAGCCTGCGGTGGACTGGGAGGGCCGGAGAAGCGTTGTAGACCGGCAATTCTTGCTCGGCGACTGCCGATACCGAGGTGGTACGCTGCTGATCAAATGGGGAAAGTCGAGGTAAGATATTCCTCGAAAACGTCCCAGGCGGTTCCCCAGAGGTGAACGTAGTGAGCAATCGGCAAATAAAATAGATGTGTCTTGAAAAGGGCCAGCGTGGTGAAAAACGCTACTTGTGTTTCTCCTCGGTATCCCGCTATGATAAAGTCAGTAGACAGACGATCTCTTCTGGGAAGCAAACTGGAAGCCATACCTGGGAAATCATTCGTTACCACCCGGCCCTATCGCGCACCTTTCCCTTCACGAAAAGGTGCATGGCAGGCCTTTCTTCGACAGCAACGGAGAGGCAGAGGCCTTTTTCTCTCCTTGGGGCTGCGAACATGGTGGCGTGTCGGGTGGTTATCAGCATCGACCGCGACGGCACGGCTCACTCGGTCAGCCGCAGATACTGGTAGAGCGTCTCCCGGCTGATCCCGTACGCCCGCGCCACCGCCGCCTTCCCCTCCCCCGCCGCCAGCCGCTGCCGCACTTCCGCCCGTTGCACCGCGTTGAGCGCCTTCTTCCTGCCCCGATACGCCCCCCGCCGCTTCGCCAGCGCGATCCCCTCCCGCTGCCGCTCCCGGATCAGCGCCCGCTCGAACTCGGCAAACGCCCCCATCACCGACAAGAGGAGCGTCGCCATCGGCGCGTCCTCCCCCGTGAAGGTCAGCCCCTCCTTGACGAACTCGACGCGGATGCCCCGCCCGGTGAGTGCGCGCACGATCTGGCGCAAGTCATCGAGATTGCGTGCCAGCCGGTCCATCGAATGCACCACCACCGTATCCCCTTCGCGCGCGAAGCGCAGCAGGGCGTCGAGCTGGGGCCGCGCGACATCCTTGCCCGACGCGCGATCAGTGAAGGTGCGGTCCACGGGGATCTGTTCGAGTTGGCGATCCGGGTTCTGGTCGAGGGTGGAGACCCGGACGTAGCCGATCCGTTGTCCATTCATGGTAATACATCCTCCATCTGTCAAGATAGAGTCTATGATATTCAGGAACGTATGTCAAGAAAGAGGAATTGAGAGTCTATTCTGACGGGAAGAGGATAAGGAGGCTGACGTACGTTTGGGGTAGACCCTAGGTTGACATCCCGCTCCGGAGTATACGCGAGCGACACGATCCACCCCAATCTTACCGTACAACCTTTTTCCTTTCGCCAAACCTTCGCATGGCTGGATAGCCACCACCGGCGCATGAAAATGGGCGTGCGGCGTGCTACCTTGACGGGAATCGCGCATCACCTCCTCAAGGAGGGTACGACCTATACGGATCTGGGCGGAGATTACTTCGACAGGCGAGACCAGCAGGCGGTGGAGCGTCGCCTCGTGCGTCGGTTGGAGGGACTCGGATATAAGGTGTCACTGGAACCGGTCGCGGCGTGAGGGAACTATTTTCAGAGCAACTATTTTCAGAGCACGCTTCCTATTTCATGGTCTCATCTCACCCTCGCATGTCAACTATTTCGTGAATTCAGATCAATAATTACGCATATAACTAAATATTGACTTAATGAATTTTTTCTGCTAGAGTGTGTGTTACTAGCCGTTCCCCTCAGCAATTCTCGGGTCCCATGTGTTCGTTGTGCATCATACGCGTTGCAGGAGGTAAATGATGACGGGCAATCGCAACCACACAACACTGTCTCGCGTCGCTCGATTGGCGACATTCGTTGCAATTGCAGCCACGATCATTGTAATGATACTTCCCTCTACCGTCGTCGAAGCAGCTCCCACACCTCCCTACTACACCTATAGCTTCTACATGACCTCGATCAACACGACGAGTGCATACAACTGGGGGTATTCGCAGGGGATTCACGACTACCGAGACCTCCCTGGTCATCAGGACAGCATGACTATCCTCGACTTCGGGCAACCTGCCATTCAGAACGGTGTCTACGGCGCGTTTATCTTCGATCAAAACGCGGACTTCGTGTCTATATCCGATATTGAGTCCGTCGTCGATGCGTACAGCGACGGGTTCTTCGCGGGACTGAGTGGCAGCGACTCTAACTTGACAGTCGCGATCGGCACGAGCAATCTCGGCCAGCAGGTGAATTATCAGAGTCACGGAGCGGCTTGGGCACAGGCGGTGGATAGCGTGCAGAACTATGTCACGCAAGCCGGATATAGCCAGCGCATCTCGATCGCGGGTGCGGATGATATGGAACTAGATTACAATACATACAACGCCACATTTCCATGGATTCAGGGTTTCGCGTCCGCAAATCCGAACGGGCGTCTCCTGATGGATTACGGGGATTCCGCAGCATGTCCCCAATCCGGGACAACCACTACACCAGGTGCGTGCAATAATGGATGGACGCAACAGACGCTGTGGTATGCCGCCTATTATTATAACTTCGCGTTCCCCACCCCGGAGATCTACACCCCTGACTCGGCGCAGGCGCGGCAATGGCAGCAGATTAGTCTCTGGGGATACTTAACGCAAAGCAATCAGGCGATACGGTTTGTGTCTTCGTTCACGCAATTGGGATCGTGCCAGCAGGGACATTACTGCGCGCCCGGGACGGATAACAGCCCAGACATCGGCTTCTCACAGCTATGGGACGCGATCTACAGTGATTCCCGTACGGCGATCGGGTTCTCCTGGTCCACCGATATCCGCTACGAAACGTGAAAGGATGGAGGTATCGCATGAAATCTATGAGCATTCGTTCTGCCCGAAAATATTTCGCCGTAGCCGTCGCGCTTTTCGGCTGTCTCTTCATCGTCGGGGTCGCACACGCAGTCGGGCCAAACAGTGCATCCTCCCCATCCCCGACCGCGACGCCCGGAGCCGGTGTCTCGGCTCCGCACTTCCCGCCAAATCCCTCGGCTGCCCCGACCACCCTCGCATCGGGGCCTGCGCTCCCCGCCGAGAGGCAGGCGGTGCTCGACCGCCGGGCAACCGAAATCGCCGCCCCTCCGAAGGTGGTACCGGCGATCAAGGGCCCACCGGCGGAATCGACGAGGCCAACTTCTACCCCGGCAACGGGTATCCTCGATGTGCAAATCAGCCCGTTCTCCGCCCATGACGCAATCATCACCAATCGGTGGCAGGGCACCGTCGGCGGGGTATTTGTCGTGGTATACGCTGGGCGGCTTACGCAAACGCCAGACCAAGGTCTCGTCGCGGTTTCTCTCGGCGAGCCGGGCCAACCGAACTTCTCTCTCCAACAGTACCCTACCCCGACGAAATCGGGCTCCGTGCATATCACCAGCGCGAACGGATCGCTCCTGACGCTCGTTTCGGACAAAGGCCAGACGTTCGTCTTCGATGTGGGGGCGCACCTCTTCAAGTAGAGACGGTAGTGATGCCCACGCGGGGGATACGGACACATACGGGCGGGTCGATGATCGACCCGCCCTTCTTTTCCCAGTCGTGGCGCTCGTCGCGATACGCTGCCTGAAACGGCGACTGGGCGATGTCGTGTATCGCCTGCTGCGTATCTGTTCAGGGTTAGAGGGAAACGAGGAGGGCGCGGCAGGCAAGGAAGGGATTGATGTCTATGCGCCGCCACGTCCCGAACAATGAGGCGAGCGTCGTCTTCGTCTCGCTCCCCGCCGGTGAGCGCGTTCCGCCACTGATCTTCCGGCTTGTCACGAGGTGCCGTAATGCCCGCTCCGCTGCGTTGTTGTCCGGCGGTACGTCCGGTTCGCGCACGAAGACGAACAACTCATGCATCTGCCCAGAGATACGGTATTGGCTGTCAAGCCACAGCGTGCGTTGGGAGATGCCGGAGGGGGTCAAAGTGTTGTCGCTTCGTCACCAGCGCCCATGCCAGATGCAGCAGCTTGCGTGCGGCGGCGCACCGGGCCACCTTCACCGGCTTGCCCGCCTCCCGTAATCGCTGGTAAAACGTGCGCAGCATCGGGTTGAATCGCACCGCCGACAGCGTGGCGAGGGACGCCGCCGTGCGCAATCGTCCGTTGCCACTGTGCCCAATCTGCATCTTCCCCCGCACACTCGTGCCCGACTGGCGCGGTACCGGTGCCAGTCCCGCATATGCCGCCACGGCTTCGGGGGTTTCGCCCACCGTAAAGTTCATGGTAGCGATCAGCAACCACGCGGCAGTGAGCAGACCGATCCCCGGCGCACTCGTCAAATACCCCAACGACTCCGCCCACTCACTCGCCCCCAGCACTGCCGCGATCTCCCCTTCGAGCACCGCACTGCGTGCGTCCATCTCCGCAATCACCGCCGTCAACTGCTCTGCCGCTCCCGCGACGACCACGGGCCATTGCGTCAGGGCGTGCTGCTGATTGCGCGCTTGCTGCCGTATCGTCACCAGTCCATCGCGTACGAGCAACCGCTGGCCGGGTGCCCATTGGGCAGCATCGTGGTAGACGGCAGGCGGGGGCGTCCAGACCGGGGGACGCAACACGGCGGCAAGGCGGCACAAGTCCTGGGCGTCAAGGACATCGGTCTTTGCACGGCGCAATTGCGCTTTGGCGAAGTGGTGCGCTTGCAACGGGTTGATCACACTGACCCGATAGCCTGCGGTATGCAGGGCCACGGCAAGGGCAACCCAAGACGAACCGGTTGCTTCCAGCACGACAAGGGTGTCGACAGGGGTCACGGTGGTGGCGGCAAGCTGGGTCTGCAATGCGGCGAAACCATGCGGAGTTTGGGTGTAGGTGTGCGCCGGGCTGACCGGGGTATCGGTGTGCGACCAAGCGGCGGTAAAGGTGGCGGCAGCGCTATCGATGCCCACAAACAGGTGCGCACCCACGGGGTCAGAACCCATGCCGTTCCTCCTTGCCAAGCAGTGTGCCAGGAAAACCCGCAACGGAATCCGTCTTGCCTCGTGATGCGTGGTCGGTGCCACTCGATACGGTGCAGACTCTGCCGTTGTCAGAGAAGGGGGAACAATCTTTGGGACGCAGTCAGTGCTGCTTGGGCACCCGCGTTCTCACCCTTCTCTGTCTTCCTCTCCTAATATACGAGGGCACCCGTTCGCCATCCGCTGGCTCAACACCCGCTGCGGCACCCGCGCCTCGGTGTACGGTGCGTAGATCGCCTGCAACTCCCGCATGAAGACCCGCTCTGCCTGCCGCCGCGCCACTCCCCCCTCCGCCGCGTGTTCCTGCTTCCACGTCACCGCCCGCCGGTAGAGATCATGGATCCCCGCTGCCCACGTCTGCACATCGGCATCTTTCTCCTGCGCCACCCGCAGGTCGTGGACGTCCCTGAGTAAATGTGCCCAGCATTTCTGCTTTACCCCCGGATAATGCTGATAGCCGACATAAAAGTCGCTCACCAGCACCCCGGCGAACTCGTCGCCCAGCACCGCGTCCACCATCGCCCCACCCCGACTGGAAGCATTTGCGGCGGGCGGCGGCCACGCGACTCTTTCGGGCTTCGTGAGTGCCGGGACGCAGTGGCCCCGGCGCGGGGCGATGTGGTGGGCGTTCACGCCCGGGCACGCAATGGAGCTCGTCAGTCTCAAACATATCCCAAGAGAACACACACTCCCCGATACCACTCCCGCTGCTATCCCCCCTGCGCGCCGTGCGTCGTCGTGGGGAGATGCGCAGCACGCACGGGCGGCACGCCGCGCTGGGCGACGCGCACGAGGTCCAGCCCCGCCGCCACCGTCCGCATCGGCGCGTCCCCGTCGACGGGACCCGCGAGCAGCACGACACCGACCAACGCGGCTGCGCCACTCGCGTCCACCAGCTGCCGCACGCCCGAACTGCCCGTTGTCCGGAAGATTCAAGACCGCGATGAACGCCCCGAGGTGCGGGTTGGCTGCTGTGCGCGCGGGCTTGTCCGAGCGTCTCCGTCCATGCTACCCCCGACCACACGCGCAGCTGCGTGGGGGTGAGGGGACGGAGCGGTGTGACACCCTGCTCGGCATTGGAGAGGAAATCCGCGCGTGTGGGTGCGTGGGTCCGCACAAGACGGGAGCGGCGGCGCACAGGGAGATCGCTCACCAACCGCCCCCATATCCGCGCGCCCCCCCCCGGCGCTCCCGCACACACCTGGCCGACCGTGCGCGATCGTCGTAGCGTGGGGGGCACTCACAGGCGCGGCAAGAGGCCTGTAAATCACCAATCTCCGTCTCCGCCATAGAGGCTCCGGGATATGTCTCGTCGCTCCCTGGTGCTCCCTCCCTAGGGGCTTCCCGCAGCCCCAAGCGGTCGGTCAGCACTGCCAGCATATAGGGCATCTTGTTCACTCCCTGCTCGTCGCGCTTCTTGATCGCTGATGTGCGCGCCTGCGTCATCGCTCGCGCGCTGTAGACCGCCGCGACGAACTCCTCCCATGCCGCCCCCGATTGCCGGTAGAGATTGAGCGCCCGACTCGTCGTGCTGCCAATGGTGGCCCGGTCCCCCAGCTCGCGGCGGAAATCGCCAATCAGCACCAGGATGGCGTCGCGAACGGGATCGGACGGTGTCACCGAACGTGGGGCGGGGTGAGACGAGGAAACGGGCGCGGCGACCGATCGCGCGGTGGGGACGGGCAGCGTTTGCTCAACAAGATGCAAGGGGGAGGGGTCATTCGAATATTCGAATCCTCCCTCGTCTTCTTCGATTCTTTGTTCTTCTACTGAGAACCCGGTTTCGCCGGGGTCTTGATCCCGCTCTTGCCGGGGTCTGCTCGGTGCAGTGACGAGGAGGCGGTAGGTGTTGACGAGACCACGCCCGCGGCGGGTCTGCTCGACGAGGCCCGCCGCCACGAGCTCGTGCATCACGCGGCGCACCAAGTCCTCGCCGGCGTCCATCAGGGTGCAGAGGCGCGCGTAGCCAACGCGGACGACATAGCCGGTGCGGGGGCGGGCATGCTGGAGGAGGAGAGTGTAGAGGAAACGGGCGTCGCGGGAGAGGGCGGTGTCCATCAGCACCGCATTGGGGACCTGGGTGAAGCCGATCACGGTGAGCGAAGAGGCGGGAAACGATGAGGGAACGAGGGCAGCAACCATACCGGTGCTCCTGTCAGCGGTCCGCGTGGTCGCCGGGTTTCTGGCACCATGGTGGTGCCACCCGTTGACAAAGCGCACCCACATAAGGTACGGTGTGCCCAACCAATACGGGGTGTCACCGCACCTGCCACTAGCCGCCAGCGAATTGCGAGTTCGCGAGGCGGCTAAACTTTTGTCCGCCGGGTTTACCCGACGCTTGACGTCCATGCCCTTCATGATCCGGGTAGGCGTACGTTCAAACTATCATAGCGGTTGAATTGGCGAAACTCAACCATACTGAGACACGGGATGGTTTACATATGTTTGTCCTGTCTGGTGGCATAAAAATCTTCGCATCCGCCGCGAACGTCAGGCTGTGTCCCCTGGCCAGGCAGCATTCGCTGCGCCGTCTCGACGATCCGGCGCGTCATTTTCTTGCCATCAGCGCGTCAGATATGTGTAAACCTACCTCTGTCTGAGTCTGAAACTCAACCTCAGTTTCAGTATTATGTCGAATTGCATTTTGCGCTCGTCATTCACCGTTCCTCGTTGAGGTCGAGCCCAAGGAGAACACGCCACCACGACCGCCGCTGTGGGCCTTGTGTACCCTTCCCTGTGGAATGTGGGGCGTGCGGGGGGAATGCACTCTCTCTGACCAAATCAACGCGCTCTTGCGGCTCTTGATGCGTTTGCACCATCTCGAAGGCCTTGATGTAAGCAGCAAGATCGTTTGCCTCCGCGTGCGCCTCTGCACATTCGCGCTCGGCTTCCATGCGCTGCTGGTGCTCATGCCGAAGGTCCGCAGTCAGTTCGCCATTCTCGCGCGCCAGCGTTTCGATCCGTGCGGCGAGCGGGGCGATCCATTCCTGCATCACGGCATCAAACTGGCTCCGAGGAGATGTGGTAAGGGGCGGAACCGACGGGGCGGCCCCGTTCCGGTTCCCCTGTTCCGGTTCCGGGCGGCCCCGTTCCGGTTCCGCTACTGGTTCCGGCCCCAGGCGGACATGCCACGCGCCATCGATCATCGTCCCTCTGAGCGTGCCGGAGGCGATCCGTTTCCGTACCGCGCGTCCGCTGATGCCCAATCGCCGTGCGGCTTCGGAGGCCGAGATAAGACCTGTTTCCATTGGGGACTCGGGTTCCAGTTCCGGGACCGCCCGTTCCGGTTCCGCTGCGATGCGCATCTCTCTCAACCCTCCACGAAGATGTACGTACACCCGCGTAGAGTGGCAGAAAAAGAGCGTTGCCGCAAGGGGCATGCGCCACATGGAACTGTATCGCTGCCATCTTGGGGAACGTCGAGGCCTCTTCCTGACCCCTCACTTTCGTCGCTGGCGAGGCGGTGAATGGTAGTGCAAGCCCGGAATCCCATCTCACAATCAACGTCTCGTGACCGTCCTGAACGGGTGGGTTCGAGACATTGACGACCGCCTTCGCGTTGTGCCTGCTGTCTGGACATGCCCATCGCTCGCGATTCTCTTGACAATAATATGCAGATATGTCATAATCACATTATGACATGGAATATTGAAGTGACCGACCAATTCAGGGATTGGTACGACAACCTCGATGTGGTGGACAGCGACGCGGTGACGGAGGCGGTCAACCTACTTGAACGGCAGGGACCGACGCTCAAACGTCCGCTGGTCGGGGAGGTTCAGTCCTCACAGCATAAGAACATGAAGGAATTACGCGTCATGGTGAAGGAGATTCGCATCCTCTTCGCCTTCGATCCCCGACGGACGGGCCTCCTGCTCATCGGGGGCGACAAGACAGGCGATTGGGATCGCTGGTACGAGGGAGCAATCCCGGTCGCAGACGCGCTCTACGATGCACATTTGCGGGAGATTGCCCCGGAGAAGAAAGGTAGGAAGAAAGCGTGACACACAAATGGCAGGACATTCGCAAGAGTGACGACGGCGATCCTGAGCGACGCAGGCGGCGCGAGCGATATCGCGTACAGATGGAGGTCATGGCCGCGCTCGGACGATTGCAGGAGATGCGTCAGGAACTCGCGATCACCCAGGAACAGGTGGCGAAAATGATGGGTGTCACCCAGACGACCGTCTCCGATTTCGAGCGCAGCCACGACCCGCGTCTCTCGACATTGATCGAGTACGCCGGCGTGATGCTCGCAAAGGGCGGGAACGTAAAGATGAGTCTCACCGTCAATGACGAGGAGCTCGAGTTTATCTCCTAGCCCTCTGGGATATCGCGTTGCTACGGTTGAGGGCCGCAACCTGCCGTCGCTCTACCTGCTCATCAATATAGGCGCGCTGTCCAAACCTAGAGGAAGTCGCGTCTGCCAACAGCTTCACCGAGGAAGAGATTGCCCTGGCTCTCGGGCAGCGGTGAGTAACGCGTCTCCACTCGCTCCCATCCGTACGCTGACCGGGCCTCGGTCATTCGCGGTCGCGCCGCGTCATCCTCCCGATCATCACGGGATCACGCCCGGTGAGGATGGATCCGCGTCCGTGGGTGGCGGCGCATCGGCGAGCCACGTCCGGGCAATCGCCTCGCGCATCAGATCGTCCAGCGGGCGGTTGAGCCGTTGCGCCACCGCCGCCAGCTTGGTGAGGGTCTCCGGCGGCAGCGGCAGCCCGTAGACCAGCTCCTGCGCCCGCACCGCTGCCACCGTGCCGTGTGGCTGGTTGATCGCCATCCCCTGCCGACGCGGGGAGGGCGGCGGGAGGGGCGGCAGCGGCTTGTCCGGCCGCATGATCGCCGCCATCGTCTGCGTGCGCACCTGATCCATGCCCACGCCAATGCTCTCTAATACTCCCGCCGCGATCCCCTCCCCCTCGCGCACCAGCCCCAGCAGCAGATGCTCCGTGCCGATCTCCTTGCTCTTTAGCCGCCGCGCCTCGTCCATCGCCAGCTCGATCACCTGCTTGGTGCGCGGCGTCAGCCCCGGATCGCTGGTCACGGTGCCGTCGCCCCGGCCGATGATGAACGCGACGGCGGAGCGCACCTTCGGAAGTTCCACGCCCAGGTTGGTGAGGACGCGGGCAGCGATGCCGTCGCCTTCCCGCACGAGACCGAGCAGGAGGTGCTCGGTGCCGATGTAGGTGTGGTTGAAGCGCCGGGCTTCCTCCTGGGCAAGGGTGAAAGCGCGGCGCGCCTCTGTGGTGAATCGCTCGAAGCGATCCCCCTGCGACTCCGTCCGGCGACGGTGGAACCAGCCACGCCGTTTGGCCATCATCTGATCCTTTCCTGCCCGCCGCACCGCTGCGCGCCGCGAATCGTCCACCGGCAGTATGGCACGCTTGACGGAATTACACAGCGGCGTGGGGGCGCGGAAATCCCAGCGCCGACCCTGTCGTAGCCCGCTGCCGTGGGGGGTGTGGTCGCGCGCGGGTGGCAGGGAGCAAGGCGTGTTTTCGTTGCACTCAAA
>JAABUO010010244.1_pt1 | contig 10405 bp, 10 predicted proteins | sample 5559291 | NCBI WGS metagenome assembly JAABUO01 (sample SAMN10711878, study PRJNA513372) | rock metagenome | isolation source: Antarctica rocks | place: Antarctica: Victoria Land, Finger Mt sud
TGCCAGAAGCTTTCGGAGATGTACCGGATACAGCGCCTGGATCCGTGGAATCCGACATAGGCGAGGATGCTGTGGGACTCAAAGATCCAGTAGCGGTGGGATAGGTCCCGCTTCCAGTGCCAGTGGGGCCGCCAAATCCAGTACTAAAAGAGTATGGATAAGGGGAGAGCGTTTCGTTGGCACATCGAGGATGAATCTGAGCATGCCGGAGCGCTGTCGATACGTTAGCAAAGCCAAGTATGGACGAAAGAGCTGTGCTGAAGCATATTAAAGCATATAAACTCCTGCTCGTTTAGTGGTTCCCATGTCCAGGTAGAGAATGCAAATGAACAATTCTCCCAATACCATATTAAATAAAGCTTTGAGCCTCAGAGATGATGACAGATTCCCCAGTTCTTTTTCAGTGATAAGGAGACCGAAGGAAATCTACAACCCACCAGGAACAGGCTCGCCTATGGCGAGAGTAATAAGCCTGCCAAAGACGATAATCCTCATTACGTGCATTTTGAGCGGGCGGAGGTCTCAAATGTATAGCTAACGAAAGACAGAATTCCAGACTCGGGGAGCAACAAGAACAGGCTTTGGACAAAGAGAGGAGAACACCATCAGAACATCAACGGAAAGCAGTTCTTATACGGCCTGAGCTTGCAAGAGCCGGCACAGAATAGAAGATTCTTGTGGTGCCCCCCATGAGCAAAGATCAGCTCGAAGAGATAGTGCGCATCTGCCATGAAAGCAAGGTCCCCCAGGGAGAGATCCATGCATTTGCACTCGAGGCTGGTGACTCAAGGCTTTGACATCCCTGGTTTTTGGAAAAGCCTAAGGCAGGCGGGAAGAAATGCATGAGAATGGGTAACATGCAGTGAAGGGATCCACAGTGATATGTGGATCGCACTTTTTCTGTCATGAAAAGCACAAAAGCATGACTTCAGGTCATGTGACCAGGAAATCACATAGGCGGACAAAATTCTGCGAGACGCTGAAACCAAGTGTAGTTGTGGGGATCTCGACCATTTGGGTTAGGTCTTTCACATTTTGACATCTTTATTAGATAAGTGGAATGTTGCAAAGTAAACAGCCGGTTTTCCCTGGAGCAGCTCGGCCGTGGCTGGCATAAGCCGGCAAGGGCTAGACGCCAAGCAGACGGAGATGCACAACAGGAAGAGTGCAGAGAATGTGAGAGAAATGGTACTTTCTCAAGTACTTCTGACAGCCATGCAAGGCTGGAGGCAGGCTATCGAGTGTGCCTGACACACTGACAGTAGTGTCAGGAGCGTCTTGTCAAGCAAGTTTGCCAGAATTGTTAGCTTTCAACTGCAATGAAATGAATCTTTCGAGGATCGGAAATGGCTTTTTGTCAGTGAATTGAAAAGACGAACTGGACATTTCGGGAGTCAATCAAATATTTCCCTCGAAAGCCGATACAAAGCAGATGTAGACAGCCATATGCAGCTTCCTTGCTCCAAGATGGGAGATCCTAGATTTTGTGATACCGCTTGCACATCCGAAATCGACCGCCCAAGCCGATTTGATTCGACCATCCCGGTCACGACCGTCAAGCTGGTATTCTCTGAGGGTCGATTGCATCAGCTCATTATTCGAATTGGTCTGTTGTACCACCATACCGTCAAAATGAGGCTATTAGCGACATTCTATCGTACTGTGCCCAACTTCCTCCCTATGTACTATTAATTACCATTTGAGAATATCTGCAGAATTGAGGTAGCTCTGAAAGCAAGGGTCAGGGCTTAGAACTAACTCCTTTTGGGGATTACAATGAGCACGCATACTCGTATTGTCAACGGGTCGACGCAGTAAGCCCTTTTTGAGTCTCGACTGGAATATCACCGTTTCTCCTGGACATCGAGCAACACTCGCGCGATATCCACTAGATCATGCGGAGGGAGCCTTGATGGGTGCTACCAGAGTGGGTTTCATGATGCGCATGTAGTGTAGTAGTCATCAAGTAGTCCAACGATACTTCCCCCAGGGGTCCCTCGTCGATGCCAACGCAAGCAAGCCCAGGGCGGTGTCTGATATCGGTAAGCCAAAGAAGCCTCTGAAGCCGTTAAGTTCTAAATCTACGGCAAGCTACGTCTCCGTATTTGCTCTTTTGATATCAGGTCATCTTGGGAAGGGCTGTGATCTAGACGGGATCCCGCGATGTGGTTCGTATCTCCCATGGTCACTCTCGTCGTGTAGCTTAATTGATAAGCCAGAGGTTTCCAACATTACGCTGGAGCAAACAGCGCCAGCCTTCCAATTTTGACTCGCTATGACCCTGGAGATACCTTGACTGTGAAGGCCGTGGAAGGGCCAGTGGCCGGGTTCCGGCTTCGGTAAGTTCGGGGGAATACTGTAGGGAGGGGTTTAAGGATGTTTGTTTCGTTAGAATGTCGAAGAGGTACCGAAGATCTTGCTTTTGTGCTTCAGCTAGAGCTATGCTGAGCCAACCCCCTTCCTTCAACGTAGCTTGGGCACCACTCATGCGCACGAACTATCCCTCACTCAGCCTCTTCTATGTATAATACTTCTCCAAACTCTCCATCTCTCTCGGTACTCCACCAAAAATCACTGCTCCATCGTAATCGCCAACCCCTCCCAAAATTGACACCTCGCCTTCTGATCCTCTGCCACGCTCTCCATCCCTGCTTTCCCTGCCCCCTCAATCAACAACCTTCTCTGGTTCTGCGGTATTCCGACCGTCTCCCACGTCGGCGCTCCCGCCTCCTTGTATGTGTTCGGATTCAGCGCAAGCACAAAGCTAAGCCAGTAGTCCATCACGAGTGGGACATCTGGCGCGTTGGTGGTTTGATAAGCGGACTCAATGCCGCCAGCGTTACTATTAACGCCCCATACGGCGGGCACTTCGAAGGTGTGGGGCACGCCGAGACCTTGGGCGATGTTGGCGGGATCGACGACGTTGTAGCGGTAGGACCAGGTGGATTTGGATTCGCCGTAGTGGGCGAAGCTACGGGTGATGAGGAGGCCGGGACAGTTGAAGGTGGTTTCGCCGTAGGCGTTGTAGGCGGCGTGGAAGTAGGTGTTGTGTGCTGGCACAGGAGGGTTTTGGCTCAATGGATATTGCTGGTTGATAGCGTCGGTGTTGGCGTTGGAGAGTTTTGGGTAGTTGTTTTGCATGAAGGTTGAGATGTCTTGGGGGCTAGCGGCGTTGACGGCAAAGTAGGAGCCTTCGTCGTTGTCGTTACTGCCGTGTACGGTTAGAATTTGGGGTTTCCCTATGTTTGTCCTGGCTTGAAACTTACCCAAAGATGATGGGTACTTTGATGAATTTTCCTTGCTCAAACAGCTTGTAAGGATAGTCACGTATGTAGTCTCCATCGATGCAGGGAGAGTACGGGAATATTGGATTACCGGGACGCCCTGGATACGGAAAGGCGGAGTTGGCTTCTTGCAAGGTTGCAGAATCCTTGGACCTCAGGCAAGCAAGTTGGTCTCCAGTGGAACATCCAGCAGCGTTGGCATAATCAGTGAATTGGACCTCGAGCTCGGCTACCTTTGATTGCGTAGGAAAGAACACGGACTCTCCTACGGCACCAACGAAAAGCTTATCATTACGTCCACCGTATGCAATGAGCTGCATGGCAATAGAACCTGCTCCGGCAGAGGCACCGATAACCACAACATGTTCGGGATCGCCACCAAACTTATCGTCATGTTAGAATCTCCACCTCAAAGTACAGCTGAAAGCCACTTACTTTGCTAATGTGTTTCTGTACCCACTGCAATGCTTTCCTCTGATCTAACAGACCGGCGTTCAAATCTCCATTTTTTCTGACCTTTTCGCCCGCCAAGAATCCAAATGGTCCAACTCGGTAGTTGAAGTTGACAACAACGACATTGCCTCCGGACGAATTGACAAGGTTGGTGCCATTGTAATTCGGATTTGAATTTCCAGTGTAGCCTCCACCTTGAATCCAGAAGAAGACTGGGAGCTTTGATTTTTCCGTCGCATTCGAAGGCGCGTAGACGTCCATAAACAGGCAATCTTCTGATTGTCCTCTATTGAGACCCACACCTACAGAATAGCACAATGGTCCATGCTGTCATGACTAGGTCAGTACCTATGCCAATTTCAAACGGGAAGAAGACTTCACGCACGTGAGAAGCGTCCTGGGTGGTTCCATTGCGTGGAGGAACCACTGGTGCACGGAAACGCAAATCGCCTAAAGGAGCAGCGGCGAATCGTAACCCAAGGTATTGGTTCACTCCTGCTGCTAGTTGTACACCCCGATATTTGGTGTATCCAAGGTCCACGAGCGTGTCGATCTTCTTGCCTCCTTTATGGTTGTCCTGGTTGTCGCCATTGCTATTGTTATCCTCGCCATTGTTCGTCGGGGCAGCAGCCGCTGCAACGACCACCAGCGCCGAGAGAGAAAGGCCAGAGAAGCGCATCTTGGCTGCCAGTGTTTGAGAGCTCTGCCAGCTGCAAGATCACCAGCTCCATCTTGCTTATATGTATGCTGATCCTTAAGTCGACACTGGCAGGCCGAGCAGGCTAGAGCCCTTTCCGCCGAAGTGTTGCCTCAAAGCTATTGATCACGGAGGTGATTTAAGATTCAAGACCATGCTAATGCCGGCTGGGACACGGTAACGACCATCGACATCAAAACAGTCATTCTCCTCTTCTTTGCGGGTACGATGAGAGCAGTTCATGGTCGGCCTGCTGACACGTAAGCACCTACTCTTATGGGCAAGGTATCGCCATGGCAGTGCGGGGACGAGTGCCGTATGTTGTGCGCATTGGGGATTGATGATCAGCCTATCTTAGGTACCCCTCAATCTGAAATGGAAGATACTCATACGGCGGAGCAGTTGTTGCCGATCTCCGGGTCGGGTCAACGTGAACCTGCCGTCCAGCTTCGCAGCTTGTATCGTAACTGACTCAGAACGAGCTTAGAACTAGCAACCATCTATCAACATTATTGCCCTTCAGTTTCCGAGCGCAAGCGACATATTGACTGTGTTGATTCGTCCTTTCAACCTCTCATCCCGTCCTGAGCATCACTTCTCCACCTTTAAATCTTGTCACACAAGCTGCTTGACCCAACAAGTCCTATCACTGTGGGTTTCACCAAATCGCTCGTGAGGCTGTCAGGCTATATCGATATGACAATCGGGAAGTGCTGAACTCTGGGACAACTCTGGGACAACCCTGATATTGACGGCCCTGATCGCCCATCTGCCTTTGGCCATAGTACTTCTCTTGCAGTCCGTGTCTATATTTACACTAGCCCCCATCCATTATCCTCTAAAAGGATATGTCTCTTTCGTTGTTGCTAGAGGCGCCTCAATGAAAAGATTGCTTACAATTTTCTAAACCGGTTCTTCCTGTAGTTTCTATTCCGTCCCTGTCTCGAGAATAACTATACATACTTTTCTATATAGCCAATGAATATCTACCTTTACTATATGATATAACCAGTTGAGCCTTTATCATCTTGTGAAAATGATCTTCTTAAACCTATCCGTGACTGCTGCTACGCTATTCACGTCATTCGTCGTCGCCGATGCAGCGGTCAGTAAGTCACTCACATATACATCAATTCATCTCCCAATAGTCTAATCAAGTCCTAACCAGTAACCATCAACAGCCAGCCCAAACAGACAATCACCTCCTTCGGCGCGTCAGGAGCATGGTGGCCCAACGACCTCATCCACTTCCCCCAAAACCAGCAGATGCACCTCAGCGACTTACTCTTCTCCGAACAGGGCCTCTATCTCAGCTCCTACCGCTACAACATGGGCGGCGATGGCGGCAAAGACAAAAAAGAAGTTACGACGCCCGGCTCAAGGGTCGAGTCTTTTATGAAGACGGATGGAACCTATGATTTCTCGAGGGACTATACAGGTATTACTTTCCTGAAGGTGGCGCAGAGCTATAGCGTGCCTTACATCACCTTCTTCGTTAATGCTGCGCCGTCCCATATCGCAGGCAACGGGCAGGCGTGTGGCTGGGATATGACAAAAGCGAAGATTTCGGCGTTTGCGGACTATATTCAAAAAGTTCTTTCGTATTGGATTAGCAATGGGATTCAGATAAAGTACATTTCGCCGATGAACGAACCGGATAACTTGCGAAAGACCTGTGAGCAGGAAGGCATGACCGTCAACGAACACCTCCGCCCCTCCGTCTTCGGCGCTATCAAATCCGCCCAAAAGAACACCGCCTCTGCCGCCGTCTCCATCATCGGCGACGAAACAAGCCAGATCACCACCCAAGCCCTCTCCGAAGACCCCTCCTGGCTCCCCGAGAGCATGCCCTACCTCTCCAACATCGCCGTCCACAACTACGACTACCCCAGCGATTGGTCCCTTGTGGCCTACTACAAACAAATCCTCTCCCTCACGAACAACAAACCCCCGCCGATCAAATTCACCGAAACCTGCTGCTCCACGCGCTCCGGCTACGGGTCGGGCGTCTATGGCCAGCAGTACGATCCCACCATGGCCAATGCGTTTGATTGTCGCACGGTACGTATGGCAGTACCTCACGCTCGTCAACGCCGAGTCCTTTGACTGGTGGACCGCTGTCACGAATCTGCCGTGCTCGCCAAAGGACAACCCGGCCTGCGCGACAGCTGTCAACAACACCGCGGGGTTTAATTCGGCCCTCTTCTACATCGACGGCGATTACAACCGCACCCAAGATTTCAACATCTACCCTACCAAGCGTGCCTTCGCCGTCAAGCATTTCAGCTACTTTATCCGCCCCGGATCGGTGCGGTATGACGTTTCGACGGAGCAGCTGCCTGCGGGCGTTGAGGCGCTGGCGACTGTGGGTTCGGCACAACAGAGCCAGAAACCGTTGTGGAACGTGCTGTTCATGAACGATCAAACGAGCCCGCAGGATGTCGTGGCGAAACTTCCCGGCAAGAACGGGCGTGTGAGCAATGCGGTCAAGACGGATCCAATGAATGACTGGAAGGAGGTGGCGCCTTTGCCGAATTTGAATGCGGATGGGCAGTCGGTGAATGTGACGCTGGCGGGGCAGTCGATGCTTTCGATGCAGTTTACTGTTGATGTATAGATTGGGTATCCCTCCCCAGGGGATGGGAAAGGCGATTGGGGTTTTCGAGATGTTTATGTGGTAGAAAAGGTATCGAATCGAATGGTCTAGATATGATTTCGAGAAGAACAGGTAGTGAAGTTGGTGAGTGTGAGTCGGACCGCTCGGGTTTTTGGGAGGCATCGGATGTTGCGCGGGTGCGTGGATGGTGCTCACGGTGGGTGACCCAATCGTATCGGGTGATTGGTTGCGGGTTGGGGTAAACAGCTCCTGCCTTTCTAGCGATTTAAAAAGCGGTCCTTATAGAATTGGGCATCGAGATTATTCGTTGTTCAACATAGGCAGTTTTGTCTTTCTTGGGCGCCAGGTGCGAGACTGCTGTTCACCAAGTCTGTAAAATATTTAAGCACAAGATGGAAAGTATGCTATATGACGCAAGCGAGTTTGGAGTAGAGATGTGGAAGAGGTACTTTATAAATGAAAACTCGACGTTCCGATACTGTTTTGACGCCGGAAATTATTGATGGGTTGAAGGTATACAAGTCCTACCCAGTAGGTTGAAATCTAATACCTCAAAATCGAAGCCTCGGAACTGTTTGTTATTCGTCTTGAGCTTTTTGGAGATAGTGAGAGGATGACCTGTTCAGATACCCTGAGAAAATTTTGAGCGTAGGATAGAGGGCGCGAAGTATGGCACATGTTCGAGTGAGTAGAGATGTGGGAGAGCTGCGTAAAGAATTTCAAAGTCACAATTTTGACTGCATTGGAGAGTGAGGGCCTGAGGAGATCGGGAGAACTGCCAGGGGTCTCCGTGATGTTCATGGCTATTCAATGGGGGCAATCGTCTCGCGCATTTCGAAACCACTTGGTTGAATCGGAAAGTCTTGCTTTGCACGGCGATGATTCTTTCGCGAGTACAATTGTCTCGTGGACTTGAACTTGGCATTGAGATGGCTGGTATGGTATTCTTTTTGGTAATTTGCGAAAGACTGTGGAGGGTTGTAGAGCAGGCCACAAGGAGCCCGACTACATCGAGTACACTAGTGATTCTCTTGGAGATCCCAACGATGCGATAAATGGTGTAGGAGGGCGAGCATATGTTGATGGAACCATTTCGTATGCGTGATACTGTTCAGTGCGTAGGCATAGAGTGTGACTTCATGCGAAATAACGAGAAACATCCACTCCGAAGAACTAGAGTATCTGTATCGCCGCTGGGTTATGGAACTACCGTAGTAAGATTTGAGAAAGAGGCAGACTGAGTAGGAAAATCACTGTGATCGGGGATGAGAAATGGCTCCAGCAAGAGTTGAAGGACGATGAAACAGTAGATCATCACTACATGATATCGCGAGCATTCCTACCAAAATTGAAAAGAGACGGTTGATAAGAGTATACGAGCTTTTGGCGAAACTACCTCGTTGGAAGGGGCGGCAGAGTGCTGATCTTCCACGCCTCTCGCATATGTCTCCAGATGCAGGAAATAGGCGCGGTCGGGCGCGAGCATTGTGAGTGCAAGTGGGACGAAGTGGATCAGTAGTGTTGCGTGCGAAGGATTTTGTGAAATACAGAACCCTCGAGATTATGCTACGCACACACGAGCTCTTGCCTCTGAATGTCAGCTATCACAGACAATCCCAACTAAGATCTATAACGCTGGTATCGGTAGAGTTGGTAAAGGTGATAGTGATTATTTTTATTTCAAGACTCTGATTTTGATCCAAGTTCGTCTATCTTACACTGTAAGGTACGACTGAAACCTGCAGACTGCAGACTGCCTTCGTCTTGACCCTCGAATTTGGCTTCATGGTTCATTGCCGCAGTGGTGAAGCTGCCTCACATGCCTTGCAGGACGTATCTTATCGATTAGATTTATTGCTCATATCACTACATAGTAGTATATTCATAAAAAATCTATTGGATTTCACCTAAGAATAGCACCAATACAGTAATCTGGAGATTGATTGGAGATTACTGTCCGCGAAGGCTTGCCAAGGGCCTCATATCGAATAAGCAAGATCCATGCTTTTTCGACTTTTTCGACTCTTTCCAGTTTCTATGGAGAATGGACCTTTGCCGATCCAAGGTGGAGTTCGGATTACCGTAAGCAATCTTGTCGTCAAAAGAGGCACCAACTCCCGGCGGAAGGAAGCAGATAATGCACGGAATACACGGAGCTGATCTCTATCAGCTGATGGTTTGTGGCCTACGCGCCCGTCGCGATATGGCTCTTGTATGGACTATGGTGCTCTCAAGAAGCATTTCAAATTGATTGCCATTGAATAACACGCATTGATTGGTGATGATGGTACACTCGCTCAGCCCTTTAGAATCGCAAGCCTGTCCGTTTAAGGAACAGTAAGCAGTAGTCCTTTAGTAACAATTCGTATTCCTTTCTCTTCAGTGGCCATCGAATTTCCACCGCCGTTGCTGCTTTTATCCGACCTGCAATCTATCAGCTGCAGGGCTCTACGCTACTGCCAGGTACACAGACCGCATCAATTGTGATGATCAAATACCAAGCAACGAATCATGGCGGTGAACGGGTTAACTACTACTTTATACATAGCACCGTAGTACAAAACCCCCCCTGGGGTCAATTGAGGGTCGGTGAGTTGTTGCGAGAAGACTGGTCCCTGGTCTAGTCACCTTCTAGCAGCGGGCAACAACAAAAACGGACCCGACAATATTGAACGGGCAGTCTCGCTTGACATTAGCTCAGGGGTGTCATTTCACGTCTCATAAGTATCAACACTGCCCTCCCAATTTCCGATCTCTTTTTTATCCATCTTTCTGTTCCAACTACATACAACGGTTATCACCGATCACACTCGTTTATTATCCTAATAACTCCTTTAATACTCATCTTTTCGCAACCAACTCTTCAACCTCTCCACCTCAAACCCTACCAATTCCAAAAATCCAAAACCCAGTAACTTGATAATCAAAATGCGTGCCTCAACCATCGCTGCCTCTGCTGCCCTCGTGGCCGGTGCCGCCGCCAACTATAACGGTACCGCCAGTTACACCACCGAGGTTGTTACTGCCTACACCACCTACTGCCCGGCTGCCACTCAAATCACCCACGGCGCCAGCACCTACACCGTCACTGAGGTAAGAAATCACGCGCATAGGCAATGCGCCTTTTTTTTTTGATTGAGAACAAAGGCTAATTCCAATTCTTCAGGCCACCACCTTGACCATCACCAACTGCCCCTGCACTGTAACCAAGCCAGTTACCACTGCTCCCGTCGTGTACTGTTCCACCTGGTACCCACTGCATTTGCAGTTTCCGTAGCAATTTGCTGACAAATTCCATAGCCCGGCTACCTCTGCCTCTGCTCCTGCTGTCACCTCCTCCGCCGCTGCCGTCAC
>JAABUO010010245.1_pt1 | contig 10405 bp, 15 predicted proteins | sample 5559291 | NCBI WGS metagenome assembly JAABUO01 (sample SAMN10711878, study PRJNA513372) | rock metagenome | isolation source: Antarctica rocks | place: Antarctica: Victoria Land, Finger Mt sud
TGGACTCAGCGGACATCCTTGCTTCACCCCCATGAGACATCTGAAGATGGCAGAAATGCCTTGTGATGACCGCACTGCTGCGCTGTCGTGTGCATACAGAGACTTGATGATGTCCAGGATTCTGCCAATAGCCCGTGGAGCCCACATGAGGCACATGGGCAAAACAGCTCGCCGGACAATGACTCACTTTCTGCACCTGAGCAGGCACTTTTCTCACCTGCATTGGGCCAGTTTTGCTTGACTGGATCGAGCGTACTTTAAGACGTGTGCTGCCACCTGCTTCCTTACAGATTTCTTGTGCTTATTTGCCCAACCAAGTACGCTTGCCGCCCTGCAAACGACAAGCCAATTTCTGTCAAAGTTCTGACTGTCAAAGTTTGCTTCTTCCAGCCTTTGCTGCCTTGGGCGCGAATGGGAGTGAATCCATACAGCGACGAGTACGGTGATGGCGAAGGGCCCTACAAGAGCGTAGCACAGATCTGGCAAGAAGCAACCCAACAGGGTGCAAGTTACCGTACCTTGTCTGCAAAGCATAGATATAACGTTGTCAAAAATTGCTCTGGCGAGGACTTCATACCAGACAGCGATTTGAAAAAAGTCAAGAGTGTCGGACAAGGCAGCTTTGCTTCAGGTACTCGACCATACGCCAGCCTCCGCGGGTTCCAACGGTGCAACTTGCTGATGCCAACAGCTTTTGACCTGTGTGGTGCCTGCAGTCGACATCTGTCAGTATAAAGGCGGCCTAGTGGCCGTGAAACACTTGACACCTACTGCCAACCCTGAGAGTCAGGAACAGCTAGAAAGCTTTGCAAGAGAAGCCAGCTTGCTCCGTGTTCTGCAACATAGGTATAGATGCACACATCCGTCACAATGATTCACAGATGGCATCATCAGAATCCAAGAAGTGCACATGTAATGTGACTCACTGCTGTGTGGTTGCAGGTTTATAGTGAACTACATTGGCTATGGCCATGACAAACCTGACAGTACAGATAGTGAGGTCACAGCAAAGCCAACATTGTCTGCATACATAGTGACAGAAAACTTGGAGTGCGGCACACTCAGAGACCGTGTCCTGAATCAGGTAACCTTAGTGATCTAGCCTTGTTGCAGCATTGAAGGCGTGTGTATACAATGTTGCCACACATTCTGCGCGGCTCAACTTTGCTTTGACGGGTATTGCTGAAGGCATTTGCAATGACTTGAAATCAAGGCTTCTACATTGACTGACAATCAATAGTGCTTGCTGCAGATGGTAAATCCAAGCAAGAGCTTGTACAGCACAGAGCAGGCTGTACAATGGCTTTCAGAAATTGCTGAGGCTCTGCAGTACATGCACAGCCTGACCCCAGCTGTAAGCTGCTCACTCCAAGCTCTAGCGTTTGCAATGTATGCTTGCACTGCCTCCTGTCACCTGCTGTGATGCAAATTGACAGTATTGCTGTATCCTCCAGGACCTGCATTCTCTTCTGCAGCATGTCAGGAGTGGTCAGCGTAGTCTCATCTCACATATTTAAAGTGTGCCTGATTGCAGGTTGTTCATAGAGATCTCAAGCTAGAGAACATTCTACTAAGTGAGTTTTGTTCACAACAGCAGTTGTGTCATCTCACACATCTGATTTGCTGCAATATCAAGACATGCACAAAAGTGTTAGCAAGGCTGCATTGCTTCAGGAAATTCAAATGGCAAGGAAGAAGCTGTTCTCTCAGACTTCGGTTTGCACACACTCCTCAGCAAATCTGGTGCACACAGCCCCAGCCCAGACACCACAATGTAAGCTCTGTTCTTCAGGCAGAAGCTGCAAAATGTAGTTGTGGGGATGCCACCATATCTGATGTTGCAAGCATGTAGCTAGGTGTAGGCTGCCTAATGTTCTCATGTGTGCTTGTGTGTTGTACAGACACACCTTTGCCACCAGCCAAGACTCCCAGATTGGGTTGCAGCAAGGACGTAACAATCATTTGGAGGAGGCTCTCTCCAAGACTATGACAGCAAATGGCAGCCATCCCGAAGCTAGCAGGCGCGCCGGCACAGCGTACCTCAATATGCATAAGGCTCACACCTTTGATCTGACACATAAAACAGGTTCTTTCATGTATATGGCACCCGAGGTGTTCAAGGAGCGAAAGTACAATGAGAAGGTATGCATTGTGTTTGCAGTTTGTGCAAGCAAGATGGACGCGGAAGCTGCAGCCTGTGTTTGGGTTCGACTGCTGGATGCACAGCATCGCATTGCTGCATGTATAAACACAGACAAAGAGACAGCAACTGCAGCCCATCACAGGTTTGATAGAAATGTTATAGCAGGTGTGTGCAATGGTATGTCTGGACGCAAGCATGCAGCAACAGCCTTTTGCGTACACTGCTGACTGACAGCTATTGGCTCAGGTGGATGTCTTCTCATTTGGATGCGTCATCTACGAGCTTCTGTCTCGCCAAGTCACGTCTGCAGTGGTGTCCCAGTCAGGAGACGCCAACATGGCTGAGATGTATGCTAACAAGGTAAGCCTGCATAGCATGGCAAGGCTTTTTGCTGCGCAGACAGCTGCCTGTTTCATGCTCTTAAAAACAAGTCCACGCTGATGATCTGTATTGGCAAGTCACAGCAATCTGTTGTCAAGCATGTTGCATGTGCACGTGCAATTTGGCAAGTCTCTTAACGCCAGTAAAAATATGGATACGTTGTTATGCACAGGTAGCAAACGGGTACAGGCGGCCCATACCCTCTATGTGGCCCTCTGCACTCAGAACTCTCATTGAGACCTGCTGGGCAGAGCAGCCAGAGAAGAGGCCGGGCATGAAGCTTGTAGTCAGGACTCTTACAGATCTGTCAAAGCGACCAGATGACCTGCACAAGCTTTCTCCACGGGGCTCTTCTGGCATGAGCAGAATGGGATCAGGACTGTCTGGTTCCAAGAAGGGCTGTTGTGTGGTCATGTAGACCTGGCTGTTGCCAAAACAAGTCACCTGTTCTGACAGATTGCATAAATGACTGGGTTTGTCATACTCTGAGCAAGTGTGCACTGAAAGGGGTGTCAAGATGATGATGATGCCAGTCCACTGTTGTCACAAAATCATCTTGACATACCTGGGGCTTGCAAATGCTTCTGCACAGACCCTGACTGTTCTGATACCCTCCGAAGTTTCATTCCCTGTTTGATGTGGAAACCTGGCTGTAAGGTCTGTGTGACAAAGCATATGGAGGCACTTTCTCCTGGGAACACTGTCATAACTGAGTCTATCAGATAATGACTGGAAGTGCAGGTTTTTACATGTTATGTTTTTCTATGTCTTGCTTTGCTGTGTCTTTGTTTGTGTCACGCGGCCCTTCTTATAGTGTGCTGGAGTACAACGATTGGACATTTTTGATTTTGTTATGTTGTGTTTGAAACTGAGCAGTCCAATGCACAGTTCTCATCTTTTCCTCAAGTCAGCTCAGTTGAACCTTTTCAGTCCAAAGAGACACACTTGCTGTGATAGGATGTTATCTACATTTTGCAGCATGACTTGCAACATTAGTAGGTAGTAGGACATACAAAACAGCTGAGGCCTGGTTAACATCCTTGCAGTGCAGCAGAAAAGTACTACTCCAGGAGTAGACGATATTAGCTGGAGGCAGCCTAAGGACCTCTATCCAAAGTCAGCACAGGCCGTGGCTGCACATATGTCCAGTACCAACAGAGTTCCATTCAAATTCGGTGACCAGTGGTCTGGTGTTGCATGTACACATGCAGCAAGTTTGTGATCATGCTTTTTCTAACAAACAAGCTATGGGTCAGCAGCCTGTTCTTCTGTTGCAGCTGCCTCTTCAGCCTGTTGCGCTGCAGCAGCTGCAGCTTCCTCAGCCTGTTGTGCTGCAGCAGCTGCCTTGGCCTCTTCCTCTGCTCTGGCAGCTTCAGCAGCAGCTGCTGCTGCTGCAGCGTCTGCATCATCCACAGCCTTCTTGGCCTTTGTTGCTTCTGCTGCAGCCTTGTCTGTCCGTCGCATCTGTACACCAGAAATGCGTCTTAGACAAAGCTTAACGAATGTGTGCGAGCAAGGCTGTGTGTGATGGCGATAGCTGTGAGCAATAACTAAAATGTGCACTCACGAACCAGAAGCAGGTCGTGCAATGCCTGTATGCACTTCTGCAAAAGCTGTGTTAGGAGGAAGAGCTTGCTGATATTGGGCTGCATTCCTGAGCAACAATATGGATCACAGATCAATGTTGAATGGCAGTGAGAAGCTAAGATCATTAGCTTGGGTACCCTTATCTTCTGAAACAGATGTGCACTGAGCAACTAGCTAAAACAATGCTGTCTGTGGGCAAAAGCTGACAGTGTGGGCAAACTTCATATTCACAGGTGGAGCGGACCTGCTGCAGCAGCATGGCCAGGAGGGCACCAATGCAGGAAGCAGGGCACTCGTCAGCCAGGGCCTTCCTGCCTCCTGCAGCAGCTGCCATGCGACCCCTCACCTCCTTCCAAACAGCCTGCCCTGTTGGCTGGCTGGATGCCTCCTCAAACAAGGCCAGGGTGATGACAGCCCTGCATTCAGGCAATAAATCTTCATCACTGGAACATGTGGTGCACAGGTATGGCCAGACACTGTGTGACACCATCTTGACAAAGCAGTGTTGCTGCACATATGAGCTGAGCTGTGAAGGTGCATCAAGGGACGCGTTTCACAGATTGCTCTGCTGACTTGACAGATTGCCCGCTGGCAAACAGTGATCTGCAGTTCACCCAACACATGGTACTTTTCATCAGCTAATGCATGTCATGAGTGCAGCTGACTGCACAGTCACAACATTGCAAATGCATCAGAGACACTTGACCAAGCACTGGCAGATGCTGCTTGCAGCCTGAATGCATGTGTCATGACTTGACAGCAGAAAGTGCTGCCCAAAGGGTAGGTGCTTGTCACCACTGGCTGACCTGCACTTGAGCCAGGTGTCCATGTCGTGGGGGTTCTTGCCCATGACCAGCAGCATGGCCTTCAACACATTCCAGGTCAAGGGAGGAGCGCAGGGCAGAGCCAGCAGCTCGCTCACGCCACTTCCTGCCGCAGACTTGACCACCTCTTGTATGGCTGCCAACTTGCTGTTGGCCTTGCTCAATGCAGCCTGTGGTGACATTGGATTGTTTGTGGGCAATCTACAGCATCAAGAGCTCATGACACATACTACAGGCCATGCAACTGATTGTGGTGACTGATGGGAATGTTGTTTAGTTGAAATCTGGCATTTGATCATGCAGCGTGGAGAAAAAGCACCATGTGCAGGGCAAGAGTGTTGCATGACATTCCCTGCTGGCAGAAAGCGGGGTATGAGCTTGTTGATGGCGCAAGGTGACAAGTAACAATGAAGGCAAATGACAGAGCATGATGCATACCTCTGCAGCTTTGAGGCTTTCCTTGAGGTCTTCCCCAGTGTAGGGCTCCAGTACAGTGCCAGCCTCCAGCTCAGCCAGCTTCTTCTCCAAGTCATATACAGCTGCCTTGCCACTGCCAGCTGCTGCAGAAGCTGCCCGCTGCCTGCCCAGCTCTGCCATGTTGGCTCCCACAATTGCTGCCAGCTTCTCCAGAAACTCCCTGTATGCATCATTCATAAATGGTGGACAAGATGCAGCAGCACTTCTGTCAAAAATGCTGGTACACATGCATCCTGTCTGACTCATCACTGTTTTGTGATTTTGCTATCTGCTGTCTTTGATGCTGATCATCCAAATGGGAATTCCGGCATTTGGGTCAGGTTACAGCTAAGTGCTCTGAGCTTGCACACTAGTTGATGATGCTGCATGCAGACTTGCTGGCGTTGTGGTGACAGGTGCAGTGGGTGACCTGTCTTGGTGAGACAAGGGGCGTCCATTGCCAGGAGGCATGAGGGAGTAGGCTGCCAGGATGGCCTCCACACGCTCCCCACTGCCCTTCAGGCCACACGCCCAGTAGGCACCCACCCTGGGGAACTGCCTGTACCCCAATCACATATGAGGTTTGCGCAGTGCAACATACGCTGACATGCACACAAATATAATGCATAGCAGGTGCTGAGCCGCGTCAAGGATTGCTGCAAGTTGCCAAGTCATGTGCACATGGCATACTAATAGCATACTCAATGGTTGCACATGTATCAGTGATTGACGTGATTTCGCAGCACGCATTGCAAATTTGATACCTAATGCACAAAAATGAGGCATTTCCATCTTGCACGTATGGTCACGCACATCTAAATGTGTACTTACTTGAAGAAGACCATGGTGCAAGTGTAGGCCACATTGGGCAGGTACATGTTTGGCAGGGCTTCATCCAGCAGACGGAAGGTAGGAGCAGCAGGAGGGACAGGAGCATCCTCGCCAGCATCCTCACCAGGCGGAGGCGGCCTTGTCAGGGCTGCACTCCTTTCTAGCATCCATTCCTGCAGTGGGTGTGAACATCAGCACATGGACCATTGTAAATTGTGGTGAGTATGCCACACTGGCAGCTGTGACAGTGGACATGCCAGGCTGGACAGGACCTGTCAGGCTGGACAGCAGTGAAGGTCGTCAGTAATAAATGGCACTTTGTCACCACAAAGCCACAGGTATGAGAGGTGGTCGTCCCCAAAGCAAGTTCCAGTAAATGTGGGTGACATTTGCAGAGAAGCCTTGCTGCGGTAGGGTGTATACCTGTCCTGAGCAGGTGACGACATATTCCAGGGAGTTCTTGGAATAGTCAGGTTTGGGAGGGCCTTCCTCTCCTTCACCCTCCTCACCTTCCTCTGTTGCAGGGCTAGCCTCAGGCGCTGCCTCACCTTCTGCTGCACCTTCACCGCCAGCCTCCCCACCCACCACAGCCTCTGCACCGCCATGGCAAAAGTCAACAAGAAGACAATGGGTTAAGGCGTGACTCATTGCAGCTGCATGTGGGTGTGTCTGAAGGTTATGCCGGCTAGACTGCTGTATGTAACAGGGGAGCCAATGCAAGGCCATGTTATTTTGCCCTTGGACACAGCATGCAAGCTGGGTGTGCTTCATATGATGATGACACGATTGCCCGGTGGCTGTTACAGTGGATGCACTGTACATGCTTGGAGTGGTCCCAAGTAGTCTTATACAGGGGGGGTTTGTGCAACTCTTCCAGCTATTTACAGGCAGCAATTGCGATTGCTTGGAACGCCCATCCAGATGAGTGCAGCTGCTCAGATGCCAAGGTGCCCTGTGATCCAGCAACTGACCTGGTGGGGCAATAGGAGCTTCATCAGCAAGCTCTGTCTCCTCCTCAATGTCAGCAACTTCAGGCAGAGGTGCTGCTGGCTCTGTCACCACAGCTATATATGCACCTCCCACTTTGACCTCGGCCGCGCAGACAGCAACTGCCTGCACAGCAACATGTGCAGGGTCAGGTCATACTTGCTCCGCGTATCTGATGCAAGGGATGTCATCCAGACCTGCTCTGCTCACATACAGCAGACCATTGCTATCAGGTACATCTCTGTCCTTCAAGGACAAAGCTACCAGTGAAGCAGTTGAAGATACTGTGAAAGCAGACAAGGGCGCAGTGCAACAAGCTGTCTGAGCCTCTTGCAGCTGGCTTGCCTGGCAGCCTGTTGCTGGCAATAGGCTCAATCTGACAAGTGTCATGCACAGCAAAACTTGTTGAGTCGCAGCAGAACCCAGCTGACCTTTTGCCAAAGCTCCCACAGATCTGATGTAAAAGATGAGACATTGCTCAAAGCTTCTTGCTGCTTGGACTGCTGCAGCTCCAGAGTCTCCAGAGCAGCTGCTGCTGAAGCCTGCAGTGCATAAGCTGCCTCAGTCTCGCAAACAGCTTGACCGCACAACAACTTTTGAGGTTTAAGGCTGTGTGATAAACGACAGCTACATGCCAAGCAGCACGGCCTTACTGACCTGCTCGGCCTCCTCAGCCTGTGAAGCAAGTTCTTGCTGCTGCTGTATCTGGTCTTGTATATCTTTGACCTTGGCCTGCCTGCGTGTGAAAAGCAGTCAAACCACACGCAAAGCCAAGCGCTCGGCTACAACAACTGATGGGACAGCACTTACTGCAGCAACCACTGCCCCAAGTATTCCACGGGGTCAGTAGGATTTGCTGCAACTGTTGCCGCACAGCCCTTAGCAAGGGTGTCTCCCACCATGCGTTTGATGTAATCTGTATCGGCCATCGGAACGCCCATGGCCATGATGCCGCTGAATGCAGGTTTGAGGCAGCGCACCACTGTTGATTGTGACCAGACCTCTGACTACGCATTTGTGAAATCGAGCACAGGGGCCCTCATTAGGGTACTGCAAACCCTTGCAGGCAGATAGGGCAGTCTCTGAGGCACATTACCTGGTGCCCGCTGCAGCGTTGCATGCTGGCCGTAAAAGCGTGACCGCCTGCTTCAAAGGCAATGACGCACATGCACTGCATGCACAGCAGTTTCAATGGGCGAGTCGGAGCGTTCAGACAGCAGCAACCGCGACCGCAAACCTTACGATCAGTAACGCCAGTCACAGAGTGCAAAGAGTCCCGTATTGGAAAGGCCCCAGTACCCATACCAGCAGGTGTCACTGTGACGATAAAAGGCTCCCATTTGACAGTCAAGGTAGACACAGCTGCTACTGAACTTTTTTACCCAGCTGACACTGTTTCAGTGAAGTGTTTGCAGCACAGTGTTCGCAGTTGCAAGTGCTCCTACTTCGAAACAAATCTCTCTGCTTCACTCAATCACCCCTTGCCAGGTGTCAGCAACCCCAGAACTTGCATGTGTAGGGCCCAAAGGGACAGCTTGAGAGGACATTCCCAGACTTGTGCGACATAGTTCAGGTCAGTCTATTGTAACAAGCAAGCTTCGGTAGCAGGTAGCCTGCTGTGTTTGTACACTGCCTCGGTTCTGCAGGAGGACAACTCATTGAAGGTTGTCAAGCGTGCTTTTAGCGATCCATCTAAGAACCGGAAAGCATACGCACAGCATGGACTTATAAGGTAGGATTTGCCGGTCGTGATTTGCGCGCCCACTTCTTGAATGTGCTGCTGTTACTACATCTAGACCTCACACAAGCGATTGTTCATCTGCCTACTCACAGCAGATTATACAACTTATGGAGCACACTCTTTGCATACCATGCCAGTGCATCATGCATTATTGTGTGCTGCAGTTGTGCCATGTCAGCACTTGCATTGCATCATGTGGAGCTGTACTGGCGTGAATCCAGAGAAGCGCTAATGCAAAGCAGTAAAGCACGTATAATTGCCCAATAGGTTGTTTGAACTTGCATGCAACATGCAGGAGTCTAGCAAATGGTATGGTTGTGGGTGCCAGCGAAGGGTTTGCCAAGGACCTGCAGCTGATTGGAGTGGGGTACAGAGGGGCTGTGGCGGGCAACAAGCTCACCATGAACCTGGGGTTCAGTCACCCTGTGGAAATGGAGATTCCTCAAGATGTTGAGGTCAAGGTGCGCCTACATATGCCACATTCATGATTGGCAAGGCTGCACTCGGTGCTGCACCGTGCGTCCCTGGTGTTCAACACACGCATCTACTTAGTTGAACAAACCTGCTATTTGGGCAGAGCAGATGTCTCGCCCAAACGTGAAGAAGAGTGTCCTTCAGTAGAGCATGTGCAGTGTGGCAGGCCCATGTCGTTCAGCACAATAAATTCATGCGCAATCATGTTTTTGCACCGCTGGTTGGCTTCGGTCATCAGGCATGGTGTCGGCTCTGTCACAGTAAGTGCTTGTTTGTGCTGCGCAGGTCACCAGGAACACTTTCTTGAACATCTCCAGCTACAACAAGGAGTCTCTTGGTGACTTTGCAGCTGCGGTCAGGGCGTGGCGACCGCCTGAGCCTTACAAGGGCAAAGGCATTCGATACACAGACGAGGTTGTGCGCAGAAAGGAGGGCAAGCGTGGCAAATAGAGCATGCAATGCATCAGCAGCTCTACCAGAGCTTTACAAGCCACACCACGAGTCTTCTTCACAACTCTCAAGTTGCAGGCCTCAACTTTTGTTTCATGGCAGATGTTTAGAGCAGAAGCATATGTGTCATTGCCTTTCATTGGCCAATATGGGTTTGCAATGCATGTCATCCTGCAAACTTTGTTGTGATTCAACTGACATCTTCAATTCAACACTGTGCAGAGCGCTGAGACTCTTCAAAACTGTGATGGAAGGATTTGAATTTGCATTTCGTGTTACTGTTTTAGCGAAGCAGTTTTGCTGGTCCTCAGCCTCCCATTGTGAGCTGCATGGCCCTGTGTTGACCCAACATTGGATATCAGCTGCAGCATACGGAAACGGTTTGGGCACCAGACATTGCGTGTCAACCCAAGAATCGAGCATAATTCAGACCTGCCAGAAAATCGTCACTCCAGATCACCACTGTACTATGGATGTATGCAACTACAGGAGTTTCAAGAGCAGTTGCAAAACCGGCGAAGCGATCTGGCC
>JAABUO010010247.1_pt1 | contig 10404 bp, 14 predicted proteins | sample 5559291 | NCBI WGS metagenome assembly JAABUO01 (sample SAMN10711878, study PRJNA513372) | rock metagenome | isolation source: Antarctica rocks | place: Antarctica: Victoria Land, Finger Mt sud
ATCTGTCCGGCCGTTCATCAAACCCCATACACATTGCATCAGCAAAGTGCTCAGTCCTTGTTGGAAGTACAGGTGAGTAAATTGCTCCTTGCAGGCATCGAGAAAGCGCAGCAGGTGTACAGTTTGGTGCCAGCTTGTTTGGGGTCGGCCTTGCTGCAACGGCTTATCATGCTAGCAGTGGCAAGCTGCGGAAGCACCTCAGAAAGCTGGACTATTGGAGCATCAGCTTGTCTACTACTGCAGCTGTCAGAGCAGCACTGCCTGCCAAATCTCAGGTTGCAATCCAATGCCAACAACTGATGGCAGGGCGCTTGACAATCAACAATCACACTAACCCATTTGCGTGATGTCCCCACTGTTCAATGCCTACTTTGTTGACGCTCATTCTTTCAACCAACGACATTTTGGCCAGCATCCCGTGTTGTCATGCCATGTTGACCTGTCACGCGCATTTCTGACCACACACATGACAAGAGATGCGCATTGTATACAGCATGGCATGCTGGATGGGCATCACTGGCCCTTGGGACATTACAGCTGAAGAGACTGAAATGATGGATGCTGCGCTGACATTCCATCTGAAGGAAGTGCAATGATGGATGCAGCGCTGACATGCATGCATTGCAGGCAAGGGCCCGGCTATCATCCATTGGCCTTCTTGCTCTGGTCCCGTTCCAGCCATCAGCAGTCACAGCAATCAATGCCAGCATAGCTCAGGTGCCTTTATCTTCACAAGCTACTAGTTGCTCAACAGCCCTCACAAAGACTGTTGCGCTGGCATCTGTTTACCCTGTCTGCCTCACACTTGCAACTGCTGCAGCTTGTGTGCAGGCACTGCTGCAGAATGCTCACCAGCAGTCAAGCTTTCTGATCCACATAGAAGAATTGACCTTTTGATCATGCAATTGCTGGAATCTGTGTGCAGGTAGAGTTTGCAAGGTGTTCTCAAAAGTGTCCCATGCTGAAATCAGCTCATCGGCGGCAAGCAGCAAGTTTGGCAGCAGGATTGGCTTGCTTTGGACTGGAGGATGTAGCCATGCAGCATAACATGGGATTTGTGCATGCCATGTGGCATTGTCTGGCCTGCTATGCCGTGTCCAGTGCCAATGCTCTTATCAAGCACAAGGAATGTGAGCTGCACAACTTTGCAGGGTGACAAAGGCACACAGCAATTTTGCCACAGAATGATAGACAGTCTGAGCTATTTGTCAGCTGTTGGTACTATTCATGACATCATGCAAGGGGGATAGAGGGAGCCACCAACAGGATAGATCCGTCTTGCCACTATGAGTCCAGAGGTGTATCCTACTTGCATGAAGTGTGCTGTGTATAGTCAGGCTAGACACCAGCAAGGACTCTATGTTAGCCCATTTAGTGCAGAGGCTGCAGTGTGCAATGCTCAGGCCTGCACAGCCACGCAATATTGACTATGCTTTGCAGTTTGTGACGCCCTACTTCAACATGTGTTGCTGCCCCTCTCGATGATGGAGATCTATAAGTGTTTTGCTAGCGTTGTCATGAGCAGCCAATTTCTTCCCTGTGAAAGCCCCAGCTGTTGTTGCTGACCTGTACAGCTGACTCGTTGCTGTTGTCCCAAGACCACTCAATCTACATTCTGCAGTGCCAGTCTTTTCCCATCATAGGTATCTGGCAGAAGTATCTGATATATATGTAGCAGTTCCTGGACTAGCTTGAGTGCATCAGCCTGATTCCTGTATGCAAGATATGAACATGCGGGAACAGAGAGCTCTTCCGAAGAGTCGCAGGAAGGACACATGAGAAGCCTGTGATCACAGGCAGATACAGTTGGGACCGGTTCCTGGTACCATAAGTCCTGCTCAGAACATTTGGGTTGCAGGACACTGCATGGTACATTGTTACCCGCAACTGTGACAACCCTGAGTCAGCATGGTCTTGCATGTCGCTTGACCAAATTCCGAAGCCAAAACTTCAAGCTTTGTCCCATTGTCGGGTCACTCTTACTGAGACAAGCTTGTCCACTCAGCCGGGCCCTGACATTCCTTGTGCAAAAGCTCTTGCTGATTGGATACTGTGTTGCTGCTCAAAATGGACATCACAGCTGATTTCGCAAATGTTGACAAGCAGAATGTGATCTGCATGCATCACAGCTGCTAATCAGTTATACTTTTATATATACACAATTACTTATACTTTTAAGTGTTTGTGTCCAGCTCTGATTACTGCTTGCACACTGGTGTCACCGATCAGCCGTCGACACTTCCGCACCAGTGAACTTGTGCACAGCAAGTTGTGCCGGTTGACTTGCTGGGACTTGAAGAACCGCTGGCTTGCAGACAGATTTGAACTAGTAAACATGTCACTCATCAGAATCGGGCATCCCTAGCAGCTTCGCGGGGATTTCACAGCTCGTTGCGTTGACCCTGAGCGGATCCCACATGAGCCAAATCACGCAACCAACGAGCGTACTCCGGCGATATGCAGCACATATTCCCGTCGTCATGTTGAGCTTGAAACGAGGACTGATGACGTCTGTGCAATATTGTTCATCTGCGTGCCTTGACTGGCTTGCTTGAGGAATACTCAGTGCCATCAGGGTCACCAGCCATAGGGTTAACGGCATTTGAAAAGACAAAAATGCTTCGTGGTTCCTCCTCCGGGCAACGGCAAGCACCATCTACGTCCGCATTGGCAAATATTGACAAGAACTGTTTGAGAGCAAGCAGGGATCTCGCCCGTGGCCTAGACAAGTGCTACAAGCACAACCAGGTAAGGTCTACAGTCTCAAGTATCTGGCAAGCTTGCTGGCCTGGCTGCCACCCGAAGTCTGCAGAGCTCACAGCTGCGTGCCTTCATTTACTCAGTTGTTTGTTGAAGGTCCCTGCTCAGGCAACAGCCAACCTGAGCCAGTGTGTAGAGCACTATGAGCCGCGGCTTGCGGCTTTGTCAGCTGAACTACAAGCCTGTCCTGCTGGCAGAGATGCGGTAGAGGTGACTGTCATTGCTCAAGAGTCCTTGCAACAAGCTGCTCCATCAAAGTCTTTGCTTCGTCAGGCTCCTTCAGCTGCTGAATCTTTCATTGCGCTTTGCATCATGACATCACTCGGGCTGCAATCTTTGACAGGAGAGCCGTAAAAAGTTAGATGAAGCCTTTCGCCAGATCTCAGCAGCCAAGAAATTAAAATTTGAGAACAACATGGTCAAGTTTTCTGGGACTGCCCTGGCGCAGATCATCAAGGCTGTTCAAGGTGGACAGGTGTGGGAGCAGCCTAGTGATTGCTTGCTGCACTTTTCGTTTCATGTGGTGCATGCAGCTGCCTTGCAGTCAGCAGCCAGTGCACAGCTTAATCAGTGTTCACAACCGCACAAGGAGCATGCGCTGTGCACAAATGCGTGGAAGTCAGCACACAAAGGTGGTTTGCAGGTGGAGCCCATGGTCATAGATGCGTGTGGGGACTCAGCTTTGTGCGCCCCGCTGGCCGGTGCTCTACAAGACTTCACACAGGTTAGCTGTGACTTTTAAGTGACTTCGCCCCCTGTACACGTCGTACTGCTCCATATTGCCCGCAGCAACGTCTCAGATTTTGCCTGGTTGCCTACATGAACAGTGGCTGGTACCTGCACTTTGACTGCATCCCAAGCTGACTGCTGTCGTGTTTCTGCAGCAGTACTGCAATGATTCAGGCTTCTGCATTAGTTTGTGCATCAATGCCTCTTTGTGAAGGTCTTCAGGCTGATTGCCAGGGACACGCAGTCTGACTCCTTCTGTGATGATGATGCAGGATCTGCTGCAGTTGATGGCCCACAAAGAGGCCTCAAAGCAAGAGGCGATCCAGGATGCAGTTGCCAAGACTGCCGAGGAGAGGCGGAAGGCCGCCGCGCAAGCTGATAAGGTAGGGCTTTTGTTTTCTGGCCTCGTTTGAACAGATCCAAACCGGTGGTGACCCTTTCTTGAGCCGCATTTCACCAGAAGAGTTACTTTTCACAAGAAGAGTCCATATACAATGCAATTTAACAATGAGAGTGGGATGCTTGGACTGCTGCCAGTCTGGAAGTAAGTACAACATGACTCAAGTCTGGTCTGCCCTCAGAGCTTGTTTCTCCAGCCACTCATGCCATGCTTTATCTGTCATCGTGTGCGTTCGCAACAGGCCTTCACAGTCGCTGGTGACAGCGTCTGTGATGTTGCCTGCTCTACAGTCAGACTAAATCATACAGCTTACGCCCAAAGCCCATCAGGGCCCTTTTGTCGCGTCCATGATGGGGGTAACCTCCACCACCACCACTTCACCATATTGCATCAAGAATGCACCAACCAGGTTCCCGGCGTAGCCCACCAGCGTGGATCAGACCAATAAAGCAGGGCAGCTCCTTTGCCTGATGTAGTATGTACAATATTGCATGAGTCATGTCAGAACCACTGGTAAAAGCAGGACAAGACTCAGCTTCAGCCATCTTCAGCCCAGCACTGTCCTGATGACTTCTGGCCAGGGCCATGCTTGCATACAATGACTGATCTCATTGTCTTTCTCTATCACAGGAGAAGGCTGAGTGGATGGAGCAGAACTCAAAGCTGCAGTCTCAGCTGCATGCAACAAACCTGCGGGAGATTGCAGCCCTCAGATCCCTATCTGCCTTGAAGCAAGACCTGTGTGCTGCCAAACAGCATGCAAGTGACAGTGCCTGGGGTGTACCTGTTTTGCAACAGCTTGCTGAGCAGCATGCTGCAGATTTAAAGGTATCCTTCATTTGCATGCCATGCTTGTTCTCCAGCCCTGTATGCTTGCTGCAATTCAGAAACATGTGCATGATCCCTGCCAAATTTGGCATACAAACGAGCGTCCAGTGCATGGACACTGAGTGACAACTAGTTTTGGCAGAGTACTCTGGTCCATTTTGCAACAAGGTTTGTGTCTGCTTGCAGGTGTTCTTACATGACCTGGAGCAGCGCGTAGAAGATGCTGACATGCTTCAGCAGACACTGAGGACTCAGCTGAGCGCTGAGACCGAGCGAGCATTGAGCAGTGAGGCAAGGGTCATCATGCTAGACTTGCACTTGGAAGAATCACGTGCTAAGGTGGACAAGCTTGCTGCGCAAGTAGAAGACCTCGAGGAGGAGCAGGTGTGTGCACTCTGCATGCTTGTAGTTGACATGTCTGCTGGCACATGACAGCATGTGGTGAGTGAATGAATGCATGAGTGTCAGGATGAGTGAGTGCATGCATGAAGGGATGGACGGGTGTGTGGGTGATTCGAATGTAATTGTGTGTGTGTACAATGAACAAGTGAGACAAGGAATGAACAGATGAATGAATGGGCGCACATTTGGATGGAGCCATATAGTGAACAAATGAATGAACAATGACATCACATGACAAAGTTTGGTCAGACTTTTGCATGCATGCATCCAGGAAGATCAGATGGACCAGGCTAGCTGGATGCCGCTGCCACTTACAAAAACTGTGGGTTCTAGACCTAGGCCATAACTGGTCTAGCATTGCCCTTTGTTTGACCCTTCTTCCCATTCTGGTGCACCCCATTCCCCCCCCCCTTAGCCAGGCTATTAACAGGGCATGAGGGCATTTTGAAGGGGCCAGACCTCTTGTAACCCCTGGTGCCTGTGTGGAAAAGCCCATGCCAAATGTGAGAGCTGAGAGGCTGAGCTGCCTGCACCCATCAGGCTGTAGAGATAATGTGCTGGCTTTGCTGGAGTCTAGGTCTTGGTGCATCATTGGTCAGCATTAACTAAAACATCTCCCTAAAGTAGAGATGTGTTTTTACTGTCCCCAAGCGTTTCTGAGTTTAGATTTCTAGTGTAAACATGTCGTTTCTAAATTAAAATAGACGGTTTGGGATTGAGAAGAGCAACATGTATCTAAGCATGTATTCATTCACAGATCACTGACTCACATGTGCCCCACCATATATTTTCTGAGGCCTGACATGCTCTTGTGGTACTACACAGGGGGCAAAGCATGAAACCATCAAACGACTGACTCATGAGGGGCAGGAGCTGAAGCAGCAGGTGGCCGCCCAGCAGTGCACCCTGAACAGATCCCAGGCACGAGAATATACACCTGGCATGTCATGTGTCTGTGAGTCTGTGTGTCGAAATGCATGGCTTCACAACATTACAACCAGCAGAAGCACCTTTGGTTTGTATGCCTGTTTGTGTGTGTGGGTTGGCAAGGCAGAGAGCAGGGGACAGGTGAAATCTGTGTTCTTCTCTGCATTTGCATCCCTGCAGATGCTTTGAACATGCACAGCTGTTGAGTTTTGCCTGTATGTACATGACATTGCTAGCTAGGTTTTCAGTCCTTACTCGTAGTGTCACTTACCTCCTGATCATTGCCGTGCCATGCCATGCCGTGCTGTGCTGTGCTATACTTTGCTGTGCTGCGCTATGCTATGCTATGCTATGCTATGCTATGCTATGCTATGCTATGCTATGCTGTGCTATGCTATGCTATGCTGTGCTATGCTATGCTGTGCTATGGTGCACTATGTGAAGATGACCTTGTCATGTTGACATAGCTGTAGAGTCTGGCCTACTTCTCAACAACTCCAATGTGGAAACAAATGTCTGACTGGATGAGAACACAAGTGTGGCTGATCAGACTGCCTGAAACAAGATGCATATGTTTGCGCAGAGGATTCACACTTGAAACAAGGCTTGCATCTCACGTCAAATTAGACAAGTGACAAAATTGTTCGCGTAGAGCACAATACACTGTGGCTGTATTCTGCACATACTGGAAGCAAGGATGACAGTCCAATACTGGTAAGTCTGATGTATGACTGAGCTTTTGGTCTACAGGTCTTTGAAAATGAGTTGGCAGACGAGAAGGCAAGGCACCTGGCAACACTCCAGGCTGCTGCTGAGCTTAAGAGGGAGGCGATAGCTGAACAGCAGGCCTGTGTCAGTGCCAAAGAGAACCTGGCCAGCCTTCAGACTGACAGGGCAGCCGCGCAGCAGTCAGCTGCGTCCCTCCAGACTAAGTTGGCAGCAGCAGAAGAAGCGCTGGCAGCAGAAAAGTTTGCTCACGGCAGTGCTGTCACATCTTTGAAGGCAGACTTGGGTGTGGCCGAGCAGGGGGTGTCTTCCCTCCAGAGCCAGCTGAAGGCGTTGGAGTCACAGCTGGCTGCTGGAAAGCAGGCTTTTGAAGCTGTCAATCAGGACGTTGCCAGCTTTCCAACTCCACTGAAAGCAACTCAGCATCAGGCAGCAACTGAGAAGCAGGCTCAGGAGGCAGCAGACTGGTCTGTTCCCTCATATCAGACCCCTGTGCAGGGCGCACAGCAGATTGTCTCGGCCCTTCGCACACAGCTGGAGGCAGTGCAGCAAGAGCTGGCGGACAAGGCCGCCACTGAGACTGTCAATAGGGCAGTCAGCAGCCTCCATGCTGACTTGCAGGCAGCAGAGCAGCAGCTGTCAGTGGGTCTCAGCATGCAGAAGGCACACCAGGCGGGTGGCCACACTGCCGCTGACCTTCACATGCAGCTGGACTGGGCAGACGGCAACACCCACTGCTTGCAGGAGGTGAGTGCATGCACATCCTGTCATTTGCATATGCCAACACATGTTCACCTTGACAAGTGGCACTTCCATGACCACATTTGGCATGTGCTCACCAGTCAGCACTGCATCAGTCATGTTGGATGTCATGCTTGCATGTCAGTGTGCAGCAAGCCTGTCTTACATTACTGCCAGCTCTTGCCCTGATGTGCATTGCGCCGTGAAAGTCTGTCAGTTGCAATCCATGGGCTCAAGCATGAGTCACATGAGCAGATGAATGGTGGTGTCAGGGCTTACAGTTCAAGTCTGCCTTTCGTACTTTGTGACCTGTGATGACAGCAGATGAAGCAAATCTCACTTGGGTACTGTGATGCGCAGGAATTGCGCAGCTGTTTGAGCAAGATGTCTGAGAGCAGAGACAGCCGGCCTGAAGCTGATGATGACAGTCAGCTGACGGCCGCCCTGCGCCAGGCTCACCCCCCTGCTGCACCCCAGGTATGTTAACGGCATGCATGCCCCATGCCTGTGTTCAGGATCCTGAATCATGCCAATTCGACCTGCTGTGATCACATGTACGGCGACTAAGTGGTGATCAAAACACTGCATTGAGAGTTCTGCCAGGCACAGTGTCTTTGTGTTACAGCCCTTGGTGTATCAGATGAAGCAGCAAAGTATAGTCTGCTTCCCGTGAATTGCATACTCAAGCTGTGACAGCAAGACGAAACAGAGCTCTGATGTGAAGTGTGAAGCCATGATGAGAGTATACATGAGGTGTACAATGATTGCCTGCAGGAAGGGGTAGCATTGGTACAAGAGGTGTCCAAGGGGCAGGCCAAGCATGGCAACCCCACTGCCCCCCTCCAGCAGGAGACCCCTGGCAGGAATGCCAACACCCTGCTGGTACGCCCTTTCAAGTTTCAAATCATGGTTGTTCTCACCTGTTCTGCTGTCAGCTTTGTGCTATGCTATGTCATGCCATGCTATGCTATGCTATGCTATGCTATGCTATGCTATGCTATGCTATGCTATGCTATGCCATGCCATGCCATGCCACAGTCAACTTGCTGGCATTGACACTGTTCACATGCAGCACCTGCACAGGGATTGTGCCTTGTGTGTGCAGGATGATCATGGTATGCAGCAAGAGATCCAAGATCTGCAGCAGGAGTTGCAGAGTACCAAGACTGCCCTGCAGCTCTCAAAGGACCGCCTGCAGAAGCAAGATGCTGCCATCAACTGCCTAAACTGTGAGGCGGAGGTATGTTTGCTAGTCTGGTAGTTGCATACACTGCTGTAGTCTAAAGCAAGCACTCCACCATGCCCTTCACTTGTCAAAATTCTATACTTGCAATGCTCAGATAACATTTGGTGTTGCCGCCTTCTCCCCTTTTCCAGGCAATTCCATGTCTCTTATGATGACACTTCCCAGTACCACAGCACCAAATGCTTCTTTGACAGAGCAACTGCACCCAGCCCCACAACAGTGACCAGACAGCCAACTTGCTGTCTGACAAGCAGATCTGCTGTGTGCCTTGTGTGGAACTACTGGAGCATTCTGCACACTCACTCACTCACTCACTCACTCACTCACTCACTCCCAATGCATTTGCAGGCCAGCTGGCAACAAATGGATGGACGGCATGAAGAGCTGTCGCAGCAGGTCAACTCTTTGAAGGCCAGCCTCAGGAGAGCGGGTGCACATGATGAGGATGCCTACCGGCATGATATTCAGGAATACAAGAAATCTCCTGAGTTGTTTGACCGGTATGGGGACCCTGTGAGACCAGCTGAGAGTTTGAAGGCAATGTGGCCCAACAGCGGCCTGCCGCCACCAACGGATCCTCGCCTGGTCAAATCTGTCATCCACCTCAGTATGCCACCTGAGGAGCTGGCATTCCATGTAAGCACACCTTTTTCTTTTGGTTTTTTTGTTGTTTTCTATATCCTAGCACTTTTTTTGTTAGCTTTCACAGCACCATCATCAGTCAAGACCCTGTGCATGCTATATGACATACCACTGTCTGGATGTGCATGAAATGTATCATGATAGGATCATTGAAGCCAACCCACCTCTCCAATCTGATGTTAATGACAGTGATCATGCTTTGTGCATGCAGCACACAGTCATGAGTCTACATGTAGTTGGTGGTAGGATATATCCGTGAACACCATACGCGCCCCTCAGGAGACACCAGGCATGCTTGCATGCTGAGTGATGTGCTGTGTGTGCTTTGCATGCTATGCAAAACCGTTTCCGCAAGTGCATGCAAACCTAGCACCATGTGTACATTTCACAGGGGCTTTTATTGAAAGCTTGTTGATGGCGGGATCTTTCTGATCCTTTTTGCGCAAATAAAAAGAAAAGAGTATTGCAATTGGGTGCACAGGTGCCGCGGTATGGGCTGGTGACCACCGCCAACTGCAAGCAGCTCATGCTGTTCCTTGAGGACAGGCATGGGGAGGCCGGTGTGGACAACCAGGATCTGGGCCTCACACTGTTGAGGGCTGCTCAGGTGAATCCTCAATCCACACTTGCACAATCTTGCTGTCAGTCTGCAGCGCATGTCTTTGCCTATGACCCATGCTTTCCTATGCCCCTTTCCCTCACCCAACGCTCATTGTTGTGCATGTTCACTGCTTCAGCGCTGCATTACACTCAGCACACATGCCGGTGTGTGCTGATTTATAAGTCTGCTTCAGCATACATGGTCAACATGTTTAGATGCTGGATCTGTATACCAGAACACAACATTGGAACTGCTGGAGTATGCATGCATTCAAGTGAGCCCAGTGCCAATTCTGACTAGCCCAGTGCCAATTCTGACTGGCCATGCACAAACCTCAGGGACGCGGCCTTTGACCTTGTTTGATTGTGCAGAGTGTATGGGTGGCAGCAAACCTCATCCCAT
>JAABUO010010250.1_pt1 | contig 10400 bp, 10 predicted proteins | sample 5559291 | NCBI WGS metagenome assembly JAABUO01 (sample SAMN10711878, study PRJNA513372) | rock metagenome | isolation source: Antarctica rocks | place: Antarctica: Victoria Land, Finger Mt sud
CTCACCGTTGCCCGTGACGCACGTCGGGATCGGGAACAGGCGTTGGACACTCGCCTGATGGCAGCCTTTCTTCTGCCACACTCATACAGTGCGACCTCGTGTCGCACAAGCCTTGCGCCGAAGTACTACACCACGGCGAAAGCGCGGTGAGATCTCTGCGCCCGTAGCTCTCACAGTGTCGTCGCCTGGGCAGCGCGTTTGGTCGCTTGCAGACGCTTGGTGGTGGCGCTCGTGGCGTAGACGGCGATGCCCTCCACCCGCGGGTCGAGGGCGGCGTAGCCTTCGATGATGGCCTCGTCCTCGGGGACGGCGGCCAGGGCCTCAGCGACCTTCGCCCACTGTTTGCGGGCAACGAAGACGGTGTAGCGCGTGCCGGTAGGCGGCTCCGGCAGGCCCTTGGCTAGGGCCGGCACCTTCTCGCTCACGAGGGCGAGGACGACGGCCTGGCCCTGCTCGACGGTCGCGCCGGGCCGTCCAATGACAGTGATCTTCACGGTAGTTAGCCTCCCTGTGTTCTGGTGGAGCTGCGGTGCGAGCGCCTGGTAAGTCTCGTCGGTCCAGGCGACGGACGCTGGTGCGGCCACGGCGCTGTCCTCGGTCGCGGCCCGTGCCTTCGTCTGCTGGAAGATCTGGGGGAAGACGTAGACCTTATCGCGCCAGTTCATGTCCGTGCTCTGGCGCACCAGAAGGAAGAACAGGCCCACCGCTATGCGTCGGCGGCTGCCATCGGGCAGCATCTGACCGCCCCCGCCTTGATCTCCTGCACGCGGGCGAGGAAGGCGCGCGCCCGTTCAGCGCCGAGTCGGTCCACGGCACGGGCGATTTGCTCCATCCCTCTCTTGAGTCTCTTGAGTTTGGCCACCAGGGCAGCCAGCACCAGCTTCTCCCGGCGCGAGGGGCGGGGCTTGTGGTTTAGGCGTCGCTGAAGCATACGACGTTGGTAGCGCAGCAGCAGAATTTCTACGTCCTTGTCTCGCTCCGCTCGACGCAGGCCGGTACGCAGCGCGAGCAACGCTGAGAGTATCCGCGCCAACCAAGAGTAGACCATCGTTCCCCCTGCTATATGTGGTCGACTACCTCCGCTACGCGGAGCTTAGCAGATTGCCACCACGGGCACAGGGCACGTTGGATTCGTGACTGCAGGCGTTTTCACGCGCGGATCCATGTTACCGCACACTACGGGGCGGCCGTACGAAGAAGGGGATGATCGCGCTCACGAGCACGATCGCCGCGAAGATGTACAGGGCGTTGTTGTATGACTTCGTCGAGTCGCGGATGGAGGAGATCAGGAGAGGCCCGACGATGCCGCCCGCGCCCCAGGCCGTCAGCATCAACCCATAGATCGGGCCCACGAAGCGCGGGCCGAAGTAGTCGGCCGCGAAGGCCGGCATCGTCCCGAAGCCGCCGCCGTAGCACAGGATCACGATCATCGAGAGCACGGCCAGGAACCCGAAGGTGTGCGCGCGCGGCATGATAAACAGGACCACGGCCTCCACCAGGAATAGGCACAGGAAAACGTACTTGCGCCCGATGGCGTCGGAGAACCAAGCCCATACGAAGCGTCCGGCCGCGTTGGCAATAGAGTTGAGGATGACGAGTCCCGCCGCCACGGCCACGGTCACCTTGGCGATGTCCTGCGCCATCGGCGAGGCGACGGAGATGATGGCGGCTCCGGGGATGACGTTGAGGAACAGCAACGCCCACAACGCGTACCACTGCCATGTCTTGAGCGCATGGCCGAACGTGTAGTTGGAACCCTCGCTCCGCGCCGCACGCGCGGGGGACCACCCCGCGGGACGATAACCCTCCGTCGGGTTTTGCATGAACAGGGCGCCGAAAACGACCAAGATGAGGTAGGCGATGCCCAGGATGGCGAACGTACGCGGCACGCCTTGCGACGTGATGAGCCCCGGCGCGATGAGCGCCGTGAAGATGGCGCCGCCGCCGAAGCCAGCCACGGCGATGCCGGTGATCAGGCCGCGCTTGTCGGGGAACCACTTGACGAGCGTCGCGATAGGCACGATGTACCCGAAGCCGAGGCCGATACCGCCGAGCACGCCGTAGGTCAGGTAGAGCAGCGGGATGCTGTGCGCGGTGAAACTGGACAGAAAGACGCCCAGACCATAGAGGACGCCGGCCGTCACGCCGACCGGACGCGGACCCACGCGCGCCATCCACAGGCCGCCGCAGAAGGCGGCGAAGCCGAGCACGACCAGCGCGATCGAGAAGGTCAGGTTGACCTCCGTCTTACTCGCGTGATCCAGCGTCTGGAGCGGCTTGACGAAGACGCTCCAGCCATAAATGGCCCCCAACGCGATTTGTATCAGCACGCCCGCCGCGGCGATGAGCCAGCGATTTGCCCCCGAACCGGTCGCGCCCGTCGCGCCAGCCACCCCATCCGCCCTTGTTGCCATGTCCTTATGCACCCCTCACATGTACACCGCGTCATCGACAAGGAAATCACCCATCGCGCCGATGTTGGATAGCGCGCGCGATCGTCGCGCTCATCGTCCCGCCACGCCGGACGATGAGCGTCTTACGCCTCGGGGGCGCCCCAACCTGTCGCTCGGCGCGACGGCTTCGTCGCCTCGAGCGTCGCCTCGCGGTCGAGCGCCGACCTGTGCCCCCCGAATACGACCCCGTAGCGCAGCAGCAGGCCTGACACAAGCGTCACCACCCCCACGACGGTGACGCGTTTACCCTTCCGCGCCCCCTCGGCGCGCAGCCCAACCGCTTCCAGAACCGGCGTGGCGACGATGCCCGTCGTGGCCGCGGCCATCAACAAACCGGTCAGACCGTTCAACAATGGCCTGACCGCCTTGCCCGAGGTGGCGAGGTAGCCGGCGAGGACCGCGACCTCGGCGGCGCTCAACACAAGGTCGAGCCGCGCCAACCCTTCGTCCTCGCCGTCCTCGCCGCGACCACCGCCACGCAACCCCGCTGCCAGCGTCACCGCCGCCGCGCCCGTGCTGAGCGACGAGGCCATGAACAGCCCGCCGAGCAGCGGGCTGTTCATCCACACGGGGACGCTACTCGTGCCCAGCAGCACGCCGGTGTAGCCGCCCAGCGTCAGGGCCGAGGGGATGCCCGCCGCGGCGAGGGCGCGCCGGGGCAAGAGGCGCAGGAGGGGACCCACGACCGGCGGCTCGACCTCCTCGCACAGCGCGCGCGCCGCCGTGACCGTGGCGAAGGCGCCGTGCACCGTCAAGGCCCACGCGCCCAGGTTCATCGGCGACGAGGGCTTAAAAACGCGCAGCATGTGGTGGAAGCGCGACCGCCGCCCCAGGTCGTGGATCAGCAGGACCGGGCAGGGCGCCATCGCGGCGAAGGCGACATAGTGGGCCGTGCGCGCCAGTCCCCGCCGGCGTGGCCCCCCCACGAGGTCGGCCAGCGCGCCCAGCACGAACGCCCCGCAGGATACGCCGCCGGAGAAAAAGTACAGCGAGATGTCGTGGCCCCACGGCGGCTTGACCAGGATCGGCACGTCGCGGTAGGCGTCGCGCGGCCGCGCGTGGGCCGCGCCACGCTCGCCCTGGTTGACGCCCGTCGATCCATGGCTGTGCGCGCCGCGGCCGACGTTGCCCGCGGCGTCGATCCGCGTATGGCTGTGCGTCGTTTGTAGCACGGGCAGGTCGCGCATCACCATCTAGCCGTCCCCCTTTGTATCCGCCAGCACGAATGCGCCGGCGACACTGAGCCCAACGCCGATCGCCGCGCTCCAGAAATATCGCCGCGGCATCGCCGCGCCGGGGCGGCGCGGCGCCTCGGGCAGGTTGTAGGCGGCCGGCTCCTCAGTCAGCAGGAAGAACGCGTTGAGCGGCTTGTACTCGCCGGCGTCGCCGGCCCCATACAGATAAGCGCCCCGTTCCCCCTGCGCATGCAAGTCGCCGACGCGGCGGCGGGCGTAGTCTTTCAATTCGGAGACGGGTCCGAAGCGAATCGAGTCGGTGGGGCAGGCCTTGGCGCAGGCCGGCTCCAGCCCGTCGCGCTGGCGGTCGTAGCACAGCGTACACTTGTGCGCGCCGCCGTCCTCCTCGCTGCGCCCCAGCACGCCGAACGGGCAGGCTACGACGCAATAGCCGCAGCCGTTGCAGATGTCATCCTGCACGTACACGTCGTCATACTCGTTGCGGATCAGCGCCCCCGTCGGGCAGGCCTCCTGGCAGGGCGCGGCCGTGCAGTGCTTGCAGACATCGCTGTTGAAGAGCCACTTGACGCCGCCGTCGGGCAGGGCCTGTTCGGTGAAAGAGACGTGCCGCCACGTCGTGGCTGAGAGGTGCAGCGTGTTGTCGTAGCTCTGGCCCGACCATTTCATGCCGTCGGAGGGCAGCGCGTTCCACTGCTTGCAGGCCACCTCGCAGGCCTTACAGCCGATGCAAATCGTCGAGTCGGTGAAGAAGCCCATCGGCTCGTGCGCCGGCGGGGGCTTCATGATGGTGAGCCCTTCGAGGATGCCCGCGCGCACGTCGCCGTCCGTCGTCGGGGCCGTGCCCGGCGGAGGGCTGGCCTGCTCGTTGATGTTCATGCGCGCCGTCCTTCCGGCTGGGCCTGGTCCGGCGTCGCGGCCATCGGCGCGGCCTGCGCGCGCGGCGCGACGGGGACCGAGGGCACGTCCGACGGCCGCGCCAGCCGACCCTTGCGTATCTGACAGGTGAAAGCTTTGGACTCGTGCATACTCACGTTGGGGTCGCTCTCCATCGCCGCCAATTCGTTGGCGTTGCTGCCGGCCACCTCGCCGCTGTAGCCGTAATGGATCGGCAGACCGACCTGGTGCACGACGCATCCTCCCACGCGCAGCGGCCGGATGCGCGGCGAAACCATCGCGCGAGCCTCGATCGTGGAGCGCGCCGAGCTGATCGTGACCCAGTCGCCGTGCGCGACGCCGCGCTCGGCCGCGAGCTCGGGGCTCATCTCCACGAACATGGCCGGTTGCAACTCGTTGAGCCAGCTGTCGAAGCGGCTCATCGGCCCCGAGAGGTAGTGCTCGGTGAGGCGATAGGTCGTCACCACGAGGGGGAACTCCGGGTCCTGCGGCGCCATCGGATTCAGCGGGACCTGATCGAACTGCGCCATGGGATTGGTGCGCTGCTTGTACAGCGCGTTCCCCACCGGCGACTCCACGGGCTCGTAGTGCGTCGGCAGAGGACCGTCCTTGACCCCGCTGGGGGCGAACAACCAGCCCTTGCCGTCGGGCTTGAGGATGAACGGCGAGTCGCCGTCGATGGCGTCCATACCCTTGGCGTCGGGCGCCGCGCGATAGTCGGGCCGCTTGTCGGGCGGGAAGTCCGGCACGTCGGGCCCGGCCCACGCCCCCCGCGCCTCGTCCCAATACATATACGCCTTGCGCTCGCTCCACGGCTTGCCCGCGGGATCGGCGCTGGCGCGGTTGTACATGATGCGCCGGTTGGCCGGCCAGGCCCAGGCCCAGGTGAGGTTGACCCGCGCGGCGGGGTCGGAGACGCGATCGGCGGCGCGGTTGTGGCGGTCGTCGGGGAAAATGCCCGAGTAGATCCAGCAGCCGCATGCGGTGCCGCCGTCGTCCCTGAGCTCTTGGAAGCCCGCGAGCTGGCGGCCGTCGGCCACGCCGTAGCCGTTGATTTCCTTGAGCACCTTCGTGGCCGAGGGCTCGTCCGTGACGCGGCTGACCGTGCCGTCGGGCAGGGTCTCGGGGCTCTCGTCCGAGGCGTAGTCCCAGGTCATGTTGAGCAGGCCCTGGTCGCGCGGCGCGGCGCTCCCCTTGTAGAGCTCGCGCAGGCGCTTGCCGAGGTGCCACATGAAGTGCAGGTCGGAGCGACAGTCGCCCGGCGGGTCGACCGCCTTGTCGTGCCACTGTACCAGGCGCTGCGTATTGGTGAGCGTGCCCGGCTTCTCGGCCACGAGCGCGGCGGGCAGGAAGAAGACCTCCGTCTTGATGGCGGCGGGGTCGGGGGCGTCCGGCCCGTCTTTCCAGAAGGTGGCCGTCTCGATCTGGAAGATGTCGCGCACGACCAGCCAGTCGAGCTGGCGCAACCCTTCGCGGCAAAGGCGCGCGTTGGGCGTGCCCACCGCCGGGTTCTGCCCGATCACGAAGAAGCCCCTGACCTTGCCCTCGGCCATGCGGATCATCGTGGGCAGGTGCGAGTGGTCCTCGGTCACGCGCGGCAGCCAGGCGAAACCGTAGTCGTTCTCCTTGGTGGCGGCGTCGCCGTACCAGGCCTTGAGGAAACTGACCATATACTTGGGCAGGTTGGCCATCAGCCCATAGTCGACCCGCTCTTGCTCCAAGTAGCCGGCCAGCGTGTTGTGCTCGCGTCCCGCGGTCGGCTGCGCGATGTAGCCGGGCAACAGGTTGTAGAGCGTGGGGATGTCGGTCGAGCCCTGGATGCTGGCGTGCCCGCGCATGGCCATGATGCCGCCGCCGGGCCGGCCCATATTGCCGAGCAACAGTTGCAGCATCGCGCCCGTGCGGATGATTTGCACGCCGGTCACATGGTGCGTCCAGCCGACGGCGTAGACGATCGCACTGGTGCGCTCGCGGCCCGAGTTGGCCATCAGATCCTCGGCCACCCCCATGAACTGCTCCTTGGCGCAGCCGCAGATATCGGCGACCATCTCGGGCGTATAGCGCGCGTAGTGCCGCCGCAGGATGTTGAGCACGCAGTTGGGGTGCCGCAACGTGGGATCGGTCTCGGGCTTATGCGACGCCAACTGGCCCGATGTCTGCGAGCGCATCTCGCCCTTGGCCTCGGGCGGCGTGTTCGTCCGCGGCTGGCCGGGCTCGCTGGCGTACTGCCAGTTCGTGTCGGTCTGGTTGTAGGTGCTGGTCCCCTCGTCGAAGCCGGAGAAGATGCCCCCGTTGTCCTCGGCGTCGACGTACTCGTCGGTGATGATCGTCGCCGCGTTGGTGTAGGCCAGCACGTAGTCCTTGAACCAGCGCTCCTGGGTCAGGACCTGATTGATGAGGCCGCCCAGGAAGGCGATGTCGGTCCCCGCGCGGATGGGGACGTACGCGTTCGCGCAGGCCGAGGTACGGCTATAGTGCGGGTCGACGTGGATGAGTTTGGCGCCCTTCTCGCGCGCCTTCATCGGGAAGCGGAACCCGACGGGATGCGCTTCGGCCATGTTGGAGCCCATCATCAAGATGCAATCGCTGTTCTGGAGATCTTCCTGGGTCGAGGTGGCCGCGCCACGGCCGTACGTGGCGCCCAGACCGGGCACCGAGGCGCTGTGTCATATGCGGGCCTGGTTCTCGACCGAGATAATGCCCAGATTGTTGAACAACTTTTTGATCAGGTAGTTCTCTTCGTTGTCGAGCGTCGCGCCGCCCAGGTGCGCCATGGCCGTGGTGTGGTTGATGATATTGCCTTGCGCGTCGTGATCGACGAAGTCGGCGTCGCGGGTTTCCTTGACGCGCTGGGCGATGCGCTCCATGGCCCAGTCGAGGCTCTTCTCCTCCCATTCCGTCGCATAGGGCGCGCGATAGAGCACCGTCCGCTGACGGTGCGGGTTGATGGTGTACTGGAAGGTGTTGGAGCCTTTGGGGCAGAGCGTGCCCTCGTTGATGGGCGAGCGCGGATCGCCTTCGATGTCGATGATCTGGCCCTCTTTGACCCAGACCTGCTGCGCGCAGCCGACCGCACAGTAGGGACAGACGCCGTCGACCTTGGTCGCGCCGCGTAGGCGCGAGTGCTTGGCCACGGAGATCGGGCTGAAGGGCTGGGGGCTGTTACCGAGCCGCCAAAAAGCGTTGCGCTTCTCGACGCGGTCGTGCTTCACGGCCATGGACGATGCCTCCCTCAAGGTAAACGGCGAATCAAACGATATGCCTACGCCGGCGCCGCGTAGCCGTATGCGTGTATAAACAATATACCAGTCGGGCGCGCGAGTGGTCATACCTCAAAGCGCGACGAGTCCGCCTAACTTGTGCGACGACATCGGTACTTTGTGAGAGGTGTCGTTGGGTCGTGCTGAGGTCGACACTCTAGCGCCGATCCGAGGACGCCATCGTCGGCGGTTGATGGAGACAGTTATGCCGCGGCAAGACGATGGGTGAGGTCGTCCCACGCGCGCATCAAGCGCGGGGCGTGCGGGATGCGCGGGTCGCCTGTCGGCTCACCCAGACGATAGAAGCCGTCGCGCAGGTTGCGCATGAAGCCGTGCCCGTCGCACACGACCTGCGCGCATCCGAGCTGCTGGAAGCCGCGCATGCTCCGCGTCCGCCCTTTGAGATGTTGGTGATCACGCTCGATCCCGTGTTGCTCCATCTTGCCCGTGATGTGCTCCGCCTCCGGCACCACGGCGCGCAGTGCGGGCGGATAGGCCGCCGCCGTGTCCGTCGTGACGCGGTGCGGACGCACGTCAGTCCGCGCGATCGCCTGTGCGAAGAAGGCCGTGGCCGTGACCGTATCCCGCGTCTCGCTCAGGTAGACATCGATCACCTGGCTGTGCTCGTCGATGGCGCGGTAGGCAGAGACCCACCGGCCGGCCAGGCGGATGTAGGTCTCATCGACGGCCCCGCGGGTGCCGACGCGGTGGCGATGCGGGCGGGCCGCGTCTTTATACAAAGGGATGAAGCGCTGCACCCAGTCGAAGACGCTCGACGGATTAACGTGGACACCCCGTTCGGCCAGAAGCTCCGCGATATCGGCGTCGGGCAAACGGAAACGCAGCTACCAGCGCACGGCGAGCGCGATGAGGTCGTCGGGGAAGCGATACCCGTAGAAGGCCGAGGTCGAGCGATCGGTTTGACGGCGGGCGAAGGTTACGCACTGGTCGATCTGCCGGCCCGCGCGGTCGCGCCCGGCCTTGACGAACTGCGCACCTGCGCATCGTTGGCACCGCATGCTGCTCTCCCTCTCTGCCCTCATCAGGCCACAGCATACCCTATCTCAGCAGGCCCCAACGATACCGTCTCGGGGACGCATGAGAGGTTCGAGGATGCGTTCGACCGCAGCGTGGCCCCAGCGATCACCGACGAAGGCGTGCCGATGGCGGCACCAATCGAGGGGCGTTCCCTTGTGTTCGCTATCGCGTCGGTGGGGATCGGCGCCGCGCGCGAGAAGGTGGCGGACGCTGCACGCCTTGCCCTCCCAGGCCGCCCCATGCAGCGCCGTGCTCCCGTCGATCTCGGCGTCAACGGGCGTGCCGGCCGCCAGGAGTTGGTCAATGACGACGAGTCGCTCATTGACGGCCGCCGCGCGCAGTGCCCGCGCACGGTCGGCGGCGGGGGTGTCCGGGGTGAGAAAGTCTCCCAGGTCGCCAGCCCCGGCCGCTTCGACGATGGTGTGGACGACCGCGCCGACGTTGATGAGCAGGTCGACGATGGCGGTCATCCCGAACGCGACGGCGTGGGCCAGCGCGGTCCCGCCTGGGACCGCGACGCCCGTGGCTTCGAGGTCGGCGCCAGCGTCGATGAGGGCGCGGGCCATGCCGGTCTCGCCGTAGCTCGCCGCCATGATGAGTGGGGTCTCGGGATCGCCGGGGTCGCCATCGACGGGCGCGCCGACGGCGAGGAGCACGCGCGCGATGTCGCCGATACGGTCGTGATCGAGGAGTTGATGGAAGCGGGCGACGCTGACGTAGTCCCACACGGCCGTTCCCGGTTGCGTCAAACAGGAATGCACCCGGTCTCGGGCGAGACGTGGATCGGTGGCGAGGAGGCGGGCCAGGCCGTCGACGTCGCCGCTGTCGATCAGGCGTCGCCGTTCGGCTTCGTTTTTGAGGCGCGGCCAGCTGGCGAAACCGTATGCGCGGGCGATAGCGAGCTGGGCCACGCTGAGTGTCACCCGCTCCGACACGACCCGCAGGCGCGCGCGTGCAACGGGGTCGTTCGCCGCCGCGGCCCGGTAGAGTTCCTTGGCCTGGCGGCGCAGTTGGGCGAGATCGGGCCGTTCTGGCAGTTGCAGTTGCTGGGACATGGTACACCTCCCCCGATACGCCTGCGGTCCGCGTTTCAGGCAGAGGAAGATCACCACAATGCAGCAGTCGTCAGGAGGTAGACTCAGTCCTGCCCGCGGACCCGGGGGCACCCTCCCAGCGCCTGCCTAGATACTACCGTGGCCCGCCGAAAAAAGCCAGCACATGTGTTAGGACACCAGGGTCTGTGCATTGTCCCAGGACGTCTGCGCGCTGCCAAATCCTCCAGTGTATGCTCTTCGGCTCAGGCGGCGAATGCCCCCGGTGAAGTGGCACACGAGGCGTGATCCTGTCAGAGGAATATCTTCCCACGGAGTACGTCTGTCATGTGAACAGGTCCATCCCCACAGGTCATGAAGTGGCATAGGTCGGTACCTCACGGTACTCTCGCCGGGTAGCAGGGTGGCGTTGCCACCACCCCGCCCCCTAAGAACTGCTCGGGCGAGTTTCCCCGCAAGCAGCTCAAGCCTTTCAAACGTCCGTCGCGGGGCGCGGTTTCGCTACAG
>JAABUO010010251.1_pt1 | contig 10400 bp, 12 predicted proteins | sample 5559291 | NCBI WGS metagenome assembly JAABUO01 (sample SAMN10711878, study PRJNA513372) | rock metagenome | isolation source: Antarctica rocks | place: Antarctica: Victoria Land, Finger Mt sud
TAACTGTCATAACATGCGTGCAAGTACCATCATCCATACATTTGCTTTCTCAGTCATTGTCCATTGACGCCTCTGATGAGCCCCAAAGACATGGAAAGTAACTTGGTTGATTGGTTGATTGACAATGTGCAGGCGTGCCGTGAGGAGAACAGATACCAGCAAGAGCATGGCCACCTTCCCTTGGCTACTGATGACTCAGCACGTAACGGCGGTGTCTCAAAGGACGGTGACTTGACCACAATTGTATGATCTGTCTGCAAAGCAAAAGCACAGACCCTGTGCCGTGGCGGGGACGAAAAGAAAAGAACAGACTTTGCCTCTTGGGGATTGATCAAAGAAATGCCCGAGGATGAGACGTATTGGGCTTCCCCATGGGACAGGTGCAGAAGCTACGGTGTGAACCTGGGATTCGAACCTGGAATTGCTGGTTTTGAACCTGGATTGCTGTCTCTGATTTGGGCCCAGCCATGCATGGGGCCGGGATGGGAGGGTACATCACTGTTGAGTTGAAATGTTTTGTTGACACGGGTTTGGCTGCTGCAACAAGGTATACTGTATCTATGTATGATCTTTTGCTACAAGTCGACTGGCTTAGGGCTGGTCTGGTAGTGACTTTCAAAAAGCACTTTGTTCAGGAATAAGCAGCATGTGGTTGAGGTACCACAACATAACTATCATCTTTTGCAGTGTCACTTTTTGTACCAGGCATTCTGAGTGAATGTCGTTTAGTATATGTACATGCTGCATTTGCACACCATGTTGTACAATACCCTTCCATTGCCTTTCATAAGGAAGATTTTGATGACTGCATTGTCCAACTCAACAATGGATTGTCAGCTCAGGGCTAAGGTGATGTCATGAGCTATGTAGAACTGATTGCAACATGCTGTAACAGCTCTGTTGGGCGTGTCTTCGCTGCGCAGTGATGCGGGTGCTTTGCAAAATTGGCAGCAACATGCTGAAGCTTTTAGGAAGCTAATTCATATCTTGCGCATGGAACATAATCATATACAAACAGGACTCTCCCCTGTGATGTCTTCTGCCATAGTAACCTATGCATGGGTAGTGCGCACCCTTGGTATGCCTTTAGAACTGCATCTGGAGAAGCTCAGGGGCGAACAGGGATGTTCAGCGCAGCGTCAGGCAGGAATGACCATTGTCACTGTAATCTGCCTATATGGCTCAGAAAATATCTCAGGAATCATAGCATCCAGGACTGCAGCATGTGACAGCATTTCAGGCCCTGTATGTTACAGCTACATGATAAACCTATCAAGCTGCTGGGGGTTGGAGACTGCAAGAACTGATGTCCATAACAGTTGACGTAGAACTTTTTGTACTGTACTGCAGCTGCATTCTTTTGCTAGTGCTTCACCAGCACTGTGACGTCAACATCATGCCTGAAGGAAGCTGTACTCTGACTGACTGCACTGACAAGCCAATCACACACAGATGGGTTAAAAAAACTTAAACCCGCACAATTTTGCAGCTGAAACTTCCGAAAATTCGAAACGCCAGAGACTATCAAGTCGCATCATTTTTGTCAAGTTTGCATTCATCTGTATCTGACGTCATACAAAAGTGTCACAATGTGCCAGTGAAAACAGAATGATCCATCAACCAATCGGCAGTGATCTGCTGCTTCTTTACTCCAGTCCAGCACTGTTAGCAGCTTCCTGCAGGCCGTCCTTGGCATCCCCAGCCTTGCTTGCAACATCTGCAGCACCTGCATTCACACACACTGGAGAGCTTGTAGCCGTTACATGACATCACATGATGTAACATGAAATTACGTGACGTGGGCATTACAAAACCATGACAGCAAACAAGAGGCAAAACCAGGACGCCTACAGCCAGTGCCCCAGCAATGCATGTGGTCCATTGCATTTAACACCAAAAGGGAAACTGGTCATGCAAAATGCTACATCTGTCAATTAAGCCCTGATTTGAAACGCCATCGGCTAGCATCGCACAAGGTTTGGTCACATTGCACCCCGAAAAACGAACCTCAAGTGAACTTGAAAGTCCGGTGATACAAAACAAGTGGATAACAAACAAGGCTTAGCATGACCAACCTGAGATGCCAGAGGCAGCTGTCTGGGCTTTGCTAGCCACATCATCAGCCTTGCTCTGACCCCCACTGAGGTCTGGCAGGCCCACTTGGCTCAAAGAGTCCTTCACCTGCAGCAAGCAATTCCCACATGACTTGTGTTCTCCATGCTTTAAATCCATGCTTGAAATGTCTGTATTTAGCTTTTCAACACTTTAATTTGCAAGGTCTCAACTTGGTCGGTCTCAACTTGGTTGAATCTGTATGTGTGATGTGATGTGATGTTCTGCTATTGAGTTCACTAGCACCCTTAAGGCGAGTCTGCAGCCCACTTGATGCAGAGTAGGAATAGGAGATGAAGTTGGGGTTTTGAGCCAGAATTTGCCGTGTAATTGTGTGGACGTCTGACTTAGCAAGCTTGGCCCCATTAAAGGGTTCACCAGGACTGTTGGGGTCTTGTCTCTTTAATGGACATGACAGACACAGCTGTACTGTTACTGCTACATGCATGTTACCTGGTCTGCAGGATTGCCTGGCAAGCTTGGCAGGGCATCAGTGGAGGGCAGACTGGGGATGTTGATGTCCCCTGCACCAAAGGGCTTGGGGCCATCGGGCAGGTCAGTCTTCTTCACATTGGATCCAGGCAGATTCAGCTCAAAGGCCAAATCACCGACGTTCATGAATCCCAGGGGGCTCTTCTTGACTGCCTTCTCAGCTGCGCCCTTGACATCAGGCTTGCCTGCGTCTGCTCCTGGCAACTGCATGAAAAACAATGAAAGTGAGCAGTAATTTTGGTGACTGCAATTTTTGGAGAAGGGGTTTTGAAGAAGGCATGCAGTTTCAGCAGTTCTTCTTCGACTGTTGACTGTTTTGTCAAACGAGACCATCACTTTGAAGTTGCTCATGTACCCTATAGACATAGCAAATTGTCACGCACATAACAAATGCTAACAGTAATATGGGTGTGCTATGAAGCAGTATGTAAGTGTGCTATGATGCATACATGGTCACATGGTCCAGGGATCTACACAGATCAGCATGCTGTTACTCATGGCAGAGCAAACCTCACTGCCTGCAGTGTATGTAATATGGAAGCATCTTGTCTGAAGACTGGCTCTACCAGTGGACTGCGCAAGCGCTGGCATAATTGTTGCCAAGTTCAAAGGATGAGGACAGATAACAGTTGCCATGCATGTCAGTGCATACCTTGGGTAGGTTGGGGAGGGTAGGGGGCTTGGCAGTGGGTCCCTTGGGGAGGCCAGCAGCATCACCGGGCTTCACATTGTTGGGCAGGTCATCCTTGGACACACCAGATCCTGGCAGGTCAAAGGCCAGCTCCCCAACATTCATGAAGCCCAGAGGGCTCTTCTTGACTGCCTTCTCGGCGGCGCCCTTGACATCAGGCTTGCCGGCATCTGCTCCTGGCAGCTGCATTTGACACCAAGCTTTGCATTAACGTTTGCGCTCTACTAGAGCAGTATGGCAAGTGAGGTCAGCAAGGACGAGAACAATAAATCTACATCTTTATGCGATCATAATGGGAGTCTCCTGAAGCAGCAGCCCAGCGAGAGAGCAGCAAATATACTCACTTGCAATGCATCAAGAGTGCACGACACATGGAAGAAAGCCATCCTTGCATGATGCAGTATGCGCAAAATTGTGATATAAGCACACAAGCCCAATGATGACAGTGCCTAAGGCAATGCATAGAATGCATGCACATTTGCAAACTTGGGAACTGATGGTCTCTGTTTTTACCTTGGGCAGGTTGGGGAGGCTAGGGGGCTTGGCAGTGGGTCCCTTGGGGAGGCCAGCAGCATCACCGGGCTTCACATTGTTGGGCAGGTCATCCTTGGACACACCAGATCCTGGCAGGTCAAAGGCCAGCTCCCCAACATTCATAAATCCCAGAGGGCTCTTCTTGACTGCTTTCTCGGCGGCGCCCTTCACATCAGGCTTGCCTGCATCTGCTCCTGGCAACTGCAGTGCAACACATTTTGTGTGGGTACAACAGCTACCACAAGCCTAAATGCTGTCGCCTTTTAGGGATGTGCATTGCAGCTTGATGGTGATGAAACAGCCAACATGCATTGAATTGCAATGATAAGTAACAGTCTGTTACACATTCATAGAAGCAAAGCTCTAAATGTCCAAATGTTGGCTGCTTCCTGAGTGGCATGTCAACATGCACACCCACATTACCACATGACCGCACACTTGCGATAGCATGACAGTCAATGTCACAGGAAACCTGAATGTATAACAGACACCCTCAAAATCTTTTGCCACAGTCCAGCAAGACACTGCATACTGCTCGAGGCCATGTGATGCGTTGCATGTGACAACTTTGGTAAGCAAGCTATACTCTGATTGTACCTTGGGCAGGCTGGGGGCGCTGGGAGGCTTGGCAGTGGGTCCCTTGGGGAGGCCAGCTGTATCACCAGGCTTCACTCCATTGGGCATGTCGTCCTTGGACACACCAGATCCTGGCAGGTCAAAGGCCAGCTCCCCAACATTCATGAAGCCCAGAGGGCTCTTCTTGACTGCCTTGTCAGCAGCGCCCTTCACATCAGGCTTGCCAGCATTTGCTCCTGGCAACTGCAACAAAGATGCAAGTTGTTGCTTTTGCCGCAGCTGTGTGAATGTCTGCAGTATGCATCAGCAGCACATCACCAATAATCCTCGAAAGACCCCTTTCATTGATGCAAAGGTGAAATGTCAGGCTGAATTTGGCAAACTCGCTTGCTGGCAGAAACCACCACATAGATGGCAGACATACTGTGTTTAGACATGCCTCAGTGCTTGTGTGAGCAGCAGCACATATCAGCAATATGGACAGCAAATTGTATGCAACTGTTTCTGTGTAGCAGTGTGTCCAAATGACTGCCACAATCAGCATGACAACAATGATGCAAGCCGATTGTCACCAGCACTGGAGTGTTTATGGTACAGACAAATAATGATGGTGCAAACCTTATGCATGCCAAGACATCTCTTTTGCAACTTAGCAGGACATGCCGCATCTGCTTAGTGACCAAAACCCACATGATGACACACATGTAAGGCAATACCTTGGGTAGGCTAGGGAGGCTAGGGGGCTTGGCAGTGAGTCCCTTGGGGAGGCCAGCAGCATCACCAGGCTTGACATTGTTGGGCAGGTCATCCTTGGACACGCCAGATCCTGGCAGGTCAAAGGACAGCTCTCCAACATTCATGAATCCCAGAGGGCTCTTCTTGACTGCCTTCTCGGCAGCGCCCTTCACATCAGGCTTGCCAGCATCTGCTCCTGGCAACTGCAACACGAGCAGCAAAAGTTTATGCTGTCACCTTCACAGCAATGTGACTATACAACCAATAAAGTCGAACAACAGGGCAGAATTTCATGTGACAAAAAAAAGATCTGTATCTCAGGAAGTAAAGTTGTGTGCAGGAAAACTAAAAAACATATTGGCACAAGCAAAGACCCAGGTGGCTGATAAACCTTCCTGTAGCCTGATTGCAAATCCAGCCTTTGTTGCAGCTATTGCAGGGTCGCAGACTGATGCTGCAAATGGCCTGACATCAGCCAATTGGACTGGCCATCTGTTTAGCAATTGGTTACAGCAAACAGGCATCACACAGTAGCGCTCACACACGTGTCATACAACCATCACACCTCATCAGCAATGCTGTGAGATGCTGCAAGCCTTCAAGAGCAGCATGCAGAAAAGCTTGTCGTATACCATTGTTGTTTATGACATTTGCAATCACACCTTGGGTAGGCTGGGGAGGCTAGGGGGCTTGGCAGTGGGTCCCTCGGGGAGGCCAGCAGCATCACCGGGCTTCACATTGTTGGGCAGGTCATCCTTGGACACGCCAGATCCTGGCAGGTCAAAGGCCAGCTCCCCGACGTTCATGAAGCCCAAGGGGCTCTTCTTTGCTGCCTGCTTGGCATCTTCCTTGGGGTTGAACTTGAATGGACCAAAGCCGGGAACATTGACATCAGGAGTGTTGCTTCCTGCTTTGTCGCTGGCTTTGCTCGCTGCATCTGAAACCTGCAAGTACGACACAGGCTCAAGACTTGCTACTATAGAAGACAGAATGCTGTTGGTATGTGGTAGACATGTGCCAGCATGTCAAACAATCCAAATCAAGATTGAGCCATCGACTGAGCTGTTGACCATACTCACATTGCATCCCCACTTTAAAACAAACTTTTTGATGTCAATCAAATTTAGAACAAGACACATTGAGTAAGACAACCTGGGAAGGACTGTTGTGGATGCATGGACCAGCTGAAATTTGACTGCTTACCTTGTCTCCAACACCACCAAGCCCGACTCCTTTCAGGGTTTCTAGAGGCTTGGGACCATCAGGCAGGTCCTTGCTGGTAATATCGGCTCCTGGTAGGATAGGCTGGTTGATGTCTGCAATGGCCGTACCTGAGCCACACAGTGAAGCTGTCGATATGACGATTGCCACAGCATCAATTGGTGCCCAGTACTGGTGGTGCTGCATCAGCAGTAAGATTGTCAGGTGGATTTGCCACCTTGCAGGTGGTGCAATGGCATGCGAATATGGAGGGTTCGGTACCTGAAAAGGCTAGCTGAGCTGCTGCGACAGCAGCGACAAGCTGCATCACAAGCTTGCTAGGCGCGGCCTGTAGCAACATTTGCTACAATGAGCTCTTCGTACGACACTAGTGCCGAACCGTGACACCACAAAATCACTCACCGCGCTTTGGCTTTCGTCTCTTATGTTTTACTTCTGCAGCAAACAACAACGCAGTCAGGAGGCAATTAACAGTTACACCCGCCATTCACTTGAAGCTAGGAAGAGCCTTAAACATATGCACAGCCGGAAGCCATCCTCGACAGCGTGCATGCGTCGGCTTATGTGCCACGTCTTGCGACCCACCTGCGCATTGATGCGCAATGTCCGCGTTCGCTGCGACGTAAAAGGAACTGCACGCCGTGCCAGACAACGCTGGCATTGCACTGGCTGCATGCGCACAGCTGACGATGCCTGCATGTTGGTCAAACTTGATGACATGGCTGACAAGTAAAAGGTATCTGTGGACACTGGAACCTCTCAAGCGAAGGCTTTGACAAACAAAAAAAAAGGATAAAGGTTGGCTTTCAAGTAGGCTTCTGTGCTGATTTGGTACCGCGACGCTGCTGGTAGCTGTACTGTGGATTTGTGGCAGATGTGGCGCACGTGCGGGCCAATTGTAACGCTTGCGTTAGTTCCCAGCCAAATGATCAGTAGCACGTGCAGCATATTTGTGTACCAAACTCGCTGTTGATTGCTCCACGTCTACACGTAAGTGAAATTCCTCCAACTGTCGAGTTGGTCAGATTGATTTAAATTGAACTCTGAGGCGGGATCGTGTGTGGGCAGGACCACGCCTCATCTCATGAGTGTGCAGTGTGTATCGTGCAATGGTCAGATTACAACAAGCTGCTGCCGGCTGTGCAATTTTGGGTCGTATCCGGGTCACCACACACGGGTACGAATTAGTACGAATAACTAAAGAGTCTGGCTGTAACAGGAAATAAAGGCCAATCATCATGACAATGATCCAGGCACTTTACCAAGCTCTGCAAATCAGTGTATCCTTGGGAACGTGTATCTGAGATTCAATCTGTCAAGGAATCATCATGACAAGCCGTGATCGTATCAGCTGTCGCACTGTCATGCTGAATTGACCTGAGCGAGAGTCATGCAATCAAGCACATCCTTGACACCAGCAAAGATCATACTTCACCATCAACCCCGGGCTTTTAACCAGGATACTTTTGCATTAGCATATATGTATAAATGTGAACTGGGATGTGAGCTGCACAATGAGCTCTGTCCTCACAGAGCCCAAAGCAGAGCACGAAAAGGTTTTCGCACACATGGATCGCATGCAGATAGAATGCTGCACAGGGCCGATCACTAAGCGCAACTCTTTGCAGACCTTGACTCACAAGGCGATGGCTCTTTCCTCCTGCCTGCTCAACTCAAACATAGACCGCAGCGCTGCTAGCAAGCTAGCAGCATTTCAGGAGTGGTTGGCAAAGCTGACAGCCAGCTGACTGGTTGGTACACAAGGATGGGTAATGATCACAGGCTAACAGATCACTAGGAAAAAGCTTTTAGCCAAAACTGCATGATCACGAGCGCCACCTTGGCGAGATGCATGGCTTTTGTTGTCCAGGGACTGGTCCAGGGACTGATCACGCTGTTACCAATTACGCATATGCTTACCCATCAGGTATGCATTACAGCTTTCTCAGGGTTGCTGAGGCTCTGCTCAGACTTGTTGGCTGGCCAAAGCTTGTGATGCTCTTCTTCTTCTTCTTCTTCAGCTTCGTAGTGCACCAGATGATTGCGAAGTCCACTGTCTGTGCCGCGCCCTGGCACTGCTGATAGGCTGAACCAAGAGCTTGAGTTGCAAGAGCAGCTTGTATAGGTGTGATGTCCTCTCTGACTGCCGAGGCTGCTCGGATTACGGCCCAAATAAAGTCTAGATGTGATGATCAGGCTGAAATGTATCTTGACGTGGTCATTGGCAAGGGACACGATGCAGCAACATTGCAGATTCTAATTCCAATGCTCTGATCGACTGGGACCTGGCACAGGCACGTGTCTTCCCCGCGAGCTATGCAACATCACCTGAATGAAGGAACTAGCCAACTAAAATTTGGTCTGCAGACGGTCGAATTCTCGATATCGCAAGCAACGCTGGCGCCCCTGCGATACCCATTGCAAAGAGTTTTCCTTATGCCAGCGTTGTCTGCACTGACCTGTCCACCGTTGCAGTTAGCTACGCAAAGGAACGTGCCAAAGATCAGGCTGTTTGCAACATAACATTCCAAGCTGCTGATGCTCAGCATCTGGCAAATTTTGATGACAACAGCTTCAATGTGACAACTTGCATTCTGGGCTTGATGTTCATGCCTGACCACAAGAGTGCTTTGCAAGAAGCGTATAGAGTTTTGCAACCTGGAGGAATCTATATGGCTTCTGTATGGGGCACCCTTCCTGAGTTTCAGGCTGGTCAGGTCTGTTGTCAGCTGCCCTGTGACCTTGTGATGGCATACAGCATGTGTTGCACCCAATGGTGTCCAGAAATTTTGTATGAGCTCAGCGCTGGTACCTAGCACCTGGACATCATGCAAGCAATACAGGTATCGATGCGCAAGCTTGGCCATGCTCATGTCAAGCACTGATCATCGCTGCTTGCTGTGATGAAGCATGTGATGAAGCACTTTGTCTGTATGTGTACATGTAGGCATGCTCAAGGATAATCAGTGACATGCCTTGTCATGGCACAGCCTTTCTGCAGCAAGCACCTTGCATATCGTCCTCAGGTATCAAATTGACCTGTGAAAAGTCTGCAACTCTTTGCGATTTGCTGCTTGCAGATGATGATGCAGCTCATGAACCAGCTGATGACCAATCAGCCACCAACGCCCCCCAACCCCATGACCCCCTGGCGGTTTGGGGACCCTAAAGTCCTTCAGCAGGATCTCAAGGACGCTGGGTTCTCTGTTGTCACATGCACACCCTTCAGCCACCCCATGAAATACACTTGGGCAGACCTGGTGACCTTTTTGCTGGGACCGCACGGGCAATTGCGCCCCATGCTGACAAAACCCAAGTCTGATGGCAGGAGTGATGTAGATGAAGAAGCAGAAGAGGTGCGCTTTCCATGGTCCCAGATTCCCGCAGTACACACAGCCTCTTGCTTGACTTGCAATGCGGTGCGTAAGTGTGCTAGTGGCTTGAGGTCTGTGGTAGAATCTCCTTCCAAATGCCTATCTGGCCGTAGGCTCAATGGGCACATTCAAAACTGCAGTTCATGGCTTTATGACTACATTGCCTCAGCGATCCACTATTTTGCTCAGCCCTGTGCTGCGTGCTGGTTGATGCAGCGCAACTATTCTGAGGCAAGTCCTGACAAGCGACTGCGGGTCAAGCTGCTACGACTCGAAAGGTCGAGGATGTCAACTTCAGTCGAAAGTGCAATGCCTGCTGAGCAGCAAGAACAGGCGCTAAACATTACCGTCGCGAAGTTCTTCAACCTCACCACTCTTCCAACGGGCGGCTACACGCACCGGATATGGAAAGAGGGCACCTCCACTCGTCTGGTAGAGTACTGCGTGGCACAGGGGTAAACTCGTTTTGCTTCTGCTCAGCAACTGTATGTGGGCCTATACTGACGTCAGTTGAACGCATTGCGGCAGTGATCCGGCTAGCCTGCAAGGCAAGACCGACGAGGCTGTTGACAGGCTCAAAGCTCTGTTGACAGAAGAGTTTTCGCAGCCTGCAGGATTGCAGATTGATATCCTAGACAGACTAGAGGGTCTGAAAGGTTTGCTCG
>JAABUO010010254.1_pt1 | contig 10399 bp, 8 predicted proteins | sample 5559291 | NCBI WGS metagenome assembly JAABUO01 (sample SAMN10711878, study PRJNA513372) | rock metagenome | isolation source: Antarctica rocks | place: Antarctica: Victoria Land, Finger Mt sud
GCACACAGAGGAGAGGCATGCCAGACAGAAGCTGAGTGTGCGTGAATGATGCACCAGTTATGACACTGCAACTGACAGACACCAGAAAAGGTTGGCAGTTCTGCGGTCAGCTCGTTCCTCGCAACGTTTGGTGTTTGCAATGTAAGTCAGCTCTCAATCTGCAACAGCAGTTGGACCCCTTTCAATACTGACATGTACTACCTGCAATACAGGCTTTGTGCTGAGATGCTGACAGCTGTGATACAAGGAAGAAATTTTTTCAGGTGACGCAAAGCTTTTACGTAGTGCAGGATTGTAAGCAACAGTGGAATTACTCGATGTCCTGTTTTGCTGCTGCAAGTATCTTGCGTAAAAAGCCCAACATGGATGATATCACATGCAAGATAAAGTTTGAACCAGACATAGTATAAGCTTTCAGGGTTCAAATGTAGCATTTGCAAACCAAATGTAATAGCTACAGAAGGGCTGACTGCAACTTGACAGAATCACATATAAATCTTGAGAACACTTGCTCGTGTCGAGCACTCAATTGGGCATGACAGCTTAAGTACTCACTAGTGATCAAGCGACTAAACAAACTGCAGTCAAACGTAATGTGATTGCAGGGGGTCCCAGGCCAGCACAGAGCCTACTAATAGCTGAGCTATTGCAAAAACAACTTCTTTCATGTGTGATATGAAGGAAGGGTGCTCCCTCTTCTGCCTTGCATGCTATATAGCACCAAGTGCCTTGCCAGCACAAAATCTAAAGACAAGCCAATTGCAAGTCTACCAAGTTGACCTCACGCAGAAGACATTGCTGCCTGCTACCTATTCAAGAGAGCCTAGCAACTCTCATGACCTTCCTCTTTGCGTACTTTGTGCGTTGCAATACAGAGCGCTTCTTGGCTCCAGCATTATCTGACAACCACCGATACTTCGCGCTTGTTGAACTTGTGACTTGAACAGGACTGCTTGAGAAGGTAATACTGGTAGCCAGCTCTGGACAACATGCTCAGCTTGTCCCCATGTACTTCCCTAGGTGATGACATGGCGTACCAGGGGTGGGGTTGCCCCTTCTTAGGCATATGACCTCACACACGCATTCACAGTTTTTGATTTGTTGGATGCAGCAGAAACAAAGTGGCCAGGCTCGCTGCAAACGCCGTGAAGCCCTCGGGTAAAGGCACGGTCTGTTTAGATCTGCTGCCTGCTGCATTGCTTGAACAGGCTGCATGAAGCTCACACATGCAGGTATGAAGTCACTTGCACTTGCAGTTTGATGTGTCCAAGTCATGATGCTAGCAAGCAGCACAGTCTGTGCATGATGACGCCACAGCCACTCAGAGATTGGCCAAGCTGTACCAACAAAACCACACATTGGCTCAGAGCATGCAGCTAGCAGTTTACATGCGCAACATGCGTGTGTGTTCAGTCATTCACCTAAAACCACTTGCTGAACTTCATGCCATTTAACTTATGTTGCAGCAGTGATCACATGTGCCGTGAACTGCAGTCAACTCAGGTCATCACCATTTCCAGATCACACACTCCTGCACGGACAGGCTAATGTCAACAGCATGCACAGCGGAGCTTACTGATAGGCCTAACCCCGGCCTAGGCCGGTCCAGCTGGAGAAACTCCCATACATGCAGGTGGAGGCAAATCTGCCCCTCTTCTGCGTTTTACCTCTTGTGGAGTAGCATCTGACCTGCTTTGGCTGACCCCTCTCTTGCTAGCTTGTCTCGGTCAGGGTGACCTGTACTCATGTACCTCTGCTATGGTGTGCAGGAGCTCAGAGTGCTTTCCAGAGGGAGCGAGTGATTCTGCAGGACAAGTGATTCAGTGGCTTGTGGGAAAGACAAGTCTGGAGCACTGGAGATACGTGGAAGAAATACATGTTGATTTCTGACTTAAGTTGTGAATGGCTTCAAACAATCCTGTCCCACAGGCACAGCTGTGCTTCCTTGACTGCCAGTGTCTACTGCATCAAGAATAGCACCCCTGCAAATATATAAACAGCTTGCACCTTGACTTGGCTTTGCTTGGGAATGCAAAACAAAGTCAAACTTAACACCCGAGCTTTGGTGCACTCTCAAACCAGGGGTTCATGCATACAATAGGATACAGCCAGCTGGACAAGCAGTAGGGGCTGCAAGTTTCTGAAGCAGATGTGCTCTAAAGTTTCGGCACTACAGCACAAGTGTTCCCTGGCGTCCCTTACCTGCTGTACAGGCATTTGGGCCATGTCATGCCAATGCCTAGCTTTGGTCATGCACACACAGAGGAGAAGCATGCCAGCTCAAGCAAGCAAGAGCTGAGTGTGCATTACTGATGTATCTGCAACCAGGCTATTCTGGTGTCTGCAATGTAAATGTGCCCTCAACTCTCAGTCTGCATTGCATCAAAGAGATGTAATTGAGATGCTGACACCTGTCACCAGCAGGAAACACAAAGCCATGCTGTACTGCTGTGGGCAGCAACCGCAATCGCAGAAATCTGCCTTTGTGCTGCACTGTCTGCCTTTCATGCATGCAGATGCCATGTATACAGCATTTTCAGCAGTGTGCCTGAAGCAACATGTTCAGCATTGCACGCACGAGCTGTTGTGTATTCACATGGCTAGTGTGCTCCACAACAGAGGAATCAGGCAGGCGGGACATGTCCTGTACAGGTAACATAGTGCCATGGTGCAAACACAGCATGAGCCGTGGTTCCATTCAAGCAAACATGTCATGGAAGTGAGAGCGATTGAAGGATCGACAGCAATGCAACACCTGTCGCAATGTAATGATTAAGGAGAACTTCATGGCAGCTGTCAATTTTTGGGGAAAGGCTCAGCTTGCAAGATCAATTGACCCTGTGTGTAACCCAGACTGAGAACTCAGCGATGCTGAACAGACAAACCCTAACATACAGGTCCGAGGCTTGCATTACTAAGTCAGTAGCTTTTCCGCAAGCTGCCATTACCTGAGCTCAGGAGCATTGTCTGCATCACACATGCAGTCATATTTGCTGACACACAGCCTAGCACTACATAATATGCAGCCTGGCTTCAAAGATGCAGTATATTTGAGCAGGGTTGAAACAAGGGTCAATACAAAGATGCAAAATGACTGAGCAGGGTTGAAACAAAGGCCAGCGCAAAGAGCATCGCCTACCAACAGCAAAGAGGGCCTTTTGCGTATAGATGAAAGGTGTGCCTACTTCTGCTACAGCATCCTCACTAGCACATTGAGAGCATGTAGCAACAGGCTGCTTGCAAGAACAGCAAAGGACAAAAAAATTGAACCTACAAAACCCTTTATTGTGTGCTGTAAGTCATTTGTGCCTAGCTGTGATGACTTTCTCTTTTCCACGCGCTGTGCGCAGAGTCACAGACCGCTTCTTGGCTCCAGGCTCATCCGACAACCAACTATACTTGGCCCCTGACGAACTTGTGACTTGAGCAGGACTGACACCATTCTGTTCAGTGTCAAAGTCAGCAGTGATATCAGGACAAACGGCTTCCAAAGAGTTGCAATCACAAACCTTATGCCCGACACAAAAAGGGCACCCAGTTGCCTTTCTGTGAGAAGTTCGACTGCTTGGTCGAGCTTGCCAGCTGTGCGTCTGCCCCTTTGGACAAGCATGGCAACGCCACCAAATCAGCTTGTTGCTTTGTAAGGTCGTGTTGTCGGGTGAGTCCCCATTTTCTCTGTTTTTGTTGTGATCCCATTGCTCTAGCAAGGCATGCTTTGCTTGTGCAAAAGTAGGGTGCTTCTGCCTGGTGCCATCTGCTTTCCTACCGCCATTTCTTTTGGCACATTTGGGGCACCCAGAGTTGCCTCTTGTCTTATTCGTCACTGAAGCCTGCCATTCGTACATGCAAACACTGCACTTCCAGTGGACTCTCATCTGGCTGGAGACGATCACATGGTCTATTGACAATGGGTGGTTCTTGTTGGCATTCCAAAGTTGTGCCACCTGTGGTGCCTGTCTGGCCAGCGTGTTATGCTGACATGTTGATGTGCCTGAGCAGAAAGGACAGCCGCTCCCAGATGACCTACTGTCGACTCTAGCCTCCCAGACATGAGGAAGGCTGTCCAGGCACTGATCACATGACCACCAGACCTTGTGGCAGCTGTGAGGCCTGATGACACTGTTGCCAAGGTGCTTGTTGCGCTCTTCATGCCACTGTGCCTGCAGCTCTTTTGCAAGCATGCTGATGGTGGGTCCAACCTCTTTGGGCTGCTCTTTTGACAGCTGCTGCCAGCTGTCACTGCTGACATCAGAGGCCGTCTCTGCAGACAAGCATTTGCGCCTCAAAATCAATCAGCATGCAAGATCAGATGATGAAGCTGTGGAGGACTTAAGCGGGCGAGCAAGATGACACACCTGTGCAGAAGGTTGACTGCTGCTGCAAATAGGCAGTCATATGCATACTTGCAAGCGTAAACTGCCTTGGGTCTGGCGGGCCTTTGCCGCATCTGTTTAGCAGCCTGGCGCATTGTTGCACCTGCGAAGGCCGCCTGAAAGCACCACTGCGTTGTATGAGATCTGCTGTGGGCTGCGGTATACCTACGTAGTCTTGTGCTCACAAGCTGATTTTTGTGCTGAAATCAAAACGCACCTGCCCTGAGGGATATTATGAGATATCGCTGCTCCCATATTGCTGCGGTGTCAGGACTGTCTGCTCACAGCAGGTAAAGTCTTTGATCAGATCTGTGCTGCTCTGCACATGTATTGCCTCGCTGCACAGTGATTCAGCGCTCAAACCAGCGGTTGTTCTGCTTGTGCCGACACACTTCACGGGATGCTTCCCAGAAGGCGTCTCAGTGGGCTGACACCCTCCAAACAGCTGCAGTTGCCGTCAAAAGTCTGTGTCCAAAAGCAGTTCCTGCTTAGCAGGACCACTCGTCCGCTTCGACAGCTTGACCTGACCGGCGGTGCGTTCAGTCAAATCTAGTAGGCCATCGTACACGTGTGTAGATAAGACCACCGGTCGGGGAAATGTCGTCCGTAGCGCTTGCTGCAAAGCTTTTCTCAGTTGAGATTCACACTGCGAAATGGACGTATCTCCAAAACACCTTGACTTTTGTACATCTCAAAGAGCTAGGACTGCAAATGGCAACAGCAGGGGTCAAGCTTTGCTGCACAGCAGCAAGCGAGAGCCATATGCAGCCAGGCCTCAGAAAGCCAGTGCTGTGACCACATCTCTTTGCTACATACTGGGTATCCTAGTATAGTTCCAGCTTGTCGAACAAAGCAGTGTTGCCCCACTCATTGCGTGCAAAAGCTCAGAATGGAACATTGGGGAGATTAAGCTGCTGGTGATGCAGTAGCATGTGGGGATCACAGTTCTAAAGTAAAAAACATAGCCTTACAATACATCCTACAGGGTATCTGCACGCGTGCCCGCACTCTCAGGGCACTGGTGACATGATTTGCATTACAGGCAACAACAGGTAAATTCAAGCTACATAGAAGACTGTCAGGACTGGCAGAGGCTTACTCATGGCTAAGCCCAAAGTGAAAACTCAAGATCCAAGCAGGACAGGCTGGCAGAATGCCAGGCTGGCGGCATGTTTTCTATTCTCGTGCTCTCTGCAGATTGACATTAGACCAGGAGGTGCCTACACCCACAGACATTTATACCTACGCACTTCGAACAGTGGTACCATGGTGCAGTTGGGACACAACGCAGCCAAATTGGTTTTGGATGGGGCAGGCTGCAGGCCAATAACCTGCCCACTTGGTGTGTGGTTGGGGCAGGCCAATGCATGGCCTGACAGGGTAAGCACCTGGACACTGCTGACAGGGCAATGAGAAAGGTGTGCACTGAGATGCTGACACTCAAACGGGGATTTCAGCCGTCTTCTTGTGCTGCATTGGCTTGCCTTCATGTTGAAGGACTCCACACACATTATAGACAGGCAAAGACACCATCATCATGGTCAACGCTCACCGACAAGTTGCTGTCCAATCTGATGTATCTGTCAGACTTCCATGCCGGATCAATCCTTGTGGAAGATATCAATTCCTGTGAAGATGTGCCATCCCCAGTCTGGACATGGTGAATCTCTAGTGACTCGGTGCTTGGGCACATTAGGCCATTTGGGCACAATCTGCGGCCCTGAAAGACATCATGTCATTCATGCAGCAGTCATGAACGGCACTGTTTGCAGCTGGCATAACGCACACGCACATGGATAGAGGCAGCGTAGCTGGGGAGGCAAAGCATAGGTCTATGCCACTGCAAGCAAGGACTGCAGACATGAGGCACCAACGTGTCATGTCAGCAGGCAATGCTCTAGTGCAGCACTTCAAAGAAACCAGTGCAAGACATCATGGTCAACGAAGCATGTAAGATATGGCCACAAAGCAAGAAACATCCTGTGCAGCTGCCTATGCTAGGACTGGATACAATGGTACCAAAGATGTGGTTCTCTCTGCAATGATGACAGAAGAAGCTTGATGTCATGGGACAAGCAGCAGACCTCACCTGCCATTGGTCCTCAGAACCACCTCCACCTGCCGTTGGTCCTCAGAACCACCTCCATCCACAACCAGCTAGTGTTGCTTGGCAAAGTCATCTGTTCTGCACTGCTGGGTGAAGAACACTACCCATGGGGACAAGCTTATCAGGATGCTTATCAGGATGCCGCAAAAAATCTCATAGCATGTGAGCTTGACATCTTCAGCAAGATTGTTCAGCATTGAAGGAAGTTCCATCTACTGCCAGGGTTGACTTCAGGAAAACCAGCGTCGCTAACAGCCCTGCACTATGAGAGTATCACAGCTTGTACCTTGGCTTGGATTGGGAGGGGCGTGCAAACACAAGTCAAGATCTGAGCTGTGATGTGCACTCAGACCAGGGAATCATGTGCACTAGGGATGTAGCACAGACCTGAGCACTATGAAGCAAAATTGAGCATTACAGTGCTTGCCCCCTTGCATGTTGCACATGCACTTGGGCCACATCATGCCAATATCTAGCTGTTGTCATGCGATGCACACAGAGAAGAAGCGTGTCAGCTCAAGCAAGCAGCAGCAAGACCGAGGGTGCCTTACTGAAGTAGCTGCAACTGGCGTGAACCAGAGAAGTTGATTCATTTTGGGTTCAGCTTGCCCCTCATGCACGTGCTCTGAGTGACGAAAGTCAGGCTAACAGGCTTAAGTCTGCAGCGCGGCAGCAGCAGATTGGCGCCCTGCATTGCAGCTCTGCGCTGCCTGCATTGTGGAGTTTGCATCGACATGCTGAGACCTGTCACAGGCCAAAAACAAATAACAAAACCGTGGATGCAGTGCTGTGAGATAGATAGCTTATTCTGCTGCATTTGTGCTAGGGTGCAATGCTGTGGGCAGCGGTGGGAGTGATAAAGGTCTTGCTCTGCTGCATTTGTTGTGCCGCCGTGCACTTATGCAGTGTATACACAGCGTGTTCAGCAGATGTGATTCAGCGTGTTAAAGCAGATGTGATGTACGTGTCAGCTTTCAATCACATCACAGATCTCTAGAGCGATTGCAAACAAATTCATTCTGAGAAGACATGGCATCACCATACACAATGCTGTTGTTCATTTCACATTACTGGGCCACTGCTGAAGGCAGAAAGGACCATAGCCATGCATATTTGTCCAAAGACTGACACCATTGCACCGCTACGTATGGCGCGTACAGACACTATGATACACACACATCACATCTATGCAGATAGCATGTCTCAGAGACTTCATCACAGTTCTACACTACATCAAAAGACAGCTGATACATTGTGATCAGCCAGGTATTGTACACTCGCATCACCAGGAATCAGGTATCCCATTGAGGTTGACAGGGAGAGATGCATCTGCCAGAGAGCAGACTTGTATCTTGTTTCCAGTGTCTGCATGTAGCAAAGGCTTGGCTGCCTGTATGGGCCATTTCATGACTGCTGGTGGCTCAACAAAAAACAGCTGCTGCAGACGTGATGGGTAGTGCTGATTTAGTGTCACAGCCACACTCTTCATGAGGCGCACCAGCTTGCTAGCCTGCAAACACCAACAAAATTAGCATAGGCAGTGTGTGTCAATGAGACCAGCATGCTGGTGTTACTCATATGCCCACATGTTAGTCACTGCCTGGTTGGCAACATCAGGCGCATATAGCATGTGAAGCTGATCTGAACTGTTCATTGCCAGCTGCTCACCGCGCATTGGATTGGCTGACCAGAGGGCATATGCTGCAGTGGCAACAAGAGGATACATACGAAGACTTCTGCAAGATTTCTGAGTTTTGCAAGATTTAAAGCATATTTTGTTACAAAAGAACCAATTGAAGTGGCGATATCACCTGGAATGCTGAGGCTCCTCGGCAATCTAATATGACAACAAGCTTCTCAGGCCCTTGTTGATCATCCATGAAATTCAGCACCCCATAGTTGATCTGCGCACACTCAAGTCAGTTGGTCCAAACTTTGGACATGGGGGTGTTGCAGTGCTTGAGCAGCTACTGGGACAAATGCCAGCATTTGATGCAAGCCAAAGTATGCTTGCATTGGGGAAATATAGGGGGACAGTCAGCTGACCTGACTAACAATACACTCAGCTACTCTATCAGCTTCAGCTCTGCTTTTGCATTCATTCAAAGCTTGACCAAGACGAACCATGAGAATTGGTCTGTTTTGAGAGTCTAGATCTTCCCACCAGACCTGCATGTTGAAGAAGGGTGACTCTGTAAGCAGAGGGTTGCATTGTGGATAGCAGTGCAGCCATGTTGTATAGTAGACCTTGCAGCAGCAGCAGCACATGCAGTCGAGGCTATCTGTTTGGCAGACATTATCCTTTGAACTCACAAGGTTCTTGTACTGTTGCATCTCTTCCCGCGACAGAAACTTGTGCTCAGCAAGCCAAACTGCAGTTGCCTGTATTGACAAGGCCGCTCTCTGCAAGGCGCTTGACCTGCACAGTCAATGATTGGTGCATGGCTTGTCAACTGCCATGTCATCTCATGCAGCTTTACATGCATCAATGACATGCAAAGACCACAAGCTAGCCATTTATGAAACGTACAAGCACAGACAGCAGCTACACCATGCCCATCAAAGGCTTTAATCTTTTGCAAGAACGCACTTTTCCTGTTCTGAAGTGGCGCGAAGGGCTCCAGCAGCAATGGCATATCTGAAAACAGACAAGCCCTTGTTCAGTTGACACGGAGTACACAGCAAGTGTCTCAGACATTGATGCCACGTTTGCATGCAGCAAACAGTACCTGATAAGCTCTGCGTTGCCGCTGTTAAGCCGCAAAGGTAAGGTAGTTAGCCCTTGCTTCTTGAGCAACTCTTGCAGTATTGCCACCTCTTGCTGGTGTTCAGCTGCAACTTGGTGTGCACTCTTACGACCACTACTAGATGGTCTTGTAACATCAGATGCTGGCTGTGTTTGCAGTGATGAAGTAGCCTGCTGTTCGTCTACAAAGGCCACAGCAAGCTATTGATCTCTAATGCTCTGGTCAAGACCAGCCAAGACAGCGCATAGGCGTACCCTCGATGTCTTCGAGAGTTCCAGACATTCTTGACTGCACGTTAGCCCCCCAACCGTACAAGCTGGGAGGGAAAGTGCCATCGGCCTGGCGCAAAGGCACCTGTGTTGCATAAGCAAAGTAGGCTAGATCTCGTACACGCTTCACTTGCGCATTCTTTTGAGCTTGCTCGGACCGCGCAAAAGTCAGATATACCTTGAACCTCACGGGTGCAAGCAAGCCCAAAAGACTTGCTGTGCTATTGTCCGCGGGGCTGACCTCAGTTATAGATGATCTTGAGGCATACCAAGCAGCTGCAGCTGCTGCTAGAGCTGCCGACACAACGGCGGTTGCTCCATACCTGCTTCTGAGAAAAGGGATGTGCTCGCTCATGACACCCGAGGGAACGGATCTGAATGGCCAGGCATGCAGAACCAGAACCAGCTTCGCATGGTCTGGTCAGCGAAACATGTGATGCACGGGAACTCCCACGTCCCTCCGTCCATCAATTGTTGACACTTGATGCTCAGGTTGTGGTTGAGCTTACCACAGTGTCAGCTAAGCACAGAGCTTTCAAGGCCTCCAGTCGCCTCAGAGCCAGCCCCATCCGCTTGGATGAGGATCTCACTACCCAGCAGATGCAACAGCGCAAGGGCCTGTCCTCGGACTTCTTGGGCCTCAAGATCAGAGGCTTCAAGCCTTTCTTCAGGGGCACCACCCTGAAGTACAGGGATGGTGGAGTGGTGCGCCAGTGTGCCAAGGGAGGGGCTAACAAAATCAGAGCGCCAGCTCCTACAGTTCCTGGCCCTCGCCCGGCCCACAGGCCTGAGCATACCAATGTGGCAATGGATCCTGCTGAGGTCCTGCGGCAGGCTGGTGTGTCAGTCAGCAGGGAGTTTGATTTTGGACCAGCCCTGCCTTTTACCATGGGGACTGTGGGG
>JAABUO010010255.1_pt1 | contig 10397 bp, 12 predicted proteins | sample 5559291 | NCBI WGS metagenome assembly JAABUO01 (sample SAMN10711878, study PRJNA513372) | rock metagenome | isolation source: Antarctica rocks | place: Antarctica: Victoria Land, Finger Mt sud
ATCCGTTTGGACAGACCTTTACTTCATGCTCCACGGTACAGCAGTGGTAAGTATGTCAGAGTGACCTTCTTCTTGATACAAATGTTGCATGAAGACTGCACCATCAGTCCTCGCCCATGATGCAAGATGCATGTAACTTCATCCAGACATGTCTAAGCCCAAAACAGTCAGTACAGCATGACGCACTTTATCCATGAGACACCATCGCAAGCCATACCACACCATGCAATGATTTCACCTGGTGCCTGATCAGACACACCTTGCAAATCACCATCGTCATAAAAGCAGTGACAGCAATGAAGACATACCATGAGCTGGTTGAAGCCCTGGTTGATTGGGCATGTTTGGGCCTCCCTCCTGCCCTTGGCAAAATCAAACCGCCTGATGGCGCCCAACGCCTTGGGCAAAGATGCCAACAACCACTGCTTGAAGGTGGCATTGGCATGTGCCCCCTCGATGAGCCCAATCATGACTGCTCGATAGCCACAGTTGCCGTCGCCTGCAGCAGCACAGAGACACCGTCAGTGTACAGGCAACATCATCAAGCACATGCATGCATCTTGGCTGGACAGTGCAAGCCGCTGCCAAGGCACTCAGGTGGGTCACACAGGTATAGGGGTGGCTATGTTACGAGGAGGTGCTCATGCTGTCAACTGTGAAGCAAAATGGCAATATCTTCATAGTATATGCCTTTTGTCAATGTGAACAAGAATGAATGTGTACAGAACAGATCACTCAAGAACCACTTAAAAGCAAACAGCAAGACCAGTGAAGCTTACCTGCAATGTGCCTGCAGCTTCTGATTTGATGCTGCCCGGTCGCCAACTCCATCAGGCTGTCATACACCTGCTTCTTGGCTCGCTGTTCCTCAGCAGATTCTCTCTCTCTGCGCAAGTAGGGGAAGACCAGGTTATCCATGGGCACCCGATCCATGACCAGCAGGGGGCTCTGCTCCTGAGGTACGCCCTTGCCTGCAGCCTTGGCATAGGACATGGGCCCAGAGAGTCCCTGACCAGGGTGTGGAGGCTGAGCATTGGAAGTTGGGCCACCAGAAGGCAGCAAAGCAGTCCTAGTGGTGGAATGCTGGGCAGCAGTCTGACTCTGGGTCTTCCAGGCAGCAGCAGGGGGCTGCTTCTGGGCTGCAGGCCTTGCAACAGAGTGCGCCTTGCTCCTGGTATGCGCATGGGATGGCTGCACCCCAGCCTTGCTCTGGCTGTGCCTGGCAGGTGGAGCTGCCGGGGTGTGCTGTGGTGCAGCCTTGCTGACACCAGAAGCTGAGCTCCTGTTGCCGGCGGCTGTATGCTGCTGCTGAGAGGGGCTAGGCAGGGGGCCCCCCCTCTTTGCAATGGGTGCCCTGCCCTTGGAGCCACCGCCAGGCTGCCGCCTATGAGTAGAGCCAGGAGCAGCAACTCTGCCTCTCTTCCCGGTGGCAGATGGCTGCTGCTGAGAAGAGGCAGTAGCATCAGCTTGCACAGCAGGGGCGCTGGTCCTGTTGGCGTTGGCTGGCTGCTGGTTGTGGACGGGGCAAGTGACATCTGGGCTTCTGATAGCAGGTACCTTGAGCTTGCTGCTCTTGATTCCAGGCTTCAGTTGCTTCTGTGCCATAGAGGACCTGGCAGGCGCAGCCCTGTTGCTGTTGGGAGCAGCTGGGGGTACCTCCTGACTTGCAGCAGCTGCAGGAGCACTCTGTGAGTTGGGCTGGACAGGGCCATGGTGGGTGGCCTCCACACTGCCACTGAGATTGACAAGGGACCCCCCAGCACCACTTGCCTGCAGGCATCAGAGACATGCAAGCTCAGACAGAAGACATGGCTGCAAAGAATGCTGCAACAACACCTGATCTGAAAAGGCACGTAACTGACTTGACTACACTTCAGAAAAGATGGCAGGAAGTGGCACAAACTATGTCAATCAGACACAGCAGTGAAAGCAGCAGCAGGTGAGCAGACATCCAAGACAGGCATTGCCATATGACAGGTCAGCACCCAGCTGGTGATTGTGGCAATGGAAAGCTGATGTGTATCTTGCACTGTGCAGCAGCTTAGTGATGAGGGTGTTGCCTACCTGGCCTGGCTGGTCTGCTGAGTTGGCGGTGATGCTGCCAGAAGGGGCCAAGTCAGCAGCCGCTTTCCTGGCGGCTGCCTTCTGCCTGTTCATCCTCTTCTTCTCCTGTGTTTGCAAGAAAAACAATCAGGCTGTTGACTACTGCAAGGCTCCTACCAGCCTGCTTCCCTGCATTTATCGTTCATCTTGCCACTTGAGAAAAAGAAGAAAATTAACAGGGAGAAGGCTGCTGCTGTCAAAAATGCTGTTGCTTTTCTTGTTTTCCCAGAGTGGCTAGATCCGTATCAGCTGCCTTGAATGCACAGCTGAATGGAGTCTGGGCGATATTCAAACACTGCCCATCAGGCAGCAGCTGGCATAGTGGCATTAGCTTACTGGAAAACGTGCTTCGCATGTTTTGACTGGACAATGAAGCCTTAACAGAGGAGGGAAACAAGAACCAGCAGCTCTCCTGTTGCTGATTGAGATGATGCACCTAGTACTCCCTGAACTGAGGGGTTCATGGACGACCATACACTGGCAAGAAGCACTGTGAGAGACATGCTGCAGCCTGCCGTCTGCTTGACAACATGGACTTGACAGTGACTGCACATGCAGCTTATACTTTTCAAAACTGAAAAGTGCTGCTTGCAAACAGCAGATCACGTACCTTGAGCCTCTGTTGCCTGGCAGTCAGCACACATCCTCCAGAGATGTCCCCATCGTCAGCTGGCTCAGCAGGGGCTGCAGGCTCAGCAGGAGCAGCAGGGGCAAGGGCAGCAGGTGCAGCAGGGGCAGGAACAGCTGCGTCATGCTGAGGTGCAGGGTTGAAAGCATCAGCCTGCAAAGAAGCATGCATGTTTATTCATATTGATAATACAATGGCTGCAGATGAGCCTGCACACCTTGGCACACTTACACCAATGATGACAGCAGCACGCCTCTGAGCTTGTGCACATAAAACAAGCAATTGTTTTGAACGTGCTGATATGCTCTCTCTGAACACAAACTTTGTGAAATCCCAATCATGCAAACAAAGCGCAATGCAACAATTTCTCCAGCAGAACAATCCCTGACAGATCTGGTTACACAGTAGCGACATAGAGCAGGAGCTTGCAAAGAGTGTGCCAATCATACACAGCTCAAGGTCATTGCTGGTGATGACAGCAGCAGGTGAGCAGTGGTCTGAAGCAGGCATTGCCACATGATAAGTCAGCACCAGCTGATAAAGACCACAATGATGAGCAGCACAGAGTGAAGAATGAGGGTGTTGCCTACCTGGCCTGGCTGGTCTGCTGAGTTGGCAGTGGTGCTGCCAGCAGCGGCCAAGTCAGCAGCAGCTTTCCTAGCGGCTGCAGCCTTCTCCCTATTTTTCCTTTTCTTCTCCTGAAATTGTAACAGCAACAATCAGCAAAGCAGAATGGCTGCATCTGAACAGCTGGTCGAAATGCACAAAACACCGCACGGACTACATTTCAGTCAGCATAATGTCACTAGCCCTGAGATGGCAGCTGGCAAAGTGGCATCAGCTTATTGGCGAGAGTGCTGCACATGATATGACTGGAGAAGCGGGGCTGAGCATCATGCTGCAGCCTGCTGCCTGCTCAACAGCATGACGAGGGCTTGTAAGGTGGTTATGCATGCAGCTTGAAGCTTGCAAATTTGATGTGTGCTGCTTGCACAGAGTGGATCACACACCTTGCGCCTCTCTTCCCTGGCAGTCAGACACCTCCTCCAGCAACATCACCGGCGTCAGGCAGAGTTTGAGGCACAGCAGGGGCAGCCTCAGCAGGCACATCGTGAACAGCAGGCAGAGCAGGCACAGGGGGGCCAGCAACAGCGGGGTCAAGCTGAGGCTCAGAGCTGGAAGGATCAGCCTGCAAAGAAGCATGCATGTTCATGTGAGTAAACAGAAGACATTGGCTGCAGATGGACCTGCACTTGTGGCAAAGTTACTGCAACAATCACTGCAATGTGCCTCAAAGCTTCAGCAGGTACAATGAGCAAATGCGCTTGTGTACAGTCACACAACAGCTCCAGTCTGCAAGGCATGAACTGCACCAAAACGCATTCAAACCTGCCTGTATGTGGCAGAGTTATAATTGGGGCCAGACCCATTCTCAATTTGAGGACTGCTTGTACCAGGACATGTTTGGGGGTGAATCTTGCTAGTGGTGACAGCATGATCCACCACAACAGCACTCGATGTCATGAACAGCAGCATGTGAACAAACCTGTCTCGAGTGGTGGGCCTTGTTGGAAGTGGCACCTCCACCAGCTGTGGGACCCTGCTTGCCGCCAGCCATTGTCTCTTTGCCACCTTTGCCCTACACCAGCACAGGAGTGTGAGCTGGGGCAGACTGATTGTGTGTTTAATTGATAGGTTGTCTGACCATTTGCACAGAAACAGCGACGCCATGGGTGCAGCCCATTCAATTTGACACATTGTGCACTGCAGCCTCATAAAACAAAACCTTTAAACAGATGTGTCCTCACACATGTGCTCAGAAGGTCACCACGATCGGCTCTGGCTATTGAACGACAGAAGGCCCAAGCTGGATATAAGCAATTATATAAGCCATATTTGCGTTGCAGCTGAATTCAATTTGGAGAAAGACATCGAATGGGCGCAGGCGACGCGTATAGACAGCAGAGAAGCTTACCTTTTTGGCCTTTGCCTTGCCACTGGATACAGGGACACTTGCAGCAACCCCTCTGCCGGTGGGCATGGTCTCATCTGCGCCAGCAGCAGAAGAAGTCCTGTTGCCACTGTCCCATGACTCACCGCTGGCCTGAGCCTCAGGCGCTGAAGAATCATCTCCAACGGATGTGGAATCTGAGGAAGCGGCAGGAGAGGGCTCTTGGCCTGCCCCAGAAGCAGCAGCAGCACCTTGGTTGTGCACACCTGGCAGCCCCTTGATGTGCTTGAAGGAGCAAGCTGACCTTTCCCTGAGGTGCAACCAGAAGCCCGCCTGCAACACCGGACTGCGTTTGGTAGGCAAGTGTCATGACAGCAGGCAATGATGCATGACTTATCTATAGATGTTGTCCAGCACTTGTAGTGTGTCTCAAATGTGCCCTCTGCTTGCAATCTGCACACATCATTGTGAGTGCATCTCCTTGCAAGCAGACTTTGCTGGCAGTTGTACATGTTTGGTTGTTGTTTGTAATGAGTCAAAGCAAGAAGGACAGCATTGCAGTGCATTGCATTTTGGCTGCGCATCAATTGTGGATGAAAATGCTTGACAGCCTGAGTCAGCAATAGACATGATTAACGCAAAGACCCTTTCTGCTGCTGGAGCTTGTCTTGGCTGAAACCCTGCCGTTGTCAGTGATCATGTCGTCAATTCAACTCACACACCATGGATGAGTACAGATAGTGCATGCCAGCCCAAATGACAGTCAGTGCAGGGGTCATCACCAGCAGGACACTCAAGACTCTTGGCCAGACTGTTGCGTACCATGATGCACCATACAGTGAAGATCGCGTAGATGAACACAGCCCATTCAGCAAAGCCAGATGGGAAATGACACCAATATGGTCCTCCGCTGAATGGACTTGCAACCCAGGCGATCAAAGACGCTCCCAGGTTGTACAGTGCGCGCAGCTTGGCATTCAAGGTCCTCAATGCCCTTTGAGATGCCTGCAACAAAACACAAAGATCACTGATGGCCTGCAAAAAGACCTTTGCATTGCAGCCATCTTGACTGCGTGCATTTGCTGCTACATGCAAAGAGACTGCTGCTGCTTGGTTTGCAGCAGTGTGACGAATGGGCAAGCAGAGCATGGACCGAACATAGTCCACCCATGTCTGCATTCAGTTTGACTGCGCATCAGCAGCATGGTGGACATAGCCATGCAAAGTTTCAGAGTCCTGGCAAACATCTGGACAGTCTGGACCAAGCTACATGGCAAAAGATTGGGCTAGAGTGCACCCCTGTGCAGCAAAACAGCAGAAGCTGCACAGCATGAGCTGCAAAGACGGTGGACACTCACCTTGTACACCAGCGTTTCATAGCTGCTTGTTATGAATAAGCAGGCTACGCATATGACCATTGAAACTAGCTGCCACAAAACGGCATGCATGGCTGGCACATGGTAATTGTCCAAGCAATTTCGAGCTGGATCCCCCGACAAGACAAGGATGCAGGTCCATAACCCTGCCCTGCTGCCACTGTTGCTGTGGCCTTCCCCCTCACTCCATCTGCAAGACCGAGATATGTTAGACGCTGCAACATTAGGAATGCCGAACAGAAGACAGTGCTGATTTGCATCGGGCAAACAGTGCAGCTCAAGGTGTGAAGACAGCAGCAGGTCGTATGGCTGCTAGTGTTTGTACCCTTGTCAGGTGCAGACAGTAAAGAACGTGTCAACATTAAGCAGGCTGTATGGATTGTGAATGGTGCGCATGCACTGGGTGATGTGCAGCGAGCTGTCCGGTATACCTTTCTACTGTACTATCGCTACCGTTAGTTGCCTCCGAGCTTGTGTTGGTGACAATGCCGACTTTCAGCAGCACCAACACGCACAAGGCGAGAGCGGGTCCTGTCTGCAACATCTTCTTTTTCCGCGTTTGGTGCAAGCAGAGCGCGAACACTCAGCGATGCCGCAGGTCAAAGTGTCCAACATATGTGAGTTACTAATATCGTAACTTACGACTCGTAACAAGTGAGAGTTGTAACAGTGCGAGCTATAGCTAGGGAGCTGACGCGAAAAGCAACGTATGCAAATGTGGCACTGGGGTGAGTGAGAGCATTACGCAAGTTTGAGCTTCAAGTCCTGCAGAGGTGCATGAGCTTGCTCCCCCTTCTTAAGGTTTGCTTTCTGCGCGAAGCCAAATACTGTCAGCAAAGGATCAGCAATATTATCCTCTCCTTTACTGCACAGTGAACAGTGGTGCAAATCAAGTGGAAACCCAACTGCGACGTCAAGCTAAGTCTGTTTACGATTGGGGCTGCAGTGTGGGTATGCGTTGCACCAGTACCTTGAAGCCAGGTAACGAGCAAAGTAGATCATGCTGCTCAGCAGATGAGCACCAGCAGAAGTCAGCCGTTTTGCTTGACCCCTACCTTTGGTCTGACTTCTCAACAGCGGCCTGGATCTGGGGCCAAAGGGCCTGCTGATCCTGCATCAGCCCTGCTGCCGTGGCTGCATGGATGTATAGAACCTTGCAGTCAGAGCAAGGCCCTGACAGTCAGGCCCTTGTTCTGCAGAGTCAGCAGGCCCTTCGGCCCCAGATAGGCGGCTGCTGAGGCATCAAAGGTAGGGTCAAGTTAAAAGGCTGACATCGCTAGCTAAGCACCTTGCTGGTTCCCTGGCTTGGAGGTACTGGTGCTATGCATACCCACACTGATGCCCCAATTGTGTACAGATTTAGCCTGACGTCGCAATTGGATTTTCACTCAATTTGCACCGCTGCCCTGTGAACAGGGGTGGATGCAGCATGCACACAAAGTACCCTGTGGTGCTCCAACAACATTGTGGTAGTTGAGCATACTATATTTGTGTGCAGGCGGTGCCATGGCCTCACAACAAACAAGTTTTGCCGATGCTGTGTTCTTCTTTTAGTCAACTGGGGAGATGGCAAGACCACAGGGTTGCGCCAGTTTGATGACTGGTGTGCTGCCGATCTAACAGAGTCCCTCAGCATCACCATGTACATGCACATTTTACGAGCTGTTCAGCGACGCAATTTGCACAACCCTGGACATGCTGACAAGCCAGCAATTTGGCTGCTGAGGAGGCACTGCCACTATGCTGTGGTGTACACCTGACTACAGAAGTTAGCCTCTGCCCTTGAGCCGACCCTGAAGGTCATGGTGAATGGTGCACAGCTATATAGCCATATATGCACATGCAAGCTTGGGGTTGTAGCACGCAGACCGTGCACCCTTATGACCTTCAGGATCTGCGTGTCGGCGCACCTGCAATCATTAGGAGACCCACCTTCGGCGGTGTCATCACGTGCACCTTGGAAACCTAAATACCCTCGCTTGGGTATCCTGCTGCCATGTTCACAGCTGCCTGCAGAACTCTGAAGTACATGGATCTCAACAATGTTGCATGCAGTGATGCATAGCATGTGCAGCATGAGTAGACACAGATGTCAACCACCTGGACAGTCATGCACCATCTGTGTGAGTCTGTTTGTTAGTCTAGATGTCGACAACATGTGCTGTCATGCTCTTCTGCGTTCATTCTTTGTTCTGAATGGACAGATATGTCTACCGCAGTTGCAGCGTATCCCAATCAATCTCATCAACCGTACAGTCGGCTCCTGACCTGTCCCATGCTCATGATATACTGATGGTCCAGCCAGCCTTGCTGTAAAGTTCATGTGCTACTGTACTCTACTGCAACAGTGCCAGATGTGTTGGCTGACTAAACCGCCTCAATTTCTGCATCACAGTATATGGCTTTACACCCAAACATGTATAGATACTCTTCAAGTACTGCTCCACAACAAAATCTTTGCTAAGATAGGCAGCACCACAGGAAAGTTGCTTGCACCTAATTCAATAAAGTTGGAGGGCAGACCGCGTGACCTGTATCGGACTGACATGCTGAAGCAATTTTAATACAACCTACTTCTTCCCGCTTCTGAGTACGTGATGTGGTCTCATCTTATCTGTTTCCCTTACACGAGGTTGAGCTTACACCGTCATGACAAGCGGCTACAATACATAAGGGGCCAGTTCAGGTCGCTTACGCCAAATACAGGTGAAGTTACTGGATGTACACGTGAGCGGGACAGCTAGATGAGATTACGAATCTAGCTGACTGGATGGATTTTACATATCTAAACAGGCTTAAGAGCGCGGTGCCGACTCTACGATTGCTTGTGACAGCAATAGGAAGCGCAACTCGGGGCGCAACCGCCGGAGTAGTTGAGCTGTGCCGTGCTTTGGTTTAGTCTGCTGTCATCGCTGAAGCCTCAGGTGAGCAGTTGACGGTGGCTATCGGATCCTGTTTGATCCCTGAACAGTTGTACATACGTGCGCCCTGGTTGGCGAGACTTGGCGTGGAACAACACGAAAATCAGGGGTCAAATGGGTTTGATGTTTAACGCAGGTGCTTTTCAAGTCACGCTTGCTCAAGGGCTTCTGTCAGTCCCGCACTTTCTAGAACTCACGAGGTAAGAACTTCACGACCAGGTGCCTTGTTCTGCCACGGATTGAACGCTGTGTCAGTCAGTTCCAGCAGCTGCAGTCATTGTAGCCCGGCTGTCGGGCTACTTTGGTGCATCTGCTTGGTTTGCTTTTGTACCTGACAGAGCTGTACAGAGCATCGCTGCAGTGCTTTGTCTGCTGTGGAAAAGTGCTGCAGCGACAACATAGCTTTCGTGGTGCAGATCTAGTGCAATGGCATTGCAGTTGCCAAAGTTATCCTTGCCATAATCTCTCGGTGAAGTCTTTTCGTCGTAGGTTTTGGCTGTAAGCCACAATGGCAGGTGGCTTGGTCGTCACCAATGTTGGAGGACGCGCAGCGGAGTACAACGGCAAGGTCACTTGGTACGTGATCTTGGTGTCCTTGATCGCCGCCAGTGGTGGTCTCCTGTTTGGATATGACTTGGGTGTTACCGGTGGTGTCGAGTCATTTCCTGAGTTCTTGAACCTCTTCTTTCCTGACGTCGCCGCCCAGAAGGCAGCTTCAGCCAGCGTGAACCCATACTGCTCATACGACAGCCAAAAGCTATCAGCTTTCACATCAGTCCTGTTTTTGTCAGGTCAGTCTCAGTGTCACTCTTCACTTGGATTAGCAGTCTGCAGGTCTTTGCCCCACTTTCCTGATGTGCTGACTTCCTGCATGAAATTCCGCTCCACTTCTTGGGTTGATTGTGTGCGCATTTTGCTTATTCAGTCAGCAGTTGCTGACTGTATGCTATACAATGTACAGGCGCTTTCTTCACCTTCTTCACCAACCCAGTAGCCAAAATTGGCGGCAGAAAGCTGGTCATGATCATGGGTGGAGCATTCTTCTGCATTGGTGCCATTCTGTGTGCGTTTGCCCAGGACCTGGCCATGCTCATCATTGGCCGTGTCTGCCTTGGTGCCGGTGTCGGCTTTGCCAACCAGGTATGTCTACTCACTGCAATTGACTCTGGAGCGTGAGCCTCCGGTGAGGGCTCACATGCGCATACCCTCTGCAGTGCACAGCATGGCTTGCATTGCGTATGCACTGTGTGGTTTGCAATGATCTGTGTCGTTGTTGTGCAGTACTGTGATTGCTAAGATACACAAGCTCTGCCACTACTGCCCACTAATTGCAGCTGCTGCAAGTTGTATGCTGCTGACCCGAAAAGCATAGTGCTGCTGCATTAGGCTCTGCTGCCTGCACTGCTGCCACCAGTAAC
>JAABUO010010256.1_pt1 | contig 10397 bp, 16 predicted proteins | sample 5559291 | NCBI WGS metagenome assembly JAABUO01 (sample SAMN10711878, study PRJNA513372) | rock metagenome | isolation source: Antarctica rocks | place: Antarctica: Victoria Land, Finger Mt sud
TCCAATGGATCATCAGGATGTGCGCCCCTCAGTGCCTTTCGCTCTTCAGGACTCAATTGTTGTTCTGCCAAGTGGCTCTGCTGTTGCTGCTCACGGAACTGCTCAGCCCAGACTTGGTCAGTGCCATCCAAAAACTGATCTGCCCAGAGTTGATTAGCAGGATGGGCTTGTTGTTGCTGTGACTGGTACTCAGATGCCCATGCTTGACTAGGCAGTGAATCATTAGACTGCTGAGCAGCAGCAGCTTGCTGGTTATGTCTGGCAAAATCTTCTGCCCAGCTAGCGGGGCCTGGCTGCTGAGGCTGGTGAAAAGCGTCTGCCCATTGAAGCTTTGACTGCGGAGCAGGAAGTTGCTGCAAGTCTGCTGCCAGACCAGATGTCTGTGCTGATGCATGCCAGACATCTTCGTATGCTTGCTGATCTGGCTGTTCATGACGAGGGTGCCTCAGGTGATCTGAGCTGCCGTGCTGTTGCTGCGCTTCACGTTGATAGTCAGCCGTCCAGTCAAGGTGAGAGGCGGCTTGGTGAGGCTCTCCTGTCAGAAGCTCCTGATACTTCGAGTCATTTGCTGCAGAGGCGGGGTCTGATATATCAAGGGACTGTAGGAAAGCTTGCAGCTGCTGCTGTAGCACTTCTGGTGAAGCATCTGCGTACAGAGCAACAGCCGTTGAGAGCTTGTCACGATTGGACACGATCACGAAGATCACGGATAATGCCACTTACTTATGTCAAGGTCACAGACGACACTACAAAGCACTGCGCAAAACAACGTGACAGAGGTCATTTCGTTGTTGTCGCACCTGGAAACAAATGCCGAGTATGGATGTGAGATCGATTGCGTATCTTGTCCTGGTCAATCTTTGAAAAGGTTGGAATTGTTGTGCGAACTTCATGCAAGTATTCGTTGTGCTTCGTTGTGCCAAGCATACGAGAGAAGAGACCAGCAAGGGGATTGCTGCTGGTTGAGGGCCCTGCATCATCGGTGCAGCCTTGACCAGCTATCAGCTGCCGCAACATGCTAATGTCAGCACCTTGGTGCAGATATGAGAATCGTGAGACGCTGGGTCTTGACGTGCCGGGCTCGATTTCCTTGTCAGTTGCTCGATGACTAAACAGCTCGATCAGTCAAGACATGGTCAAGGATGATCAAGACATGAGCATTCGGTTGTATCAGAAGCTCCAAAATTGGGAATTGCTAACACAGGCTAGCTTCAAGGCGGTGTGTGGTAATTTCATGAGTGGTGTGAGAGAGAGAGACAAGCCTAACACATTCGTGTGCAACTTTTGAGCTCATCCTGCCATCAAGGTCCTAGAGTCAGACAGGCGGAGACAAGTACAGCAAGGCACACAGCCTATACAGTTTACTAGCAGTAAAGTTGCACTTGCCTGCGGTTAATTCAATAAGCTGAGCATGATGCAGTATTGTCCCAAGTTCGACAAAACAGAAATAGACCACATGAAAGCGGTGCTGGCCAGAGCCAAGAATGCCAGTGTGCAACAGCATCGCAGTGCAGTATATAAAGACCAGAGCACACAGGGCTACGCTTACCGATGGGAACGCTAAGAGCCCGTGAATACAATGCGCAAATCAAGGATGATTGCCCAGTAGCGTTATGTACAGAAGTCAACTTGCTGGTTGGCTGTGCAACCAACTTCAGAGTTTGCAGTATGATGCACTAGACCTACTGTAACCTGTCTGGAGATGATCCAAACCAAAAGAACAACACAACTCACCCTTCACATTCTGAAATCGGTGGAATTGGTCTCAACCAGCACAAGATAAACACAACAGGCAAGGTGATTTACACACATCTCACAAGGCATGCAACAGCCGGCAAGGCTCCACTAGATGGGCTACAGAATTATGTTCCCTGAGACCTCAATGATGCTTGTGCTATTTCCGCAGTGGCAAAGTCACCAGCCAACTGGTCAGCAAATGATGTAATGGCCACGTCAGCACTGAATGCTTCCGCTTTAATAAGCATGCCAAGTTACCACAGATCTGTTTTACAATTATAGGGCTCTGGTCTACGCTTCACCAAATCTGGCAACAACTTCCCCTCCCACCATATAATTTGGTTTGCTCTCCCAGCTAGTTCCCAATCAATCAACAGCCAACCATCCATGACTTTAACCACATTATCAAGGCAGATGTCTTGATGCACAAAACCATGCTCATGGATGTGCCTGAGTGTTGTCAAAAGGCTGGAAATAAAGCTGTGCAATTGTGCTGCGTCATTGATGCAGACAATGGCACCCACTGGCTCGCGTCTGAGTCTCACGTAGCAGCTTATGCTGTTGCAAAGTGACCTCCCTTCTGTGGGGATGGGGTGTTGCAAGTTCTTCTGCTCACGATTTACCTACAACAAATCCTGAATGAGAACACAATTCATGCACAACAAAATGCAATCACAAGCTGTAGCTTGGTCAGCGTCATGCGTTGTTCATAAGCCCTTCAAACAACAAAATTGCAGCGCAACAGCCCCATTGAAACATAATAAGAAGCAGTTGACATAAAACTTACTGACCTCCAAGCTCTTGCAATGAATAGCACCAGGTAGTAGAAGGTGTTGCAGCAAGCCATACACATCAAGAAGCTCTCCAGGTGCTGCCCAGGAACTGCAAAACTCTTCTTGACACTTCAGAAACGCAAAGTAATTTCTACTTCACTCAAATGGTGGCCAGCTTCATCGGCTGCAAACAAAGGACCTGGATCTCCAACAATGCTGCTCAAGCATGCACGAAATGGTCAGGTTGCCCATTTGATACCAGGGCACTATACAATTGACAAAAAAAGCGTGCTCATCAACAAACACTAGTCTGAGAATGTATGTTACCTTGAATGCTTGAACGCACTTTGGACACAAGTAATAACAACAGAATTGAGAAATCACCAGGATAGGGCAAGTGCCTGTGGAACGGAACTAGCACTGAAGGTGACCAGTATCAAAAATATCTTCACAATCCTCTGCCGTACCACCGTCAACTTCTAAATAATGTTGCAAAGACACAAACTGTGCTGTTGGCGCCTCTACACCTGCAACTGACAGGTGCTTCTGCAGCACACGAGTCAGCTTATCAGTGAGTATATTGTGTAGCGTCATGTTGCGTATAGACAGACAGCACCAAACTGTCTCACCTTGATATTACATTTCAGTCTGTGCAGAGCCTCCCTTTCGCTGCTGCCAGTCGCAACAACTGGTTGAAACTTTGACGCTGTACTGAATTCTGGTGCATGAGCTACGTACAAAGGGGGCTGATCGTCAACTGAGCTGTAGCTTCTCTCCAATATGTAAAAGTAGTCGGATGTTCGGCGCTCTTGCAGAAACGTTGTCCTCAAGTGACTGGAGTGATCAGGTATGACGAAGTCCAGAAAGAACGATCTCGCGATACGTACCTTATATCCGCCTGTTTTGTAGTCGCACATCCCGGTTGCCTGCTGGGTTAACAGTCAGCTGAGCGTCCACCTGTCTAGCCTAACGCAACGGCTCTGTGCGCTAAGTCTCCAGCTGGAGTCACCAAGCTGTCACCGACGGGTTCCCAAGCGACATCATCGGCACCTTGCAGCTTCGCAGCTTGCTTGCCCTGGGTGTACACACTGCTGTTGCCCTTGCCCTCGCCCTTGCCCTTGCCCTTGCCCTTGCTGTTGCCCTTGCCCTTTCCCCCTCCTCTCACGTTGTCACGTAACGCCTGCAGGTAGCTTCTGCTCTGGCTTCCGCCATGAACAGGCACGTGATGAACAGGTCATTGTTGCCATGTACTTCGCAGCTCTCCCACCCTTCAAATCTTGACGCTTGTTGCATCAGGAAGTCTGCGCAGAGCTTTCGTCGTGCGCTCTCTATCTGACTAGACCTGGTCAAGTATCCTCCAAATCACGCCTGTCACCGAGGTGGACGCGTTCTACGAAGGCGGATAGGTATCACTCCATGGCGCGTGAATGCACGTCTTTCGCGTCATTACCGGTAAGTAAATCTCTGTTTGGTCATGTCCCATACCCTAGCTGAAGCTTCCGCCAGGCTTTAGCAGTTTACTCTCGAAAGTTGTACTTCCCGTGTGTGATCCCACCATTCTTACGGTTTCAGTATGTTTTGTCTGTTCAGGAGCATTTGTTACTTCGAATCTTTGCGTCACTGGGACCTGAACAACTCGAGGTTGCAGAACAGACAACTGTTCTCTTTCGTAACTTTGGTGAGCTGCTGGGAGTATTGCTGGGTCCTGCACATTGCAAATGTTACAAGCCATCAGCAGATATGTTTTGATGCAGTCACACGCATGCAGTTGTGGCGGCACCACTGCAGTCAATACTGCTTCAATCTGGAGGAGCTTTTGAGCGACGTGGAGCTTGAGGTGAGTTGAACTGAATTACTTGTAATGGACAAGCTTTAGCTACAGGTAGGAAGGATGTAAAGCACAAGCTGGAAGTGTGTCGTCGTCAGAGAGCAGCTGTCAATCAACATGGCTGTGCTGTCTGTCAGGAAGTCGCTTGTGAGTCATGTACTGCAATATGCAATAAACCTTCATAGCACACACCACTTAAGCGTCACCTAAGGTCTACTGAAGTACGATTTGTGCAGGTCCTTTGTATCGCCATCTCAATCAGCATGTATAGCCCAGTGGGTCTGTTGTTGTATGTAATGGTACATCAATCCCTGGTGTCCAAACTGGAATGGTCTGCAGGAGGTCCCATCCAAGAAAACCAATCCGTGTCCTGATCTTACAACAGATGAATGGCCAGATCCACAGCCTGACATCAACAGTGGTTTAGGTCACATGCTGCAGGTAAGAATCTTCCACCCTGCAGGTATCAGCTAAGATTGATCTGATTCAATCTTCCAGCAATGCGCTTGCCGAGTCATGCCATTGCGTTGTCTATGCTTTCCAGTCAGGGTCTGGATGGTCTGAAGAAGATGGAGTGTTGCTATTGTCCATGTCCACCTGCTGAATGCAAATGCGTACATCCATCATAGACCTGAGCAAAATTTGCACAGATTTGACATGCTGCTTTACCCTTGGCTGCAGGAGAGGCAGGACTGCACCAGCCACAATCATGTCTCACCTCCTGCATCTGCAGCAATTGAACAGCAACAGCAATATGCCCCTCAGGCCAATGCTGCTGTTGCACCAGAAGGAACCAATGGAGCTTTTAGTCTTAGCTGTGAGATTGACCGAGACAAAACTGCAGTTGTTGCTGCTGCTGTTGGACTTTCCACAACTGGCACAGCTTTCCCAGACAGGGCTAAGGCTGTGTCAGACTGCACTGACGCTTTGTATGGCGGCGCTGTTCTGGAGTCAAACTCCCCTGAGACACATCCAAATAGCCCTGGCATGGGGGAGTTTGGGTGCAGCTGGCACAGGGCAGCGCCAGACAGCCCTAGGCCCAAAGTTACTGCAACTTGGACAAGCTTACCAGGGCCATCATGTGGTGCTCCCAGCGGAGCAGATACTTACATGGCCAAAGAAGAAGCATATGCTGTGAGCCCAGACATGCGCATCAAGTCCAAAGTGTACAAGAAGCTTTGGTGGCAGATGGCTCACGGACGCAAGCAGGAACGGATAGTCGCAAGTGTAGTGCACCCTTCACACCAAGGTAGGTGCTTTGCCCCGTAACCTGCATGCCCAAGCTACAATGCTTGTCTGTTCAGACAGGAGAGTTTTCATGGGTGTTTTGATATCATGCAATCATTGGCAATGATTATTTGTAACTGGACCCTTTTGTGTCTGTTCGTCCAAACACTGATGTCCATTTGTCTCATTCATTTGCTCACTGAATGATGCAGTGCAAGCTTGATCTTGCACAGTTTAGGCACACGTGAGGTGTACATACCTGTGTACCTCATCTCATGTGCCCGCTGATTTGAAGACACGCCCCTCTGCTAAAGTTGTCAAAGCAACAATCCTTGCACTGCACCATGCGCTGCTGTTATGACTACACCTTGCTGCACAGCTTCTATTTGTTCAGTGAGACCTGTGTCAATATACGGTCGTTGTATTATCACTAGTACTATAGTCTTTGTTTTACTGTATGTTTGTTGTGATTGATATTGTTATTGTCATTGTTGCTACTGTTACTGTTATTGTTGTTGTTTTTTTACTTTCCAATCATTTGCAATTGTTTGCTTTGTGATTACATTGTGTTGTACAGATGTCACGCCTTTGCCCCCAGTGACTAACTGTGGTCTGAATGCCTATCTGGGAGTGCAGGGGGCCATGGCTTGCGGGTCAACAGCATCGGCCAAAGCATCCAACAGGTGATGATTCAGGGAAGGTGGAGCAGACACCTGACAGACTGGTACAGACAGCGCGACGGACAGCAAGCAGTGGTGCTGAGGCTGGCCCATCCGGTATGCCTGGTGTTGGAAGTGCACGCCACGCATTATGGAAAACCAAACCCAGAGCCCTGGAACAAGGAGACTTGCGACACCACCAAACATACGTTTGACTCATGTGGGCTGGTCTGCACTCGGAACTCTGTGAGCAGGAAATGGGGTGAGCCTGCAGGAGGCCCCGTAGGGTGCTTGGTCACAAATGGTGTCTTTGTGGTGAGTCATTGCTACAAGCTGGACACAATCAGAAGCACATTGTTGCTTGCGATGGCTTGCACTTCCTGAACAACCCCAGTCGTTGTTGCCCCTCCTGGTGGTTTTTGTTACCCATTTGTGGAATTGTTGCATGCTGCGTTTTGCAGCTGTAGTTAGCAAAGGCTAAGAGCATGTGATGGCATCTCATTCCCTGAGTTTCCCGTGAACTTCCAATGATCAGCTGGCAAACACCAAATTCTGGCTGAGAAGCCATGGTCAAGCAACACCATGACCAATTGCATTTGACAACACGCACATTGAAGTCACAGATGTCACTTTCACAAATCTATAAAGTGTTGAAGATGAATGAGCTAGGAGTTCTTGTGTTTACCACCATCAGAAGATATCGCACGAGAAGCAGTGCATGCATTTCATGTCTGAGTATATCCAGCTCAACGTGTGTGTGCACTCCTGCAGTACACTGCTGACATGGGCGACCCTAGGTACTTGACGCAGCTGGAAGTCGTTGGTGTCCCCCTGTATGACTTCATACCAGTTGCACCAAGAGGCTTGACAGCACAGTCACACAGACATTCTACTCCTGGTATTGTTAGCTTGATGGCAATGGTTGCAAAACCCCTATTACTACCACGCAGCCGATGGTGGCTCTCAGAAATACATCAGCGCATATGCAAGCACCGCATAGAGACCACCAGCAGCGTCTCACCAATGATTGGAGAAGAAGAATGCTTGGACTCAGATGAGGAGTCAGGGCACTTTAGTCTGGGTCAGTCATCGTGTGATGAATGTGATTGCATTGGTGAATACACAGCATGTTGTCAACATCATGACCTAGAAGGTGGACACATGGCTGCCGATCTTGACAAGATGATTGGATCTATTGGAGGTGACTTCTGGGCAGATAGCAGGGTGGTGAGGAATGATAAAGGGCCATTTCGAACAGAAGTATGGTAGATCAAGCAACATTTTTTGAGCTGTACTTCTGAATTGTCAGCTTGACTATGATGCAAATGAGTAATGATTTGCAAAGACCTAGATCTAAAGTGAATGAGGTAGCACTCCTATACAAAACTTACATGCAGGTTATGCCTAGGAAAGCTGTACAGACACGTGTGCACATGTGTTACGGCATTTTGTGTGCCATGCAATTATTGAGTAACACCATTTTCTGTTTGACTGCCCCGCATACAGTCACATACGTCTGCAGTACAGCCACCTTTTCCATCAGGCTTCATCTTCAAAGCAGCTTTTCTGGCTACTGACCAACCCAATGTGGTAGGCAGTTATCTCAAGACTTGTTTTGCACACAGACAATCTGTTTTGGCCAGTCCACTTTTAGCTTGGCTTCTGAACTTTGTAGAATTAAATTAGTGTAAGCGTGTGGCGTCTCGGCACTAGCGCCCTCCTTCATTACAGCATCACCACAGTAATGCCTTTGGTGCTCTATTGTCGAGTGCCTTGAACATTGAGTGCTTAGTGTACATCGTTTTGCCAATTATTGTCTTTTGACTCTCCTGATGAGTCCTAAAGACAGAAAATTGATTGATGACTAAACAGACCTTGCATACTGCATGCTTTTCAACACTGTTCCAGTCAATAGCATCGCACAACAAATGCCTAGCAGCATAAGTGCTTAGCGCGTATGCATTCAGAACTTTGCAATGGCTGGCCTTCGTCTTGTTCCTTGCATCCCTCGCTTCAGGGTGCTCATTTTGCCTTGAAGGCCATGCTGTGCATTGTAGTAAGCAACTGCCTCCTCATCTGCCAAGTCTGGTGGTGCAACCTCGATCTGCAAAAGTGAAAAGGAGTTTTTTAAACTCTAGAACATCTGCATGCAGCCTGGAGGCAGGCAACGCACAGTTCACTAGTAAGCGCTTGAGCCTAAGATGCTGCAAAATTGGTAATCTACTTTGTGTACACAATGCTACCCGAGACTCAGAAATGCCTACCTGTGGTCTGCTTTTTGATGTCAGCAGCTCTTGCTCTGGCATGGAGGTACTTGCATGTAGGGCTGGATCACTGATAGAGCTCTGCAGGACATCTTCAGGCTCAGGGGGCAGTTGTGCATAAGTAGCAGCATACCTGCATGTATGAAAAACAACGTCAATGTTTGTGCATCAGCACTGTGCTCACAGCACAGACAGCAGTATAAGCAGAGGCACTGTTGCAGCACTATAGATTTCATGTTTGACTGTGTTGCACATCATGATGCTGAATGCAATGCAGACCGCCAGATGCCCAACTGCCATTGTACTGTCAAAATATGACACGCTGGGACAGGTGGAGCACATGATCAGCAAGCACATGTCACTCCTCATGTGAAGCAATGAAGTTACATTTGCAGCCGGGGCATCATCAACAGTGTGCATCAAGAATGCTTTGTGGCTGCACCTGGGCAGCCCGGTATAATACTTGGCTTCTCATTGAATTGACGCCGAAAGGCGTAGTCTTTTCTTTTCTTTTCTTTTGTGGCTGCACTTCTGCCAATCAGCATTGTTGAGTGCATGCGACAGGCCATACCAGTCCTGGAAGTCGTGCACCAGCTCTTGCATGCACTGCTCCACCAGCTTCTGGGTGTAGTCAGCCTCAGCCTTCACCATTTGCAGCTCACTGTACTGCTCCCGATACAGCCCCTTCAGCTCCTTGCTTTGTTGTGAAGGGCTGCTGGGCGCTGCCTCGCTATCAGCTGCCTGACAGGAGCATACGCATCTTTGCTAGCATGCTTGCATCAGTGAACAAGACACACGCAAGTGTGTCAACTGTTAAACAGTGTCAAGCTACTGTTGTACGAAGATGCACAGACCACATGGTGGAGGTGAACAAAGCACTACCAGCATGCATCACAGATGCTGAGCAGGCCGATTGGTACCTAATGCTGGTCACATTTGTACTCAAGCAGACCACCAGGTGCAATCAGGTGATATGTCCTCTGTGGGTAAAGCATGGTTGATCGTGAAGGCTGCACTAACACCATGTGTTACACAACAGCATTTGCTGTAACACACTGCACATGCAACGCAGGCAAGAGCACCACAATCTGGCCTCCATGCAACCACAGACATGATAGCTGCAGAAGCGCAGAGGGAAGCATGAGTGGCAAAGCACATGATGGAGAGGGAGCTTGAAGCAAGTGTGAGGCCAATGCGCATGATCAAATGAAAGCTTGAGGCAAGCGTCAGGCCCGTGCACATGATCTTATCAAAGCTGAAAGCAAAGGTGAGGCCACCTGCTCCATTGAGGCCGCTTCTTCAAATGCTTTGAGGGCATCTATCTGATGCTTGGTGCCATTGATGGCAAGAGACAGCTCCCGGGCATGCTGCTTGGCCTGCCGCAGCTTGGCCTTGTTGTCTGCCAACAGCCCTGCCTTCAATGAACCAGCGCCCTGTGCAACATTCAAAAGCTCTGCCAATCAGTGCTGTATGTACTGAGCGAGAAGATCATTGCAACAGCAGAGCATGCATGGGCTTGAAACATAGATGCAACGGTAAGCTGTGGCCATGACAAGGGTGAAACCATTTCTGTCCTGTCTCGCTTGCCATGCCTGTCAAGAGAGAGCAGCATTCTCTGGTCTCTGGATGAAGAATGAGACGCTATTGCACGCAATGTGTGCTTACGTAAGCGAACTCTATGCAAGCGAGCTCTATGCATTGTATAATTTGAAAATTGCACACCTGCTTATACTGCTCAAAAGCAGCTTGCTGGTCTGGTGGCGCTTGCTGAAATGACGAACTTGCAGGACTGAAGCCGTTACTGCCTGAGACACCTGCTGCACAGCATGATTGCACGTCACCCAATCCAGCGGGAGAAACAGTCCCCACAGGCACCTCTGCTCAGACAGACAGGCAGACAGACAGGCAA
>JAABUO010010257.1_pt1 | contig 10396 bp, 8 predicted proteins | sample 5559291 | NCBI WGS metagenome assembly JAABUO01 (sample SAMN10711878, study PRJNA513372) | rock metagenome | isolation source: Antarctica rocks | place: Antarctica: Victoria Land, Finger Mt sud
GCAGGTCCGGATAGCAAAGCTGGAAGCCAATCTGCAGGAATCCCAGGCCAAGGTTCAACAGGCAAGTGCTTTTGCTGTGAGCACTGGCCTGTCACAACCCTGCTGCATGTTCAAGTGCAGCCCTTTTAGCACATTGACTGGACAAGGTCAGTTGCTGACTGGTACTGAATGCTACGTCTGTTTTGTGGGCGGTGGTGTGATGACATTGACCAGCTCAGTTCTGCAAGTAGGACAATCAAGTGCAGTGTGGTTTGTAACACACGTCAAATTGTTTCAGCCAACTGTGCCGCTTCAATGGCCACGTGATGATTTGCATACACATTTGAGGCTGCAGGCTGATTTACAGGCATCTTTGTCTCACCGCCAGTGCTCATCTGAAGTCATCTCAGCTACAGCAGACCAAGCATGCACCAATCTGAAGCCGCCTGCATGGTGCATGGCCAACAGCAGGCCTGAGGCAAACAGTGCCTTGCATGGCACAGGGATCTTGCTTGTTGGCAAAACTTCCCGTGGCCTGTCGGTAAACACTCCCCTTTGCCCTGCAGGCTGAAGGGCAGCTACAGAAGCAAGGTCAGCAGCTGCACCAGCAAGCAAAGCACCTTGAAGGTGCCCAAGCCGAGGTTCAGACTCTGCAGCAGTCCCTACAGGATGCAAAGCAGCAGCTGCAGGACACAAAGCATTCCCTGCAGCATGCACAGCAGTCCCTGCAAGGAACTGCAAAGCAGCTGCAAGACAGCCAGCAGTTGCTGCAGGGCACAGAGCAGCACCTTCAAGATGCCCAAGCTGCAAACAAGGCTGCAGAGGCTGCCCACCATGCTGAAGTTGACCAGCTGCAGCAGGACCTGGTGCTGGCGCAGCAGACTCTGCATGACCAGGCAGCTCACTGGCACAGGCATTCCCAGCGCTCCCGCAGCAGGGCAAGCTCACAGGGGCCCAGCCAAGAAGCCCCTCCCTCTACCAGGTGATCTGCCAATCCATGGGCTGTTTGCCCTACCACAAAGCTTCCTCGGGTTTTTGTGGCGGTGCAACTGACAGGGCTATTGTTAGTTTGTTGCTCCGAGACTGCTCCCTGATCTGCCAATTTGTGAGCAGTTGGTTTTGCTCTCTGTTGTTTCAGATCAGGCAGAAGCGCTGAATTGAGGTGACGTCAGCAATGCCATGGCTATTAGTGTGACTCACCAACATTGCTGCAAATCACCTGTGCAGCTAGCCTCTAGCAGATCTAAGGCCATTCACAACAGAGGCTTTGTTCCATGTCTTGAGGACCCAGCACCGCCGGGCCTAGCAAGTCAATGAGGAAGCTGTCTCAACCTGGAAGCGCTTGCAATTGTGTCTGTGCTGACATAAGCGTGAGGTGCAGGCATCAGCAGGATGACCGCCAGCTGGCTCTGCTTCCTACCACATCAAGGCAAGGAGATGGTGAGGCAGGGCTGTCCCAGGAGGTGGGAGCCCTGAGAGGGCTGTTGGCCAGAGTGGCCCCACAGCTAGAGGAGCTTGTGGGGGTCAAGCAGCAGACGTCACACCTGCTCTCAGTGCTGCAGCCAGGTGTGGTACTGAGGCAGCACACCATACTTTAGCTTTGTACTTTTCTCTGCTGCAAAAACTTGATTAGTGAGTTTCTTGGTGCCTTTTTCATGTAAGGCCGCGTCTGACACCAATGCACATCTGCTGGTGTCCTGTCTCCAGCTGTCATGCCAAGCATGTGCGAGCAGTCCTGCACCTTCCTCTTGGCTGCAGCTAGTGAGGCCTGCGCTACTAGCTCTATATCGCCGCCGCTCTACACCATTCCAGGAATCAGTACAGATCCCTTCCAGCTGGTGCATCACCAAGTAGCTCAGAAGGGGTGCAATTTGTGAGCCAGCTGCACTGGGTGCAGGCACCTCTGGCAGTGGCCAACAGCAGCAAGGCATGGGTGGTGGTGGAAGTCAAGCAGTGACCACCATGAGCAGTCCTGAGGCAGGTGCGCCATCAGCCATTGTACAGATGGCCAAGTCACCAAATCCCTTTGCTGCCATACACAATGCTGAGCCGCCATCGTTCCCTGGACCCATGTTCTCGGGCCTGAACGCCATCGTCAATCCCTTCTCAGGCCTGAATGCCACCGTCAATCCATTCTCAACCTCCAGGCCCTCCAGCGCTGCTGCCGTTACCAGGAGTGCACCAGCTGCTACAGATGCAGCTGACACACATGCTGCCACCACTACTGCTGCCGCATCCGCTAGTGCAACAGTAACAACAGGTGCAAAGCCTCTGCCAGCAGCCACAGCTGCAGCGCCAAGCAGCGGTGCTCCTGCTACTGCCACGCTGGCAGTGCCCACAGGTGTGGCTGCTCAACCTCCGCCTAGCACATCAGCCACTGCTGTCACTGCCGGGGTCCCAGAGATGACTTGCTGTCCGCTTTCTCAGGTGGCAAACACCTTGGAAATGCTCAGCACAGATGTCTTGTCACAGCCAAGCACCACTGCACCTGCTCAGCCCACCCCGGCTGTGCCAGCTGGAGATTTGAGCTTGTCCCTGCAGCCTGCTACTGAGGCTGCTAAGGCAGCTGGAGCTGCAGCTGCTGCTGCCCCAGCTGCAGGGGTGGCCATAATGGGCACTGCCCCATTGCTGGCAGACACCTCAGCCGCCCTGAGCCAGACTCAAGCTGCTGACTCAGCTGCTGTCCCTGTCAGGAATGCATCCAAGCGCAAGTGGGATGCAATGACACGCCCTGAAACAGGAAGCGTCACAGTCTTGGCGGCTGCTGCTCCTGTTGCCCCTGCTCCTTCATCAAGCGCTGCTGCCACTATCAACAGCACAGCTGCACCAACTGGTGCAGTTACAGCAACCACTCTAACTCCACCCGCTTTGCCTGCTGCTACAGCACAAGCTCTACCTGCTGGTGCTGAGCGTCCTCTGGCAGCTGCTCAGCACAATGCACCACAGCGAGCCACAGCAGCAATCCTTGCAGCTGCTGTCATACCTGTTGCAGTCACAAGCAGCAGTCCCGTGGCGGCACCTGCTCAACCTGCTGCTGCTGCTGCTGCTGACTCATCACAACTGCACCTGAGCGTTCAGAGTGAGCCAGCAGGCAGTCACCTTAGCAGAGCCCCACAGTGCATGCCAGTCTCAGCTGCTGCCCAGCTCAGCATTGTGCCTGGGACCATGCCCATACCAGCACACCCAGCAGCACTGCCCAAGAATCCCTCTTTTCAGTCAGTCAGTGCGTCTGAGACCAGTCAGCCACAGCCGGCATCCCAGGCATTGGAGGCAGCATCCAAGGCAGTGACAGGAAAGGAGATGGCTGCAAAGTTGGCTGCAGGGTTTGCTGAACAGCACCGCTCAGGCCTGTCTCTCACTGCCAGGACCGTTCCCACCAACACCGTCAGCAGTGGTGTACCTGCTCCCATCAACCTCAGTGAAGCAGTCCAGATAGCAGCAGCAGCTGCTGCTGAGAAGCTGATCCGGGATCAGGCCTCGAAAGCAAGGCTCAGCGTGCAAAGCAGCGGGGACACCCACGCTGCGCGGATGGAGGCGATTCGTCTCAGGAATCTAGCCAGGCATGATGTGCCTGAACCGATTGCACTGCCTCCTCCGCCACCTCAGCCTGACACCACAGCTGTGGCAGCAGTTGACCGGCCACAGCCAGCTGCACAGGCTTCTGCCGCTGCTGACCAGTCACAGAACTCTTCAAGAACCTCATCCAAGGGCAAGTCAAAGGCGAGGAAGAAGAGAGGCAGGGAGCTGCCCCAGGTGCCTTGGGAAACTGAACAAACGCCAGGCTTGACAGGAAACCCTGGTGAGTTAGCCGCGCCAGGGGCAGGCGGCAGAAGAAGGACTGACAGTCCAGCTAGCGGTGACACCTGGGACACTGTCAGGCAGCAGGCTCACTCTCCTGGCAAACCGCAGGTACCCTTTGTTATCATCAGCTCTGTTGCAATGATGGGCATGTATGACAAGATCTGCAGCACAGCACAGGACAGTCAATGGGGATCTGCATCTTTGTAATGTTTCCTCATTGGTGCCTGGAATCATGTTTTAGCAGCCATGAGTGTCACCATTGGCCATTCATGGTTACTACGGCCCGCCTCTCTTTATGAAGTCATTGCTTGCAGAACGCTGCGGCGCTGAAACATGCTTACATTATTGCAGAAATAGATGCAACAGGTGGGGTCAGCGTCTGGCCAGCTCAACATGAAGAGGAGCGGAGGGTCGAAACAGTTTCAGCATATGCGCTCATGCAACCTTGTGCTGGTGTAGGCGTACACAAAGAAGAGCAATGGGTCACCCGCACGGCACAGCAACACTTCTGGTGCATTGCGCAGCACTCGGGGTCGCGTCCGCAAGTCCCCCAGGGGCAGAGGTGCAGCTTCCTCCAGGCGGGGCAGAAGCCCACGAAGGCCCTCCGGAAAGGCAGCTCACTGGGAAGAAAGGCAGCCCCAGGGTTCAGCATATGCCGCCGAAAGGGCATCTGGCAGGGCTTCTGAAAGGGAAGCTCAAAAGCAGCACAGCATTAGTGGTGGGCACTCACCCAGGCGCCACAGCAGCTCTGCTGAGCGCAGTGCCAAGCAGGCTTCCTTGAGCCGGACTCTGTCTGGGAGTGGTAGTGGATCAGGCCCAGTAAGCTACTCTCCCCCCTCCTTTCTCTCTCTGAGATCTGCCCCTCTGCTTGACTGGTTTTGGTCGTGTGCACACAGAGTAACAGCCTGCTCCTTGGAATGCATTGACCTAGCCAAGGGAATAAGCAATGCCTTGGTGTACAAAGCCAGCAAGGCACACTCACCTTTCCTTGCAACCAGTCAAAGCAGCCATGCAGCTTACAGTCAGGTGCACAGCTGCATTGTCAATGTTGCTCTCAAGACAGTCCAGCACGTCTAGTCTAGACATCAGACTTTTGTTGTGCTAAGAACCTCTCTGGAGCAGCACAGCTTTTCTGCCTTACTTGGCTGTTGCCGATAACAATGAGTGAAGAAGAGTTCTGACCCTTCTTGATATGCTTGTCGTTGGCTTGTTGTCAATAATGATGACGATGATCATGTGTACATGCAGGACGACAGAAGGAGAGCAGGGTCCGGTGGTGCATCTCATAGGCAGCCATCTCAACGGTCCCTATCCCTACTGGGCCCCCGCCCTTCCACCCCGAGTCCTGTTGTTGCTGAGACAGGCATGCCTCTCCTGTCCAAATTGGCCACCTTACCAGCTCACCTGCAAGGTGGATTCGTTCTTGGAGCATCTCTCAGGGTAGACTCTCCCCGAGGAGCCATCAAGCCTAATCAGGCTCTGGCACCATCAGCTGCTGAGGCAGCTGCTGCAGAAGTTGCCCAAGGTGGTGGTGAAGTTGCTGAAGAAGCAGAGGAGGGCGAGCTTGAGCCTGGTGAGAGAGGGGCTGACTGGGAATCTGGCCCTGAAGAAGAGGCGGGCTCACAGGCTGAGCCTGCTGAGGCGTCTGGTAGGTTGTTGCCAAATGCATGATGACTGATTTGTGTTGCACTAAGGCATGTTTCAGGCTTGATGTGTGAATCATTTGAATGTGCCGACAGCATGCGGTGCCTGCACTTACGCAGGCAGAACAGTGAGGGAAACGCAGGAAAGGAAGATGCAGAGAGTTTTGTATTATGCGCACAACTCCACCACACTCCACATTCTGAGCAGTATTACAGCGCAAAGTGTATGTAGTGGGTCTGACGCCCAAGCATCATTCAACCCTTCACCTCTGCACCAGTGTACGCAGCTCAGGATGTAGGGGGCAGGACATGCATTCAAGGAGCTGTACCTCCCTAAAGGTCCTGCATACATGATACATCAGTCAGCTTGCTGTCTGCATGAGCTGTTCAGATGTCATACAAGCGCAAGGAGAAGCTGACACAGTGCATGCCTGGCATTGCAGGGACCAAGGAGCCAAGCACAACAGCGCCTGAGGCGGTGAGAACCCAGCAGAATGGAATGGACAAAGCCTCGCCTGCATCACAGCACATGCCCCTTGGAGCTGGCACAGCCTCAACACAGGTAGCTCTTCTGTCCAGACAGCAGTATGATATATCAGCGCAGGATCTGATTTGCGGTTAAGCCTCTGGTCAAGTCGTCCGACTCTCAGCAGGGCTTTGTGCGATGAATGCAGACGCAGCATGCATGGTGTTGTATGAGGGCCTGAAGTCTGTGAGATTGTCGCAGCACGGGCTGCATCAGTTTGCATTGTTGAACTTTGCTTGGAACATTGCTTAAAACAAACAGCATCCTTTGGCTGTGCTTCAGCGCACCAAGACAATAGTTGACAAAGCACCGCTGTCCTTGACAGGCAAGTTAGCTTTTGAAGAAATGATTGCTCACTACTTGGGAAAACCCCAGTAGAGCTATGTGTAACGAAAATACCTTCAAACTAGATGATCAAGCCAGCTTGTTCTGTGTTACACATCACTGCAGTTCCAGATTTGGAGACTGACTGTGAAATACTGTGCTGTGTGCAGCGACCCGACCTGTCACCTGCACCCCAGTCAGGCTACCACAGCGGTGGCAACCCGGCTGCAGCTGTGGGACTCAAAGCAACCGCTGTCAAGTCTGGACAGGCCACATCAGGCGGCAGCCAGTCTACCGTCTCTCAGAAGTCTGCCACAAAAGGTGCCGCCAGCACTGAAGCTCCTGATGCTGACAGTCATCCACCCAGCAAGCGCAGCAGGCTTTCAAACTTGAGTACAGTTCCTGCCAAAACATCTGGTGTTACGTCTAAGCCCAGCAGCACTGACCAGCTAACACGTGGCTCTTCCAGTAGCGGCACATCAAAGGCTGCCAGTAAAGGAGTGGCTGAGTTGGGAGCTGCCAAGCCTGTGAAAGTGACCAGTCAAAAGGCAGCAATCAGTGGCAGTGAACCTTCTAAGGTGGCCCTTGTGAACCCCCCAGCCCCCCCACCTGGCTCCCCAACAGCCTCCTCCACAATCCAAGAGGTTGTGCCACCACCACCACCAGCTATCCCACTACCACCACAGCTGCAGTCACCATTGTCATTGCGCACACAACCTGCTGCCTCTTATGGCAAGCAGCTTGTTCCTGCAACACAAGCCCCTGCTCAGGCTGCTAAGCCAGTATCTCAGCAGCTTCCAGGGCAGCAGCTGCGGCAGCAGGCACCCAGGCAGCCGCTGTTGCCTGCTGGGGTCAAGCCTATGAGGCCTTTGCTTGTGACCCATGCGCCCCAGCAGTCACATGTGGCTCACATGGAGCAACAGCATCCCCCCCAGGTTCAGCTTCCTGCCTCACTTGCTGCTGGGAATCATGTTTTGCAACCGCAGGCTGCACAACCTTTGCAGGCTGTGCCCGCCCACTCCCAACTAGGCCATGGCATGCAGCAGCAATCAGGCGCGATACAGCAGCACCACCATCGCCAACCCCAACAAGGCCTTGCTGCGCAGCAGCAACCAGGCTTGATGTCGCAGCAGCATGGACAAGCGCAATCAGGCGTGCACCAAGGGGCTGCTGAGCACTTCCAAGCAGAGCAGAGGCAGGTACAGCATGAGCGGGCTTTGCAAGGCCAGCTGCCGCCGGCACAGCTGTTGATGGGGCAGCAAGAGGCAGGGCGTTTCCATGCAGGGCAGCGCCATCCATGGCAGCAGCAGCAGCAGCCCCTTTTCCAGGGTGGCCCTACACAGCAGGGAGGCTCAATGCAGCAGATGGGTCCCATGCGACAGGGTCAGCAAGGCAGTGGCTTTCAGGCAGGTGCACAACAAGGGCCCCAATGGCAACAGGGCGACTCACATCCTGCATTTCTAGCAGGCTTCATGCCGCAAAGAGGGCCCAGCCCTGGACCGGGGTCTGGACCTCATATGCAGGGGCACCATCATGATATGCAACAGGCAAATGAAGCACAGCAGATGATGCAGGTGCAGGGCATGCACAACAATGCTTCAAGTATGCATGTGCAAGCACAGCATACACAGCAGCGGCCCGTGATGCCTCAAATCTCCTGCGCAATGGCTCCCTCATCGTTTGCTCAGGCGCACTTTGGTGCATTTCCGCAGCAGCCACAACAATTTCATCAGGAGTTGCAGATGCCACCCCCAGTATCACTTTCTCAATCTTTATTCAGGCATAATGGGGGCCACTAGGGTCCTTACCGGGTTCAGGTGAGAATGAACAGCAGCTGCCAGCAGGCATGCAGCCACCCTGGCAAAGGCCCTCATTCCCTCCCTAACAATTTGAATGTTGAGCGTGTCTAACTTTTTTCACTTATACATTATTGCTGTATTGATGAAGGTGCCTTGAGCTGACCAGCATTATGGTACTTGGGTTGTTCTTATGCCACGTGTGTGTTCACTTGGTTATGCATAGATAGGCACAGATGCTTGGTACAATAGAACACCCTGGCTGATTGTGACATCGAGCGTGTTGACTGTGGCCATGGTATGAAATCTCTATGGCGCCTCTACTGACTCTTGGGCCTAGTCACAAGGATGCTACGCAAACAAAAGGATGAGACCAGCAACTTGTGAAACCTGCAGAGCAGCTGCTACAACTGCTAATATGCTTCTACTCCAGTACTGCGCAGTGCACCATGGAACATATATATTGTCATGTGCGTTGATGACTTTTCAGTCGTGTTGCATGGCATGCATGTGTTCAGGCTATGCAGTGGCTGGCTTACAGCATGTAACATGCCATCACTGTCGACAAGATGACAGCCTAAATCCATGTTGGCTATATGACAACCAGATGAGCGTGTTGCCACAATAACATCACAAACTACTGGACTGCTTACTTGACTTGACCTAAACGGCTCTGAACACTTTCAATGCGAATTCGATGCTCATTCAAGGGCACTTACTATACATGTCTGCAATGTTAGAAGTCAGAACTGATCAGGAATGCGGGCCGGACAAACAGACTGAGTACATTAGCAACTTTCCCTCATCTACGACTAACTTGGAAAATTGATCTGATACCTGCTGTTCGGCAGTCCAGATATGGTCAGAAAAGTGGTCTGCTGGATACCATCGTCACCAGTATCATATATCAGGCTTCAACAGCCTATGTGCTTTTGATTGCCTTCTTGATGCCCTTCTGCAGATTCTGTGCTTCCTCCTTTGCAGAGGCCATGAGCTCTTTGCGTTGACCAGGCTTCAGTCCACGGTGCTTGGTTCCTGCGGACACAGATATTGACTTTATGCATCTAGAAGGGAGGTTGGTGGAAATGCAGCAGCCATAAAGTTGTAGTCTGCAAGTGATGAGGTGGATGGCAATGACACAGCAACCTGTCTTGCGCCTCCACAGCTTTAGCATGCACATAGGCAGCAACACATTGTAGGACATAGCATAGTAGTACATGATGTATAACAGATTGAAATGTAGATGTGCAGCGCTCAAGTTTGAATGATCTGCACATGCAACAGATCGCTGACTTGCCAGTCATGTCATAGCCGCCCTGAGAAGACTCCGATGAGTTGCCAGCCTTGCCAGCATGCATCTTGGCCTCTGAAGGCCCGCTCACCATCAGGATGGCTGCTGCCATAGCTGCAATAGAAACAGTCGTTCAAGTGTGCGTGAACTTGTAAAATTGCAGTGACTATTTCTACCTGCTGCTTCTGACACACCGGGCAGCATTGGCATTGAATTCACAAGAACAGAAGTAGAGCAGAAGGCTGGTCACCTGGTATGATCACGGCCAGAGGAGCAGCGCGTCTTGGCGCACAGTCAGTCTGTTGCGCTTTCACCACGATACGTGTACAGACTGGCCTTCTAGGAGCACAAATGACCTGCACAGTTGCGCAGCGAAGCTATAAAGATCAAAGGTTGTGACAAGATCCGCCTGGTGGCCTGCGGTACGAGAAAAATACGACGGCTTACCACGGGAGTAGATACCATAGCTTTCTGCATGATGAGTTTGGTCGTTATTTTGGCTGCAACGGCCTGCGCTTGACGATAAGAGTCGATTCGAGTTATAGGTGAGTAGATGCTAGCTGCCCTGTAGAGCAATCTTGAAAGCCAATACTTAACGAGCGGGGTAATGAGTCAAGTAGGCGGTCATTGGCGGCACCAGCTAAATCAAGCTGCATGAACTGAAGTTCGATCGCGAGGGGTCGTGTTAGCAGGATCTCGGGGATCACGACTGAGTGTGCATTACAGTGTGTGCACATGTGTTGCAACAGATATGTCGCCTCTGAGGATTGCGCTGAAGGGCTCAAGCATGTTGTCTGCAGGCAGGTCATGCGCGTGATCTGTTTGGGTGCAAAGCGAAGTTGAGCCTGTGGAAGAGCACCCACAAAGCAGTCTGCAAGCACGATCCCAAAGGCACTGCTGATGCCCCATGCATCAGCAGCAGTATGGTAATCATGTACGGACGCACAAACGACGGGCGGCTGTCAGGGGATAACGATCACCGGTATAGAAAGGAACATTATCATATGTGTTGTTGAAGCTATAGCTGTCCAGGTGA
>JAABUO010010258.1_pt1 | contig 10395 bp, 7 predicted proteins | sample 5559291 | NCBI WGS metagenome assembly JAABUO01 (sample SAMN10711878, study PRJNA513372) | rock metagenome | isolation source: Antarctica rocks | place: Antarctica: Victoria Land, Finger Mt sud
ACGGCGGCGAACGCGTCCCGTTTCCAGGATCGGAGCGTCGTCGACCTCTATCACCTGCGCCTGCCCTACCCGCCGGAGGTCTTCGATATCCTGCTGGACCTGATCACGGATGAACCTTGCACGGTCCTCGATGCCGGCGCCGGGACCGGCGAGCTCGCGCGCCGGTTGGCGGAGCGCGTCGACCGCGTCGATGCCGTCGACGTGTCCGCCGCGATGATCGCGCGGGGCCAGGCATTGCCCGGCGCCGATCAGCCGCGCTTACGATGGATCGTTGGGCCGATTGAGGACGTGCCGCTACAGCCGCCCTATGCCCTCATCATGGCCGGCGACAGCGTCCATTGGATGGACTGGGATGTCGTGTTCCCGCGCTTCGCCGAGATGTGCAGCCCGCACGGCTTCGTCGCCATCGTGCATCGCGCCGAGCTTTCTCCACCGTGGCAGGACGGCGTGACGCGGCTAATCCAACAATACTCGACTATGCGCGATTACGAGCCGTTCGATCTGATCGAGCAATTGGAACAGCGTTCCCTCTTCCGCATTGTAGGGCGGCGCGAGACGGCGACGGTCACGTCCCGGCAGTCGATCGCGGACTACATCGCGTCGTTCCATTCGCGTTCGAGTCTGTCGCGGGATCACATGCCGGCCGCCGATGCGGACGCCTTCGATCAGCAGCTACGGACCCTGGTGCAACCTTGGAGCGCGGACGGACTGCTCGAATTGCGGACGGTTGGGGGCGTCGTATGGGGCCGGCCGCAGGGCGGTCTAGCGTCTATGCAGCAAATGGTGCTCGACAAAGTGCCGCCAGAGCGATCCCTATCCGAGGAGCTTGCGCGGGAAAGGCGCGAGGAAGCCGCGCGCGAGTGATTACGTCCTCTTGGTCATCAAGCGGCGATGACGAACGTCACGATCGACTGCGCGGGGATCGTGGCGGCGAGCGCGCCGTCGGTGAGGGGCGCGTCCCCCACGCGGGCGCGGTCCTCGTTCGTAGAGGTGCGGTAGACGCCGGCGGCGCCGGCGAGGCGGCTGAACGCGGAGAGGTCGTAGCGGATTTGGCGGTCTTGCCCCGTGTTGTTGTCGCACACGAGCACGAGCGTGCCGGAGGCGTCGTCGTAGGCCGCCAGCGTACCCAGGTCGTCCGTGCCGATGATGGTGTAGCCGGGCCGGATGAAGCTGCTGTACTGCGCCAGCGCGTAGTATTGGCGCGTCAGCCAATACTGCTCGCTCCCACCGAAGTCGGCGTGGATGCAGCCCCAATTGTTGTTCGCCTCGCGCTCCACCACCTGCCAATAGACCCATGACGCCGGCCGCAATTCCGACATGTCGCGCCGGATCTGCGCCGAGAGGATCAGGGCGGACGTCATGTTGTTGTGGTCGTGGGGCCCGCCGCCGGTCCCGTACTCGGACATCCATAACCCCTTGCCCGCCGCGGCCGCGCGTTCGCGTAGGTCGCCGCGCCGCGTGCCATTGTACGAGTGCGTGTTGATCTGGGCGACGAGCGCGCGGGTCGCGGGGTCGTAGGCGTCGAACGTGGCGACCATCTCGTCGATGTTGTTCTCGTCGGCGACGGCGATGGCCGTAGCGGTCAGCCCGCGCGCGGCCAGTTGGCGGCTCAGGTTGGCGATGACGGCGCGCTGCATGTCCGGCGAGAAGTGGCAGCCTTCCTGGTTGTTGCCCGTCTTCCACCATCCCCCGGACGGCTCGTTGAAGGGCTCGATGGTCTGGAACGTCGTGCCCCAGGCGTCGCGGACGTGCGCCAGGACCTCGGCGAGGTAGGCGGCGAAGGTGTCGATGTCCTCCTCCCTGAGGTTGTCGCCGCCATCGGTGGAGCCCGCGGCGCAACCGCTACGCGTCATCCAATAGGGCGGCGCGTTGGAGAACGCCTCGCACACCGTCGCGCCCCTGGCCCGCGCCGCCTGCAGGACCCAACGCTGGTTGGCGTCGGCGTTCCAGTCCCAGACGCCGCGCGCCGGTTGGTAGCCGGGGATGTCGCCGCCGGGGCGCATGTGGTGGTGCGTAGGGTCGTCGCCGCCGCCGATGTTGTAGCGCGCGACGGTGAGGCCCAGCCCATTCGTGGGGTTGAACACCAGGTCGGCGATCTCTTCGCGCTTGGCGTCGGACCAACCCCCGACGACGTGGCCCCACCAGGCCAGCGAGGTCCCCCAACCCTCCATCGTCTGATAGCGTACTGTTGGATCGACGCGGACACCGCTAGCGGCGTTGCCGCCGCCGCCTAGGAAACGCGAGAGAAACCGCTCGACCACCGTGATACCCTCCTCAACAAATCTCGGGAAACGCATTGACGAATTGCCAATCTTCATGTCAACTGGGCGAGACGTTCGATGGTCTCGTAGAGCAGCTGGGGTACAACGCCGAAGGAGTAGGACATCAGGACGCGTTCACCCGCCTGGTGCACGTCGCGCCCGTACGGGCCGATGTTGGCGACGGGTATGTCGAGCGACCGCAGGGCGTCTAGCGGCAGGCTGTAGCCGCCCCGACGCGCTGGGGCGCCCTGTTCGCCGTGGTCCTGCCACACCGGCATGTTGTCGCGCAGGGCCGTCAGGTCCACGCCGGGGTCGAGCCTCAGGTAGCTCATGTCCGAGAGCAGCGGGAAGTAGTCGTCGACCAGGATGTTGAGCTCGGGGCGCCCCGCGGCGACGGCCTCGACCGCTTCCCGCAAAGGCCCCGGCCGTGACGCGACGTGCGGGTAGTAGGGCGGCGCGTAATAGAGCACGACGCCCGGCCCTTGCCGGCCGCTCAACGTCCAGAGACGCCGCACCAGGCGCAGGCAGCGCTCACGGCTATCCAGGTCGGGCGTACAACCCCGCCACTCCTCGTCCAGCGCCGCGCCGGCACGCTCCGCACCCAGCTGCCGGACCGTCTCCGTATGTAGCGTCGCATAGGTCAGCACGGTTCCGGCGCGCGCATTATCTGGGAGCGCGGACGTCTCGCCCCCGGCGGGTTCCTCTGGTGAGGGTACGCGCCGGTCCCGCAGCCAACGCCGCCCCGCCATGTCCATACGCGTCAACAAGTCGCTCAGGACGGACGTCGCGCGCGCGCGCAGCGTTTCCAGCAATTGGCCGGGAGTGGTCGTCAGCGTGACGACGTTGAGGTAGAGATGCGCCTCGTAGGGCAGTTGCGTGTCGTAGCCCGTTTTGAGGTCGGTCGCGTGCAGCGTGACGGGCGGGGGCGCGATGAAGTTGTCTACCGCGTCGCACAGGTCCACGTTCATACTGAACGCGCGCACGAGTTCGGCCACCACGAGGTTGACGTCGAGTCCGGCGAAGGGATCGCCGGCGTGCGCGGTTTGCCCCACGACGAAGAGGCTGGGCAGCAACTTACCGACCGTTCCAGTATATAGATAGCGATGGGGATCGCCGGGGTAGCGCGCGGCCGTGTAGTCGGTGTCGATCGCCCCCACGTACTCGAGTCCGTAGCGCTCGCGCAACGCGCACAGGAGGCGGACGCTCTGCAGGGCGCCGGCCGATTCGCTCTCCTCGTCGACCGTCGCCAGCAGCATGACGGAGAGCGCCAGATCTCCCTCGCGCGCCTGTAGCGCCAGCCGGCGCATCACGGCAATGGTGGCCGCGACGCCGCTCTTCATATCGGCGGCGCCGCGCCCAAGCATCCAGTCACCAGGGTGGGCGGCGAGGTCGGACGCCAGTTCCGGGACCAACCGCCCGAGCGCGTCGAGGCGGGCCGCCAGGGCGTCGGGGTCAAGCGCCCAGGGCTCCAGTGGGCCGTAGTCGGACGTGCCGACGGTGTCGACGTGGCCGAACAGCACGACCGTCCGCCGGCTCCGTCCCTGTACGAAGGCGTAGGCGTTGTGGCGGCCGTACGGGTCGTCCGCGACGGGGTCGAGGCCGCTGAGGGTATAGGCGTCGGCCAGGCCGTCTTCATGGAGGAGACGAAGCGCGTTTTCGGCCGCATGACTCTCGCCCGCTCCGGGGTTCACGCTACGCGTGCGCACCAGTTCCAGGGTGTACCGTCGTGTCGCGTCGTACCAGTCGTACTCGGTCGTCGTCATATGATCCCACCTCCTACATAGCCACTATCACGGTGATGCCGTCAGTGTACCGCGTGATTGTGAGAGGCGGCCTGACCTTAAAAGGTCATGGAAGGGGACGGACCTTAAAAGGTCGGCCTGAGCGCGGCACGCGCCTTTCGTCGGTCGGGTGGCCGCCGCGAGACCTTTCAAGGTCCGGTCCCTGCCATGCGCTGTCAGGCCGCTGCCTGTCAAGCGCAGGCCAGCGGCGGGCGCCATCACAATCGCGGGGCACATTTCCAACGTGGCAGGGCTCGTGAATTATTGGACGCAGAGCCCCTGAAGCGCGCGACGCGGGCGTATCCACTGGGCAGCGCAGCGAGCCGCCGCGGTCCCCGCGGCCCGCCTGCACGGCCACGCGCCCCGGTGTGTCCCAACGTTGCGCCCCCGATGGCAAGCCGCGGAGACCGCGGCGGCTCGCTGCGCTGCCCAGTGGATACGTTGCCGGACGATAATTCACGAGCCTGCCCAACATGGTCGTTCTGTAGCGCACGATGGTTTATAGTGTGAAGGTGAAAAGACAAGGGCTTGTAGGTCAAGGATAAGTATGAACGACGTAGTGGCCGGGTCACGACCACCGCTGGAACGCATCCTGGGTCTTGGTGTCCAGATATTGATTATTATAGGTTTGGAGAAAGTCTACGAGGCCAGCCGCGGTATCGTGCCGCGGCAGGATCGCGTAGCCCTGAGCAACGGCCTCGCCGTCGTCCATCTCGAGAAGACCTTGAACATCTTCGACGAGTGGCATTTGCAACGATTCGTCTTGCGGCCCAAGCAGTGGGATATAGGTCCGCTGATCCTGAACCGCGATGTCATCGTGTCGGCGATCAATCACTTCTATCTGTATAGCCATTTCATCGGCACGTTGCTTTTTCTGGCGTGGCTCTACTGGTTCCGGCGCCGCCAGTTCCCGTTCGTGCGTAACCTCCTCACCGTCACGTCGGCCTTGGCTATGGTCATCTATATCGTGTTCCCGATGATGCCGCCGCGATTGATGGGCCGGCATATGGATGTTCCTCAGGGCTGGCGGGTGCAAGACACGCTGGCGCCGCTCATTAACTACAAGCTGCAGCAGTACCAGATCGGGTACAATCCCTACGCCGCTATGCCAAGCCTGCACTTCGCGTGGGCTTTGGTGCTCGGCGTGACGCTGGCGCTGATCGGGCGCCACTGGCTGTTGCGCGCCGTGGGCGTGCTTTATCCGTTCATGATGCTGGCGACGATCCTGATCTCGGGCAACCACTTGCTGCTCGACGCCGTCGGCTCGGTCGTCGTCGTCACCATCTCCGTCGCCATCACGCTTGCCCTCCACCGCCGCTTCAAACCAGGGGCGATCATGGGACGTCGGGCGCTGGCGGCCTGATGTGGAAGCCCGGCGTGACGATGTAGCTGGTTTTGTAGGTTCAGGACGTGTAGCATAAGGGCCGAACGGACCCTTTGAGAGGATTTTGAGATAGCCGTGATTGCTGCTCCTACTCATCACACCGCGCCATTTTTGCACACCGCGCCCATGCCCGACGGTTTTGGCGCGCGGCAGGATGAACAGCTCGACATCTCGCTCCTGATCCCTGTCATGAACGAGGAAGAGAGCGTCGGCGAACTCTATACGCGCCTGATCGACGCGTTGGCGTCGATCACCGAGCGCTTCGAGATCCTGTTCGTGGACGATGGCAGCACCGACGGCACGTTTGACCGCCTGTGCGCGTTGAACGGGCATGATCCGCGCGTCAAGGTGATCCGTTTCCGCCGCAACTACGGCAAGACGGCCGCGTTGGTCGCGGGGTTCGAGCGCTGTCGCGGTGAAGTTGTCATAACGATGGACGGCGACCTGCAGGACGAGCCGACCGAGATCCCCAAGCTGCTCGAGCAACTCCGCGACTACGACCTCGTCTCAGGGTGGAAGAAAGAACGGCACGACCCGCGCAACAAGACGCTGCCGTCGCGTATCTTCAACTCGGTCGTGGCGCGGACGACCGGCCTGCCGCTACACGACTTCAACTGCGGCTTCAAGGCCTACCGGCGCGAGGTGACGCAGGAGCTCACGCTCTACAGCGAGTTCCACCGCTTCATCCCCGTGCTGGCCGATTGGCGCGGCTTCCGCGTCACCGAGGTGGCGGTGCAGCACAATCCGCGCAAGTACGGGCAGAGTAAGTTTGGCGCGATGCGCTTCCTGCGCGGGTTGTTCGACTTTCTCAAGGTGCTCTTCATCATGAAGTATTTGCAGCGCCCGCTGCACTTCTTCGGGCCGATCGCGGGCGTCATGTTCGTGGTGGGCTTTATATTGGGTCTCTATCTGACGGTCGATAAGTTTGTCCTTGGCCGCAGTGTCGGCACGAGCCCCGCGCTCCCGTTGACCGTGCTGCTGATCGTGATGGCGGTGCAGTTGTTCTCGCTCGGGTTGCTCGGCGAGATGCTGCGCAACTTTGCCTATCGCTCGACGGCCGAATTCAGTATCAGGCAAACACTCGAGTGAACTCCAAGGCCCCGATGGCCCGCCGCGTGGTCAGTGTCCCCCGGCAGTCCGCCCCGACGCGATCCATGGCTTTGCCGGCGTTCTTGCGCGGACGCGCGCGCGATGACGCGGGCGACGCCACGGCCGACCTCGTCGTCAACGCGCTGCTGTGGGCGATGGCCGTGGGCTATATGGCGCTCTTTATCTGGCTGTCCTGGCTGCGCTACGACCGTTTCCTGATGCACGCCGAGGACATGGGCAACATGGTACAGGCCGTGTGGAATACCGCCCATGGCTCCCTCAGCCCGCTGCTCCAGTTCAACAACCAGCGCATCCATTTCGGCGCCGAGGCGACGGGGATCAATACGCGGTTGGGCATCCACGTCGAGCCTATCCTGTTCCTGGTCGCCGTCCCGTACATATTCTTCTCGAGTCCGGTGACGCTGATCGTGATCCAGACGCTGGTGGTGGCCTCGGGCGTCTTTCCGGCGGCGTGGCTGGCGCGGCGGCGCCTCAAGCTGCCGCTGGCGCAAGTGGCCTTTCCGCTCGCTTATCTATTGGCGCCGCCGTTGGAGGCGGCCAACCTCTACGAGTTCCATGCCGTCACGTTGTCGGCGGCGCTGCTGCTGTGGGCGCTCTATTTCGCCGACGGCGCGCGCTACTGGCTCTTCGCCGTCTTCGGCGCGCTCGCGGCGGCCACGAAAGAGGAGATCGGCGTCGCCGTCGCGGCCCTAGCGCTGTGGATGTGGTGGCGGCAGCGCGATCGCACGAGCCGCACGATCGGCCTGACGACGGCGATCCTGGGCGTGGGCTGGTCGCTCTTCTGCTTTCTGGTCGTTATCCGGCACTTCCATCATGGCCAGTCCAGCCCGTTTTGCGGGCGCCTCAACCCTTTCGTCATCAACGGGCAGAACACTGACGCGTCGGCGCAGATCAAAACCTGCAGCGGCGTGGCCAAGCTATGGCTGCGGCATCCCGACCAGGTGTTGAGCGTGGTGTGGATCACGCAGAAGCGCGGCTTCCTGCATCGCATGTTCATCACCACGGGCTATCTCTCCGTGCTGAGCCCGCTCACGCTGGCGATCAACCTGCCCTGGTACGCGGCTATCCTATTCAGCAACGACGTGCACATGTACGGCGGCCTCGCGCACTACCCGGCCGAGCTCGTGCCGATCCAAATCGCGGCGGCGATCATCGGCGTCGCCTGGCTGGCGTATCGCATCGGCCCGCGCCTGCGTATTCCGCCGGCGGCGATCACGACCGTGGCCTGCGTCTGGCTGCTCATAGCCAGCGTCGCCAATACGCACGTCAACGGCTTTACCCCGTTGGCCGCCAATTTTGACGCGCCCGCGCAGACCTATCACGACCAGATCGGGCACAAGGTGCTGGCGATGATCCCGCCCGGCGCGTCCGTGTCGGCCGGGGACTACCTCAACCCGCACCTCAGCGACCGCCACAACATCTACCTGTTCCCGATCGACACCAACGATGCTCAGTACGCCGTGGGCGATGTGAGCCGGGATAGCTTCCCATTAAAATCGGTGGACGAACTCAACTTAATCCGCTACTGCATGCTGAAAGCCGTCATCCCAGGGTGTAAGGCCGGCTGGGGCGTGCGCTATGCCGCCGACGGCTACGTACTGCTGGAGCGCAAATCGGCCGACCCGACGCTGCCCACCACGCTGCCGCTGTCCTTCGATAGCTTCGTCACGGACGCGGCGCCGGCCAGCATCCCGCACCCCATGGTGGTCAACTTCGGTCCCTCGCTGCAGTTGCTCGGCTACGACGTGCAACGGCGCGAGCAGGTCAATCTGCGCCAGCCCGACGTGCTGGTGACCACCTACTGGCGGGTGACGGCGCCGATCACGAGCCCGATCACGCCCACCCTGTACATGACGAACAGCGGTGGCGCTATCGACGTGTGGAACTCTGACTTCGCGGGTCTCGCGGCGTTGCCCATCATGCAGTGGCCCGTCAACAAAGTGATGACGCTGCAGTCGCCCCCGTTGACCGTGTTCACCAACGAGAACGGCCCGGTGGACATCGATCTCGCCGTCTACCGGCCGGAAACGTGCGCGGAGCAATTGGCGGCGGCGTTGTCCGCCAATCCCACGCTGAAGGCCGCCGATGTTGGCTGCGACCTGTTGACCGACCAGGCGCACCGCTACCGTCCGGCGGTGCGGCAGACGGCCGGGCGTGTGCCGATGGAGGTCGTGGCCGCGGGGACGATCCTCAAATTGGCGCAGGTCTCGGCGCACTGGTAGGGCGGTAGCATGCGTCTCGGCGTGCTAGGCGGCACCTTCGATCCCATACACCTCGGCCACCTTGCGGCGGCGGAGGAGGCGGCCTACCGCTTCGACCTGGAAAGGGTCCTGTTGCTGCCGGCGCGCCACCAACCGCTCAAGGACCATGAACCATGGGCCACCGACGCGCAGCGGTTGGCGATGCTGCGTCTGGCCGCCGAGGGCAACCCGCGTTTCGCGGTGAGCGCGCTCGAACTGGAACGTCCGGCGCCATCCTACACGGTCGATACGCTGCGCTTATTACATGCGTCGTATGGCCCCTCGTGCGAGCTCTACTTTCTGCTTGGGATCGACGCCGTGAACGCGCTGGACCGCTGGCGCGAGCCGGCCGAGTTGCCGCGGTTGGCGCGGTTGGTGGCGATGTCGCGTAGCGACGTACGCGAGCCGGACTGGGCGCTGCTACAAAAAATATCGCCCGACGCCGCGGCTCGCGTCGAGGTACTGGCCGTCCCCGACATCGACATCAGTTCGCGCGAGTTGCGCCGCCGCGTCGCCGCTGGCGCGCCGATCCGCTATCAGGTCCCCGAGGCCGTGTGGGCGTACATCGGTGAGCAGGGGCTGTACCAGGCGATAGGCGATAGGCGATAGGCGATGGGCGATGGTCGATGGTCGTACGATGCGCCGAGTTCGTAGGTATGAGCAGCCGCAGCGTGTATGCCGAACTCACCAAACGTGTCACCGACCTCTTGCCCCCGCCTCTCGCCCCCCGCCTCTCGCCTATTGCGTCAGCAGCCGCCCGCAATTGATGCACTGCACGAGCTCGTCGGCGGCGACCTTCTGCTGTAAGGCGGTGGAAACGGCGACGCCGCAGCCGCCGCAACTGCCGTGGTTGAGCGCGACGACGGCGGGCCGCGTGCTAGCGCGCACCCGCTCGTAGCGCGCCAGCAAAGCGGGTGGCGCGGCGGATGCGAGGGCCGCGCGCTGCTCCTGCATGGCCTTCAGGCGTGTCGTGGCCTCGCGTCCCTCGGCCTTAGCGTGCGGCACGCGCGCCGTGCGCGACTCTTCGGCCGCCGTGAGCGCGGTACGCGCGGCAGCGTCCGTCGCCTGCGCCGCCTCGACCTGCTCCATCGCCGCCAGCACGCGGTCTTCGGTCGCGCCGCGCTCGTCGCGCCGGTGGCGCGACTCGTCCTCGACGCTCGCCGCTTCCTTGGCGTTGTGGATGGAGCCGTCGTAGAGGCGTGTGGAGAGCATCGCGATCGTGTGGTCGAGCCGTTCCAGGGCCGCCTCGCCAGAGTGGACGGCCGTCTCGGCGGCGACAAGCTCGGTCTGCGCCGTCTGAGCGCGTGCGCGCGCCGTCGCGAGCGTACCTTCGTCGGCCAACTCCGCCTGCAGCGCGCGGATGCGCTGGCGGTACACCTCGATGTCGTGGTCGAGGGTTTGTAGTGCGGTTAGGGCTTGTTGTTGAGAGTGCATACCATACCTTACAACTTTCTCCGCGGTTTGTCCCAAGGCTGCTGACCCCCTCACCCCCACCTTTTGAGGGTAGGTTAGCCATACTGCCATTATGCTACCTGCCGGGCAGAGGCGGGTGAGGCGGGTGAGGCGGTTGGGAAGGTCGCGGGCCAAGGCAAGGGGATGAAGTAGCCGCGTGGCAGCGG
>JAABUO010010259.1_pt1 | contig 10394 bp, 11 predicted proteins | sample 5559291 | NCBI WGS metagenome assembly JAABUO01 (sample SAMN10711878, study PRJNA513372) | rock metagenome | isolation source: Antarctica rocks | place: Antarctica: Victoria Land, Finger Mt sud
CTGATAAAAACTGCACTGCAATTGATTGAATGTCAACAGGCTATTGCAGCTCAACCTCCCCTACTATCGACTCAGCTTCCACATGGTGATGTCATGCGTGAGAGCAGTGCCAAGATCTTCCCATGTATTGCAGGTCAATATGGCGTGATGTTTCCCAAAGGGGACAAGCCGCCTCTAGACAGCATCACAAGCTTGCTGCAGATGCTGCTCCTGTTGCTCAACCGCCTGCAGTGCCTTCACTCTGAAATCCAGTCCATCTGGCATGGCACAGTCAAGAACAAGAAAGACCTGTCGCGCTGGGTGCAGCCGTCAGACAGATCTGAGGTCCAGAGTATGGTCCAGAGTATGTTGAACTCCAAATCAGACAAGGTCAAAGCTGCTTGGGATGGCTGCCATGCCCGCATCAAGCATCTGAAGTCACACATTGGTATGTGTTCACATTCTCTGACACCGCATGTGGAGTGTCGATTTGTGTGCTGCTTCACTGATGGCTGCATGTTCAACAAGCTTGCCAACACGGCAGCTTGCACATTTGCGTTTTGTACTGATGCCAGCATAGACATGTTTGTGTTGGCAAATGGCAGCACTTTGGCATGGTCCCATGATGGGTGATGTTGGCATTGATGTTCCTGCCCTGCTTAGTAGCAAACGTAGCAGCTGGCTGGACTGTTAGGTGCGCAGTGATATCCTGTCAATTAAAGTCTATGACATGCAAGTTGCAACAAGCATCACCCTCTGCTGCCTGGATTACATTAGCGGCACTTGCATTGTATTACTAGATCTTGTAGGGATGCTCAGGACAGACTGCTCTGGAGAGACAAGACTTGCCCTGCATGTACCTAGCTCATCATGCTTGTGAGCTTGAAAGCGTAATCATCATCATCATTGTTGTGTTGTTGTGTTGTTAGCAATTATTGTTGGTATTATTGTTGTTGTTACTACTACTGTTGTCGTGGGCAACACCACTGCTGACTGCAGAGCCAATACTGGATTCTATAGAAAGTGCTCGCCAAGATCCAGTGTGGCAACCACAGATGGCCAAACTTTCACAGCACAACTGTGGATAAAGCACCACATGTCCTGCAGCAGATCCTCACTGAGCTGAACTCTGGGCATGGCGTAGATGCCCACTTTGTGCAGAGGGCAAAGGATGCGTTCCCAAATCAATGGGTGTGTGTACTTGCATGTATTGCAGCTGACTGTCTTTGACAATCTGACCATGCACACGGACTGCATCTATGTCAACCAGCTGTGTGAATGCCACAGTGTCTGTGAACATCGTCCTGCATGACTTCATTTGCTGATGAGAGTGAGCCTTCATCTGACTGCCCAATGCAGCACACATACAGAAGAGCCATCCATCATTCAAACTCTCAACCGCAGGGCTTGGCTCCAACTGAAGATGTTGCGCATCTTGCTAGTCAGCAGCTTTTGTCTGAAGAAGCTCAGGCGGCTGCACGGGCAGCAGCCAAGAAAGCAAAGAAGGACAAGCAGAAGGCCAAGAAGCAGCAGCAGCAGCAGCAGCAAGCAAGCCAGTCAGCAGATCTGCAACTGGTGCACCCAACATCTTTGCCTTTACATGCTGCACTGGGCTCCCTGGCTGAAAAGGACAGCTCAGATGCATGGACTGCTGCTTCCTTCAACTGCGCCACTAGGCAGCCATCACAAGGCGCTCAACAAGCTGTGAAGGGAAAGCAGCCAAAGGAGGATGACCTTCAGGCCATGCTGCAAGCTTTTGCTGCTCAGAAGGCTTTGCCATGTTGAAGAGTGATATGTGCTCTCCATAGTGGATGCAGTGTGGGCAGTGATGAATTAAATGGAGTGGTAGTGCTTCCACCTTGGTTGATGCAGTGTGCACGTACTACTGCCGGCAGGATAGTGAATGTTGTGCCTAGTAGGCACATCGTACACGCTCATGCTGGCAGTAGTACGCAACACTGTATGCTCCAAGAAAGCACTTTGACCTCAGCAGCATACATTATCATCTCTTGCTGGCCAAGCTCTTTTGCGGCTTCCAGCTCTCTTACTCTCTATGTGGACTGTCAAGTACTGCTGACATGTAAAATTCTTTCAGCTCTGGCGTATTGCAACCAGGTACAGACAGTTTCACCTGCATTTTCAGCCACCTCATGACTGTGGCAGGAGTGAAACCCCGGCAAAGAGTCCCCTGCTGGAGCTTATTAGGTTCTGCCAGAGGGCATGTCGTGAAACTTGCTCAAGCTTGCTAGCAGCGCTGGTAGTCACAATGATGAAGTGACGGCGCTTCAGCCAGCAAGAGACTTCAAGCTAGTAGTAGCAATATATGATAGTTCTGGTGTAACTAGATACCAAAATAACGGACAACCAGAGAGAGAGGTGGGCAGGGCTCACACATTTTTGCTACTTGCAAGTCCTCCTGTTACGTGATCGGGCTTCGGTCGGCTTCGGCTTGTGGTGGCATGCGGTGCTTGCATCGAAAGGAATTTATGGACCGGACGGCACGCTTTGCGCACGCCCTGATGTCTGTGCAATTGCGATTGCACATTGGAGTTGAAGCTGCTGATTGAGCCAATAGCGGTATGGCCGAGGGACTCAGAACAAGACTTGTTGATCTCGTAGATGACTCGGACAATGCTGGGTCCTCCCTCGATAGGACCCAAATAGCAGCGATGTGGTGCGCAGACATCCTTCAAGTACCTTGCGTGCAATGTTGCTTGCGGTCACCGACGTCTGTCACGAACACGTCGACCTGGCTCGTTTGCTTCAGGTTTAACCAACTGGCTTTTGCTGTCTTCCTAACCTTACCATACACACTTGCTGTGTATATGGTGCGGGACTTTGAGGGAGACAAAGGCACAGAAGGGTCCGTCGGACGAGACACAGGACTTCTGGTCAGTCAGCTTTGCTGCTAGGAGTCTTCTGCTTAAACACCTTCTACAAAACACAAGCACAGCTTTGCAACTTGTACAGGGTGCATGCAGGCTGCTGCAGCTTCTGCAGCCCAGTGTATGACGTCCTTCCTGTGGGGCGCAGTCAGCGACAGCATTGGCAGAAAAGTGTGTACCACTTCTGCCAACTTTTGCTACCATTTCTGGTTTTCACTTCAACTGCAGCAAAACATGCAAGCTTCACCCTCCTGAAAAGCTTGTATTTATACTAGCTTGTGCAAGGTCCTTGGTGCATGCAGCCTCTCCTGATGATTGGAAACATCTCCGCCTGCGTGTCAATCCTAGTTTTGGGGCTGGCACCAAACTACACTGTCGCTATCCTCTCTCGGTTTGTTGGTGGCCTCTTTACTTCTGGTATTGGAGTGTAAGCATTCTGCTGCTTTCTGCATGACAGATGCACGCATTACTAATTTTGTGTGCATGTCACGGTACCTCACATGGTCATTATAGATCGACTGCATTCAGCCTGTCTAGTCAGCAATACAGCTTGCCGGATCGGCCCACACTCTGCAAATGCCATTTATTTGTACTACATTCATCACAAAGCTTGCAACACGTATGAAACTTCATGCATCTTCACATGCTTTTGCATGCATCTCTGCACCCACGCAAGCATTTGACCGATTTGATTTCCTAGGAACCAAATGCAATCCTCGTTAAGCTTATTCCTCCTCAAGCTCGCAGAATTTGGCGTTTTATGGTGTACATCTCAATGCTACAGGGCTGTCAAGACCATCATTGCTGAATCCTGTGATGCTGCCGGACAAGCTAAAGCCATGGGATACATGACATCAGCAATGGGTGTGGGAAGCATTGCAGGACCCTCCATTGCCGGCCTCCTGACCCGCCCCTGTCGCCACTTTGCATCCAGTCTGTCCGTGTGTGAGGAAGGATCACTGTTACAAGAACGGTACTGACCAACACAAGCCTGATGTTGAGACTACACTGCCTTTGCATCCCCTGAAGCTGCAGGTGGTTGGCGTTGTGCGGCACAGGCAGTCTGACAGATCTGCAAGGATGTCAGATGCTCTGATTATGTCTAACAGAGACCTAGGTGTTGCATGCAGGTGCAGTTTCTGCAGGTGCTGTTCTGCCATATCTTGTAAGTACATGTTTGTGTTGGACTGGCACATGCTGCGTACTAATGATGCATGTGTTGCATTGCAGGCCCTTCTTCTTGCCATGCTTGGGGTTGGTGAGCAATGTCTTTGTGATGTCTGAAAGCCATCCCAAACTCATGAAAAAGGGCACAAAGCAGCGCCACAGTGACATAGAATCTAGCGCTGTCACTGCTGAAGAGCCCCACACTCAACACTGCAGCACCAACATACATGCCATTCAAGAAGCTGAAGAAGCTGAAGTTCAGAAGTTGTTGGATGACAAAGACCACTGCTGCAATCCAAGCAGTAGCAATGAGGCCTCAGACCATGCCTCAGACAGACAGCTCTCAGACCATGCGGCTAAGCCTTGGTACAAACACAGTATTGTGACAGTCTGCATGACAGCTGGTGGGCTGATCACCCTATTCATGAATTATCTAGATGAGCTGACACCCATATATGCTTCTGCAAAGCCTGCAGCTGGAGGGCTAGGCATGCCTGCGCATGAGTTTGCATGGCCACTGACATTTGGTGGTGTGGTCCTGATGGTGTACTCACTCTTCTTCTACCCACAGGCTCAACAGCGCTGGGGATATCTGAAATGCTGCAAGATAGGGCTTTTGTTGTCTGTTCCCTCCTTATTGATTCTGCCATTTGCACACAGTTTTGTACAGACTAAATGGGCCATGCAAGCATGTCTGTTTGTGGGGATTGGTCTGGTCACCATTTTCAAGCTAATGGCTCTTGCAAGTGCAGCTATCATCATCGCTGATAGCACAAAACCAACTTTAAGTACCAGTGCCGAATCTATCTGCTTTTGCAGCCATAGATGCTCCGTCTGGTTTTCTCTTTGAGTGGTGGACTATTTTCTGGGATATCTACATAGCCCGCACAAACCCAGCTTTTTCAGAATATGCGTCAACATACACCGAGGTAAAGGCTACGCAGTGGATGCACCAGCTTGACTGACCACGCCTTTGCTAAGCATTGCACCCGCACAATCACAAATCCACGGCTATGCTGTATGCGTATAGCTTGGCTCTTGTGATTTTCTGACGTCTACTTGTAATTGCTTTAGGCACAAAAGGCCAAAGCACCTCTTCGACAGCAGCACCACCTTCAGCAGCTGCAGGTTCAGCAGATGCAGCAGCAGATGCAGCAGTCCATGCTGCAGCGTCAACTGGTATGCAGCCAGATATAACAGCATGAAATAGCTGTGCCTTTCCATCCTCAGAAGCCCTACATTGCCTTGTGCATCCTCTTGTGTCAAAGCACATGCCATGCATGGCATCTGCTTGAAGCTGAGTGACTCTACATAGTTTTCCATGCCATCAGTCATGTGGTGCAGCATTCAACTGGTCATCTGCCAATACTGCCACATCAGCAGTGTTTTGAAGTGTGTTGCCACAGGTTGTATGTGCACAATCAGCATCTGCAATTGCTCTGCAGATCAGAGAGAAGAATCTGCAACCAGAGCATGCAGCGCAGCTGGCTCAGCATATTACATCAGGGAGGATCAGGGTTTCTGAGCTAGGAAGCCTTGCCAGCGTGGCCAATCAGGAACAACTGGTACAACTCCTGTGCTAGTCGTGATCTGAGCGTGTGCACAGCTGTTCTCAAGATAAACAACTTGCATGTCCTGCCGTCTTGGATGACATTGTCTGCTGTGATGCAGCATCACGTTCACTGCTGTGGCAAATCTACATGGCTGCCTGTGGAGGTCTGGCAGCAACAGCCTGGTACTTTTGCATCGCGAATGAATGCATCATCTGTTTGCTTCATGCAAAAAGCATTTTCTTTGTCATGGACGTCTGTTTGATTCCTCTGTTTCTGCCATGCAGTTAGCAAAGCTGCAAGACAACCGCATGGGCTCACAACAGCAGCATCCACCCTTCCAGGTGTGTCCCTGACTTTCACTCCCTGCGACAGCTCACTCATCAATTGAGTCATCCACAAGCATTGGTTCTGCAAGGCCTCACAATTGACTGAGCCTCTTGTTCTGCTGCAAAAGCTGAGCATCCTGTTGTCGCCATTGTGAGTGATCTGCTTGCCTCTGGCCAAGCGCACGTTTTCAGTGGCATGCTGTACCAGAATGGAGTCATTGGCTCTGCCTGCCCAGGACGTGCCATGTTGTATTGCAACATATGCCAGGACATGTTGGCCATGACTCATTCCTGCCATGCAGGGCATTCAGGTGGATGAGCCTTCCAGAGGGTCCCTGGGCTCTTTGGCGAGCCCGGCCCTTGACAGGCGGCCAGGCAGTGTAGACCCAGTGCAGCGTCAGCAGCTTATGGCAGCCTTTCAGGCAGCTGCTCAAAGATCCTCTGATCAGGTATGTGCTGGTGACTGCAACCTGGGCAGCCCGGTATAATACTTGGCTTCTCATTAAACTGACACCGAAAGGTGTAGTCTTTTCTTTTCTTTTCTTTTCTTTTCTTGGTGACTGCATCTTTGTGTTGACTGCTCTGGGCATCATACACTGTTTAGACCAGTCTGCACCAGCAAGTAAGATGTGATACTTGTTGATTGTCAAAAATAGCTGCCACAGTCGATAGCAGCAGAGACAGTTTCAAGGCGTATCTGAAGTTTGAGCAAGCAACTGAGATCTGTTGCAGCAAGTCCTGTGTTGTAGACCATCAGTTTGTTGTCAGGTGTGGTCATCAGTTGATACACATCATGGGAGGCAGAATACACAATTTCCCATGATTTTGTTTATGTCACACTGCATTGTCTCTGGGCTAAACAGGCTGCACATTGTCTGCAATGATGCAGGCTAGCATGGCCAATGAACAAAGCCTGAACCAGCTGCTGGGAGGGGTTACCCCTCAGACCCCTACAGCTAACCTTCAAGGCAACCTCACTAACCCATGGCCCATGTTTGGTCAATCCCTTGCTCAGAGGGACTTGATGCCTGCTGGTGCTGCTCCCTCCATGACCTCACCACAGGGCATACCACTAGAGCTGCACCAGCAGGCGCTGCAGAAGCTGCAACAGCAGCAGCAGCAGCAGCAGCACCACCACCAACAGGGTGCTGAGCAGGGGATGTCTGGGGGTGTATCAACACAGCCTGGATCGTCCAGACAGTCATCAGGCACCATACAGCGCAACTTCCAGTCACCTACTCTGGCTACACAGTCGCAGTCCCAGCTGAACCCTCACCAACTGATGCTACTGCAGCAGCACATGCAGGTGTGTAGCTGACCTGTTCATTGCCAACACAACTGGGCAGGAGATTATGCTACTGGGATAACAAGCAGTGCCCTGTGGGATCTATGCATTGTGATGTACTTATGCTAACTGCACTGTTGCGGGGCAAACTGGCTTGCTTTAAGACATTGAGGACAACATATCAACTTGTTACAGTCTTGTTGCGGGGTGGTTGTGTAGCTTGCAGTGATGTCCAACAGTGCAATCCACTCGAGCACCTTCCAAAAGAGCTGTAACGAGTTTGACATATTGTCTTCGTCATCTTGAAGCAAGCCAATTTGGGCGCTTTTCTAGCTGTTTGCAGACCCCAGATGTCTAGCAGATCTGCATGCACTGAGCCATGACTGCGCATCTGTGCATGACTTTGTCTGTACCTGCAGCAACAGGGGCAGCAAGGCGCCCCCCAACAGCAGCCTGATGCTGAAACACGGCAGCGGCTGCTGGCACAGCTGGGGTCCAGAGCTGGGGTCATGTTGAAGCCTGGTCTACAGTACGACGGCTTTGGTGCGGGCAATGGCATCACACAGCAGGACGCAGCAATGGCTGCTGCTGCACTGCAGAACCAGCACCCGCTTGGACTTTCTGTAGAGGGTCAGCAGCAGCAGGAGCAGCAACGCTTGATAGCTGAGCTGGTGAGATGCTCTCCATGCGTGAATGCAACCAAGGTCTTGCTTCAAGTGCTATGCAGAATCCAGCTTATGTAACAGGCAGCACCAACAGCACGTGTTTGCATGCATGAGACAGCGATGAGTAATTGAAGGACTGCATGGCTTCTTGAAGGGAAGGCAATTACAGTTCTTTCACAACAATGCTGCGACTATGGTGCGTCATTCTTCTGCATGTTGGCAACATGCTCTTGCCAAACTGCCACTCTGCACAGCATAGCAACAGTGATAAACAATCTACGCCAACATGAACTTGCTAGCGGCAAGGCCCGTCTTGCCTCTCCCCAGAAAACTGTCCTGATCATGCTTAGAACCTTAGGTAGAAACACAAGTCTTACTTCAATGCAAGTTTCACGACTACTCTGCTTCCAGGCTACTTCGAGCTTTCAGCTGAATTCAGGCATGCCTGATTAAGTCACAACAGTTCCTATGAGATAGAGTTGCATGACTGCTTGCTTTGGCACTGCAGCGTGCACATCATCAGCAGCAACAACAGCTGCAGCAAGCTAGGGCTAGTCAACCAGTAGGCATGCTGTCCAACCCCAATCTCAATGCCAACCCTCATGCAAGTCTCAAGCTTGGCTCAGGCGACAGATCCACCCCAAGCATTATGGAGCTGGATAGGCAAATTGCATCTTCTGACTCAGGGCAGAATCGCAACAGCCCTGCCAACAGCACTGCTGCTGGTTCAAGCTTGCAGGTGAGCATTTGTGAACACACCCGTGCGTGGGGCTGTTTTCATTCAATCAGCCCTCTATTCCATGGCTGCAACAAAGCTTTGTTCAAGTTGTCATAGCATGAGGTGCTTTGTGGACATCACTGGCAAGGTGTGCCTTTAGCACTCTGTTATGCTACACGAGAGAATCAACCCATGTGGCACACTATGATGGTTTGATGTAAGCACACTAGTCAGCCTCTTCCAGGCAGAGTAGATGTCTTAGCTCCATGGGATTCCTTTGTGTTTCATGTGATGCACACCTTATCCTGTTGCAAGGGGGGTAACCTTAGTTAGAGATGTAGAGAGAGATATATAGAGAGTTACAGATACAGACATGCCAGCAGGCAGGATGATACTGAAGCCATCAAGGAGACAAGGTGGCAGGGCTGTTTGTCAAGCCCAGTCAAGCTCCAGGGCCCTGCTCACCAAACTGAGAACTGTCGGCTTGATGCTTACTAAACTGAGAAATGTTGGCTGGATGCAGAATGGCAGGGCCACCCCTGGGACCATCAGTTCTGGTCCCTGCAGGAGCAGCAGACCAAACAGCGGCAAGCCTGCTAGTGGGCTGGGCAGCAAGAAGAGGAAGCACAGCGCTAGCACTTCCCCTGGTAACAGCGAGTCGCAAGACGCCCCAGACAGCAACACATCTGGAGGTATGCACTTTGCACATTGCTTCCAACACGTGCCATGTGTGTGCTGTTGAGGTCATGTTGCAGATAGCTAGCTACAAACATGGCCTATGCTGCTGAGGGTAAAACCCCTCAAGTGCCCTTGCAGTCAGCTGAGGGGACTACTTGGTTTTATGCTCTGTTGTGCCCTAAGCCGCCGTCAAATGCAGCAAATCATGGCAGGTTGACATTCGGTAGCAGTGGTCTCACTTGGCAAGCTTCACTGTGATGCAGTATGCACAAGGTAACATTTGCAGACCATGGTGAGATACCTGAGTCTCACAGTATGTTCTGCATCATCCGCAGGAAGTGGGTCTCAGAAGGGCCCTGCATCCCAGGCCCCACCCCCTTCCAACATTCAGCCCCTGGGGGGTCTCGGCAACATGGCCACTCACTGGGACAGCCATTCATTTGGCGGCAGGTCTGATTCCCTCCTGACTGGCGGTGGAATGAATGCAGCAGCTGCAGCACTGGATTGCTCCACAGATGGAATCCTGAATGACATTATGGGGGATGAAAGTTTGCTAGATCCAAGCATGCTGCTGAGTGGTGATGGGGACCCAACAGATGCCACATTCTTAGGGGTGGATGGGCTTGGAATGGATCATTTGAAAGGCTCAAAGCTGTCTCATGTCAAAGACCTGACTGACGGTCCTGGCTAAGCAGTCATGAGAGCTCGCCTGCATACTGTTGACCAGGAACTTTTTAGCAAGTCTACACTCATTAGCCGTTTTGGCTTTTGCACGTAACCACATCAATGATTTTGCACCCAGCTTCTTTTGACAAGATTTACAGGTTGCAGAACAAGCTATTTGATAGGCAGCTGGTTCAGCCGCCGTCCTTTTTCAATTCAGCAGTTTACATCTTGCATGCTTTTAGCCTGTGGATCATCTACAGCACATCCTCAGCTGCCTGATACATTGCAGAGACTGCTGGCATGTTCTGAGTATTGGTGTCTAATCTGAGTCTTTCTGATCTGTTTTGCTAGACGTTGTTGTCACACTGGAGAAAGCCAATGCAAAAGTATGCTTGGTAGGTCTGGTCATCTACAGTTGGTCCTGTTGCATTGGACTGCGCCTTTTTCTACTGCCATTCGGTTGTGTACAACA
>JAABUO010010260.1_pt1 | contig 10394 bp, 14 predicted proteins | sample 5559291 | NCBI WGS metagenome assembly JAABUO01 (sample SAMN10711878, study PRJNA513372) | rock metagenome | isolation source: Antarctica rocks | place: Antarctica: Victoria Land, Finger Mt sud
TACCCCTGCAGTGTTGCTAGGGACCAATGACCAGTCAGGCAGTGGTCAGCTGGAAGGTGCTCCGGCAGCTTCTGTCAGCGGCCTGATCAGGGTTGCTTCAGAAGCTCCGGCTCCTGCAGTGCCTAGGTGTGTGCGAAGCTGTTCATTTGTCTGTGCAAGTGCCTGCAGTGGCTACTGTATGATGTGATAGCCTGAATGCCACTGCCGCCATGTCATACAGTATCATATGCATTTACCTCAATCAGTCAAGAACAAGGTGCTTGGATACTGGCCAACTGACTGTTACTGATGCATGTGAAGGAACAAATGATGTGAGGCATGCAGAATGCATAGCACTGTGGTCTGCAGGGCCTCATCATCTGCAACAACAAGAACTACATCAAGCGAAGGTCGAAGCAATGGTGCCCAGGCATTGCCATCAGAGGTGACATGAAGTGCTGACAACTGTGCAGCTCTGGGTCTGGACCTCTCTGATATTACATGTCAAAGTTTTTGGATGCAACAGCCTGTCAGTGGCATGTTCCAGACTAAAATGAGTATCAGCATTGCCATATCAGTATTTGTGATGCCATCAAATGAACAAACGCTAGCTAGTCTATAGACAGCACTGTAACTTGGGTAGTCATGCTGGCTTTTACACTCACATGGCTTTTTGTCTTAGACAGTCAACTGTTTGAAACTTTTTTGATGCAATGCTAAACTGGTCCCAAGGTTGTTGGTCGATAGACAAGGAATTATTACAGCATGTATATTCTGCAGGCTGACTTAGAGCGACAAGTTGGCAGACTGCGCAAGGTTCAGGCTCAAACAGCAGCACCCAGACCTGCTCAACCAGCAGATCCGTTGATTGCAGCTCTTCAGCAGGGTATAGCCAAAATGGCTGTGCATTCTATTGCAACAGACAACACTACTGGCTCTACAGAAACATGGCAGACTTGCAATGATACACAGTAGCCATTGCTGGCAGCTATTTTCTTGGGCCCAGGGGAAATGCACATTAACATGTGCCAAGCAAGTCTACCAGGTAGCAGGCTTGATGACATTGCAATATGTACAATAACAGTTGTAAAGGAACATGCAATAAGTCCTGCTGGATTTCATGCCATTCACAGCACAACTCCATCTTTAACAAAAAGCAAGTCAAGTCAAGAAATACTGAGGTTGTAGGCAACAGATGTGTCAAAGCTCAGTCATCGCCTGCTGTGCATCATTGGCCAGCTCTGTCAGGCCTTCATCTTGCAGCACCTGCAGTCCAGATCACTACATCATCATCAAACAAATATGTGCGTCATCAAGTATCAGACAATGTAGCGCTTATGCTGGCACCACACTCCTCACCTGTACCAAGGATTCCATCTTTGCCTTGTTCTGGATCTTGCCAATACGCTTGAACAAGGCAAATGTTGACATGTACCTGACTCTGCATGTCAAGCTTAGTCAGCAACACCATGCAGGCCAGCTGAAAAGAACAGCGCATCATCATCTTGCTATGTCCTGTGACTGACCTCATGAGGTTATGCTGGTATAAATGATCCCTGTTCTGATTCCGGCTCACATCAGAACGCAATCTTTGAACTTCCTGTCTGTTGACAAGCCATAGTGATCACTGTCACACACCAAGCTGTCCGCGAAAACAGTCAAAGGATATCTCAGCGGCTGCCGGCGCTCACTTTGGATGGATATCTGAAGCCGAATCAACCTCCTCCTGCTGCTCGCTGGGATGACCTCGTTGCCTCCTTGATCTACGCAGAGGCAGCTGGACTTGCTCTGACTTTGACTTGCGGGCAACTGCTGGTACTTCAGCATGTCTTGTTGGCAATTCACCAGTAGTCAAACCCAGATCAGCCAGGATTTGCTGGTTGCGGAGGATCCTTTTCTGTCTGGCGTTTTCATACTCGTTTGAACCAGCCTGCAAGGGATCCATATGTCACAGCAGGCCAGCACAAATGCCATCAGCAGCAAAATGTTCGCTTTGACGCGCTGTCTGGCAAAACGTTCTGCTCACATCGCGGCAAACCATATTCGCAACACGCAAGATTGTGCTTGCGTTGCGTTATTTCTCTGCTATTATAAGATGTTGTATCATGTTGTATTGTGACCCGGAAAATGCCGGCAGTGCATGTGTATATGTGTCACTTTGCCCGAGCGGTTAAGGGGGTAGACTTGAAATCTACTGCGGAGACGCGCGTAGGTTCAAGTCCTGCAGGTGACGTGGAGCAACAAGCTTTTGTTTACGTCCCTTGTCATGCGTGCTGAAATGACAGACACATGTGTGTAAGTATCGAGTACGTCTTCGGAGTGGCGCAGCGGAAGCGTGGAGGGCCCATAACCCTCAGGTCCCTGGATCGAAACCAGGCTCCGAAATAAATAAATATACAAGTGTCTGTGCATGGCCATGTCATAATGATGCCTGTCAGCCGTCGGAAAAAATCTCATGATGGCTTTCAGCCGTCCAAAAAAGCTGACGTGTACAGACACTGACACAGAGAGTCACTGGAGAGAGAGAGAAAGAGCAGATAATACGGGTGTATGCAAGTTGGCTGATCAGGTGGGCTCAAACAGGAGTCCTAAATATGCAACAAGTCAAGACAGTCTAGGACAAATTCTAAGACCCTTTAACAAAACATTTGAGCAGAACTATACGGTGCAGCCAGCATAGTGTGCATACCACGTCATTGTTTCCATACTAGTTGCTTATGTGTTGTGCTACACTAATGGTGTGCTGCAAGTATCTAGACACTGGCTGCAGCACTCAATTGACACAAATCAACAGTGAGCCACAGCAACAATTAGCACGTAACCATCACTCAGGACACCTTCAAAGTCAAGGGCCTCACTTGCCAGTTTCTCCCCTAATGGCGTCGACATAATATTAATACCAGCTCTACAAGCTGTGATGTCTGGGTACAGCTGGCTACAGCATTCATAACCATTAAATTTGTCATGCTGCAGATGAAGCAGATGAAGTCACCAGAAATTGCATATTGAATGTCTGAATGTCAAGTATGCATTCTTAGAATATATGTCCAGGGCATGGAGATAGAAATCTGGTAAAAGCAGCAACACTCAACCTGTGTGCAACACTGCATCTTGCCAAACAAAGTCAGTACTCATCACTACTCTCAGAATCACGTTGAGACTCAAAGTCAACTTCACATTCTTGCTCTGCTTCAGCATCAGACTGAGCTTGTGCTACAGGTTGACAATCTTCATGTGTAAGCTTGAGAGCACATTCAGCAGTGGCATTGCCACATGTGCACATGGTGTACAGCTGACTGTGGCAGGTCCACGGAGGTGGTTCAGCATATTTTGGCCAGAAAACTGAATCATCATAGTTGGAGATGAACACAGACACATGAGGCACATTTGGCTGCATAGTGTTGGCAAATTCTGTCACAGCGTCTACCAGAGGCTGCAGAATGGTCGTAAAGTGCTTCTGCAGGGGGGCGTCAGATGTGTCCCAGTGTAGATTGGGAATGCTCAGGTGACACTCCCAGTACTCGCCCTGGTCTTGCTCTGCACTGAGCTCAACTGTCTCAAAGGCCAGACTACCACCCTGCCGTACAAAGTCAATTATCTTTGCACGCGCCAAACGCCCTCTCTGCCAAGTTCTTGCCTCTTCGGTGTGTGTCCAAGCTCGGAAGAGCTTTGCCAGACCCTGTCCAACCCTCAGACTGGCGCGTCTCCTCAGAAAATTTTTCATGAGCGCTTCTGCCCACCCATCCCATTCAAATTGAAATATGTCAATCAGAGGGACCACACTGCCAACTTTCGTCTGAAACTTGGGCCTCGTCACATCGCAGTCTAATACGGTCACTGGCGGCTGCAAGCCCTCGAATATCTCATGCAGTCTGTGGCAAGTCATGGACCAAGACAAAGCCTCAAACCAGTCGCAGCAAGACGTGACCTGTGCCAAAACACCATCTGGCAGGGCAAGGAGCTGGCAAGGCGTGCGGCGATCGGGCTGAGGAGCAGCTGCATTCGTGCAGCTGGAGGTAGGCAAAGTCATTTGCAGCCAGACGACGACAAGCTAGGGAAACGACGGTTGCAACTTTTCTGAACCCGGAGGTAAGCTTGGACCACGACTTGCAGGCAAAGTTGCAAAGTCTTGAAGGAATGCTTTAAAGGACGCGCGGGAAATACAGGTGGACGTAGGTTCTTATGCCTGACAACACCGCCGCAACCAATGTGACCGTGAAGCCACCGGATCTTCACGGGTAGAAGATATTGCATGTAGTTACGCCGACGCAGACCGTAGGATTACATTCGAGCTTAGTCATTTTACATGATCGAAGCTCTCTGCAATGACTTGAAGCTGTCTAGGCCCCGAACGTTCCTGCGCAGGTCCCTACAGCCTCGCCCAAGACTGTGACAACAACATACGGCAACCGACTGCCAAGTTGTCTCCTTGTTGAAACACGAGCGTTGTGAACGTTGACCGCGCTCGAACACCCACGCGTGCTTGCTGTATAGCCGCGTGTCAAAGCAGTTCAACGCGGTGTGACTCTGCGTACGTCGGCATGTTGTCTCGACCAGAGGTTTGTCTTGTCTGTTAGACACGCAACAGCTCCGGTCGCTGCGGTATCAGTACCCAGTTGATCGCAACCTCACCGGATTCGGACAGCCTGTTCGCTGCTTGAATACTACGATGCAGGATGTCCACAGCACTCATTTCCTCACAGGTCAAGAATGCACCGCACACCGCTGGCATGGGTTTTTCGGTGCAAAGTCGCAAAAGCGCCCTGACCTAACTTTACAGCTACTTTATGTTGCAGAAAATGACAGGTGGCTGCTGCAAGACGCTAGCTTAGACCATTTGAAGCTGCTGCATGCAGTGGATTGTTTTCCTGGTGAGGGTGGACTCTATGAGGGTGCTGGTGCAGCCAACGCCATCGAGAGGTAGAGCCAGTGTTAATAAGCTTTACATGCAGTATCTTTGCACTCTGTGCTGGTGGAGGACAGCAGCATTGCATCCTGAGTAGTGTGATGGTGAGACACAAGTCCTTTTGCATGGCAGAATGCAGGGGGCATTTCTAGTCACATGTGTGACTTGCAATGATGCTTAACTGGCTGTGCAGATATCAGTCATTGTGGATCCCCTTGCTGGAGGCTGCGACAAAGAACGGCGTGGACATGGACAGACTTGTTCCACCTACTGACATAGCTTGGGTGTGGCATGTGAGCAGCCAGACATTGCATGTGCATAAACTTGAGGGCGTTTCTGCATGGCAACGTCAACTAATCAGCGACTCTTTCTGCAGTCTGACATGCAGTCTGCATCCTCGCTGACATCATATGCACTTGAACGCAATGAGTTGCACTGGACTACCTGCATGCTTATGATCTTGTACAGCAGCATGTGCTCTACAAGTCATCTTCCACATGCAGATCAGGCAAAATTCCATTGAACAAACACATCATTTATTTCGTCCTTTGACAGCTGATGTTTTTACATGTGCACCTGTTTTTGCCGTAACGCTAGCTGACACATGTAAGTTGATGTGCGTTGCGTGTGCAGGTGCACAGACTCAACCCAGTAGCATATGAAGCTGACTGTCAGAAAGCCATTCATCAAGTCATACGGCTCAACTACAAGCTAGCATTCAAGTTCTCAGATGGCACAGACAGTCAAAGCAAGTAAGACATGATATAGTGTCGATCGTGTGCACAAAGCTCAATCTGCATTTGCCAAAAGCATTGAAGAGAGTGGGGCGTTCTGCAAGCTCAAGTTCATTGGATATAGCCTATCAGTAGTTGGCTTGTCTTGCAGGTTCACGCGTGACTTGTGGAAGAAGCAACATCCTAAACACCCCTACTTCCCTCGACAGGTCTGTTGTGTTGGCGCTACTGTTCTGGTAGCATTTCCTGCTTTCTGTTGGGCGGCTGTTCTCACAAGCAGACATGTGTGCATGTTTTGGTATCCCAGCAAGTACTTCTGCTACAACTTGTGCCCAACTTGCTCTGATTGTCTCTGCCTGACACTAGCAGTCTGGCTCACAGACGTCACCCTGTGCTTTACTTGTGGCCTGCATCGCTGTTCCTACAAAGAGCGTAGAGACAGTGTGACACAAGCATTGGGAGCAGCACCGAATGCTGTATGTGAAAGTTTGATATTTGCAGTGGAGATAACAAAGTCAGATCTGGTAAAAATGTCGTCGTCGGCCATAACACCTTTCGTGTGCAAAATTTGATAGTTCCCGTGGAAATAATCAGATGTGGTACTGATGGCGTCGGCCGTACCAGCTTTTGTGTTGTTACAGGTTGCCTCGGGGACCAGCAGGAAGGCAAGCTCCGGCATGCACATGAGCATGGACTTGCCAAGCGCCATGAAATGCCAAGCGTCCTTCCTGCGACAGATCCTGCAGCCAGCTATTGTTGACAAAGTGTGTCTGAGGGTGAGTACCATAGTGGCTGCCATGCAGATGGGACAGAGTGAACAACATACAGCTGTGAAATATAAGATAACATGCGGCATGCATCTGCCGCCTGGCCCAGTATGTGCAGCTGATTGCCCAATTCAAGGCTACGTTGCCAAGTCATTGAGTCCAGCTGCTATCTGCAAAGAATCTACTGCAAATAGGCACCGTTTGGCCAGTAATCTAAATCTCAGATGGCACATGATCATCATGCATCTGTACATGATGCCTCGCATGCTGCATTGAATGGAATTTCCCAGAGCAAGGGCAGCTCCTGTGTAGCAACGCTGCACTGTTATTTGGGACTATGGGGGCATCGATAGATGTGCATGTGTCAACCATGCCATCACTTACATGTGTGCTCTGCATTACGTGATTGTCAAAACTGTCGTACTAGTAGGCCTTATAGGGATGCACAAGACAGGCTGCTCTGGAGAGACAAGACTTGTTCTGCACGTACCTAGCTCACCATGAGTTATTATTATTATTATTATTATTATTATTATTATTATTATTATTATTATTATTATTATTATTATTATTATTATTATTATTATTGTTGTTATTATTATTATCTTTATTCTTATTCTTCTTATTCTTGTTATTCTTATTATTCTTGTTATTATTATTATTATTATTATGCTCTGCAGGACATGGTTGACAGGTACATCATGTTCTTGAAGCTCAGGAAAGCGGCACCGGATGTCTTTGCTGTACCACCAGTGGATGTGGACTTCATCTGGCACACTCACATGAGCATGAGCGCACAGTATCACAAGATGAGCTTGCAGCATTTTGGGGGCCTGGTGTCCCATGAGACTGTATCACCTGAGGATTCTGCCAGGACCTTCAAGAGAGACACCGGATTTGGGGGCACACAGAGGGCCTGGGCTGAGCTCTTCCCTGGTAAAGGCACCTCTCACATCATGGTTCCATAAAGCGTTTGGTCTCTTTGAAGTGACTTGGACAACACGAACGCGTTGTTTACCCATATGGGTACCGTGCCAAAGGATGTGTCGGGTGTCAGCAGTTTCAGGAGCATCCAGAAATGCACATTGATGAATGTTGACATGATTAGCAATTCTCATCTGTCGTGAGAGTCTTTTTCACTTTTACAGATGTGTCCAATGGATTGGTATTGGCGTGATGCTGTTGCCTGGAAACATGGCCGTAAGCTTGCATGTTAAAGATACAGAAACTTTTGGTGATGCGGCACATGGCACAAGCTGAGTCGCCCCTGGGCAATTGTTTGATGACTGATCTGTCATTTGTTTGCAAAAAAGCAAGCAGATCAGTCTGTATCATAGCAAGGCGAGCTCAAATGACGTCTTGTTGCAAAATGCATCAATGACTTGATATGCAGCTGCAATCTGCCATGCTTTTCAGAAAACTGGCTTATAAACCAAAGAGCCAAGATGCACTATCCAATCATTTTTGCGCAGTGAACTGCTCACAAATGCTTGAACGGAAGTTCTTGCTGCAGATTCACCTTATCACTCACCGATGTGGGACTACCACATGCCAGATGAGCATCGCCTAGTCACCTTCATGGACCAGATTCGGGTCAACCTGAAACTCCTGTACAGTGATTGTGGGACGCGCGGCGGCAGCCACGCTTTGCACGCTATGGCGCTGCTGCTTGAAAAGCGCCAAAAATTTGAAGGCTCCGATGGCTGCTTCTACCATTGCTGTATTCTGCCTGAGAGACAGCGCGCTCACAGCCTTCCTGCTACTCTGTCCAGGTGAGTTAGACAACTTTGTGTCTTCAAACTGTGTGTGTGTGCTGCGCTCTGTATTGTGAACCGTGTATTGCACTCTTAAGGGAGTCTGGTCTCTTGTGTCTGGGAGATCTGCATTGCATACTTGTGCACCTCTGCTGCACCTGCTCTAAACCTGGACCTGCTTGTGATGTGTCTGTTTCAAGCTTGTTCTGCATCTGCATTCCTACCAGAGTCTTGCAGCTGTTCAGTCCCTGTGCTGTGGTGGCTAGTCACCTACGCACAGTTGGTCATGATTCTGATTGCAAAAGGCCTAAGGTCTAAGCTAAAAGCCCACCAACTTGCATGTTGTCAAATGGACTGTCATTTGCAGGCATAGGCATTCAGCACCACGCTGAAGTCTGCATGCTTGTGACAGTGCCTTCTGCCCAAAAGCTGATGCCACTACAACATGCCAAGGGCATTTCATGTACCATGCCCCAGATCCAAAGTCATACCACTGCTGACTTCTGTGCTCTGCAGTGACCAATCATCATGCCTTAGATCAAAGTTGTCGACTCCTGTGCCCTGCAGTGACCATTTGTCATGCCCTAGGGCAGACTTATTGATTGGTTTGCTGTGCAGTGACCTGGGCAAGAAGCATGGAAGGCTGCCCCTGTCTTCTACCAGCAACTGGCTGCGCATCCTGCACACTGAGTTACCCCTTGATGGTCCTCCACAAGGTTTGATCCTTGATTTTACTTGCTGTTTCAGGGGGTTTCATCGGGGTTTTTGGGGGTGTTTTTAATTTTAATATTGTGTCTGCTATTGCTGAGCTCTTATCTTTGCTCGCTCATGTGACTCACACTCAAATGCAGAACATAATCCAGCTTGGGGGACAGACCTGCATGAGTTGAGGCGCATGACAGAGCCTATGGGTGGTCACAAACTTGTCTGATGAGAGGCAGAGCTGGCCATGTGTCTATGTGCAGTCTGGCGACCTGTCTCACTGTCTTTCAGCTGTCAAAATGACAAGCCCTGCTGCATTCCTGTCATGCTGACAAGTATGTCTGAAGCCAGGGGAGGAGGAGGGTAAGTAGCACATCCAGCCAAGTATCTAGGTTACACAGCGTGTAGCTAGGGTTGTGATCACATGAGTATACTAGCATGAGTTGCAATTAGAAAACAAGTTGCAGGTAGATCCCTGGCTCGGGTGAGATTACTTGTGAGGGTTGTACATACCTTAGTCTCAACATCACGATTAAGTCCTTATCAGGTCTATGGATAGGCATTGTTGGCAGTCATGTGCAAGAACCTTGTGGCAAATATTCTTTGGCTTAGACCCTAAACCACTGGCAGGAACAACAAACAAGAGTAGCTCACGGCCAGGTACAGCAAAAGCCAGACCTGGTGCAACCATACGTCCTGGCAGCAACAGCAATTTACCATCTGCCTAGGAACACTGGCCACTAATTTAATCAAGTAGCCACTCAGAGTATGATTGTGCGAGGATCAATGCTGCTCATCAAGCCAATGTCATGGTCTGTTGTCTCTTCCTCTCTGTGGCTCGTGCATGTCGCAGACAGAGTTTCCTTGTTGGTGTGCAGATGTGGTGTCAGCAGTGTGGCAAGCGGGCAGTCAGGCAGGCATGCGCAACAGCAGTAGAGGGCGGCCAGCGCCTGTGCCTTCACATTTTCACCCTTATACAATGGGCCCAGGAAATCTGTTTGTGGTGGCAGCACTTGGCAGTGGCTACTGTGGCAACATTGGAGCCTGCGGCGGCGGTGGTGCATTTGGTGGTGGTGCATGTGGTGGTGGTGGGTTTGGGGGCGGCAGCTGTGGTGGTGGGGGATTTGGTGGGGGCGGCTGTGGCGGTGGTGGGGGTGGTGGCTGTGGCGGTGGCGGCGGTGGCTGCTAGCTTTTGTGACACACATGTACTTTATGTTTAGCCTTCACCGCACGAGATATGTATTGCGTCCTCATTTATGTGCCATTTGCCCTGTCTTGATATAGTGCTACTGCTTTCAGCCATCTGCAAACCTTGCTATGGACAATTTTGATGGTGTAAACCCCCATGTTTTTGCTGATTGTCAAGATCCTTCCCATGTTTGACATGCTTGCTTGCTTGCAATTGTGACCATCAGTCATGCCTGCGCAGCCTTGTATCATAGCATTGGCCAGTTTATATGATTGCACACTAGCTATAGTGTAAATTGTTGCTTTTCATGTGCTGCTTACCATTGACAGCACTACTGATGAGGGGCAACATTTGGCTTGTGTA